>Ga0315281_10000008_pt1 | contig 324952 bp, 323 predicted proteins | sample YL17G07_0_MG_FD_204540 | JGI IMG/M metagenome (GOLD analysis project Ga0315281, IMG submission 204540) | Sediment microbial communities from Yellowstone Lake, YNP, Wyoming, USA - YL17G07_0 | ecosystem: Environmental > Aquatic > Freshwater > Lake > Sediment | place: USA: Wyoming | collected...
CAGGGCCAGGATAGGAAGAGCCGACATCGAGGTACCAAGCCGCGGGGTCGATGGGGACTCTCGCCCGCGACGAGCCTGTTATCCCTAGGGTAATTTTTCTGACACATCCAGCCCCCACCAAGGGGGAACATGGATGATCGCTAAGCCCGGCTTTCGCCTCTGGATCCCTTACTGTGGAGGATCCAGTCAGGCCGGCTTTTGCCTTTGCACTCTACGACGGGTTTCTGTCCCGTCTGAGCCGACCTTAGGGCGCCCTTGATATCTTTTCAAGGGCGTGCCGCCCCAGCCGAACTGCCCACCAACCGTTGTTTCGACGCCGAAGCGTCGGTTAGAAACACGGTTGCAGAAGGACGGTGTTCCATTTTTGCCTCCCCCAGTTCCCGGAGAAACCAGGATCGACGGCTCCCGTCTACGCTCTGCATCCACAGCCGTATTCCAGCGGCAGGCTGCAGTAAAACTCCACAGGGACTTCTTTTCCCGCTGGGAGTTCGTGGACTGTTCGTCCACGTTATGTGGTTTCACCAGGTACTAAGCGGGGACAGCGGGGCCCTCGTTGATCCATTCATGCACGTCGGAACTTACCCGACAAGGCATTTGGCTACCTTGAGAGAGTCAGAGTTACTCCCGGCGTTTGCAGGCCCTTAGCCCGGTTGAACCCGGGATTCAGGTACCTGTACTGGCCAGGATTCAGAAACCGTTCACACGCTTTCGCGCTTGCGGTTTCCTGTGTTTTTATTAAACAGTCGGGACCCCCTTGCCACTGCGACCTGCTATTCCAGTCAGAGACTAAAACAGCAGGCACCCCTTGTACCAAAGGTACGGGGCTAAGTTGTCGAGTTCCCTCGCTCTAGTGTATACCTGACACGCCTAAGGTTTCTCGCCTAGGGACACCTGTGTCGGTTCTAGGTACGGACGTGAAGGGTCCTTCCCAGCGCCCTTTTCAGTGGCTCTAGAGATCAGCTGAACCGCCCTAAAACGGGCAGCTATTCCCGCTTTCACCTGGTTCTCGCCATTGCGGCACTCCCCAGGCCTATACGGTTAAACAAGGCGACAGCCTTGCTCAGCCTACCCCTAAGCGTCAGACGCTGAGCTTGCGTTGCCGCGTGTACCTTCACGGTTTCGGAATTTTAACCGAATTCCCTTTCGGCATCATCGGTTAGGTGATGCCTTAGGACCGACTTACCCCCGGCTGACGATCGTTGCCGGGGAACCCTGGCCCCTTCGGCGGAGGAGATTCTCACTCCTCTTTGCTGTTACTACCACCGGGATCTGCAATCCTTAACCGGTCCACTGGACCTCAAGGCCCAGCTTCTGCCCAGCTAGGACGCCCTCCTACCAACGCAACTTGCGTTGCGTTCTGAGGTATCGGCGGCTGGCTTAGCCCCGTCCATTTTCAGGGCCGTTAGCCTCGGCGGGTGAGCTGTTACGCTTTCTTTGAAGGGTGGCTGCTTCTAAGCCTACCTCCCCGCTGTCTGAGGCTGACGACGCCTTTTTGTTTGACACTTAGCCAGCACTTGGGGGCCTTAACCTCAGACTGGGTTGTCCCCCTCTTGGTCCAGGAGCTTACCCCCTGTAACCCGTTTCCCGGAGTCTACGGTGCTGATAGATTCGGAGTTTGAAAGAAAAGTGGACCCTTTCGGATCCTTGCTTTCCAATCAGTGCTCTACCCCATCAGCTGCCTCGTCCGAGACTAGACTAAGATCTATTTCGGAGGGAACTAGCTATCACCGAGCTAGATTGGTCTTTAGCCCCTAGCCCCAGGTCTGAAGAACGAATTGCACGTCAGAACCCTTGCGGGCCTCCACTAGGCTTTCGCCTAGCTTCGCCCTGCCCAGGGCTAGATCGCTCGGTTTCTAGTTTTCACCACCGTGACTCCAGGCTCTTTCAAACTCCGCACCTGGCCAGCCGAGGCTGGTTGCGTGCATGTTGGTTTCCCTGCGCTTACAGGCTTCAAACCTTTAGGCTTGCCACGGTAGTGAGCTCCCCGGCCCGTGTTTATAGACGGAACGTGCAACCCTGGTCCCCCTCCTTCGTACTGCCACCTCACGATGGTTTCCTTCAGGAGAGATCTACCCTTCCGGGCCACACACGTCTGTAACCGTCTGGTTTCAGGCACTTTTCACCCCCCTTCCGGGGTACTTTTCAGTTTTCCGTCACCGTACTAGTCCGCTATCGGTCTTGAGTCTTATTTAGTCTTGGCGGTTGGTGACCGCCGACTTCACACACCCAAACCAGGGTATGCTACTCAGGGATTCCAGCTCAACTCCTTCCAGCTTGCGCTTACGGGGCTATCACCCTCTCTGACAGGCCGTTTCAGGCCACTTCAGCTTGACTGGCGAGGAGGAAGCCGGGCCCTTCACACTACATCTCTCATAAGTTTCCCTATGAGATTCTGTTTGGACTTTTCCCATTTCGCTCGCTGCTATTAAGGGAATCCCGTTTGGTTTCTTTTCCTCCGCCTACTAAGATGCTTCCGTTCGGCGGGTTGCCGCTCCCATGTGGGAGCACCATGATTCCGAAGAACCACGGTGAGAGGTCTCATTCAGGAACCCCCGGTTCTAAGGCTGCATGCGCTTACCCGGGGCTCTTTCGCGGTTGGCCGCGCCCTTCTTCGGTGCTCAAGCCGAGCCATCCCCCAGACGGCGTAGCATATCGGGCCTTTTGGCAGTATCTGTATAACGTTTTCGGTGAAACTCCCATGATTTCGCTAGCATTACGACCTATGCATGGTGTCATTACGAACCCTCTGGGGCCCATTCACCCTTCGCTCCTCATCGTTTTTGATGGGAGCTGCATCTGTTATATGGCTTTCAGTAAGCCGCCAAAACCTTCAGAAGCGGTTACCGAAGATATAAGGGTTACGTCCTAGAGACTAAGTGCAAAAAGTCATGGTTTTCAAGTACTCAACATTTTTATTTTTGATGCCAAGATGCTATAGCGGAGTGCCTCGATAGCTCAGTCGGTAGAGCAGCAGCCTTGTAAGCTGCAGGTCGCGGGTTCAATTCCCGCCCGAGGCTCCACGTGATTTTTTCTGAGGGGGATATGCAGATTCGTAATTATGAAAAGTGAGAGTACTGGCAGGTTATGAGGGTAGGCGGTAAGCTGGTTCTGATCATTGTGTCCTCTTTGGGTACAGTGGAAAGACCGAGACTGTCAGTCGAGTGCAAGCCTGAGGGGCGCGCGCAGAAATCGTTTTCGAGCTTTTGAGTATAATGTCTTCGTTGAAGGCCCAGAGGAATGGGCGAACGTGAGTTGCGTAGCATTCGCCGGCTATTTTTTCCGCGAAGGGTTTGTTGTGGGCCGCATATGATTGTGACTGTTGATTCTTTCCTCAGCCTGGCTATATTGTGGACTATGGCATGAGCCGCGTTCTCGCTGCCGGGTTTTTGCTTTTCATCTCATCATCCCGGAGCACGAAAGACATAATTGATTGTATGTTTGTTGAAGGTTCATTTTATATTTGTGCCTTCAGAATAGCAGTCTAGCGTCGTGATGATGATTGCGAGAGTTTGTCTTGTACTCGCGTTTGGGCAGGACTGACTCAGGATTCGCCAATTTGCATGATGCTGGCCGTTTGGACATAGTTTATGAGTGTATCGTTGCAAGCTTGTTCTTGAGTCACGGTATTCGAAAGGACGTCGTCTTCCACGCTGTGCTTTACGGTCCGCCGCGTCCTCCGGTTCATTTGATGGTCGAAGGTGCTTCTTTGCACGATGTGCGTACGGACCTGCAGACTTGGGAGCAGATTTTGAAGAAAGTGTTAGCCGCAAAGTCGCATCCTGGCATAGTGGTCAACAGGCTTGGTTTTGAGACCTTGATGAAAGATGTTGCCAGCAGGGCTCAAGTCTGCGTTCTTGAGGAAGGTGGCGAAGACGTGGCCTCCATTGGTTTTGCGGACAACGCGGTTTTCGTCCTAGGAGACCATGTGGGTTTGCCTAAGAAGGTTGAAGACTTTGCTTTGCGTTACGGTCGGAAAATAAGCCTCGGGAGGCAACCGTATTTGGCTGGTTCATGCATAACAGTGTTGAATTATCTTCTTGATAGGAAAGGAAAATCCTGAAAGAGGTCACACTAAACTGACGATTGCTCCCTCAGATTTTGGTTCTCTCCTTTTCACCGTAATAGTCGGGCGCAAAGAAACAACGCGTTTAAGACATGGGTGATTGTTAGCGTGGATACCGCCCAAAATTTGAGGTTGAGACACGAGATTGAAAAGAAAGCGACTTTTCTCTCATATAACTTTTCTGTCAGACCGGTGAAAAAACAACGATCAAGTGTTTGTTTTGCTGATTCTCACGTCGGTCATGAAGTGTTCGTAGCCTTTGGGCTCAATTGTACATGTCTTCCCATTGTCGCTCAGGACGATATTTCTTCCTTTCGTCACTTTGCCGATGGGCATTAGCTCACAGCCAAAGTCAGCTACTGCTTGCTTTGCCTTTTGCCAGCCTTTCTGTTTTACGCTGAGGACGAGTTCGTATTCTTCGCCCCCGTATAGCGTCAGCTCTGCCAGATCCAGCTTGTTTGACTTGGCAAATTCTTCGGCTTCTTCGGCGATAGGAAGCTTGTCGATGATGAAGCCTACGTTGCTTGCCTTTGCGACTTCGTGAAGGCTCCAAGCTAGGCCGTCGCTTGAGTCGATTGCTGCCGTGACGGTTTTGCTGGTTCCAAGAGCTAGGCCTTCTTTTAGTCGTGCCCGTGGCATTAGGGCTGATTCGACGAGGTTCTTTCGTACGTCTTTCGGCGCTTGAAGGTCTTCGATGAGGATTTTCAGTCCAGCTGCGGCTTTTCCGAATGGTCCTGTAACGGCGACGACGTCTCCGGGCTTCGCCCCGCTGCGTAACATGATATCAGCTCTTTTGGCTGTGCCGAATACTGAGATGTTTATTATGAGGTCTGAGGCTTCTCCTGTGTCTCCGCCGATGATGTAGGTGTCATATTCGCGTGCTCCCGCGTTTAGCCCTTCGCCGATTTCTTCTATGTCCTTCTTGTGTAAGCCTCTGGAGAGTCCGAGTGATACGAGCAGTGCTTGTGGTTTTACGCCTTTTGCGGCGAAGTCACTGATGTTCATTACAACGGCTTTGCGTGCTGCCTGCCAGAGGCTCATGGTTTTTGGGACGTCTGTCTTGCCTATTAGCATGTCCGTTTTGAGCACTGCTAAATGACCGCCTCCAAGGTCGCAGGCTGCAACGTCGTCGCCGAACGGTATCGGCATCTTCGACTTCCTGTCTAGCTGTTTCTGTATGATTTCGATTATTTCTCTTTCGCCCAGCGTTTCTTGCTTGTTCATGAGGCACACCTGTGGGGTTTCGCGCATGCGCGTTCTTTTTTTCTGTCTAATTCTTGGTTGGCAATGTTTAAATCTTGTAGTTCGAGATATGTGGGTCTTGGAGTAAAAACGTTGCTGAAGATCAGGTCTTTCAGAAAAGGGTTTGATGAACCCGTTTTTGTGGATATTTTTAATGTTGCTTTCGGGGATTATGATGACATAAGGACGGTGACACTTGAGGATTTTGGGAAGATGATGGATGCTCCGCGCTATAATACTGATGGGCTCTTCATCGCAGAGTGGGACGGTGAGCCTGCTGGCATGGTGGACGCTTATGCAGATAAGCTTAGTAGCGAACGCAAGGGCATCATTCAGTACCTTGGGGTTCTTCCCGAATTTAGGCGCAGAGGGGTAGGCGGAAGGCTTTTGGAGAGGGCGTTGGAGAGTCATGACTCGCGGGGAACAAGGGTTGTTGATGCTTGGGCTCAATCTGACAGACGAGCTTGTGTGTATCTTTTTGAGAGTTTTGGGTTTAAGTCTGTTCGTGTGACGAGCATGATAAAGAAGAGTCTGGTTGATCTGGGTTCAAGCTTTGAAAAGGCTGATGGTGTCTGCGTCAGGGAGATGCGGGTTGGAGATGATAGCGAAGTTGCTTTGTTGAATAGGCTTGATAATGAGGCTTTCAGCGAACATTTTAATTATAGGCCAAAGTCGGTTGAGGAGACTAGGTATGGCTTGTTTGAGATGCCCTGGTTTAAGGTGCAGAAGGTGTTCTTTGCCTGTGTTCGCGATGAGCCCGTTGGTTATGTTATAGCAGGGGTAGATGTGGGACTGAACGAAGAAAAGAAGGTTGAGTATGGTTGGGTTCTGGACGTTGGCGTCCTCAAGCGCCACAGGCGAATGGGTGTTGGAGCGAACCTAATGCTTCAATCGATGCGGTGGTTAAGGGCCCAGGGAATGAGGGACGTGCTGCTTTACGTTGATGATTTAAACCCTACAGGTGCAATGAAGCTTTATGAAGGACTGGGGTTCAGGGTCACGCGCAAGAACCTCATCTATAGATTGAACCTTGCGTAAACGCATCACCAATTTGGCTTGGACCAAGTTCAACTGGCCAGTCTAAATTCCCATGTTTGATTACTCGTAATCCACGTTCTAGGCCGTTACATGGTTGCAGCTGCTTTCCTGCAATGGTCCAACTGCGCAATGATGATTGCCTTCCTTGTTGTGGCCCTTTGTGACTTGTTTGTGTCTGTTTAAATAGGTGTGTTGCGAATTTTCGGTGATCTGCCTCGGTAGCTCAGCCTGGTGGAGCGGCTGCCTCGTAAGCAGCAGGTCCGGGGTTCAAAGCCCCGCCGAGGCTCTTTTCGATGAAGTGTATTTGTGTTGTACGTGTCGACAGCAATGCTTATTAAATATTAATATTACAGATATTGTGCAGGCATAACGCCAAGCAAAAGGAATGAACCAAGGTGAACTTCCACCACCCGCCAAAGCTTAAATGCCCATACAAAGGCTGCGGAAAATCCTTCGAGAGACCAGCCGTTCTGACCGATTCAACCGATTTCCCGAGAAAAACCAACTATGCCTGCCCCTTCTGCATGTCCAAAATAGACCTGACGATGGAAGGCTTAAGAGTCGTGGACGTTAGAGCACTAGATTACCCGAAAGTCTTCGATTCACCAGCAAAATGTGCTCACTACACCACTTTATTGAATTCAACCTTAGCCGAACGGCCCATACCAGACGAATGCCTAGTCTGCCCAAAAGTGCTCCAATGCAGCATCAGAAACAAGATAACACGCTGACAGCAAAATCCCTTCAGCCTTTCCAATTCTAGAGAATCTCTTAAATGTGTCTTTCCAAATTCTATCTTGCAAGCGGCTATAAAAGGGGCTGTCGGCTAGCTTGGTCTAGGCTTGTAGACTTGGGCTCTATAGACCCCGGTTCAAATCCGGGCAGCCCCAAATTGGCTAGTCTGGAGCCAGATAAGAGTTAAGGAGCGCTTGCAGAATGGGGACTCGTACCCGTTTGGGGTTAAGTCCGGTCCGGCCCACCAGGTTTTGAGCGCGCGAGCCGCGCTCGAGTATGGACTTCAAAGGAAAGCGCGCGCCATACTTACCGCACTACGTCCCTCAGTCATTCCTTGACGAGCCTCTCCTTTACAAGCCGCTTGAAGGTCACTTTATCGTATTGGTATTCCTTGTCCGAATCGAGCTCTTGGTAAAGTTCTTTGAAGGTTGCTTCCTTGAACAGCACCTTAGAGATCCACAGCGAAGCATTTTCCGTCTTCTTAAACGGAAGCTGCATGAGGTAGAATGGATAATCTGCCTCCTTCGGTACGACTCCCACGAACGGGAGAAAGAGAGTGACGACCCTGCAACAAGAACTGAGCTTCTTCTCGCAATTGGCAACGTCTTCGTCTACTTCGGTTAGACCATAGTATGCAATGGTAGCTTCACTGATATCGGACAGCCAGAAGTCTTCATTCCTGATTTCTATTCGGTCGTCTAAACCGAGCTCCTTGACCCGTTTCTCCGCCTTTTTCGCCCTTCCCCTGTGGAGCTCGATGCCCACGGCTTTTCTCACGTCAAACTCGGTCACGGCTACGATACACAACTGGCCTATCCCACAGCCGAGGTCATAGAAGATGTCCGTGTTTCTTGCATCTGCCAGATGTAGCAGCTTTCGAATGAATCTGTCACTTTGGGAGCGTTCTGGCCCTAGATCGTTCATCAAAGACCTCTAGCGCGCACGTCGCTAAAAAAAACTTTGGCGCGGTTACCTAGCCTAACCTAGTAGAAAAGAGCATAAACCCTACGTTCTAACCTCTCTGCCGAGTGGAGTATTGGCTTCAATCTTATTGTAAGTCTGAGATGCCTGTGTGCAGGACCGTGCTAAGGATTTTTGGGGATAAGGGATTAGGATTAGGTAGGTAGCGCAGCGCGCGCGGAGCATAGCGGCCACCTCACTTCAAGGCTAGACTTCCAAAAAAGGAGGGAATTCAGTATAAATTTGCGCTTGAGCGTTGGTAGCCCGAGAGTTACTTTTACACGTGTTGAGGAATACCTTGATTGAGCTCCTTGATTATGGCATCTTTTAAGGCTTGATTCAGCACGTCGATCTTCCTCTGTTCCGGATCTACTACTGTGCGGTGAGGCATTGCTAGAGCATCTCTTGAAAGAACCTCATTCGGATTAAAGCCCAATGACTCAACAAACATCTTCAGTTGATCAAGCTTTGACAACCTGGTTTTTGGTTTTATGCTGAGGCCACTTGAAGCGTAGAGGTTGCGCAGAAATTCGACGCCTTTCATTTTGATGTCATTGTAAGTGCTGATTGTGTGGCCCATCATATAGTCAATGTAGTCAGTCGGAATCGTGCTAATCGCGCCTAACTGTGTTCTGAAGTACTTGCGGATTGAATGAGCACGCAGATCATACCTAGCCTTGCCTTGTTTCTCGATCAGGCCAACTCTACGATACAAGCCATGAACAACATAGTGCACCATACTAGGCGATATTGCCTCAACAGCGGTCTTGTGTTCGTTGCGTACCAGAGGAGAGAATCAACGATCTCTTCAGGAGGCATACCACGCTTATGACCACCCTCTAATCGTTCATTTCCCAAACGTCTAGCCCTCAGATACGCTTTCAGATAATCGACTCCCTCAGAACCGATGAACGTATCGTAGTCATGGTATCTGCCCTTAGTGATCTCAGCCTCGATGTGCATATGGACAGGTATCACTCCGTTCTCAAGATCATGCTTCACGTGACGGTATTGCAGTTTTGCCAAAGTACCAATTCTAACACCACTCATAGCCAGCAGACTGACTATTACTTTGTCTCTGAGATCAGCAATGTCAATCATGCGAGTCAACTTTTCAGGCGTAGGCGACCTATCAGGGTAGCGAATGTTTTTTGGAACCCGATAAGGCAACGTCAAACCTATTCCGTTTATTCTGAAGAGAGCCTTCACGCCTTTAACGTGGTTGTTGATAGTGCCCGACGCTAGATCCTCAGCTTGGAGATCTCCAATGAAATCATCTATTTGCAGAACGTATCGACTAACAGCATCCCTGTTTGTCATGGATTCTCTGATGAGTTCGTCAGGACTGTTGCCCATCCAACAGCAAAATCTGTGCACACCAAAAACATACTGGTAAAGTGTATGTTTACTTCCTGTCGTGTACTTCAGAAGGTATGAGGCAAGTTTCAGAACAGACTCGTTTTCAAGAGCAAACGGTATCAGTGAAGGCATCTTACCCATGAACGAATTGACTATGTATTCTCTAGCTTTTCTCTCACGCAGAGGAGGAATATTGCTGTTTAAACCTTGGAGCTCACTTGAGACTTCAGCGTTGTAGTTGACTAGCTCTTGCATCTCTCTTTTTCTCCATTCTTAGGGCTTCTTATGCCCAGAATAGCTTATGCGAGAACGGTTAAATGGTTTCTTGATCTTGACTTTGTGCGTCTCTATGATACAGTCTTTCAGGATAACGAGAGCTGTCGCAGTGATTTTTTCGTGTGCAAGAGGATCTACGGGTTGATCGATACAAACCACAAGCGTCTCAGAGTCTTCCCTAACGAGCCAACCCATAACTTCCCTTACGCAAACCTTCATTTCGTCAGGGCTACAATTCTTGAAGAGAACGTGATCTCTATACTTGACATATATCGGACCTACTTTTGCCACAAATCCCCCTAGATCAATTTTCTTGCTGTGATTTTCAGAGCTTTCTCTACTTGCCACCTCACCTCGTAACAGTTTTTTGCTTGTTTTGTCAGACATTTCTTATTCCTGGCAGAGTATAGAGCGAAATCCCTATAAGAGATATGATATAACATAGCTAAAAGACGCGGAACATATGTTAACTGGAAAGACGAAAGGTAATAACTTGCCATCGTTGCAGAAGCGCATACTTCTCTATTTAGCCAAGCATGAACCTCAAACAATCAACGAGACAGTCAAGGGGATTCATTCGCGCCAATACAGGTCCTCATACAAGTCTTCATGGACCACCTTCAACAGCCTAGAGAAAAAAGGCCTGATCAAGAAAACAGATGTCAAAACCTATTGCGGTAGGGAATATCCGCGTTTTTGGCTTTCGAGCGCAGGCGTTTTCGTAGCCCTTGTTGAAGGAGCATCTGCTCAAGATCTACTTGAAAGAACCATTAAGGCGCATCCTAATGATAAGGTTCTGCAATGTTGCCTTGAACTTGCCCCCTTCACAGGTATAGAGGGTTACAGAGTGGCGCTCTCAGCCATCCTTAGCAAAGGCAAATTCGAACAATCAGACGCGACAACTATGATGCTTACCCAAATGGAAAAAGATCTATCAATCAAACAACTCAAACAACTCCTTGAAATACTGAAGAAATATCCAGGGCAGTACGAAAAACTGAAAAAACAAATCGAACAGCTCGCCAAATTCCTCGGCATAATGGAAGAACTGATCTGAAACCACACAATCCTCCATCAGAAAACACCGTACAGTTTTGTCAGTAACTATCAAGTGAAGTAGTTGCCAATGATGCCAACGCAACCACACACTGTTTCGGGAGAACCCAGCTTAACCATCCCTACAGGCCGTTCCTTGCATCGCCATGTTCCCCCGTACCCCTTCCCAATTTAGGAATAATGAATGGATCTTGGACTGACCAGCTAAGAAGTCGTCTGGCTTCGCCAGACTCCCAACGATCCGAGCAAGGCCGTTTGCCATAAGCGCGCGATCGAACTTCAACGGAAACATCGAAAAATCAAAGGCACGTAGATATTCTGGTATTAAACCTGTGGGCTATTGGCTTCTTCTGGAGGTTTCTTTTTTCTTCGTATTATGAAGGCTGCTGCTCCTACCGCTATTATTATCGCCAATACTGCTAAGATATAGAGGTAAATTGGTTCGATTGGAAGACCTGAGGGTGTAGCCTGCCACATGTTTGTTTCTGTTGCCCTACCCGTTCCCGTCACGCCTCCTGAAACCACAGAGGCTTCCACCATAACGCCGGTCAGTTTATCCCAGTGATAAGTAAGCTGGGTCCCATACTGTGAGAAACTCGCATAAATCACTGTTCTGCTCGCTCCGCCATAGGAGCCTGTGGTCTCGCCAGCAATCGTCACGTTGCCATATCCGCTCATGTAAATAGAATCGCCAGTTGTACAATTGGCTGGAATGACAAATCCTGAAAGCCCCTGAAATGTTCCGCGGCCAGCAACAACGTCCACAGCCATGGTTTGATTGGGTTCGGTTCCATCAGACATGTGCATAGTCACACGTATGGTCGCATTCGTTCCCTCAACGCCTAAGAACTCGACTTTTAACCACTCTGGATGTGATGTTCCAGAGGGCCAACCGGAAATCGTGTAGGTGCATTTTATCCAGTCACCAGCCTTAACGCCGACCTGAACGCTGGGGGGAGCTGAGACGGGCGGTGTCCACGGGTTCATTAGCGGATAACGATCTTGGTTATTTGCATCAATAGTGTATGGCGTGTCTCCTATTCCATCACCGCCGGTAACATTCTGGAAAGGACCAGTGTACGAGTCCACGCCATTATAGTCGCTCCAATAATTCCCGCCAGAAGGATAACCATCATCCCAAGTGTTATTGTACGATTCTGAAAGACTTGCCTGTATCGCGTTGTTTATGAAGTTGTTGTGAAAAATAGTGTTGTTGAGAGAAAAAACGAGAGCGACACCATACTCGTTGTTTGCTATGCTGTTTCCGCTCACGCTGTTATTATTAGAAGAATAATCGAGCCGGATGCCATTCTCGTTGTTTGCTGTTATGTTGTTTCCAGCTATGCTGTTATAGTTTGAAGAAGAACTGAGCCAGAGGCCATACTCGCTGTTTGCTGTTATGTTGTTTCCAGAAACAGTGTTGCCTGAAGAAGAAGAGAGACGGACGCCAGTATATGTGTTTGCTGTTATGTTGTTTCCAGAAACAGTGTTGCCTGAAGAAGAAATAACGAGAGCGACACCATACTCGTTGTTTGCTATGTTGTTTCCGGCTATGCTGTTGCTCGAAGAAGAATCGAGCCAGAGACCATGCCAGCTGTTTGCTGTTATGTTGTTTCCAGCTATGGTGTTGTTTGAAGAAGAACTGAGCCAGAGGCCAGACTTGTTGTTTGCTGTTATGTTGTTTCCGGCTATGCTGTTGCTCGAAGAAGAATCGAGCCAGAGACCATGCCAGCTGTTTGCTGTTATGTTGTTTCCAGCTATGGTGTTGTTTGAAGAAGAACTGAGATAGAGGCCATACTCGCTGTTTGCTATGGTGTTTCCGCTCACGCTGTTATTATTAGAAGAATAATCGAGCCGGATCCCCTCCCAGTTGTTTGCTGTTATGCTACTTCCGCTCACGCTGTTATTAGAAGAGGAATTGAGCCAGATACCAATGTCGAATGCCGTGATTTTCATGTTCTTAATTTTTACGTTGCTTGTTCCTGAAAGGCTTATTCCGATCCCGCTTCCCGTTCCTTGAACCGTATAGCCTGCCCCATCAACTATGATGTTATCCCTCTCCACAACAATCAAACCACTAATGCTGTCAGTAAACGTGTAGGTAACATTGTCAATACTGGTTATTACTATTGGCGGGTCTATGCTTCCATCCGCCCTAATGTAAATGGTTCCACTTGCATTTGCCCTCTGAACGTTAAAAGCCACGTTCAACGTGCCGACGAGAAGCGTCAGGGTCAACGCCAAAACAAGCTTTCGGTTCATTTTGCATCATTTGTTATATCCATTGTTTTCACTTTTATGATTTATGGGAGGATCTTCGAAAGCGCGCGCTAAGTATCTCCTTTACAGGTTGCGGAATTGGAACACATACTGAGTAACGTAAGCGCGGAACAATGCCCCCCAAGGCAGACTTCTCTCGCTCGTGTGTACATATTCTGGCAAGAACTTTGTCAATCGCACTTGACGGGTGACAATGAAAGAATTCTGAAGCAACCGATTCCACAAGAACAATGCTTGCTCGAAACCATACTTCTCAACCAAACGCTTCCAACAGCCTACGAACGCAGGAAAAACCCAGCTATAACCCCAGCTCATGCGTTCAAAACTCTGCTTCGAAAGATAGTTACCAACGAGATAGAAAACTATCCCAGTTACCCCCTTTCTAGTCTCACGCAATGACCTAATATCAACAATAGGCGACTTGTGAATGTCAGCCCACTGCTGGCTAAGCCATTCTTGAGGCAGGTATTTCCCCCTGAAAACCACATGCAAAACGCCGTTTCCTTCATTTGTGCGAATCTTCCAGTACTTCATTTTGAAGTGAAACTTTCGGAAAATGCGCATTTTCAAAGCCCTGAAGTCAGCATTAAGACTCCGACCTACTGATTCAGGAGAGCTAGTAAGCGTCAGAAACCTCAATCTCTCACGCCGACTCTTCCCAACTGTTAGCCCACTCATCAACCGTTGAAAAGCCCGTCTCTGCTTCTTAGTATAGACCTGTTTACCGTCTTCCACGTAACGTCTAAGCTCAAAATTGAATTTTCGATTAGACACCTCTTGGGCGACTGGGCAGGAAAGCTCCAATCACAGCAAGAAAAAGGGAATAGTATTCTTCAACACATGCAATGGTAGCCCGGGAGAGATTCGAACTCTCGGCCTTAAGGGGCGAGTTTTGGCGCGCTCGTTTGCCATTTTTTGGTAGCTGGGTCGTGGGACTTGAACCCGTTTGGGTCTAAATCCCGGCGGATATTGAATAATACCGGGGCTGGTCCGAGCACATACACGCGCATGCAATCTATGGGTTCTTGAATACTCAGTTTACTAGACCTCTTTGTTGCGTGCACTTCGGAAAGATTAATAAGTCCTTTTTGCGAATGGCTGGGGTTAAAGTAATGTTGATAAGGCTAAGCGTATGTCTCTCCTGGGTCTCCCTCCAATCTAATAATACCCTTTTTAGGAGGCAACTTCATGTCGTATGGGAGAGCTGCTCTAGCCAAGATCGAAGATCTCTTCAAAGAACTTCAAACTGGACCTGAGGGTCTTTCGGATGAAGAGGCGAAACGCCGCCTTCTGAAAACTGGTTTGAACATCCTTCCTAAGGGGAAAAAGACCAGCTTGGCTAGGAAGATTATTTCACAATTCAAGAACATGTTCAACGTTCTTCTGCTGGTCGCTTCATTCCTCTCGTTTCTAAGCGGCTTCACCTCCAATGATCCAACCTCAGTTCAGATGGGTCTTGCAATATTTGTCGTAGTTGTTCTAAACACAATCTTCAGCCTTTTTCAAGAGTATAGGGCCGAGAAGGCTGTCCAGGTGATAAGAAGCCTCATCCCCACCAAGGCGAAGGCCATCAGAGACAGTCAAATGAGGGAAATCGACGTGACCGATGTTGTTCCTGGAGATATTTTGGCTTTCGAAGAGGGAGATAGAGTGCCAGCTGACCTGCGGTTAATCAGTGCCTTTGAGGTTTCTGTTGACAACTCGATACTGACAGGAGAGTCTGAGCCTCAAAGACGATTTGCTACGATGTCTCCGGAGATGGAGACAAGCACTCCCTATGATGTGCACAACATTCTCTTTGCTGGAACCACTCTGGTTTCAGGAGTCGCCAGAGGTGTTGTGTTGTCAACAGCAAAGGATACCGAGTTCGGGAGAATTGTTTCCCTATCTGGAGAAGTCCATGAACCTATGAGCCCCCTTGAGAGGGATATAGACTACACTGCTAGACTGAATTTCCTGTTGGCGATTGGTGTGAGTCTAATCTTCTTTTCGGCAGCTCTGTTGTTTGTTAAACTGAACCTCGCCACGAGTGTACTATTCGCAATTGGCGTGATGATATGTCTAGTACCAGAGGGCTTCCAGCTGACTGTCTCTCTTTCGCTAGCTCTTACGGCTCGTAGGATGGCTGAGAGAAATGTTGTCGTGAAACGACTTTCCTCTGTTGAAACGGCTGGGTCAATGACTGTGCTATGTGTGGACAAGACGGGCACGATTACGAGTGGAGAGATGATGTTGAAGAAACTTTGGACTGCAGGCAAGATTCTTGAAGTCACAGGTGACGGATACAGTCCAGATGGCCATATCACCTTTGATGGCAGAAGAATCGGTCGTAGTGAGGACCCAGCCGTCTCTAAGCTTTTGGAGGTTGCTGCTTTCTGCAACAATGCCAAACTGAACCCACCGTCGGACAGAATTGGCAGATGGACGGTTTTGGGAGATCCCACTGATGGGGCGTTTCTCGTCTTCGCTGGAAAGGGGGATTTCAACGTCAGTAAAGCTCTCGCGGAGAATCAGAGAATTGGTCTAGTTCCATTTGATTCCAAGAGGCGAATGATGGCGAGTGTTCACAGGGGTCCAGAAGGAAACATAACCGCTTTCACCAAGGGAGCTGGCTTGGAAGTGCTTAAACGATGCACTAATGTCTTCTATGACAATAAATGCATCCCTCTCACAGACGAGATCAAAAAAGCCGTAACAAAGCAGATGAATGATTTTGCTTCAGAAGGCTTTCGAGTTCTCGCAATGGCAACAAGAGCTCTCCCAAGCGAACCTGAAAATCTATCCCAAGGTGTCGAAGAAAACATGACCTTTCTGGGTTTGGCAGCGTTACTCGATCCTCCAAGACCAAAGGTTGAGGCTGCTGTTCAAGAAGCCAAGAGTGCGGGCATACGAGTAATTATGCTAACGGGAGATCACGAACTTACTGCATATTCCATAGCAAAAAAAGTGGGCATCATAACTTCAGAAGATCAGAAAGTCTTCACCGGAAAAGAACTCGGCCAGATGGGTGACAAAGACCTAACAGACATCCTCGTCAGAGGTGAGTCCGTGTTTGCGAGGATAGTGCCCGAACAGAAGCTAAGAATAGTGCACATCCTGAAATCCATGGGTGAAGTAGTGGCCGTGACCGGAGATGGCGTGAATGACTCCCCAGCGCTTACTGAAGCAAATGTGGGCATAGCCATGGGGGCAGGTGGAACCGACGTGGCACGAGAATCCGCTGACATGGTCCTTCTGGACAATGATTTCACATCGATAATCGAAGGGGTCAAGCTGGGAAGGTCAACTTTCGACAACCTAAGGAAATTCGTTTACTATGTCTACACGCACAACTGGGCTGAACTAGTCGCGTTCGTCGCCTTTGTACTACTCCAGACCCCGCTTCCCCTGCTTGTTATTCAGGTGCTCGCGATAGACCTGGGGATGGACGTCCTTCCTTCCCTTGCCCTGATAATGGAGCCTCCCGAGCCCGACGTCATGATGAAGCCCCCTAGGAAAAGCGGTACTAGACTGATCAATGTTTCGACACTACTCAAAGGCCTCTATATAGGCGTGGTTGTATCGGCTGGTGCGATCTACTGGGCCTTCCACGTTTGGGGGATTGGAGGATGGGTTTTGGGCCAGAGCACCGTGAGCGATGCCATGGTATATGCGAGAGGTACGACGATAGTCATGGCAGGAATAATGATGGGTCAGCTTGGGAACCTCTTTTCCGCACGAACGAGTTCACTATCAGCATTTCGGCTAAGCCCGTTCAGAAACCGATGGATTTTCCTAGGGATACTGGGTCAATTCGCCATAATGGCTGCGATCATATACGTACCGTTCCTTCAGCCGTTGTTCGGCACAGCCCCACTGCTTCCGTTGGACCTGCTCTTCCTTCTTCTGCTAGCCCCCGCGGCTCTTCTGCTAGAGGAGCTAAGAAAAATGCTGACACGTAAACTATCGCGTGCGTCGCGCGCCGGTTTCTAGGCTCTCCAAACAGCAAAAAAGGGATTTGCGGGAGATTTCGCCACTTGGTTTGGGGTTCAAGCGAACCCCGGACATTAACAGCGCAATTAATGGACTTGAACCCATTTGGGTATGAGTCCCGGCGTAGCCGCTTTGTGTCAACTGTTTGAAGAATGCAAAATCAAATCTTCCGTTTACAAATAGGTTCTGAACCCATTTGGGTATGGGGACGAGGGTATCTGTACTTAGTTAGGTGCAAGTACTTTTTCTCCACAAGCGGACAGGTATATGAATGTTGGCAAAAAAGCATATACCAACCCTAGAACTCGATAGTCCCTTGGACAAGAGCTCAGGAGGCGAAATTTATGCCCTTTAACAAGAAGAAAGAAAAGCCTAAACCAGAGGAAAAGAAAACTGAAGAAAAGAAACCTGCGGAGAAAAAGTAGGACGATTGCTTTCACTTAAAGCACGTTCATTGACTTTTAACCTTCCCATTTTCTTACCGCACTACCATGTCCAAAATGCAACCTATTTCACAAACTTATACTACCGACAAAGCGGGATATCTCCCGCGCCCGCTTTGTCAATTTGCTCATCCAAGCATTGGAAGCAATTTAATTTTCTATAGAACAGGTAAAATTTCAGACAATACCGAAGTCTATCATTTTTCAAGGAATCAAAACGTTGTTTTCTTTCTAGGAGCATCCGCGTACCCATTAAATCTTTCATGCAGGATCATGATGGAAGATGTCAGGAACTAAATGAAATCAGATTCATGGGATAATTAAGCGTGCGCGTCTTCCAGTTTCAGCAGGTTCTGAACCCTTTTAGGTATGGGGACGGGCAGCCCTATCATATTTCAGACGAGGAATTGGACTCGAACCCTTTTAGGTACGGGTACCGTCGGGCCCTCCTGAACCTTCTTTAGAAAAGAAGCTTCACCAAGAAAAGCTGAGCTTGTTTGCGTGTTTTGGGTTTCCAAATAGTCTATTATTGAAGATAAGGCGTTTTCCGTGATTCTTGAGATGTTTAAACCGTGATTTCTGGCTTTTTCGACTATGGTTTAAGGTAGTGTTACGCTTACGGTCTTCTTCCAATAATCCTTTCGTACACATGTACTGTCGGACTTTTTACACGTGTATGCTTTTCCTAGCTCATTCATGGTTTAACATCCTCGTTATGATTCCATTGTTATTATGAAGGCGAGTTTTGTAGATGGTCTCACCTTCATATTCTTACCTAACAGCTTATCATAGCCAGAAGAAAATTGCTTTGCTATGCTTATTACTTGATCCTCTAGGTTCTGCTTTTCACCCAAATTCGTAAAGATACTGACACTAACATGGATTCCAGACGATTTTGTTTCGGATTCTGCAAATTCTGTTTTAGGCTCTGATAGTAGAGCTTGAATGAATTCCACGCCTTCCGAGAATCTTTGTTCAGTCTTCACTTTCTGCAAATTTGGGCAATAAGTCGCATGACGTTTGTCCTCAAGGTTTCTTTCCGTCTTCATAATGCCAAGTTGTTCATATTTCTTTATCATAGAGAAAATCTTTCCACGACTAACCTTAGTTGTCGCCCTGATTTTTTCAACAAATTCCTCTGAGCCAATTCCCTCTGGGTTTGCTCTAAGAAGCTTGTACATTTCCTTTTTCACCATCTCGTCTTTTTTGTATCTTCCTACACTTGTGATTGAATTCAATCTGTTCACCAGTTTAGATTTAATAGGTGAAAATAGATTAATAAAACTTGTGTTTAGACTCTAGTTTTGAGGTCAAAAAAACGCCACACGAAGAAACTAAAAATAATCAAGGTTGGAGAAACAAGCTATGCTATCATACTTCCAAGGTCATGGCTACGCTTCTACAAACTAACCGACAAAGACGAGGTGAAGGTAGTCTCAGATTCAACCATTGTTATAGAGCCACCTCCAAAAGATTCACTCAAACCCAAAGGAGGCTAATCTCAGCTTAAAAAAGAAAAAGAAGGTTGGGTCAAATGGTAAATAGTAGAAACAAGCGCGCGCTTTTTTTTAACTTGTTAAGCAATAGAAAACTGAATTCGGAATGTTGAAGGCCCAGTAATGAACAAAATACGCAACGAAACGTCATCGTCTGATTTTATGCTAAAATTCAGCAAGCATATAATCTGCAGCACATAATGTTTGTTTTATTTGTCAGGTGTTTGTCCTGCGGGCCTCAAAGAAGATCGCGCGTACATGTTTATCTTGAAGTTGCGACATCTTTAATTAGATTTTGGCGATACATCCCTTACTGGTGAAAAATCATGGAAGCAGTAAAACTGTTAGGGTATAGTCAATATTTGCGACATAGATACTTGGAGGCTCTGGGCAAGCTTCCTTGGGAGGAGGTCGTAAAGGACAGAAGTGCTAGTTTTAACTCTCTCAGAAATATCTACTTACATTGCGTCACTGTCTTAGATTTCTATGTAAATCACCTCATACAAAGCGATAGTGCCTATCCAATAATAAACTATGATGACTATGACAATGTTGAGAAAATCAATGCCTATTTGGAACAGGTGGAATCCAAGGCCAACGCATATTTGAGCAAGGTCACCCCACAAGAACTTGCAAGGAAGATCGAGAGAAAGCAGAGAGACGGGACGACCATCACGGTAACCGTCGAGAATATCTTGATCGATTTCTTCCAAGAAGAGACGCATCACAGAGGAGAGCTCATAGCTCTATTATGGCAGATGGATGTTAGTCCTCCCCACATGGGATGGGCTCAGTACCTGAACAAGTAATCTTTAGTCAACTGAGAAAAGTGAGTACACGTTATTGATCAAGAGAGTCAGTATCGTTCTCGCCAAATACTGCCCACACTGTGTGCCCTTCTCGATGCGCAACACCAGTAGGATGGCTGAAGACCTCAGAGTTCCGCTCCGAGTTCTTGACATAGAGATCCCTGAGCAACTGGAGGAAGCTGACAAGCTTGTCGAAGAGCACGGCGATTGGTCAGAAGACTATCTTATCCCTCAAGTCTTCGTTGAATATGCAGACGGGAGAGTTGATCACATATTAACTGGCTTTTCAGAGACTGTTTCCGTTACAGAGGCCTCTTGGGAGGCACTCTTTTCAAGCAAATTATACCACAGCCTCGTACATGAACAGCTGGCTACGAATCATAAGTCGTTGAAGGAGTTTGTAAAGAAATACCTAACCTTCCAAGGACGATGCCGTAGACATTGCGATGGCCCTTCCTCTTTCTTGGATCTGTGGTCCGACTTGAATAATGTCATAGGAGCGTACGCCTGCCCAGGCGGATACGTGTCCAAGGTTGTCTACTTCAGCGTTGACCCAGATATCAAGTTGTTCAAAAGTTTCCTCTCATCCCAGGTTGGCGAAGAGATTGTTACTGATCGCGACATCTGTCCAGCTACTAGACACGGGTGGGAGTTGGGAAGTGATGCCTCGGCCGAAATAAGGGAGGTGACCCCAACTGGTGTCATAAAGGAGGTCTATTGGACAATCTATCCCAAGACCGAAGACGAGAAAAGCCGTGGAGTTTTCATCTGTTCACACCCTGAAAAAGGAAGGGAGTGCGGCAAACTATTCGTTCAGGACACAAAGTCGAGAAACAGACTGTGCCCAAGTGTAGGTAGACCTTCTGCAACCAACTTTTTGCAGGACCAACTCGCAAATCAACCAATTAGTTACGAGTTACTTTCTTGGAAATAACTGGTGCTGGAGACATCGCTAGCGCGCGGGCTAATAGCCAGTGGAAAATCACAGGCGCACTGCCGTAGGGAATGAAGCATTCAAAAAGCGGGAATATTGACTATTAGTCTGCGCGCGCTTGCTCTCCGTGTAGTCCAGCTTGTTATCCGCGTTGACTCTTGCTATAAAATCCTCGAGCGTTCCCTGGCAGGTTATGCCGGATGGCAGCATGAAACCCACCTTGTAGAACTCAGCGAACCGATTGAGCGCGTTCCGGTAAGCTCTAGCCGTGTTCTGACTCTCTCGACCATGAGCCTCAAGGAAATCCTCAGCGTTACGTCCTAACTCCATGACTGTTCACTGAAAGAAAAATAGCGGATAGTAAAGCTTAACAGAGAACTTATAGCCCATGTGAATAGTTGATAGCTCTGGACAAATAGGAAATCGGATCCTCTTGAACTTTGAGAATGTCACATTCCCTGATTCAGTTGGTTTCCGCTGCAGAAAATGTGGTCTTTGCTGCCGAGAACAACCAGCCGACCTTAACGAAAAAGAACAGCAACAAATAGAAGCAAAAGGATTTACGGGTTTTTCAGTAGATAGGGCTGCTGATGGACTAGAAGGCTTATTTATCCGCAGGAAGAAGGACGGAAGTTGTTTTTTCTTAACGAAAGATAATGAATGCAGAATTTACGATATTAGACCAGCAGGTTGCAGGATACAACCTTTCACTATTACAGATTGGGATTATGAAAAGAACACGATAGAACTTGACTTGCCTGCAGAATGTAGATGCAAAGGTATCCTCGTCGAGGGAGGAACATTGCCAATAGATGAGATGGGACGAGCTGCACAAACTCTAGTGCAAAGCATGCTAGAAATAACAGCAAAAGCCTTAGGGCTCCCCATTACAGACAAAAGAGTTGCTTCCAAGATGAGGATGCTAATAATAGAAAATCAATATACGCAATCCTAAACAGGTTAATCATGTTTCAGGCAGGAAAAGAAATAAAATAAAAAAGGGAAACTTGGCCAGTCGGGAAGCCAAATTACTCAGAATCCTTTGCCTCTTCTGATATTTGGCTCGCTAGGTTCTCTTCAGGTTTCTTTTTAGTAGGACTGAACCCTCGCGGCTTCATACCGGTCGACGGCCTCGAGACATCATACTGCTTTCTTTTGCTAGACACTTTCAATCAACCTCTACAAGAAAAATATCTCGGAATAATGTTGAAAGAAGAGGCAAAGTTTGCGAGTTTAGGCCTGGACTATTCTGCTTAGGAATAGTGCCTCGCATCCATGGAGGCTTCTGTTTTTCGTTTGGGGAACAGAATCCAAGATAACCAGGGGATCGGTGCGAGTAAGTCAATATGGGCTCACAATGGAAAAATCAGCTATGGGCTCGTTTTGGCAGAATCAGCCGACGATTTTTTACATGGGCTCGAATCCGACGAAGACTTCACAGAACCTGCCTAAGAAACCCGTTTTCTCTGTTCCAACAACGACAAAATCAGGTCTAACCTCACGGTGTCGTCAGTTTCTTTTTTGGAGAGGCGCAGTCGCTCTTCAATTTGGCTATACACAGAATCACCATCCTTTTCCCCACCTAGCACGTGAGCATTCAATAAAAGGCTTTTCCAATGTTTAAGGTGAAGTTGCATGGGTGAATCCTGCGTGGCGGAAAAATGACATCAAATCTGAAGGAGAAGCTCCGTCAACCGAAAAGTAACAGTCTCTCAGAAAAGACTCATCAACCGAAGAGGTAACAGAACCTAAAACAGCGCGCGCGCCTCGTTGGAGGAAGAACGGATTATGCTGGCTTCTTTGGAAAGGAATCAATATTCCTCAACTGGGTTAAAGACCTGTTTCTCTATTAGCGCGCGCTAAGCTTTGAAGACGAGCGGCCCCGAACCCGATTGGGTATGGGGACGGGCAGCCCCACCATTCTGGAGCTCAATGCCTATCGTTAATCGACATAGTCTCCCAACCCTCTTTTTCTGTTTTGCTAGCACACTTTTTCATTTGATATTACTAGCTAATTCATGCCATCAGATCCTCCTCGGACCTTCATGACGTTCCTGGGCGCCTACTTCCTAATCCAAAGTCTCCACCAGCTAGTGGTCTAGCCAAAGGTGTAGGATTTTAGCACACGATAAGCAACGGACATCCCAATCAACAAGCTCCATAAACCCAGCATGGAGAGTAGTATGAGATATCCTCGGCGGAGTGACTGCTGCGTTGATTACCGCAAGTGGTGGAGGTTGGCCCATAATACTTGGAGCAATCGTCGTCGCAGACGCTAACACAGGTTTCTTTGAACATGGCTTTCAAGACCAACAGATACTGAATTGGACAACGAAGCAACCAGGCTCAACAACTTCTCGCAATTATGCGATGGGGACCTTCAGAACGACTGAAGATCAGATTCCTGTACTATCTCCTGCTATAAGGTCTGTGTACAGCGCCTACTTCTTCAGAGTTGGGGCATTTTCTCCGACCAACGCGCGCGGGGTCACAATAGACTTTTTGGGCCCAGCCTAGCTACCCTTCTTCTACAACAACGCACCACCCAATGCACCCAACCAGTACGGCACATGGCTACCAACAATCACACACATCTCATGCACGATACCAGTGTGCATAGAAGACCAGAGGTAGAGGAAATGGGAATATATGGAGCAATCCTAGGCGCAGCGGCAGGCACGCGTGCAGATGAGAGGCGTTGCGTGGAAAAGCTCAAGAAAGCGAATGCGACTTCGCCGGAAAACGCGGTCAGACCGGAAGATGCCGGAATATGCGGGGTCTTTCCTGAATGGGCACTTGAAAGGTTAATGAAACGTGGAGAAGTGAGGAAAACCGACGATGGTTGCGTTTACGTTGATTGCAAAGATGAGGAACACTGAAACATCCAGTTTAGTATCAGAATGATAACTGCTGGCCATACGCATACGTAGTGCGCCGTTTTGTCCCTAAAATTCGTCTGCTGACGTGGCTTGTGGCGCTGGTCTCGCTTCTCTGGCATATTTGGATCATATGCTGAACCGGCGAGGGCAGGCCGCGCGCACAGACACCTCAGCCAAAACGTTGCGAGAACCAGCAGGAAACCACGTGGGCCACCGCGTCTGAAGCACGTGGAATTATGCAACACCCTAGCGCGCCGCATGCTAAAAACACAGTTGTGGCAGTCAAACCTAACTGTGAAACACGACGACCATCAGCGGCTTCACCAGAATATCGTCTGTTTTAATGTAAAGGCGTCCCGAAAATGTGAGAAAAAAGGGAGAGTAACCTATAGTTGTTATCTCTCTATTTGGTTTTCTTCTTACTTCCTTTCTTCTTCTTTCCGGTCGAACTCTTAGACACGATTGCGACCTCAAATCCACAGTTATCAGCGATTTCTATATTTATAATTTCATATGCACTCAGTGTATTAACACATTATCCAAAAACTGCCCAAATATGGTCATTAACAATATGCTGACAGTTTTTTAGCGCGCGCACTTTGTGTATCATAAAGTAGATGCAATCCTGCGAAAAGGCGTTTTCATTGCTCCAGTTTGGCAAACTTGAACTCATTAGGTGCAGGGACGGGCAACTCCATCCTGAAGTGCGTTCATCAGACGAACCAACGTTAATTCTTGAACAAGTTCGAACTGGGAAACAGGCGTTCTAAGTGATTTTCGAATGTTTCGACGGATCAAAGCCCAATTCTGTTCTCCTTGAGGTTGATTCTTTCGTTGAGATATGGTACGGCATTTCTTCTTTGGTTCATTCTTGCTGCGATATTTCTACTTTCTCTAGCACAACTTCGAAAAGCTGTGCGACGTTTTCGCCTATTGGAAAGCCCAGAAGCAAGCTCTTGAGGCTGACGGAATAGTAGTGTGCGGCAAATGGCGAAAGTTTTTTGATTAGTTCTAGCCAGATGTGAAAATTCTCAACCTCTATTTCAGTTTCTGTTTCAAGTTCCTCCCTTGCCTGTGCGTCGGCTTTCTCGTAGGCGTCTTTGCGCGTTTGAATTGTCGTGGTAATATTCCTTTTGCTGTATTCCTCATACAGGTCATAGCTTCTCAACTGTCTCTTGGAAATAGCGAATTCTTCAATCTCAGCTGGAAAATCCTCAGTTTCAGATTGCATGAAAGAAGGTTTTCCATTCTGAATATCTTGTTTGTGAAGATCAAGTTCATATTCAGAGTTCACGTGCGATCAGTCGATAACACACTTTTGCAATTTCGCGCAAATGGGCAACCTCACTTGTCACTACTGCTTTGGGTGGATAATGCGCATGTGGCCAGTCAAGGCGACTGGATGGGCTTTCAGTTTTCTGGATGTGGAATTTCTTAATTCCTTCCTTGCAAGAAATTGGAAATAGAAGAAGCCAGTTTGGCAAGGTTAAATCCTTATTTGGCACGTTGGTCTTGTAGAATTCTCTTGGGATTAGGTTCGTGCGCAATTGAGAATTTTGACTTATCGCGAGTTGGAGGGGAAGAAGGGCTTGCTTCCCTTGATGGAGCAGGCTTTCGGTTGGCCATTTGACCCCGCAGATTTCGAGAAGACCAGCAAGGCCGATCCAAGACTGAGGGATAGCTGCATAGGATTCTGCGCTGTGGATGACGGGAAAGTGCTCGGATACGTTGGCGTCATGGACTTGGCTACAAGAACTGCTGATGATAGGGTGGAAAAGGCAGGTGGCATTTATGGTGTTAGCACGCTTCCTGGATACACAAGACGAGGCATCTGCAGCGCGCTCTTGGATAAAGCACATGAATACTTCGGGGGAAGGGGCTATCGTTTTTCCTTCCTCACGACGAGCCCCACAATCGTGGCTTATGCTCTTTATGAGAGATTAGGATATTTTGTCGTGACATCGTTTCCAGGAGTATATAAGGTAAAAGAGAAAGGGCGAAAAAGGAAGGCCTCACAGCGCGAAAAGGCCAAGTTGGATTTTGACAGAATGCTCGAAATCTACTGCCAATATGTGAAGAATAGGACGGGCTTCGTGGTCAGGGACCAAGCGTACTTGAAAATGCTTGCCAAAACTCAAGCGATAGCAGCAGGAGAATGCATCATAATCCAGAAGGGCTATGTCATACTCAAGAGAGATAAGAAGCAAGTCAGAATAAGAGAGCTAATTGCCCACAACCAAAAAGAAATGAACGCGCTTGTCGGTTTGGTCGAGGAAAGAGGGCAGACAGTCGTTTACGGCAGAGCAATCTTGGATCCCACTCTACGCCGAGCCTTTAGGTCACGTGGCTTTACAGTTCTTGAAGCTGGACACGGCGTGCTTATGGTAAAGGAGTTGACTCCTGAAATTTCATTCAATAAGGCCTATGGCACCAGATTCTTCATGAGTGCCCTAGACCACTTCTAACCCTACAGCCCGAGGACGCGCGCGTGTTATTCCAGAAGAGATGAGAATCAAACCATCGCCTCAGTTTCCTGGTGTGTACTCAATGGAAGAAAAAGATGGGAATTTTGCAGGAGACCGTGGAGACGTCGCCACTGGAAGAGAGTTCAAGCCCCCTCCCTCGCACCTTCAACGTAAGCTCTGGATCGACCTACTGACTGTGGCCTTCCACCTTAAGCCTAATTTGCTTGAAGGTGTATGAAATAGAGCTTTGAGATATGGTTCAGCGAGAGAGGCCTTATGCATCTTGAAGAAATGAAGAAACAGATTGAGAATCTCGTCTTGGAGAAAGGTTTCTACAATAAGCCTGAGGACATTCCTAAGAAGTTGCTCTTTGCATTCATCGAACTTGGAGAAGCAAGTGATGCCTGGAAGAAAGGATTAGGCGAAGAGAAGATAGCTGAGGAGCTGATTGACGTGATATTCTACGCGCTAGACGCAAGCCGGCTTGCATGCCCATCCATTAACATGGACGAAATGTTCAACAGGAAACTGGAGAAAAACAGGAGCAGAGAATATCAGTATGGTGAAGGACACCGTTTGCATTAGAATCGACAACGAGGCGTCTGTGCATGAAAGTGTTGTTCGTATGCTCCGGCAACGCGTATCGTAGCCCGTTAGCGGAAGCACTTCTCAAGAAAATGAGACCCGACTTGCAATTGGACTCCGCCGGAACGAACGTTGAAAACAGGATTTCAGGAGAGGCAAGAAGATACTCGGCAAAGCAGAATGCAGGGCAGTACCTGAAGAGCACCCCGGAAAGCTTGGAGACTAAGCGACTGGTTGACTATGACCTCATAATTGCAATGGAGCAAGCACACGAGAGCATAATCTTGAGAAAATGTCCAGAATGCAGAGACAAGATCATCGTATGGAACATTGAAGACCTAGGGTTCCGACCATACGAATACATCGACGAAATAAGCAGACAGATCGAAGAAAAAGTCTCAGAACTGGCAAGATCCTTGTAGAATCTAGACTATCCCCATGCACAACAAGTGAAACGAGCGAACATTTGCTAAAAAAGGTCCATTGAACGCGTCTGACCTTCGTTTCTCAATCCACATTTGGATCATACACTGAACTGAGAGCCATAGCGCCAGCGAACGAGGCTAACGGTTGGAACAGGCGAACAGCAAGGAATTGCAGACAAGCTATTCCACGTGCAAAAGCTTGACCTAGAATTTTTTTGTCATCACTTGGGCGTCTTCTCCATCTGCATAGTATCCATGCATCGTTCGGGTGACTTCGAAGCCAAGCTTCTTGTAGAGCTTTATTGCCTCGTCATTGGTGACCCTTACTTCCAAGTAACTCTGCTTCGCATTGTAGAGTTTCATGGCCTCCAAAGCTTTGGACACCAAACCCTCTCCAACTCCTTTGTGTCTATGCTCTGGCGAGACCGCGACTGAAACAACATGGCCCTTTTTGACCAGACCACTCAGGCCGAAACCGGACAGCCCAACTTCAACCCTGCACATGATGTAGCCCACTACTTGACCAGCCTCCTCGGCTACGATAAAAGTTTCGGGAAACCTCTTGTACAAATCAATGAAAAAGAAATCCGTGTAGTTCTCAGGCAGGCAAGAACGGTTTATCTGCGTCACACTCTGTAAATCATTCATGCTGAACTTTCGAATGCTGTAGGTCTCCTGCAAGCTGCCCGTCTCCATTTGCTCTGAAGCACGAAATCAACGGTGTTTAAACACTTTTCTGTTGTTCTTGAACAGCTTGAGAAACGCTTGCTTCTTCGGTCGCCTTAACCTCGGGCAACGTGTAGTTCCCAAACGGCATGACCCAAACCTTAGCGTTCCGCCCAGCAACGTTCAAAGCTTCATTCAACGCGTCGTTTATGGCCCTCGCAGTCTTCAACTTGAAAATGTTTGACGCATAATAATCAGGCATGGAAGAAACCAGGATTAGCTTATGATTCTGCAGCACCTTCAGCAAATAGTAAGCCTTATGCCCTCCTAAAACAAAACTCCGCCGGATCTCCCGTTCAACGGCCTTCAAATCATCAAACTTAGCCATCCAATCATAAAACACTTGGTTACCATGACCCTCAAGACACTCGGCCCCGAGAATTATCACTCCTCCTCGCTTGACAACCTCTAACGCGTTGTCAACACCCTTGAGGGCCTGATAGAGGTTCACATCAGCCGGATTTCCGCCTGAACTGACCACGACAATATCAGCTCTTCTGTCCACCGTTACCCTGTACATTTCATCAATAAGCTTGACCCCTTCCAGAAAAGCCTGCTCTAGGTTTCCAGCAAAAGCCTTCACGATCTCACCCTTACTGTTTGTCACAACGTTCACTGCAAAGTCGACTCGAGCCATCCGCGCAGCTTCAACCATATCCTCATTAACCGGATTTCCATCCAACACGCCAGTCTTCGCATTAGCATCCAAAACCATAGCGTGATTGTGCTTTATCGCATCTTCACCAGCGACCCCTGGCAAGACACTTTTTCGCCCCCCGCCATAGCCGGCAAAGTAATGAAGGCACACGTCGCCAGTTAAGATTTTCACGTCGGCCTCAGCAAAGACTCGGTTCAAAAGCACCTTTGTTCCATGCTTCTGAGTCGTGCCAACATAGATCAAATCTTTGCTTTTGCAATCATGGCTGACCGATTTCACGCGGCCAAGAACGTCCTCGCCCAGAAGCGCGGCGGCTTCTTTGCGCTTCACAGCCCTGTGTGTTCCACAGCCAAAGATAATCGTCAGGTTCTCATTCTTGACGCCAGCAGCACTCAATTCGTCGAGCAAAGGCGGAACAATAACCTGGCTCGGCGATGGCCGCGTGGCATCATCAACAATTATGGCCACTTTGCTTTCAGGCTTAACGATTTCGCCTAGCCTTTTTGAACCAATAGGTTCTTTCACCGCTCTCGCAACCTCAGCTTTGCCGTCTGGCACCGAAGCTTTTTCCCTGGGATCGATTGACCCCAAGAAATTTCGCGCTGGAATTCTCACGCAGATTTCAGTTTTTCCATAAGGTAGCCAAACGTCAACCATGAGGCGTCACTTGGATATTGACACTCGTAAGCAGAAACTATTAAGCCTTATCAAGTCTGTAACTCGAAGCCATCACAAGTTCTTTAAAATCAAACTCACATAATTACGTGTTGTGAGGAGATGAAAATGTCAATCGAGAAAACTCCCTCAAAAAATGAGGTCTTCTTCGTCTGGCTTAATCGTTATGCAGGAATAACAGTAAAGACACCATCTAAGACTTTGGTCATAGACCCAGTTGACGTTAAGGCCCGAAACCTCCAAAACGTCGATGCTGTACTGATCACACATGAGCATTATGACCATCTGGACCAGGCCTTGGTTTCAGAAATACAGAAACTGACACGATGCAAGATCGTGGCCGACCCGACTTCTACGAGGAGGCTGCGAAACACGATACCGGCTGACAAACTTCAGGAAGTACAGCCTGGTTCTGAAGTCGAGATCGGCGAGGTTCATGTAAAAGCCGAAAAGTGCAATCATCCTCCAGCAGCAACACCCGTATCATTCATAGTCACGAGCGACGACGGCGTGAAACTGTTCCACACGGCAGATAGTTTACCATTCCCACAAATGGCCGCCATTGGTGAAAAGGAGAAATTCGACGTTGTCTTCTGCACGATAGGAATCGCACCGAACACTTCGCCCGAAACCGGTGTCGACATAATCAGGCTGACAAAACCCAAGGTCGCCGTGCCCTACCACACGGGTTCAAACGCAGATCAGAAAAAATTTGCTGAACTATTGAAGAAGGAATTCCCAAGAGTCACCTGCCTGATTCCAGAAATAGGAAAGATTTATCAAGTCTCCAAGAGGAAGTGAGGCGTCGACTATGAACAAGAACAACAGCGATTCCGTCAAGGTTGAACTCTGCAAGATTCTGAACAGAATAGGAGCCGTGCAGTTTGGAGCCTTCAAGCTTACAAGCGGAAAAATGAGCCCATATTACATAGATTTGCGCATGGTTCCAAGCTTCCCCGACGCTTTTCGCAGAATCTGCAGCTTCTACGTGCAATTTGTGAAGAAAGAAATAGGCGAGACCAAATTCGACAGAATCGTCGGGATTCCAGTCGCAGGCATACCGTTCGCTGCATTAATCGCTTATGACGTTGGAAAACCGTTCATTTATACTAGGAAAGGTGTTCGGCTCCACGGAAGACAGAGAAGAATAGAAGGAGTGCTTGCGCCCGGAGACCATGTCTTGCTTATCGATGATTTGATAACAACCGGTTTGTCTCTGGAAAAAGCGGCAAGTGCCATCACGACAGAAGGGGGAATAGTAGCTGACGCTGCGGTGCTCATTGATAGGCAGGAAGGGGGAAGAGAAAGGCTGGAAAAGCGCGGAATCAAACTGCATGCGTTGCTCAGCATCAGCGAGATGGTCAGCACCCTCGCTGAGCTGGGAACAATAGATGAAGAGCAGAAAAAGACTATTCTGAAACAGATCAAGAAAAAATAGAAAAAGAGTGAGAGAAAAAGCTTTCAGCCGATTTACTCGTAGAAGATGAGGTTCTGCTCTTCCAATATTCCATGAAGCTTGTGAACCGCGTCGTAAACGTCCTGTTCCTTCTTTGCTCCGGTGCAAACGAGTTTTCCACTCGCAAACAAGAGTATGACCACTTTGGGCTCGTCCATTCTGTAAATTAAGCCTGGAAATTGCTCCGGCTCATACATGGTCTTTTCAAGCTTGCTCACTGCCTGTTCCAAGTCTATCTTTCCGCTTAAGCTTGCTGAGGCAACGATGTTCTGAATTTTCAGTTCTGGCTTGCTGATGATTATTATTCCGCCTTTTTTCAACTCTTTGATAACCTTCATTACTGCCCTGCGTGCCTCTTTCTCAGATTTCGCGCCCGTGCACACCATTTTGCCAGAATTGAAAATCAGCGTAGCCGTCTTAGGCCTCTTAAGTCTGAATACTAAGCCTGGAAACTGTTCCGGCCGATATTCGACACCAGGATAACCTTTGACGACAGCGTTCAAGTCAACTTTTTGATTCAGTGTAGCGGAAGCGACAACGTTCTCCACCTTTATGATAGCTTGGCTCTTAGGCATCCAGCATCACTTCTTATAGTCTAGTCAATGCTTAAATACCCTTTATAAAACCTTAGGTTTCCATGGCGTTTTCCGCATTTTTCGCTGGTTCTTCCTTAGTCTTATCGGTCTTAGAGGTCGGAAGGGCAAACTCAACAATTATCAGCACGATTATGATTGCGACAATTATGTAGATCGCGGAAGAGTCACGCATGAAAAGTGCCAAGTGCCCAACCCACGGTATGCGGAGAATGACTATGCCGACTACTGCCTTTTCAGAAATCCAGCCGTTCATAGAATAATTCTTTCCGCTGTAATCGTCAGGCCAAGAATCCGGTGTGCCTTGCGGCCCGCTCCAGTCTCCCTTCGTCTCGAAATACGTCAGTCCTTTCTCTGTCTTGTTTGCTATCGCCCTATGGACTATTAGCTCATCCGAGTTGGGTCTATGAAATACTATTATGTCGCCTGCAGGCTGCAGTCCCGTACTGATTTCCCTCGCGTTCAACGACTTGATGATGATTAAATCTCCTGTGTGCAACGTACGTCCAAACGGGTGAGACCAGCCATCGCATCCATTTCCAAAGTCAGTCTGCACTTCACACATGCTCCCCGAAGCGACCGCCAACGCCGGATACTGCGTTCCCAATATAAGCTGCGAGCCGAACCAAAATCCGAAGACTATTGCTATGACCACGCCGATCATTATTGCAGTCTTTACGTACTCGTTCTTCCACAGTCGCCCAACCGTCGTAGTCATCTCACGCCTTCGGTTATGAACTGGTCTGTTGAATTAGGCGTCTTCACATTAAAACTTAGCGTTTTAAAAAATGAAAAAAATTGGGGAAGATAGGTGATGCCTTGTTTCTTCGTCGGCGTGATTCTCCGCGTTTAGATTTTCTTCTTGCTTAGGACTTCTCTGAAGGGCTTGTGGCACTTTGGACAGTCAAACAACCCGATTTCCAGTTGCATCCTCTTTCCCTGCTTGTCGGGGCGTCCGGCCATCGTCCACTTCTTCTTAGGCGTCGAAACCATTGTTCCGCATTTAGGACATTTAGCCATTTAATTTCCTCCGAGTTTTCTCGGTATCCATGGTTTCTCATGATGATACATAAAAAACTTTCCATTGTTTTCTTATGGAAAACGCATGCTCCAACATCAATTATAGACATTTTAGACGCAAACAACCATCACGATGGCGCTCGAGATTTTATGTCAAACCATTAAAAACAATACATGGCCCAAACAGAAGGGACACGATGGAAGGATTCTGTAGTTCTCAATTGCATCATTCTTTCTAGACGATCTTTGATCACCGCATGGAAAGAGGGAAAATTCATCAAATTTTCCCTCTGCGTTCTTCGTTAATCGCTCCGGTAAGCATTGCTTTTCTTCCATTTGTGGAACCCATTGAAAAGAACCTTCAATGAACCAGTAGAATCAGCATGAAAGTTCAGAAACTCCAACAAGCAAATTTGGACCAAGCCCATCACCCCGCAACGACCCTTTTCTGCTTGAGAGACTACTCCAAAATGCTTTTACTTGTGATTCTGTGCTATTTCTTCGAAGTATTGAGGTCTAATCAGATTTGTCGCAGTCGCCCAAGAACGCTTTTGATTTGCTCGTCAAACCTGTCCGAAGGCTCGTTGAGCAGAAGGGGTTCCCGAAGCCTACTGAACCCCAGGAGAAAACTATCCCGCTGATTCTCGCGGGGAAGAATATTCTTCTCATCTCACCTACTGCCACAGGCAAGACTGAAGCTGCTTTTCTGCCTGTTCTAAGCATGCTTCTACAGGGACAGCAGGGCGTTCCAGGCATCAAGGTTCTGTACATTACACCTTTGCGGGCTTTGAACCGTGACATGCTCGATAGGCTTGCGTGGTGGTGCAACAATCTCGACATCAAATTAGCCGTCAGGCATGGCGACACTGAAACGAAGGAGCGTACTAGACAGGCCAGGAGCCCCCCGGACATGTTGATAACGACTCCCGAGACGTTGCAGGCCTTGTTGTCCGGTTGGATCATGCGGCAGCATCTGCAACGCCTGCGCTGGGTCATCGTTGACGAGGTTCACGAGATAGCTGACAGCAAACGTGGAAGCCAGCTTTCACTGGCCCTGGAGAGGCTCCGGTCGATGATTGGAGGGGACTTCCAACTGATAGGGTTGTCTGCTACCATAGGCACTCCTGACAAGGTGGCCCAATTCCTCGTCGGAACGGGTAGAAGCGTTGAAATCGTCCGGGTCCCAGTAGCGAGGATGATGCGGCTTCGCATTATCTACCCGATACCCGATGACGAAGATGTGCGGTTGTCCTCGCAGCTTTACACGCATCCGGAAGTCGCCGCGAGACTCAGAATCATCCGCGACTACATCAGCAAGCACAAATCAGTGCTCCTGTTCACAAACACTCGTGCCGTATCCGAGGTGTTAGCAAGCAGGTTCAAGGTCTGGGACGCTGATTTTCCAGTCTCGATTCATCACGGTTCTTTGGCGAAGCCTTCGCGCATAGCTGCTGAGAAAGGCTTGAAAAGCGGCGAGTTGAGAGGACTCGTCTGCACGAGTTCTCTTGAACTAGGCATCGATGTTGGAAGAATTGACCTGGTCATTCAGTACATGAGTCCACGACAGGCAACCAGGCTTATTCAACGGGTGGGAAGAAGCGGCCACAGCATCGGCAAGATGGCGGACGGAATAATAGTCGCAATAGATTCTGATGACGCCCTTGAAGCGTTGGCCATAGCCAAGAAAGCCTTGAAAGAAGAGCTCGAACCCGTGGGTATTCCACCGAAACCCTACGACGTTCTGGCACACCAGATTGCAGGTTTGCTACTCAAGAACAGGAGACTTGAATTCGATCAAATTCTGGAAGTCTTTCGCAAGGCTTACCCATACGAGGATTTGACCATGGAGGATGTCGAGAAAGTCCTGAAGTACATGCATCAGCGCTTTCCACGGTTGGCATGGGTATCCTTCGAAGACAAAGTAGTGCTTAAACCAAGACAGGCGAAAGCCCTCTTCGAATATTATTTTGGCAACTTATCCATGATTCCTGAAGAAAAGCAGTTTCTTGTTATCGACACGTCGAGCGACTCTGCAGTCGGAGTCTTGGATGAAGCTTTCATGGCGGAGTACGGCAAGCCTGGAACCAAATTCATCATCCGAGGCTCTCCATGGATCATCGAGCATGTCAGTGAGGAAAAGGTGCACGTCAAACCGGTCGATGATCCAACTGGGGCCATTCCCAGCTGGATCGGAGAGGAGATTCCTGTCCCATTTACAGTTTCGCAGGAGGTCGGTGCTCTGAGAGGCGTAGTTGAACAGGGATTGAAGGAGGGGCTTTCACCTGAAATGGTAGCCGCTAGGTTGAGTGAACAGTATCCCTGCGATGAGGACACGTTGGGGCGTGCCTTGAAGGAAACGGTCGAGCAGGTAAGGATTGGTCTTCCTGTTCCGACAGAGAAACGAATCACGGTCGAAGACTGGGAGGACTTCGTTCTCCTTCATGTTAACTTCGGTTCGCTTACGAACAGGGCATTGGCTCAGCTCTTGGGACAATTGCTCTCTGACAAGGTTGGCTATGGCATTGTCGTGCAGCATGATGCCTACAGAATTTTCGTGCAGACTATGGGTGCCGTGAACGCTGCTCGAATCGTGTCTCTGTTTGAAGAGATACAAGCCATGCCCGAACGCGCGGTAAGAGACGCGTTGACGCTGGCTACTGTGAAGACTGGACTTTTCAAGAGGCGCATGGTTCATGTTGCACGACGCTTCGGAGCATTGGAGAAATGGGCTGACTTCAGCAGTGTGAGCCTTCAAAGGTTGGTCAAGTCTTTTGAGGGAACGCCGATCTACGAGGAAGCCTTGAAGGAAGTGTTCACGAAGGACTTGGACCTGGACAACCTCATCAACGTCATAATCAAAATTCGTAAGGGTGAGATCGATATTCAAAGGCTCGATACGGATGGAAATGCCACGCCTATTGCCCGCTTGGGCATTGAGCGCATGAGTATGAAGACTGACTTGATTCCGCCCGAGCGAATGCGGGCGGTGATGATAGAATCTGCCAAGGCTCGGCTACTCAACGAAACCAGCGGCTTCATCTGTACGAACTGCTGGAACTACATTGAAATGTTAAAGCCGAAGGATTTGCCGGACAAGCCGAAATGTCCAAGATGTGGCTCCACCTCATTAGGCCTCATCAGAGTTGAAGAAGAAAAACTGCTGCCCATCGTGGATAAGAGGGGCGAAAAACTGAACAAGTCTGAAGAAAAGCTGAAAGAACGAGCATCACAAACGTCACGGCTGATTCAAAAATATGGAAAGCCAGCCGCGGTAGCCTTGTCCGCACGCAGGATCCAGACATCAGACATTGAAAGAGTCCTAGAGAAAGACCGGAAGCTTGATGATACTTTTTACGAGCTGGTGCTTGAGGCAGAGCGCAAAGCAATAAGAAGATCTTGGTAGACTCTTGCCCCCAACGCATGCCTCAGCACCTAAACAGAATGCGCAGTGATGCAACTGTGCGACCGTTGTGCATCTTTGTTTAGGTTTGGGTGTTTTCTGCTTTTCGACTTGCGAAGTTTATCGTTTGGAGCATTGTTTTGCTGAGTCCGACAAAGCTCAGGATCGTTGCGATTACGAGGAACAGGCTTACGTCAACCTGCAGGGCCACATTTTGGAAGGCCATGCTTATTATTCCGCTGTTTAAGGATAGTATTAGTGTAGAGATTACGAACAGGGCGTTGGCCACGCCGAAGAAATGTTGATAAATTGTGCCGGCTGTAAGCTCGCCGATGACGACCAGAGTGATGTATACGGCGACGAAAGTCTCAAGAGTCTGCTGCAAGTTTGGAATCATCGTTGCGAATGGGGCCAGAAACATCCAGCAAACGTAGTACAAAACGTAGAAGAGAAGCCCCTTGATCATTGCTTTCAGCACTTTGAATATTAGTTTTCGAGGCCTTATCTTGAAAACTCCATCTTCTTCAGCCATAAGGAATCACCAAGGGACCCAAGCTGAACAGTGACGTTTGAAACTCGATTTCGAATCGGCCAGTCTGTGTGATTGATGAAACAGCAGCCTGAAGCGCGATGTAGTTTTTGTATTGTGATTGTTGCGAGGCTTTGACCTCAGTTTGGCCAGATCCGATTGGCTGGCCGGTGCTGTTGTACATACGTATTTGGGCTTCTCCAGCCACGTCGAAGAAGGCATGGTTATCAAAGCTTAGTCGAAAGGCGATCTGCATGTGAGTGTAGTTAAGTACAGAATATTGTGGTTCTCCCAGTTTGAAATCGTGAAGCGGTGCTCCCCAGGGAATTGAGAGATTGTACGAAGCATGAACGGGGATAACCTCTCCAAGTTTCATGCTGACAGACTCAATCGTGTTCAGCTGAGTGTCGTTGAACAAGTATTCTTGGGTTTGCATTAACAAACGATTTGCGTCGAATGTCATGTTGTGAAGAATTGACTGTTTTTCGCCTATTCTCAGTGATTGTATAAGGGTTGATCCTTCTGTTATCGTTGAGCCATTTTCGTCCAGAACTCTGGTCGTTAGATTGAACAAGCCAATGTTGTAATAGCCGTTGTTAGCTATCTCGACAGGCAATGAGAATATTATTTTGCCGTCGGGCGTAATTCCTGTTTGCAGGTTTCCAAAATCGAGCTTCAGATCTTTGATTGAGTACACTGCGGAAACGAAGAACATGATTAGGAATGCCCAGCAGATTGCGGTGGCAAGATCTATCATCTTGATTGGAATATCCATAGATTTCCCTTTCTGTAACTGCACAGTACACGAAGTTTAGGTGTTGGATGTTTGGGATTCAGGAATAGCTTCCGAAGGGATGAGCACGACCTCGGGCTCCCTTTGTGTTCTTCCTTCTTTTGTCTCTTCGTCTCTTGCTTTCTTGTTCTTGAGTTTTTGAGGCTGTAGCTGAGATTGCGTGTTCAATTCTGTGCCTAGCTGTTGTTGTGGAGTTGAGGGCAGTTGCGGGGTATGTGTGATTATTGTTACTCCTCTTATGGTCACAAGTGAGGCTACCCAGCCCATTATTCCTAGATACATCAGTCTTATGCATGTTGCAATTAGCGGAGCTAGAGCTTCGCCGAATGTTCGTGCTAGATCCTCAGAGGTGATTATGCTTAGGCTCTGAGTTAGGAATCCGTATGCGCTTATGAAGGTGAATATTAGCAGGGCTATGCCTAGGGAGAGCACGGTTATTCCAGAAAAGGCCAATTTGTCTCTGAAGTTTTTGAGCATATTGTTGTCACTGCTTTAACGAGGAAGAAGCATGTATATTAAGACTTCCTACACAATAAACAGTATACACGTTAATAATCAAGAATCAAGCAGAAAAATAAAGGTTGAAACTACGGTGAAATGCCAAGCTTCTGGTAGATCTTCTGCTTATTTGCCTCCACTGTTTTCTGAACGTCTGTGAAAAGGTTGTTTCCATGCGAGTCTATGGCAACGGCTAGCGGACCGAATTCCTGAGCTTCAAAAATCCACATTGCCTCAGGCATGCCTAAATCGTACCATTCGACGCTCTTCACGTTTTTTATGGCTCTTGCAGCTAGGATCGCTGCGCCACCTGTGAAAGCACCGTAAACGGCACCGTACTTTGCCATGGCGTCCGTTGTCTTCTTGCCCATCCCGCCTTTGCCGATCACCACGCGGACCTTAAAGTTTTTTATGAACTCATCTTCAAACAGGTCCATCCTCGTGCTCGTAGTCGGTCCTGCGGCCACTGCAATCCACTTGTCCCCTTCTTTGCTCATGACTGGACCGCAGTGAAAGACAGCGAGTCCTTCAAGGCTTAAGGGCAGAGCTTTTCCCTCTTTGAAGTATTCTAGGGCTCTTCTGTGGGCCTGGTCTCTCGCGGTGACGATGGTTCCGGTAACGTAAAGAACGTCGTTTACCTTCAGTTTTCGGATTTCTTCCTCTGAAATTGGCGTCTTAAGCTTGTACACGGCCATGTTTTTCACCTTACCATCTCAGTTTATGTGTCGAATATTCAACAGTCCCGTCGGCGTTGATCTTGGCAGAGGCTCTTCTTGCAGCCCAGCAGTTGAAGGCGACGGCAGCTGGAAAAGACGCTGGATGTCTGTATGCAAAGTCAATGTGCACTCCCAACACGGTGGTTTTTCCGCCGAGACCCATGGGACCGATTCCAGTCATGTTCGCGGCTTCGAAGATTTCCTTCTCAAGCGCGGCAATTTCCGGGTTAGGATTATGTTCAGTCAGCGGCCTCAACAGCGCCTTCTTCGCAAGTTTCATAGATATGTCCGCTCCACCCCCCATAGCAATGCCTAAGATATTTGGAGGACAGGGCTGAGCACCAGCCTTCACTACGGCGTCAACGACAAACTTTTTGAGACCTTTTATCCCCTCACCTGGCACTATCATACCGCCGACGCAGACGTTCTCAGATCCCCCTCCTTTAGTCATCACGGTCAGCTCTAGAGCGTCGCCAGATGTGATCTCCCAGTTCAAATAGGGTATGTACCTTCCGGTGTTGTCCCCGCTGTTCTTCCCATCAAAAGGGTTTACCGAATTCGGCCGCAAAGGAACTTCCTTCGTTGCTCTTCTCGTAGCGTTCACCAAAGCTTCTTCGACTTTGCTCAGGTTTTTCACTTTGTCTCCAGCTTTCACATAGTAGATTATCGTGCCCGTGTCTTGACAAACAGGCGCCTGATATTTCTCGGCAAGTTCAATGTTGTCCAAGATTGCTTTCAGCTGCGTCTTGCCCGGCTCTGTTTCCTCCGAATAAGCCCTTTTCAACGCTTGTTTGACATCTTCTGGCAGATAGATCACGGCCTGCTTCAGAATGTTGAAGGCCACGTTTTCGACAAGCTTCGCAGTCTCCAAAGCTTACTCCCTCGTGTGTTAGCCGATTTTATGAAAGAGCCACATACTTATATCTTGTCTCATATCATCCACGAAATCCAAGTACGCGCCTGAGAGAGGGCCGCGGGCAAAACAGAAGACTCGGCACAAGATAAGAGTCTCACTTTAACCCACCTCTCCACGCACCGACCGCCGTAATGCTTCGCGCGTTTTAAATACGACAAGCCTTTATGTCTGATACGTCAAAACGGGGAAAATCGATGACCGAAGAAGAAACAAAAGAATACGTTGAGGAGAAGAAGAAGTACGAACTGCTGGAAGACCTGCCCGGAGTCGGCCCAGCCACAGCACAAAAACTCAAGGAGATGGGTTATCACACTATCGAATCCTTGGCCATGGCCACTGCGCGCGAGGTGGAACCAGCCGGGATAAGCGAGAAAAAAGCCTTCGCAATAATTGAAATAGCAAGATCATCCATCGGCGTCTCTTTCATAAGGGCTGATGAACTGCTCAGGATGCGAAAAAATGTTTTGCGCCTGACGAGTGGAAGCAAGGTTCTGGACAGGCTTCTTGACAGTGGATTGGAAACGCAGACTATCACGGAGTTCTACGGCGAGTATGGCACTGGAAAAAGCCAAATGTGCCATCAGCTGTGCGTAAACGTCCAGCTGCCTCCTGAGCGCGGCGGACTGGGCGGATCGGCGTTATACGTTGACACTGAGAACACTTTTAGAACTGAAAGGATCGTGTCCATGTCCAAGCATTTGGGACTCGACCCGGAACAAGTCGTCAAGAACATCATTTATGCAGAGGCCTACACTTCTGATCATCAGCAGTTCCTTCTTGAGAATGCTGATGAAGTGATCAAGCAGAACAACGTCAAGCTAATTATCGTTGACTCCCTCACTGCACACTTCAGAAGCGAATATATCGGGCGTGAAATGCTGGCTCCTAGGCAGCAGAGACTCAACAAGCACATGCACAAGCTCATCGGCTTAGCAAGGGCCTTCAACGCCGTGGCTGTCGTAACGAATCAGGTCATGGCCAAGCCAGACGTATTTTTCGGCGACGCCGTTCATCCCATCGGCGGTCACATCGTAGGCCACACAAGCCACACCCGCGTCTACCTGCGAAGAGCAGCCCACGGACCCATACGCATAGCGCGCCTAGTCTCAAGCCCATACTTGCCCGAAGGAGAAGAGATATTTAAAATAACCGAGAACGGCATAGAAGATGCTTCTGAAGACGAGAAGACGAAACCTCGTGGTCATTAGAGATGCCTATTCCATCGGCTCTGGTTACGCGTTATTTTCAGCTCTTGGCCAGCAGACAATTCACGGAGGCAGAGCGGGAGCTGGACAGAATCAAGCAGAAGATGCAGAAGACAGAGTGGAACAGAGGTTTTTTCAGGGCTCTGTACGGCATGTTGCTTTCCCGCAAGGCGAATGGTGACGCGTACGCGTTTTTCGCGAAGCTAGACTTAAGCGACAAGGCAGCCCTGCATTATTATAGGCGAGAGTTTCTGGATCACGTTGGAAACAAACTTCACGGGGATTTTGACCGCGGATATTTCTCAGCATGGGCAGACTGCATGCGCGTGTTAAGCCGAATGAACATTCCCAGCATGCCTAACCAGAACGGCTCGGCCAGTGAGAAGGAAGAGGTTGGCACCGTCAGAACCGATAAGGCACAAGCAACCATGGAAAACTTTCTGGAAGCGAAGGAAGACTAAACGTGCCCAGCGAGGGCCGTGTACATCAAAGTCCAGAAAGCTATCCATGAAAGCAGGTATATGCCTATTCCCGTCGTAAAGAGTTTCTGAGGTTTCTGCACCTTAGTTATGAATTTCCACTTTATAACGTAATAAGAAATCATGTACGTGATTAGGGCAAGAGCCACGCCATCTATGAAAGTGTTAATTTGAAAACTCGTGGTTGTAATAGTATTGGTAGCCACTCCGAATGCAATGCACACAAGAGCGGCAACGAAGCCCAGTGCGAGTCTGAACCAGTATACTTGCTCTAAAGGTTTCATGGTGTTTGGCCTTTGCAATTTATATTTGAAATCTGGATTTAAAGTTGCCTATTATTCATTCGATCGCAGGTTCAGCGTTCAGAAATATCTTCGGAACCCAACGATGCGCACATTCAATGCTTGCAGGGATTTAATCAAGTCAGGCAGAATCACTTAGAGTCTTCAATAGTTCCTGTACAACCATCTTCCCTTTGCTTTCCAATGCCATCGCTGGCTTGCGAGGATACCCGGCGGGTATTCCTTGCAGTCTCAAGGCTTCTTTTATGGCTGCAAGCTGATTGTGCTTTCTTACGAGCACGTCATTTGCAAGAGTTATGCGTTCCTGCAGCCTACTGGCCTCTTCACGTTTACCTTTTCTGAAAGCTTCGTACAGTCTCATGCACAACGCAGGAAACACGTTTGCTACCGCGATCACTGCTCCTTTGCCCCCGAGCAAGAATGTAGGCAGAGCTAAGTCGGCTGCCCCGGCCAGAACCGAAATCCTGTCGTCTACTAACCTTGTTATTTCTGTCATGGTCGCAATGTTTCCGCTGCTGTCCTTGACTCCAACGACCCGTTCACTTTCACAGGCAAGCTGATGGATTATGGCTGGCTCCAAAGAAACGCCAGTGAACTTCGGAACGTTATAGACGACAAGTGGAACGTCGACGCTTTCCAATATGGTCCTGTAATGCTCTAGGATTTCTCTGTTTGTCAGCTTATAGTAGAATGGCGTCACCACGAGCGCAGCGTCCACGCCTAGGTCTTCTGCGTCCTCGGTGAACACGATGGTTTCCTCAGTGCTCATGCTACCGGTTCCAGCCACCACGGGAATTCTTCCGTTGACCTCGTCCACAACGGTTTCGATGACCTTCCTTCTCTCGTGTCGAGAAAGGTAAGGGGCCTCGCCGTTGCTTCCGCATGGAACAAGACCGGAGACTCCATTTTCAACCCAGAATCTTACGCAAGCCCTAAGCGCTTTGACGTCAAGCTTACCTTCACGCGTGAAGGGGGTTACGTTCGGCACAAAGATTCCCTGTAGAATAAGCCTCGACATGTCTCCTCACTCAAACTTCAAGTGCCAAGCATCATTATTTAAGTCGCGCCTAGTCTGAAACGCACAATGATGCCTAAGTCGCAGGAAACGATCTGGCGAAAAACGCCTATTTATAGCCTCCATGGCCCTTACCTTTTAAGGGTGGTGCCGTTTGCGCAAGGAATTCACAAGCTTTGATGTGGCCGCCGTCGTCCGCGAGTTGAAGCAAAAAATCCTCAACTCTCACGTCAACAACATCTACCAGCTGGACAGCAGGACTATGCTCTTCAGGCTACACAGGGCTGATAGCCCTGCGCAGGACTTGATTCTGGAGGCTGGCAAGCGGCTGCATTTGACCGCTTACATAATGGAGAAGCCTCCCGTTCCACCAGCGTTCTGCATGGCTTTGAGGAAATATGTGCGAAATGCCAGGTTGACAAGTCTTGATCAATATGAATTTGAACGCGTCGTAACCTTTGACCTGAGGGCTAACGATGGCAATTTTCGGCTCGTTCTAGAACTCTTTGGAGACGGCAACATCGTACTCTTGGATGAAAATGACAAGATCCTACAGGCACTAGGCTACAAGAGAATGCGAGACAGAAATATTCTTCGCAACGAAGCTTTTCAGTTCGCACCTGCAGGTGGAAAGAATCCTTCAAAAACTAGCGGAGAAGAACTGCGTGAGGAATTGATGGCTTCTGGAAACGTTGAAGTCGTGAGAGCTCTCGCTCGCCGCATAGGGATCGGTGGCACTTATGCCGAAGAAACCTTGTTGAGGGCGAATGTAGACAAGAACAAGAAGTGTGATGAGTTGGATCCAAGCGATACTGGTGCAATATTCAAGGGGTTGCGAGGGCTGCTGGCGCAGGTCTTTGAAGGCATCTTGGAGCCCTCCATCGTTTTGAACGCCGAAGGAGACTTCGTCGACGTGTTGCCTTTCAGGCTCAAGCGTTACGAAAACTCTGGCTTCAAACTTCAACCTTATCCTAGTTTCAATGAAGCCCTGGACGAGTTCTGCACCAAGCTCGTTCATGTTGAGAGGGCCTTGACCGACTTGAAGGTTGATCAACTGCGGAGGGAAGCTGAGAGGCTTGAACGGATTGCTGCAGACCAGCAGACTGTCCTTACTAAGGCTGAAGCCGACGCCATCGAGAACAAGAACATCGGAGACGTCATCTATACTAACAGCGCCGAGTTAGGCGTCTTGCTAAACAAGTTCTCATCAGGCAAACAAGGTGGAAAAGAGTGGGGCACGATTACTGCCGAAGTTCTTGCAGAGAAAAAAACAGGCATGGCTCCGGGCATTTTCTTTGAGTCCTTTGACAACGGGACATTGATGGTCAATGTTATCGCAAAAAGTATGCGTTTCAGCTTGAACCTTCGCAAAAGCCTATTTGAGAACGCTGCTGAATTCTACGAAAAGAGCAAGCGGGCCAAACAAAAGCTTGAAGGCACCAAAACAGCACTGAAAGAAACTCTGGAAAAACAGGCGAATATCGGGGCCAAAATGCGCAAGGCCGAATCTCTCGAGCACATCAAGCCAACCGAGGCACTGGAAGAGCTTGAACGACTCAAAGTCAAACACAAAGAGTGGTTTGAAAAGTTCCGCTGGTTCACTTCCTCTGATGAGTTTCTAGTCGTCGCAGGCAAAGATGCAGTCTCAAATGAAGTTCTGATCAAGAAATACTGCGCACCGCTGGACACAGTTTTTCATGCTGAAATCGTAGGTGCCCCGTTCGTGGTCATTAAGACTGCTGGTAATCAGCCCAGCGAGCAGGTCTTGGAAGAAGCCGCAGAGTTTGCAGCAGCCTACTCGAAGGGATGGCGGGAGGGGTTTGCAAGCATGGACGTCTACTGGGTTAAACCTGATCAGCTGGGAAAAGGCGGGCCCTCCGGCCAGTATGTGAGCACCGGAGCCTTCGTCGTAAGTGGAAAACGAAGCTGGAAACGGAACGTACCGCTCAGGTTGGCAATCGGCGTTCTGGTCGAAAAAGATGGAGCGACTCGTTTTGTTGGCGGGCCTCCTGACTCGGTTAGAACAAAGACACAAACGTACGTGATAGTCGTGCCGGGAACACATGCTGGCAAAAAGTTGTTCGAAAGTGTTTTGAGGACGCTAGCTGAAAAGATGCCTAAAGAACAACGTGAGCTCATATTGAAGTCTTCAATCGAAGAAATAAGGGAATTTGTCCCCTATGGAGTCGGCGAGATCTCAAAGGACTAAAACTCGAGCACTTTTTGGAAAACTATGGCTTGCCGCAAAGATGGTAAAACGCTCTGGAAAGGTTTTGGCACCAGGTTCTCCCGCTGGGATTGACATCTTGGAATGAAGCAGTTTTTCGTCGATTCTGCGTTGCTTCCCTTGAGGGGGGAGAAGCTACATTTCCGTTCTATTCGTAGTGTAAATCGTATGCAGCCTCAATATTCAGAATTCACAAAAGCTATGTAGATTGACCAAGGAGATTCAGTCCTTGATCGAGCATGACCGAGAGCACTCTTCAAGCGCATGACGCAGTAGAGCGGCCATCATGCATCAAATGCGGCAAAAGAAAAGCGACTAAAGATGATCAGCTATGCGATAGTTGTCGCTTCATGAACACTATCTATAGCCTAATCAACACTAAGAAGTAGCCGCAGCCAGTGTTTCTGGGGCGGATGTTGGAAGCCGCAAGCACCGATGTGAGACTAGAGAGCCCTGAATCTTTGTCTTGGGCTATCTCGATCCTCCGAGCACTCTTCTCAAGCTGTCTCTGATTGCCTCGATGCTCATTCTTTCTTCGCTGACGTGCTTGCCCTGTTCTTCCTCTGCCTGTGCCTCTATAGCCTTTATTTCCTCGTTATGCTCGTCGACACCCCGATTGGTCTCTTCTATGATTTGCTTGACCCAGTCCAGCTTGTTCTCAATGTCATCGATCGTGGTTACAAGCCTGAGCTTGTCACCAACCACGAAAAGTTTCCTGTCCCATAGGCGCAGACTAGCCTTCCATTCACGATCCAGAATGTCCTGCCATACATGATCTGGCACACAATCCAGCGAAAGATCAATAATGTACGCGTTTGGAAAAAAGTCATCCCTTCTGATCGGAATAGTGGCGACATTAACGTCTCGTTTGAGCCTTACCTTTTTAGCTGTTTCTTTCACTCCTTGCCCTCAAGACAGTAGTGCATGTTTCAACCTTAAAAATTCTGTGCAGAAGTCAAGTCTGCCACCGAACAGAAAGAAACTGTCGAACGATCGTAGTAGTAGCAGTCGAAAACCTCGAGAGCAGACAACAAGCCGCATGTCGCACAGCTTTCGGAAAGAACCGTTAACATGATGATTGGGCTTTGGCGTTCTTGGTTGTTCCTTGCCTTTCTCCTCCAGCCGATTGCTCAAGGCTTTTTTCGTAGGAGGTGATCCGGCCGCAGGTTCCCCTACGGCCACCTTGTTACGACTTTTCCCCCCTCACGAAACCTGGATTCGACGCAGTCAAGCAAGACCACGCCTCACCCAAAAGTCGCTCGGGTGGAACGACGGGCGGTGTGTGCAAGGAGCAGGGACGTATTCACCGCGCGATAGTGACACGCGATTACTAGGGATTCCATGTTCACGAGGGTGGGTTTCAACCCTCGATCCCAACTACGGCAGGTTTTCGAGATTGCCTCCCCCTTTCGAGGTTGGAACCCATTGTGCCTGCCATTGCAGCTCGCGTGTGGCCCGGGAGATTCGGGGCATACTGACCTGCCGTGGCCCGCTCCTTCCTCCGTCTTATCGACGGCGGTCTCCCCGGTGTGCTTAGCCAAAGGCTAATAGCAACTGGGGATGCGGGTCTCGATCGTTGCCTGACTTAACAGGACACCTCACGGCACGAACTGGCGACGGCCATGCACCTCCTCTCAGCTCGTCTGGCAAGACCTTTAATCTGGCTTTCATCCTGCTGTCTCCCCCGGTGAGATTTCCGGCGTTGACTCCAATTAAACCGCAAGCTTCACCCCTTGTGGTGCTCCCCCGCCAATTCCTTTAAGTTTCAGCCTTGCGGCCGTACTCCCCAGGCGGCAGGCTTAACAGCTTCCCTGCGGCACTAGAGCGGCACGTGGCCGCCCTAACACCTAGCCTGCATCGTTTACAGCTGGGACTACCCGGGTATCTAATCCGGTTCGCTCCCCCAGCTTTCATCCCTCACCGTCGGGCGCGTTCTAGCCGACAGCCTTCGCCACTGGTGGTCCTCCCGGGATTATAGGATTTCACCCCTACCCCGGGAATACCGACGGCCTCTCTCGCCCCCTAGCCGAGCAGTATCCCCCGCAGACCAACGATTAAATCGCTGGGTTTAACAGAGGACTTGCCCAGCCGGCTACGGATGCTTTAGGCCCAATAATCGTCCCCACCACTCGGAGAGCTGGTATTACCGCGGCGGCTGACACCAGACTTGCCCTCTCCTTATTCCCCCAGCTATCTATACTAGGGAAAAGCCATCCTCAGCGGATGGCACTCGGGATAGCCCCGTCAAGCTTTCGCTTATTGCGAAGTTTTCGCGACTGCTGCGCCCCGTAGGGCCTGGGCCCTTGTCTCAGTGCCCATCTCCGGGCTTCCGCTCCCACGGCCCGCACCGGTCAAAGGCTTGGTGAGCCGTTACCTCACCAACAACCTGATCGGCCGCGGCCCCATCCTTGGGCAACGCCTAGAAGCATGTTCTAAGCGCCCTTTAGGCAAAAAACCATTCCAGGAATCTTCACCTATCGGAAATTAGCCCCAGTTTCCCGGGGGTTCTTCCGTCCCAAGGGCAGGTTAGCCACGTGCTACTGAGCTGTGCGCCGCGTCTCCAACATGGCTAGGAAACGCACGACTAACATGTCTTAACCCCATCCCGATAGCAGTAGGGTCCGGCAGGATCAACCGGAGTTATACTCCTTGATGACCACAGCCAGACTTACAGTTCTTGGCTGTACGTCCGCAAATTCGACTGGATTTAGAGGGAAACAACCACTTACGCCAAAGCCCAATTCAGACCTAACGCGTTAGCATATCAGGTCCACATGTTTGTCCCCGCAACTGGAGGCCAACTACCTCATTCTATAGGGCGATATGCGCCTTTGTAGTCGGCGTTGAGCCGCCGCCGTAAAATTGCGGGCATGGCTATCATTTGCCAAAACGATCAGAAGGCATCTAAGCCGATATAAACGTTTCTTTCGGCTCTAATATACGTTGTGTGCCTGAGTTGTCAGTTCTCCAGAATGGCGGGCAGTTCAGCCAGACTCTTGATAACTGAATCTGGTTCGACGTCAACATCTGCCTTTATTGGTCTTCTTTTGATTAGAACAGTTTTGATCCCAACGTTTTTTGGGCCTTTGACGTCCAGATCTGGCATGTCACCGACAAATACGACTTTGGAAGGAGTGACGCCTAAGGCTTGCAAGGCCTTCTGAAAGATCTCGGGACTGGGTTTGCGTCGGTTGACCTCGCCGCTGATTACGACTACATCAAAATACTTTCTCAGGTCGAATCTTTCCAACAGGTCTCGCCCACACTCAGGAATGCCGAAATTGGACACCAACCCAAGCTTGTATCTCCCATGAAGCTTCCTTAGAACATCAACCGCATCGCTGTCTAGCCGAACATGACGCGTGAATTCCTTGGCGAAAGCCTTGGTCGCGCCTGCTACGACTGGATCAGCAACACCGTAGTCGTATCCCAATTTTCGCAACGTTTGAGAAACGCGCACGTTAAAATGAGGTTCTTCAAGGCTTTCACGAGACTCAGAATAAAACTTGTCACGGACCTCAAAATAAACGCGACTGAAATCATCAAACGGAACGTCGACTCCGTTCTCAGCAAGAAACGCATACATCTTCCTCAAACATGGTTCATAGTAGACTTCGTCGCTTTCAAGCAACAGCAATGTGTCAAACAGATCAAAGAGTACCGCTTCAGCCAACATGTCTGAACTTCAAAACCAATGCTCAGCCGTGGCATAAAACGATTCTTTTCGGACAGCGCGGAGAACTCTCGTCTAGGCTACACGCAGTAAAGACCGACTCTTGGATTGTGACAAAGAGAGCATCCCGAAGCTTAGAAGAAGCACCCACGTTGGAGTCTTTACCACTGAACAACAAGACCGACGAGATTCGAGAACAGATCATTCTAGCAATGTTTGAAGAGCTTCTGACACTGAAAAAGGAGATCAGGGTTCACTTGAGAGAAGAGTCAAAGAAGTAGGAGCTTTCTTCATCTCTGGAACGATCTTCACGCGATATCTTCGCCGTGTCAGTTGTGTTTTGTGCATCGTATGGTCTAGTTTCTTTTCAGCAAGTGTGGAGGAGGAACCTTCACGTCATTCTTGTACCCGTTGTCGTCTCTCTTGAGCAACTCGTTTATCTCCCGATAGCGTTGCAGAAAGTCTAATCCCTTATCGGTTGCTCTGTATACTTCTCTGGAGTTTGATTCAACCTTCTCCAATAAGCCGATTTTCAACATGAAATTAAGATACTCATTGAGCTGTGTGAAACTCAAGTTTGCCCTATACATGACTTGAGTCTTCAACGTCCCTTCTTTCGCTATTTCCAAGATTTCCGCGACTATGTAGAGTTTGTCTCTTCGTTTGGCGGATGGATTCGAACCCCATGGATTCATTCTCTATATTCCTCTTTCAGAACTGTTTTCTATAATTGAAAAAGCCCTGGAACGTCTTAAGCTGTGTTTCGCCATTCTGAGTATTACTAAGACCGAAATATTCTCTAGAACAAACCTCTAGTGGCTATGTCTCCCGCGCAATCCCCTTTTTTTCTGTTTGCAGCTTAGAACGTCGAGCCCTTCCGGATTCTCTTGCTAGTCGCCGGGGCGCCTGCGCTTGTGGCCTCGATGATCACACTTTTCAGCAGGTTCTTCATTTCTGACACTGCGGCATCGATTGTCTTCCGGTCTGCTGAGCCTTCAATATTTACCAGAGGTCCCGCCACCAGAGGCCCTGTAATCGTAACTGAGGGCTTGGCGGCCAGCGACGACACGCCGCTCAGGCCCGTCGCTGCGCCTGAAAGGCTTGCCTGTGCATTGAAGCTTTTGATATCATTGACTCCGGTTGTCAGAGCGTCTTTCACCATCGTATTCCACTTTTTCATCGTGCTCTCGCTGTCGTCGACGGCTTTTGCTAGGCCGTGCGCGAAGCATATGCTCGCGTTGAAATTGGCAATTGCGCTGAGTCCTTGATCTAGGCTGCTGCGGAGCATGTTGACCCAGTTCTGCATTGCGGCTGCACTCCGTCCGCTGGCATCCAGGAGCGCGTTTCCGATAGTTGTGACAAATGCTTTGAACGTGTCTCCGGCGGAAGAAACAAGTGTGCCCAAACTGCCGAATTGCGTCACGCATATTCCGATGAAGTTCCTAATGTGATTCCAACTGATGCTCATTTGAGTGTTCATCATCGCCGTAAAAGTGTTCATCGAAGCCTGGCTGCTGGCTGCCGCGTTCTCTAGGGCATGGGCGAAACACACGTTCGCCTTGAACGTGTCGATGCTTTTGCTCGCGTCTGAGAGGTTAGAGTCAACTGCGTCCTTCACTTTTCCCATGCTGCCTGCGGAGCTGTCAGCCGCTTTTGACAGGCTGTCCTGCATGTCCTTCGCGCGGTCACCCATAACGCTTGTAATATTCGTGTAAGTTGCATTTGTCAGATCCTGAATTCTGCCCATACTGTTCTGAATGATTTGGACTCTCAATTCTTCAGTATTTGTCATAATCCCGTTAATCTCGTCCTCTTTTGCCTTGATGAGAAATGCCTTATCATCTTCCGCTTTGCTCGTGGCAGCGTAGATTTCGTTGTTCTTGTTTGTCTCTAACGTTGCTATGGCCTGCGCATAGCCTGCCTGAAGATCAAAATCCTTCTTCTTTATCCCCGCGATCAAATCATTTTTTTCTTGCTCTATCCCTGCTAGGGCGTTTCCTTCCGCGGTGGCAATGGTTGTTAGCACCACTTGTTGATTATGCCGAGTTTTTATTGTCTCAGCGTTCGCCGCGTTTTGAGCAAGTTGCAAGGCCCAATGTTTCTGGTTGTCAACATCAAGCAAAGCGGCGTTTTCATTAGTTTGTATGGTCTTAAGTGCGTCACTTTTCTGTTGCGTAAGAGTCTCTATTTGACCATGGTGATCTTTCTCATATGTTAGCTCCTGAAGCCTGTACGTGTCCTGAGTTGTTGAGCGATCAGAACTGTACTGAGTCTGCAACGCGCTCAATGCTGCCTGATACTCTTTGTCAGTGGTTAACCCTGCATCATGGTCAGTCTTGATCTTCTCCTTTGACTGAAGCATCGTCAACTCAAGCGCGTCGAGATCTCCACTTCTCGCGTGTTGAATGTCGCTTAAGCCCTTGTTCACCGCGCCAATCATCGAATCGTAATAGTCTTCCGTGTTAGCAAGGTCGTCTGCATATTTTGATTTAATGTCGTTTGACATCGTGGTGTAGTTGCTGTTTATGGTACTTTCCTGCTGCTGGAGTTTCGTCTGAACGTCAGCGATCAAACCATCATAATATTTGTCCGTGTCAGTCTTTTCTTGCGTGTAGAAGGCAGTGTCAGCCTTCTCGATCTTGTCATAATGCGTGTTTACATCAGCGAGTAGTGTGTCCAGTGCTGTTTTAGGCGGGTTAAGAATGTCCTCATAATACTTGATGAAGGCATCGTAGTCAGTCTTAAAATGCTCCGTCGTCAGGTCTTCGATTCCAGCATACCGAGTTGCAATTGAATCCTTAAGTTTGCCTAAGTCCGTGTCGATCTGAGTGGTGAGATCATCATACTTCGCCGTGATAGATGCAGCATGCGCGGCTGTGGCTGTTTCAAGGTCTTTCTGTGATTGTTCAACACCCTTGCTAGCTCCAGTGGCTCCATTCCACCAACTGGTAATCGCTCCGCCTACACTACTGCAGAAGCCAACGATCGCATTGCCAGCAGCCGTGAACGCCCCGACAACCGCGCCCAAAGCCCCTGGAATCAGGAAAAGCGCAGTGACAAGCAGGCTGATGAGCGAGATCACGGCCATTAACGGACAGGTATCCTCAGCAGTGTTTAAGTCCCATTGGGCTGCAGTCGCACCTTCAGTCGGCCCGATGATCGCTCCTACTGCGCTTATCATCTGAGGCACTATGTCCATGGCTAAACTTGCCATATGAATGCCCTGCTGCACACTCAGCTGATTCGCGCGCTCAACTGCAAGGTTATGAGTGTCCTGAGCTATCGCAAGCTTCCCAGCCGCATCGATCGCCTGAGGACTGTTCTCTCCAAACTTTGAGACAGCAGCATTATACGCGTCCTGCGCAGATTCCACACTGCGTGCACTTTTCTCAACCTGCACGTGCGCCTTGTCCAGACGGTACTGCATCGTCTCCATGCCCTCAATAGTGGACGCAGCTGAGATCATGGTTCCGCCCAAGCTTCCAATATCGCTGGCCAATCCTCGTGAGCCTGCAGCCGTCACCCCGTTTGCAGTTTCAAGAGCAGCCGACGCGCCGCTGATCTGTCCATAGTCAGCCGTGACCTGCGAGGCGGCCGAATCTGCCTTGTCAATTACGCCTTGAGTTTCTGTTTCCACGCTCTGCAACGAAGCAACTATGCTGTTGCCCGCGGAATCAATGTCAGAAGCAGCCGAGGCAAGGGATTGGCCCATTCCGCCGATGTCGCCGCTTAAAGAATTCACGCTCTGCGCAGTAGCCGCGTTCGCAGAATCAAGCCCAGAAGCAGCACTGCATATCTGCCCAAAATCGCCAGAGATCTGCGAGGCTGCTGAGTCAGACTGGGAAATCATGTTCTGAGTCGCTGTTTCGACGCTCTGCAACGCAGTCGCTATGTTGTTACCAGCGTCTTGGAACACTGAGGATGCAGAATCATAGGCCTGTAAATGAACCTCGATGGTACTGCTGCTCATGCTCTTCTACCGCTGATCGTGCCAATGAGCGCGTCTCCGCTCGGGTCATAGGCGCTTGTGCCCGCGCTTTCATCAAACGGGAAGAAGGCGACGAGTCCGGCGGTTCGATAGTTTGTCGGCATTATTCTTCAAGCTCCACATTCAAGAGGCCCGTCGGATCAAGATTGTTAGGCAAAATCGCGTTAGCCAGACGGGCCGCGTTAACGATGCCGACAATCGCATCCTTGAGACTTGCAAGAACCACTCCGCTGAGTCGCATGCGCTGAGTCAGAGTGCAATTCACATCATCAATGCGGATACACATGTACTGACCAGGCGAGCCGACGGCTGGAACATTAGCCTCCACTGTGACTGCCAAATAGTCAGTTTCATCCTCGATCGCGTACTGGGGAATAACGTAGTCTGCGCCCTGATACGCGTCGATCGCAGTTTGCCAAGGCGAGCTTTTACAAGCGCGCTGCGCTATTTCCCTGCGTTGCGTGCCATCTGCTTTCAGGATCAATATGCTGATGGCACCGTAAACTCCGGCCATGTCACTCTGCGCATAGTAAATCATGCGAAGAGGCGTCTGCAGAACGTTTTTGACTCCGGTTAATGGGAGAATAAATGTTTCTATCTGTATCCAATTCGGCGGCGTTGGAGTACACATGGAAAGGTCAATGAGGAGGTTCAAGCCCGAATAGGTTGGCGTGGCTCGACTTAGCGTGCGGCGCACGATCATGTCGGGCAGGGTCAACGTTTCATGGTTCAGGTACAAGTCCACGCGTTTTAGCCTCCTGCCTCAGGCTTCCCGGGCCGCGATGCTGCCTTCTCAACGATGATGTGGTGGTTATCCACCCATAGGCTCACTGAGTCTCCTTTTCTGAGACCCAGGTGCTGACAGACTTCTTTCGGAACCGTGATCTTGAGGCTTCCGCCTACGAGCACGACGGACACTTGAAATTTGACTGGCAACTCTTGCACCTTGGTCACCGGTATACACTGAGCAGACTTTAAATATAAGTATTATCTTAACAATACCGTCAAGGATATTGAAAAGATAATGTGGTAAAGGAGAAAACGTACATGAAAAACAAGCAAGAACGCGAAAAATTTGAAGATGAATGCGCAGGCCTTCGAGAGCAACTGAAGCACTGCATGCAGTTCAAGTAGGCCAGGAGTCACGGAGGTTCCACTGAATATGGAAGACAAGCAAGAAAACACTGGCTCTTCCAAGAGGTTTATGCCTGAAAAAGAGGCTGGGATCCGAAGCGCAGAAGAAGAAGCGTTCGTAGGTATGTCAAACGATGATCAGGCCAGGGTTGCCCGTGCTGAGGTCCTGCTGCACGAGGTAGCTGAAGAATTTCGAAAGGAGATGACAAAGACCTGGGAAGGAAGGCGGATGCTCGAACGTTTGAAGGCTGAAAGAAGCGGTCCATGGACTGCCGACCGCGTCGAGATCTTGGTCCACGAGCTGGCTGAAGAATTCCGGAAGCTGATGGGGGCCCGAGGAAACGTCTGAAAAACATGAGAGGCAGGACCTGTCAGGGCTCACCTTCGTAACCTTCACCATTTCCAGGCGGCTGCTCCGAGAATTCGAGGACCGCGTTGTTCGAACAAGCTACCCTGGAGGCATGGAAGAAGCTCTCCGCGACCTGATACATGCTGCAGTGCTCAGCGCAGGCGAGAGAGACAAAACATCCTTCCTCCACGATGGACCCCCAAAAACACGCACGAGTTTCTTTGGAAAGAGGTGAAAAGAATGATTGAAAAGAAGGACCGTTTTGTCGAAAGGCGCCGCTGGAGTATCCCGCGCAAAGCCTTCATCATAGTCAAGGTTCCAACGAAGAATTGCGAGAAACTGAAAGGGTGGCTTGACAAACGCGAGAATGTTGGGTACCACTTTGACAATGAAAGGCGAGAGCTGCTGATACTTAACATAACGAAGCTTAACCGGCGTGCACGAGCAAAGAAGGCCCTGGAAGCATCCGTTGCCGCTTAGTCAGGCCTCACCGATAGGGCTCAAATGTCTGCTGGAGCTGCTCTCTCCAAGCCATACTCTAACCTTTTTTTCTCCTCTTCAATGAGCCTATATTCCACGTGGGATAAAGCAGTCAATGGACTCAGCAGGCTTTCACTTGAAGAGCTCCAAGAGATCCACTCAGACCCATAGGCGCTTGTAGCACTCAGGGCAATAGTACTGGCAGTAGGGCCGTGTCTTGCGCAGCGCACGTGTTCTTTTCCTGCGAGGCGAATGGCCACTGTGACTCCAACAAACCTCGCCGAGAACAAGCGGCCTCAGGCATCGGCAGCAGCACACGTTTCTCCTGCGAAGCTTCGTCTCAAAAAACACTGGCATACAGGACGGCCAGGGTTCTATCTGTCCCTTCTCAAGACTTAAGACTTACTCAAAAATGAGTAGGGGCCCACACGTTTTATAAGTACAAATGACGAACAAAAGATCAAAGCTGAAGACCGAGAGTTTTTATCATGCCAAACAAACACAGTCCCTTGGCGAGGCAAAAGCGTCTGGCCAGAAGAATAATTTTGGACAGTGCATATTATGACCGGCAAAACTGCGAATCCGTAAGCATGCTCTCCAGAGTGAACGTGCTAACATTGATGGCTGCAACAGTTGAGCAGAGCAGCGGATCCGCGTTCATCCTCTCCGACGAGCCAATCTATGTTGGTTCAGTTCCGGACGTTTCCCGGGGCGAAGTCCTAACTGATACTCGCGGCCAGGGAAGCTTCCAACGTTGACAGGAGAGGAATTAACAGTCTGCTGCACCACTCAAAACTCCAGATAGCAAGTTTTTCAGCGGAAAAGCCTGGCCTAAACACGCTCGAAACCCCACTCGTGAACATGGCGCCTCTTCAACCGGATGTTCGCCGGCCGAGCCCTCGAGGGGATCCCGATCCAAGAGATCCGAACGCAGGGGCTCTCCCACCCCTCCCCGTGTGTCTGTGTGTGTCTGTCTGCGCCCTTCAACCAGGGGCTCCGGTTTTACTGAGGACGTGGAGGCAGTAGTTGTTGAAGCTTCTGTCTTCTGCGCGGGCCCGGGCCTGAAGTCTAACGATCAGGTTTGTTGGCAAGTATAAACTAACGCGTCGCTTCATCTTGCTCCCTTCAAACGCCTTGTTCATCCTTACGGGCTCCAATACTTGAAACCTTCGTTGAAGAGGACGGAATTATGGGAGTGCAATCTTCAGCATTGTGTCCCAGGACACGTTGGCTCAGCTGCACGCTCACGCTAGGGATCCGTCGCGCGCGCAGTCGGATGCCCTGCAGCCTGGGATCATCAGCGGTCAACCTATACTTTTTCCTGAGGCGTTTCGACAAAGCGTCAATCCTCTTGAGATCTTCAATCTGCACCTGGCTCTTCACAGCCCATTCGACGTCTTCAGGGCCTATCGCGCCTCTTCCAGCCTCTTCAGCGTGCTCGGCAGCTGCCAGCAACATGCTCAGTCCCAGCCTCAAGTCCCCAGGTTTTCCAACTGCCCCAGCTATCTCCTCGAGCCTTTTGTCCTCTACTGCGCCCGAGTTGAAAGCATGCTCAGCGCGTTCCCGCAGGATCTTCACTGTCTCCCCGACGCTGCAGGGTTCAAGACAGACTATTTTGGGCTGAAGCGTCGACAGGGTCCGCGCGGGAAGCCCTGTTACGTCCAGGATCCTGTTGCTAACGAGGATCAGCGACACCCCCGGCTGCCTGCAGAGATAGTACACGAGGGGCTCCTTCTCCTTCAGCAGCAAAGCGTCAACCTCGTCAACTGCCACAACGATTGGCCCTTCTCTGAGCACGTTTTCAAACGCTTGTTTCAGCCGGCTCATCTGCCACCCGCTGTCCGGCGCATCTATGCCCAACTGCCGCGTCAACTCAAGCATCGTGTAGTAGGGTCCACGCGTTTTTCCAGCGTTCACGTAGGCCGCCCTCACCCGGGCGCCTGTTTCTTCAGCGTGCTTCCGGATTTCACTCAGCAAATACCTTACGAGAACTGTTTTGCCCGTGCCAGGCAGGCCATAAATGAACAGGTTTCTTCCCTGGCCACCGGTGAAAACTCCCGATTCAAAACCTGCCATCTGTTCAAGAATGGCATCGCGGCAGACTGGAGCGCCCCCAGGCGGATCCGCCAGGGGCCCCAGCCACTTCGCATCCTTGAATATGAGGCTCTTCTTCTCCTTGAACAGAACCATCAGACATCACGATTCAGGCAGGGACACGCACGGGCACACAGACACACACGGGGTGGGGGGCCCTCCTGCATTGTTTTCGATCATTTTGTCAGCTGCTCCCTCGACTGTTGTTTGCTGACGAAAAAAAGAAAAGAGGAACTGCTGAGTCCACGTGCATGCAGTGTCTCTCAACGTTCCATGGAAAAGGCGGTTAAGCCAATTCCATGAATATGCGTCTTAGCCGTTCAATCTTGCTAGCGTCTCCGAGCAGCTCGTTGCCAGGCTCTAATGTGGTGAAGTCCACAGCCGCCTGGATCTTGAACAAGGCTTCCAAGTTGTTGGCTTCCCGGCTCATGCCCTTGAGGCTTCGTGCAAGTTCATCTAGAAAGTTCATTTGTGTGGTGCCGGAGCCTTCGCCCTGACTATCCTTACTCAGCTCTTCAAGCTCTTTTCCTGCTCGATCTGCCCTGGCGTTTAAAGCCTCGAGATCGACCTGGTTCTGCAGGCGCAGCATAGCCTCGATTTTTTTCATGTTTTTGAACACTTCTTCAAGCCCGTTGTCGCCATCTTGGCGTTGGGCGTCGCCTGAAATGTTAATCCCATTTTTCCTCAGAATGCGCTGATCCTCCGGATCGTTGACGTTGAATTTGTCGTAGACTCTCCCATCAAACGGTATCCCTGCCTTCAGCGTCCCCATTTCCTGTTCCTGGTGAAGCAAGTCTGCAGACACTTTGTCGGCCTTGCGCCAATCCCCCGGAGTCACTTCAAAGAGCAAGTCGTAGCCAACGTCCATCATTTTTGCCGTGTTGCCATAAGTTATGTAGATGCTTCTCAAAACGTTTCACCTCTGATTACCTTTTTCACCAACATGTCTATTTTCTGCTTGTCGAAGCCGTAGGCCTCGAGCTCTACTGCTGCTTCCTGAACCGTCGTGTATGAGCCCATCTGCGTGAGCTTCAGCGTCGTTGTTAGCACCTGGGGCGTCAGGTTCTCGTCAAGAACAAGGAACGTCTGGGTGGTTTCGCCTGGCCGCGAGTTTGTCCCCAGCTTCCTGAGTACATAATACAGCTTTGACACGCCTTTGACGGTGTAGCATAGTGCAACGCCTGAGACGTGGCTTTCGAGGATGCCTGCGAGTGCGCTGCGCCACTGGGCCCGGAGCTTGTCTTGCTCTTCAGCCGGACTCAACGTTTTGGCTTGAGCAGGCGCGTCTTCTCCCAGGTACAGCGACATTTTCTGTCTTTCTGTTGCTATTGCCAAAGATATTCCTCTAATACTCTTAGGGATATGCTTATACTTAAGAATATCTTCAGGATACTACGGTGAACGGTGTGCAAGAGTTGCCAGTCAAATTCAGCGTAAGCGTCGTGCTCGTTGGAAAAAGCTTGAAGATCACGGTTCCGAAAGAGATCTGTCAGTACTTGGAGCTTAGGAAGGGCGACACCGTCAGCCTGTGGGTTGACGACGGCCACATCATCGCAGAAAAAACCCAACGGAGGGAATAACAAGTTTGAAAGTGGCAGTTAAAGAAGCAATCATCAACGTTGTCTTTGCCACGCTGAACCGAAGCACCAGCAGCCTAAGCATCCTTATGAAGAGTGATGAGGCCCGTGAGCACGCGGAAACTTTCTTGAGAATCTGCGATGTGAAATACTCAGTTGAGCCCGACGGAAGCTTGAGCATAGAAAACGCGAATGAACTTTTGCTTTCTGGGAAACTGAAATTGAAGGGCAAGGGCCCGGAACTCTTGCTAGGCCCCCCAAGGACTGAACCGGCGCGCGCTACAGGTTCAGAAACAGACATATAGAACAATCCTCTATTCTTGTTCGGGCGCCCTTTTGAAGAAGCGCAGAGTGGAATTACGATTAGAAGAGGACCTGGTGTTTCACGTTGACCGCGCAGCTCTGCTTCTCCACACGTCCAGGACCAGCATAATCAAGTCTGCTTTGCAGGCTTATCTGAACCGGCGAGCCCTTCAAACAGGATCTCCAGACTCAAATGTGCCACGTGGCATAATCGGTTGAAGAGGACGGAATCCGGGGCTCTTCAACGGGGTTTCTGCGTTGAAGGGCTCGAAACAGGCTTGCCCGGATACTCTGCTGGTGTTCTTGTTATTCCCTCAGTTGGGTTTTCTTCGGTGTCTCTTAGCATGCGATAGGCCTACATTCGGGGGCCCAGGATTCGACTCTCCTGGAAGATACCCATCTTTTTTCAACATTTCAGCCGGAATCATGTGTATTGTTCCGTCTTCGACGACGCCGATGTACATTTGCTTGTCTCTGAGACCTTCGGGCAGCGAGAGCTCGCAAACTAGCTTGTGGACGGCCAGGTACGCCCTTCCCAAGCGCCCACGGTACATCTTATCCACGTTACCTATTGCTTTGTATCTTTCTTTCAGGGGCATGTCTTCCGTAATTTTGATGTTTAGATACTCTTGCCTAGCCGCCTTACGCCACTCATCAAGTCGCCTGGGATCCGCCTTTTCAAGGGCCAGGATGCTGTTGAGGCCATCAAGGATGCTTGTAGCTCCTTTCTTCAGGAGCAAATTCAAGCCTTTCTTAGTGATGGAGTATCGTGGGCCGAAGCCCTCCCCAGCGCTTGCAGCACTCTTTTTCATGAGCCTTTCCTCGATCGTTTCACCTAGATAATGGAGGATAGTATTCTTCGCAGCCTTTCCTTTCAGGCCCTTAACAAGGTATCCGCATCTTTGTTCTCCCTTGGAGTCTGCTGCCAACCTCAGTATTCCCATCATGACTCTTTCTCTGCTGCTTTCACCCTTCAAATTTGCTCACCAGTTTTGAAGTTTGCACCTGGTGCAACCCTTGTACCATATTACTTACCCTGTTGAACATAAGATTTGTGGTTGAACATGCGAACATTGGAAAAATGCATCGGTGTTAGAATTTCAAACGCCATGCGAGAAAAAATTGAGAAGGCCATACGCGAAGGCCATGCCGGGAACATTTCAGATTTTGTCCAAAAGGCCATCGAAGCCAGTCTGAACTCAGTGAACTCGCATAGAGAGTTAGCATGATTGTGGGGAATACCTACTGTACAGTATATTTGGGATATACCCACCTACAACCCTACCACCTACAATCCTACTGTACCTAACTAGCTACTCTAGCAACAAACTCTCAACACTCAACCGGAGGATTCTCAAATGAGTGGTGGATTCAGGGAGCATCAGGTACAGCTGTACCTGGACAAGGACCTGTACCGGGCATTCATCAAACTGCAAGGGGATAAGGATCTGGGACGCAGCTACGCGGGACTCTTGCCCTACGTTGAAGGGCTCTATCGCATGGGTTACATCACCAAAGATGTCTATGATCTCCACTTTAAGAAATACAGTGAACCGTTAGGGGAGAAGGCGTCCGTTTTGTCTCCTGAGCGGAAGAAACAACAAGACAATTTGGAGAGCAAGGACCGACAATTCAAGATGATGTTGGAACAGTGGGATCAGCATGCTAGTCCTGAGTGGCGAATGAGGGTTTTTGCCGACGCTGAGAAGTGGAAGGATAAGATTGAGTCGGCTAGGTTGCTGCTTCTAAAAGCTGTTGAATAGGCATGACTAAGGCCACATGGCATGAACAGCAGGAGTACGTGAGTTGAAGAATCATGGTGAACCGTGAAGCTGCGGAAAGCATTTGGAGAGGACTAACAAGTGACGCTACACCATCTCATTCGCTACATTCTGCAGGTTCCTCAGGCAAGAAATCTTCCTCTTCAACGACCGTAGCGGACAACATGGTTAAGCAGTCGTTGGGCTGCAGAGTGAAAGTTCCGTTGGGCTGGAATGTTGAAGGAACGCGAAGCATAGGAGTATCGTAAAATGGGCCCAGACGAAAAGTATGGAAAAAGACGTCAAATCACATTCCGCATTGGTCCCCTGTGCCAGGAACGCTTGGCACGCGCTGCCGCGCTCTTCAACCTCAAATCCTGCGAGTACGTGAAGGCCATTCTCTACAGGGATCTCGCAATCTTCGATGAGCCTCTCGATCAGAGGCGTAGCGCCTGGAAGAAACAGCAGCGTCAACGATTAGAGGACGAGCGAGGCCAGGATGAAGGGGAGCTGTGATGGCAACAGAGGACGCGGTCTTAGTCCTCTTTAACCGAGAACGTGACAGGCAGGGTGTCACGAATTGAAATGTGACTGCAAGGGTGTCACGATTTGACGGCAATATTCACCAGGAAACAAATCGAGTACCTGGCCAAACTTCAGGCACGCAACATTAGACTCATCCGATCAGACGACGCAGGCAAGAATTCATGGTATCAGGCCCTAAGCAAACCGACGGCTCCTGCTGAGCGTAAGCTTCGCTCTCGGATCCGAAAGCGGGCAATGATAGCATTGTTTGAGCTGGCCCTTTGTGGACATGCCGGCGTGCTGCCAGATCGCGCGGCAAGAAAAGAAGGTGCTGCAAGCGTTGCAGGCATGGTTGAGACTGCTGGAACGGCGATGATGATTCAGGCGCTTCAGAAAGCGCGCAACGAGGGGAACAGCAAAGGTGACTGAGGAAGACTGGGTTGGTTGCAGCGGAGAAAACCCAATACGGGAAAAAGCGGGGCAGCCCCCAAACCAGCCTCAGCTCAGCTGTCCAGAATGCGGATCTTCCAACGTCGTCAAGGCCGGCCTCAGATACGTCTGGGATAACACTACTGTTCAACGGCTACTATGCAAAAACTGCATGCGCCGCTTCAGCAATGGAAAACTTGATGAAGGCAACCATTTAAAAACCTTTGATACCATATCATCTGATTGCCGAGTGAGCAATGACCCTTTATGGGGAGCATCCGGCACCAGACAGGTGCAGCAATACTTGGCCACAGTGGAGACCCGACAAGAAAAGCCCACGCGGGAGGGCACAACGCCGACGTCGACGGCAGACGCTAAAGGCAAAATCGTAGAGTTTCATTGGTGGATGCTGAAACAAGGCTACGATGAAGGCACGGCTAAGAACAGGGCATACTTGATCAACAGACTTGCAGTTTTGGGCGCTGACATACGAGATCCAGAGTCTGTGAAGGAACTCCTTGCTAAGATGAAATGGGGCGATGGCTACAAAGCAAACTACGTCGAAGCCTACAATAGTCTTCTCCAGATGGAGGGGCGAAAGTGGGGTCCGCCCAGGTACAAGAGACCCCAGAACCTGAGTTTCATTCCGACAGAAGCAGAGATAGACGCGGTTATCGCAGCAGCCGGAAGGGTGACAGGCGCCTTCCTTCAAGGATTGAAAGACACTGGAGCCGACCCTGGAGAGCTAGGCCGAGTAAAATGGACGGACATTGACAGAGAAGCGAAAACAGTGAAAATCAATCGTCCAGTGAAAGGCCACAACGCGCGGATTCTAAGGGTTTCTGACCTCTTCCTCAGCAGGATATCCGCACTTCCTAAGAAGCATGAAACAATCTTTCGATACAAGCACATGGCAGCCAACTTCTGGGGGCAACGGAGCAGAATAGCCCAGAAGCTTCAGAACCCAAGAATCTTGGAGATACACTTCACGACGTTTCGCCATTGGAAGGGCACGATGGAATACCACAGGACCAAGGACGTCCTCTATGTTCAGAAACTTCTAGGCCACAAGAGCCTTCAGAGCACGATGGTTTACATCGACTATGAAACTGCCTGCTTCGGAGAGCCATCCAAAGAGGAATTCACCGTCAAAGTGGCAGCGAACGTTGAGGAAGCCTGCAAGCTAGCGGAAGTCGGCTTCGAATACGTCACAGGCGAGTACGTGGACGGCGGCAAGATCTTTCGAAAGCGCAAATGACAAAACAGAATTATTCGATCGAAACTAGACGTGTTCTCTAGAACAAACCTCTACTCGCGGGAAGGACTCAAAAAGACTTTATCTGCAAAGAAAATCAATAGTCTGCATTTGGTGAGAGAATTGCTAGTAGGTCTAATTTCTGACACGCATGATCGCTTGCCCATGATCGACAAGGCCATAAGAGTGCTGAACGATGAGAATGTCGAGCTTGTACTTCATGCCGGCGATTATGTTTCTCCCTTTGTCATTCCCAAATTCAAAGAATTGAAGGCTAGGTTCATCGGTGTTTTCGGCAACAATGATGGTGACCATGAGTTTCTGAAAAGAAGATTCAGCGAGGACAAGCACCTGGAGATACGCGGAAGCTTTGCGAAACTGATCCTGGGCGACGCCAAAATCGCCCTACTGCATGGTAGTGATGAAGACTTGCTGAACGCACTAATAGACAGCGAAGGCTTTGATGTTGTAGTCTATGGACATGCTCACGAGGCCAAGATCCATCGAAAAGGCAAGACGTTGATAGTGAACCCCGGCGAACTGTGCGGATATCTAACTGGAAGATCAACGATAGCGTTGCTCGACACTGAGAAACTCGAAGCCAGAATACTGGAACTGTGCTGAAAACGATCTAAACTGCTAATGAAAATGTGCATTCACGAGCGAGCATCTAGTCTTCAGTTCAACGGCCGTGCTCAAGTGCCGTTCGTTGCTACTTGGTGTTGTCGTGAGGTTCTCTATTCTGGTTTGCCAACTCGAACAGTCGTGCTATTTCTTCGTCACTGGCTCCATTTCTCATCGGCGTGAGAATATCCACGAGGTTATCATTTCTCATTAGGCACGGCTTAAGTCTTCCATCACTTGTGACTCGCAGTCGTGTGCAGTTTCCGCAGAACTCTGTGTTTTCGGTTGGGTGGATCACTTCCACTTTCACATCTGGCAGATGATAGATGCGCCGATTTTGCATGAACTGCCTAGTCTCGATCCTCACGGCTTTTTGACTCAAAACACCTTCGTATTCCTCTAATGCCTTGTGATTAGCCAAATAGTATCCGTCATCGACGTTTATCGGCTCAAGTTCGATCAACTGTAGAATGGCTCCCACTTCTGAGGCGAATCGCAACATCGTTGGGAACTCGTAATCGTTGACACACTTCAAGATTAACATGTTAAGCTTGACAGGATCGAATCCGACGTCCACTGCTGATTTGATGCCCCTCAAAACGTCTTCAATTCTTCCCCCAGTGAGCTTGCGGTAAACCTCAGGGTTCAGCGTTGGGAGGCTGATGTTGATACGTCTAAGACCACGCCCGTGCAGTTCTTGTGCTAATGGAGCAAGCAATGCACCGTTGGTTGTCATGGAAAGATCTGACAAGCCACGTATCGAAGAAATTCTTTCGACGATTTCCGGAATGTCCTTCCGGACAAGTGGTTCGCCTCCGGTCAGTTTCACTTTAATGACTCCAAAATCCGATGCGATCTTTGCGATGCGCCCGATCTCGGCGACCGTCATTTCCCTCCCCGAGCCTTCATCAGGCTTCTCTTCACCTTCCATGTGACAGAACTGGCAACGCAAATCGCAATGACTAGTGACTGCGACGCGCAAGTTGAGAAGTGGGCGTCCGAATTTGTCTCTAAGCACCATCGTTATTCCCGGGCATGCTTAACGACGTGAGCCGCCTCGGTCGATATAAGCTTTTCAACGCAAAGTCTAACAGCGTTTGGAGAACCGGGAATGCAGAAAACTGCTTTGCCTTTTGCCACGCCGGCAATTGCTCGCGTCAAGACTGCTGCGGAACCGATTTCATCAAAGCTCAGGCGCCTGAAGATTTCGCCGAATCCGGGCAGAATCTTCTCCAAAAAAGGTATCACGGCTTCAATCGTGACGTCAGATGGGGCGATGCCGGTGCCACCGCACAACACGACTGCATCCAAATCTTGAGAATTGAGCAAGTTTCGCATGCCCTCTTCAATCATCTTTTTATCATCTGAAATCGTGTGCCGGAATGCTATCGTATGTCCGGCACTCTTAAGCATAGACTCGACAAGGTCTCCGGACGGATCTTTAACGGATTCGCCCTTCATGATCTGCTGATAGCGGGACGTGCTTACGGTGAAAATGCCAAACTTCAGCCTTTTCGGCGCTTCAACCTTGTGTCTTCTCGCAGTTTCACTCATTTAGTAACGCCTTTTTTCACCTTTTTCGTAACCTGAATGCTCTCAATCACCGTGCAAGGGTATTGTCCTTCAGCGTCCTTCTCATACTGCTTCACCATATCCCATATCGTCAAAAGGCCGACGACAGTGGCAGTCAAGGCCTCCATTTCGACGCCTGTTTGAGCCTTGGCCTTAACGATTGAGGTGACCTGAACCGCCGTTTTGCCCACGATTTTCGCTTCGACCTCCACACTCGCCAATGGCAGTGGATGGCAGAGTGGAATAAGAGTGCTCGTCTTCTTGGCGGCCATAATCCCTGCGATACGCGCCGTGTACAATGGATCGCCTTTCGAGACCTTTCCCTTTTCAATTAGTGTTATGGTTTCAGTTTTGAGGTTGATCGTACCTGTTGCGGTCGCTTCACGGAAGATCTCTGGCTTGTCTGAAACGTCAACCATAGTCATTTGCCTCTTCTCCTGTTTTCTTACTTGCTTGAACATTTTTGAAGTTCTGGCTCTTTTCTGTTTTGCTTTTGCCCAGGTTTGCCTTCTGAGACCGTCGCCTTGCAATAGGCCTTGCTTATCATAAGCGCACACCAAGAGCAGAAGTTATCATCAGATCATTTTAGGACCTAGGAGAACGACCAGGTTTAAGACGATTGCATATTCTTGTTGTCTGATTCTTTCCAGGTATCCAAGAGTATTTGAATTGCTCTAGTTTTGGGTGAACGGTCGTTAAGCTTGTACAGTCGTATCCTTCCAAACTTCTTATGTAGTAGGATGTTTTCAGCTTCCAACACGTCCAAGTGCTTCGCTGTTGTCTCGTAGTTTATGCCAAGTCTCCGTGTGATCTCAGAGACGTTGAGTTCCCCTAGTTGGGCCAAGACCTTGAGAATCTTCATGCGCACCTTTGAACAGAAAACATCCTCAACATCCACCATTTCTCATGCCTCCTTCTCCTGCAAGAGAGCCCATAATTCTCTCTCCAAGTCGTTCGCAGGAATTCTCGGCAAATAGACAAGCGTTGATCTTCCTTTGGGACCAGTGGTCGAGACTTCTGTCTTGACTATGCCCATGCCTGAGAGATTCTGCAGGTATTTCCAGAGTTGGGTGTGACTGTGAGGCTTAGTGTTAAGCTCTTCGCATGCTATCAGGTAGACCTGCTCGGCTTCTGCAAGAGAAACGCGGGCTTTGTGACCATCCTTGAAAAGCCTGGCGACGCCGAGGAGAAAAAGTTTTTCATGCATACTAAGGTATGCTAAATCGCTTTTCTTCGCGGCGGGAACTATGCTTGAGACAGCCTTCCTTACAGACTCCGCAGTGACAGAATCCGAGTTTTCCGCATTTGCGTATTTTCCTGCTCGCCAAAGGAGTTCGATACCGAAACGTGCGCTTCCATTTTCAGAATGGGCAAGTTCGGCGATTACGTCAACTGTTTCTTCAAGCACGGCCAATGGCTTGAATGCTGTGACAACACGTTCATTCAGGATGTCTATTAGCTGCCGCTTCGAATATTCCGCAAGATCGATTATGTTGGATTGCAGCGTGCTTCTTGTGCTGGCGTCCAATTGATCGATTACGCTTATATCTCTCAGAATGCATATCAGCGATAGTCTCTGAGGTTTGTTCTGTCGAGCTTCTTGGGATCGGGTTAGTTGATAGACGGCATCAGATCCTTCTCGTGAAATCAGACTGTCAAACTCGTCGAGGGTGAGGATTGCATAAGCATTCTCATCGTCTAGGATTTGCATAAGAATGCGAATAAGCTCTTCGGCGGAATAACCTCGCTTTGGAAAATTGGGATGGAAAACCGCAACTGCATGTTGCAGGATGAGGAAGAAACTCCCATGATACTCTCGACAGTTGACATGGATGTATCGTAGATTTGTGCCCAGGTTGGCAGCCTCTCGAACCATGTCAGTTCCGAATCGTTGCGAGAGCGCAGTCTTGCCTGTTCCAACCTCGCCGACCACGAGGACTCTCTGAGACATCTTTCCCGGAAACTGCAACATGAAATCGAAGAATTCCGTGAGCAGACGCAGTTCCCTGTCTCTGTGGGGAAGCCTTTGAGGAACGTAGTTAATGTCGAGTTTCGATTCGTCCCTGAACACGTTTAGGTATTGTGGCACTGGGCTAGCCCCAAGAGGAGTTTAAGTCAAGATCATTGTTATCCTTTTCCCTAGGCTGGATCAAGTAGTTATGCTCTCATCATTATTGCAAACGTGAATTGTGACGAGGCTTATGACAGGAAGCTGCAAGAAGAATTTGGTGAAGGATTTTGGCGACAAGGTTCAGCTACGGCGGAAACACTGGCTCTCGACAGATACGTAACATTAATAAACACATGAGTTGATTGTATGACGGAATGATTCCTAAGTATTTCTTCCTGACCAAAGGCGTTGGCAAGCACAAGGAGCAATTGCAGTCTTTCGAGTTAGCGCTGAGAGATGCAAAAATACAGCATCTGAACTTGGTTAACGTGTCAAGCATAATACCTCCCGGCTGCCAATCTGTCACTCTGGAGCGCGGCGTGGAAATGCTGAGGCCCGGTGAGATAACTTTCTTGGTCTTGGCTCGAAATGCGACAAATGAGCCTCACAGATTGATCGCATCTTCGATAGGTGTGGCTATCCCATCAGGCAAGAACAATTACGGTTATCTTTCAGAACATCACTCCTACGGGCAACCAGACGATAAGGCAGGTGACTATGCTGAGGATTTGGCTGCTTCGATGCTTGCCACAACCATGGGGTTGCAGTTCGACCCAGAGATTGCATGGCACGAAAAAGAACAGCTGTTCAAGGCCAGCGGCATGATAATTCAAACAAGAAACGTGACACAATCGGCAACCGGCGACAAGGATGGCTTATGGACAACAGTCATCGCGGCTGCGGTTTTTGTTCCGGCGAGAATCGAGCCTGCACGTGCGCAAAAACGGCGCTAGAAAGCAAGTAACACTCGTTGCGTTCTAAAACCATATTAGCAGTTAAGATTAACGCTAGTGGTGGTGAACACGGGCTTGTCACTGAAATTGCAGAAGCCAATGGTAATCGTCAACTTCAAAGCGTACAAAGAATCGACTGGAAAAAATGCCATCGAAATAGCTGGCAAAGCTGAAAAGGTGCATCAAGAAACGCATGTTTTTGTGGGCGTTGCTCCCCAATATGTTGACATAGCGACGGTTGCTCGGACCGTTGAGATCCCGGTTTTCGCTCAGCACATTGACCCTATAAAGCCTGGCGGCTTCACTGGACATGTGTTGGCTGAATCTGTGAAAGACGCGGGAGCTGTTGGGACATTGATCAACCATTCTGAAAGACAGCTAAAACTGTCTGACATTGACCTGACAATCAAACTGGCGAGAGAAAATGACCTTGTTTCTTGCGTGTGCGCCAACAACCCAAACATAAGCATGGCAATAGCAACACTTGAACCAGACGTGATAGCCATCGAGCCGCCTGAACTCATAGGCACAGGAATCCCGGTCTCGAGGGCTAAGCCTGAAGTTGTCACTGACACTATTAGGCTTGTGAGACAGGTAAACAGCAAGGTCACGATTCTATGCGGGGCGGGCATAAACAACGGGGAAGATGTTGCCGCTGCTTTGAGGCTTGGCACGCAAGGCGTGCTAGTTGCAAGCGGCGTCGTCAAAGCGAAAGACCCATATGTAATCATGCGTGATTTTGCACGTGCCTCTAAACGCTAGGTGAGTAACGGAACCCTTGAAAGTTGAAGCAGAATGTGCAGCGTGCATAATTAGCCGCGGCGCAGCCGAAGTTAAGGAAGCCACGTCAAACCCTGCCTTGCGCTTCAGGGCAATGAGTGAACTCCTGCGATTGATGCATAAAGAGTTCAGACCCACACGTGTTCCTGCAGACATAGGCACAAAGAGAGACAGAATAATAAGGAGAGTCACTGGCAACGATGACCCGTACAGAAGAAAGAAGAAGATAAGCAATGAAAAGGCCTTGACGCTTCTGGCCTACGCAAGAAGATTCGTTGAGGAGGGATATGCGCAACAAGACCGATTCAAAAGGGCATGTTTGTGCGCGATTGTCGGCAACGTAATGGAGTTCGACATACCAGGGCACAAATTCGTTTTCGGCAACCTGAGGAAAAACCTTCGAGACGCGGGGAAAGAGCTGGTTGTGGATGACACTAACAGCATTTATGAACTAGCAAAGAAGGCACACACTGTTCTATATTTGGCGGATAACGCTGGGGAAATAGTCCTTGACACTCTGCTTGTTGAACGATTGAAGGAGATGGGCTTAGCGGTGACCGTGGCCGTCAAGAGCAGCGCGGTGATCAATGACGCCACTTTGGAGGATGCAGAAGCTTCCGGGATGACTAAAGTTGCCGATAACGTGATAACTACCGGAACAGACGCTGTAGGCTTCGCTGCGAATGAGGTTTCTTCCGAGTTTCTCAAAGTCTACAATTCTGTTGATTTGATTCTCGCTAAGGGCATGGGCTACGCGGAAACACTGACAGAATACAAGTTGAAAAAGCCTCATGCCCTGCTGTTCAGGACGAAATGCGACCCAGTCGCAAACTACTTTGGCGTGCCGAAAGAAAGGAACGTTGCAAAGCTGATACACTGATGTACACTCCAACCGCAAACCTGAACTCCGAAATGCTTTCCAGCTTTGAAGGTGCAGTCCAGAAAGAATGGATACTAGCTAACGGGTTAGGTGGATACGCGTCTTCCACGATTTTGGGCATAAACACAAGAAAATACCACGGACTGCTTGTTGCTGCGTTCCATCCGCCAAGAGATAGAAGAGTCTGTTTAGAAAAATTGGATGAGGAAGTCATCATGGGAAGTGATGCTTACCAGCTTGGCGCCAACGAGTTTCAAGGGAGAATATTTCCCTTAGGGTACACTTTTCTCAGACAGGTCAGGATTTCACTTTTTCCAAAATCCGTGTACACCCTGCATGACGTTGAAATCGAAAAAACAGTTTTTATGCCTTATGGAAAGAATGCCTCAATAGTGCTTTACAAGGTTCTGAACAGAAGTAGCTTCGACATCATAATTCGAGTATTTCCACTGATAAACTGCCGACATTTCCACTCAACAACTGACAGGGAGAAGCTCGCGGCTGAACCTCGTCAGAAATACGGAAGCAAAGAGACATGTGTCACCTTCAGTTCCCCAGCGTCCACGCTGATAATTGGAACAATAGGAGGAAAATACTCTGCCAACGAAAAATGGGTTGAGAAGCTATATTATCGTGAAGAAGCAAAGCGCGGCGAAAGCTGTCTAGATGATTGCTATCAAAGTGGATTTTTTGAGTATGAAGTGAAAGCGAACAGGACCGAGAGTTTCGCTATAACCGCGGTCGCAGATGAGCACACAGATGCCGCTCAAAGAATTTTCTCTGAGACGCCGATGACGCTTTTCGACATAGGAGCACTCTTCGATAAGGAGAAAGGACGCCGTGAAAACCTGCTGTCAAGATTCTACAAGGTAAACCAGAACATTCAGGCAACTGATTGGCTGAGCTTCATGACTCTGGCTGCAGACGCATTAGTAGTTTCAGGGACAGACCCAGAGCACAGGTCCGTGATAGCCGGATACCACTGGTTTGAAGATTGGGGAAGAGACGTATTTGTTTCGTTGCCTGGATTAACCCTCGCCACGGGAAGATTTGAGGACGCAAAGAGAATCCTGTTAACCTTTCAGAAATACCTCAAGGACGGCCTAATTCCTAACTTCGTTCTAGACAGCGGCGGACAGGTGGGTTACAACACTGCTGATGCAACGTTGTGGTACGTGAATTCAGTATTACAATACCTGAAGTACACGGGCGATTTCGGGTTTATTCAAACCCACTTGTCAGAGACGCTGCACGCAATAGTTGAAAGCCTCGTCGAAGGGGCAGTTCCCGACATGCATGTTGACACTGATGGCTTGCTTTGGCACGGGCCACAATTAACGTGGATGGATGCGGCCGTAGATGGTCAACCCATTACTCCTAGGGCTGGAAAAGCCGTTGAGGTTCAGGCTCTGTGGTATAACACTTTGAAGATCGTTGAGTTGATTTCAAGGAAATTTGAAGAGCGTAGCGCAGCAGAAAAATATGCTGGGATGGCAGAAAAAGCGCGGATGAGTTTTGCTGAGAAATTTTGGAATTACGAAAAGAACTGCGTCTTTGACGTGATCAACGAAGGCTATTCAGACGGGTCTTTCCGGCCTAATCAGATTATCGCGGTGGCCCTGGATTTCACAATGCTTGACAATGCTAGGAATGAGAAAATCGTCGACTCAGTATATCATGAGCTCTGGACACCCTTCGGTTTAAGATCGCTCGCCAAAAATGATCCAAGATACGTTGGGATCTACTCTGGTGATAGGAGGAACCGAGACGTGGCCTACCACAATGGAACCGTCTGGCCATGGCTTCTAGGTCCATTCACAACTGCCTTTCTAAAAGTGAAAGGCTTTGGTAGTCTCAAACGTGACTACGCGTTGAGAACTCTTCTCGAACCGTTTCTCACCAATCACGTTGCGAACATGCAACCCGGAACCGCGAATGAGATTTTCGACGGTGATTCACCGCATACGCCCAGAGGATGCATATTGCAGGCCTGGAGCGTTGCAGAACCAATGAGAGCTTACTTGGAAGATGCGATGTACGTCAGGCCAAAATTCGAAAAATCCGTGCTTGCCTTAAGGTGATATTGTTTTTCTAAGGCTTTCCGCAGCCGCTTCGGGGGTAACCGTGTTTATGTACATGCCTGTGCTCAATTCAAAGCCTGCCCAAATCGCAAGTTTCGGATAGACCTCCAAATGCCAATGATAGAACTTGCTTGCAGTTTTGTCCAAGGCCAGATGGAAACCATAATTGTAGGGAGGATCATTAACCAACGTCTTCAGTGCCCCAAGACAAGTTTTCATCGTTTCAGCGAGCGTTCTCACTTCGTCCTGAGAAAGATCCAGCGGTGTGGCTTCGTGCCGCTTCGGAATTATCCAGAATTCCAGAGGATGAACGCTCGCGTATGGAGCGAAAACGGTGAATCTGGAATTTTCAACGATGAGTCTTGGTCCTTCGCTTTCTTTCTTGCTTATGTTGCAGAAGATGCAGTTCTCGTTCTTGGTCCAGAATTCTTTGCTTGCCTTCATTTCTTCCTTTACGGTTGTTGGAATCATGGGCGTTGCAATGATCTGGCTATGTGCGTGGGAGAGTGAGGCCCCTGCTTCTAGGCCGTGGTTTCGGAAGATTGAAACGTATCGGACATGTGGTTTGGCTGAAAGTTCGCGGAGTCTATCGATGTAGGCGTTGACGACAAGTGTCAGTTGTGAGATTCGGGCATTTGCCGGATGTTCGGTATGGGTCTGCGATTCAACCACAACCTCATGATGGCCCACGGCCATGGCTAGATATTTGCTCTTTATGATGTTCTTTTGAGCAAGCCCCGTGCCGGGTGGCGTAAAAGCGGGATAAAGGTTTGGAATGCAGCGAACCAGCCAGTTTCTATGTCTCTCATCACGATTCTCCGTGGCTTTTCTGAGGCCTTTACCAGACTTAAGATAGACTAGAACTGCTGGCGGCGTCATGTGCTCGTTGCCAGCGCACATTGGGCAAACGCCAGTCTTAGCCTGTGCTCTTTCTTTTTTCAAGTCAGTCGGGCGCCGGCTGCGCTCAGTGGCAACTACGACCCAGCGGTCTAGCAGATAATCTTTACGAACTTCGTTGAACGGCACGCCCTGTGCTCCTAGCATCAATGGAGTAGGTCACAATGGCATTTAGCGTTTTCCAGAAGCTTTCCAAAGTCGAGAAGTCGTACGTGTCTAGTTGTTATGCTAGTGATTCTTGAATGAAATGAGAAGGGCGGTGGGCCACAGAGGTTCGACGTTCAGAATTCGCCGAACTCTCAAAGCCCTACACTCGTATCCGCATCCCCTTGAGCGCTGAACGTCCAGACTTAGGTTGCTCCCTCCCGGGCCTGGCCGGGTTCGCCTGGTAAACACTGAAGACAACTTCCCTACGGAAGCCGCTCAATGATCGCCAGCCCCAAAGGACGGATAGTCAATGCTTCGGAAATAGAGGCCTCGACGACCTTAAACGTCTCACCCTCAGCTTTCAGCCCGTCCTATAGAGGGTTTACGGTACAGGGGACCCCTACCCCCCCGCCTAAGACCCACCGCTAAAGACCCTGAAACTCATTCAAAACTATAAAACTTTACCTGTGTGTGTTTGGGATAAAACTTTGCCCCCAAACCCAAACCCAAACGAAAGCACGTGCGCTAATGAAATAGCAGTGTTCTGATAATCTCCACTGCAACTGTTCCCATTATTAGCACGATAAGGCTGAACTATTGTGGGTGATTCTTAGGGAATTCCCTGTATAACGTCTTTATTTGGTCTCGCGCAGGCAGTCTCTTTAAACACAAACCTTCAGCCATTTGCTTCAAATCCTGCGGGGTAGGGGTCGATTCTGTGGAGTTCAGTATTCGTTCAGGAGTGCGCTGGGCAATAAGCGCTTTCACCTGTGATTTGTAATCAGTTATCTCTTCTGGATTCTCGTAATTCTTGACTATGCCGTCGCTAACTGTGTAGTAGTCAAACACCAATCTAGCGGTATTCTTCTCAACCCTCTGCAAGACGCTCATTCTCAAACTATCTTTCAAGTAGTACGATAATTTCATCGTGTCAGAGTCTTCCGTTTTTGTTTTTGTGAATCCCATACGCCCAGCAACAATGCCAACAAAGCCAGAGTCGAACTGCTCACTGAATTCCAAGTCGATACCGAAAGCTTGCTGGAGCAACGTCCCGTCTACCATCGCAGAAGTGTCTATGCCCACCAAATAGGGAATTAACAGAAAAACAAACGGAGTAATTACCCATGGAATTACTATGGCTAGGAAGTTAACGAATGAAAAATACACATACAGACCAAGTTTTCCCCAAATATCCACGGCGTAGGGATAGTCGGCAATTGCTCCCCATATCCATGGGATCACAAGAAACCCAAGAGTAACTCCCAAAACCCTATGTGGTTTATTCAAGTTTATTGCTAATACAAGTTCAATGAAGAAGAAGCACTGAAACGATTAAATCAAGAGGCACTGCTGTTCCCCGCTTTGAAGCTTATTGAATTACTCTGCGTTGCACGCACTTTGTTGTCGGCGCCCAGCAATTTGGCCATCTGCATTCTTCAGTCGCAGAAAAGCATATGTCGATTCAGCTCATACAAGCTAAATGAAAGATCAAATTAATCTTCAATAAATAAAATTCGCACCTGATCTTGTGATACTATCGGAGAGATCTTGATGAAAAAAATAGGGTTAGTGACAAGTGGTGGAGACGCACCCGGCATGAACGCGGCTATCCGGGCAGCTGTTCGTATCGCCTATTCGAAGGGTTTTCAGGTTTTGGGTTTTGAAAGAGGATGGGAGGGCTTGATGACTAACATGATGAGGCCCTTGACTCCCCGTTCTGTGGGTGGAATAATTCAGCTGGGCGGCACTATTTTGCACACTTCCAGAAGTCTCGAGTTCAGGGAGAAGGGGGGCCTTATGAAAGCGGCGCAGAGCCTTGCTTCGAACAAAGTTGAGGGGCTCGTGGTGATAGGCGGAAATGGTTCCTTCCAAGGAGCCCTTGAGCTGAGCAAGAATACTGAAGCCCTGATAGTTGGCGTTCCTGCGACGATCGACAACGATGTTTACGGATCAGATGAAACAATAGGCTTCGACACCGCCGTGAACACGGCAGTAACCGAGATTGACAAGATTCGGGACACGGCGATTTCTCATGAAAGAGTCTTTATTGTCGAAGTAATGGGACGAACGCGGGGTTTCATCGCATCCGCAGTGGGGTTGGCGGTTGGAGCGGAGATAATTCTGGTTCCTGAAGTCAAATTTGAAAAAGAGAGAATAATCCGGAGATTGGAGGAGAACAGTGCTAAGGGAAAACGCTCTGGAATAATCGTTGCTGCAGAAGGGATAGGCGACACTCGAAAGCTTGGAGCTGAAATAGAGAAAGATACTGGGACTGAAGTTAGGCTCAGTATCTTAGGTTACGCTCAGAGAGGTGGGAGTCCGACTGCGAGAAGCCGACTGCTGGCTAATTTGTTCGCGAATGAAGCATTAGAGCTGTTGTCAAGAAGAGAAGGAAGGAAAATGGTCGGATTGCAAGGCGGCGAAATCATGAGCATGGACCTTGAGAGGTCCTGCAAGACTGAGAAGACATTGGATTTGAGTATGCTCAAGCTGGCCGATGTGCTGGCAACGTAGAAAGGGGGAGGAGTCTCAGCCGAAGAACACTTTTGCAATGTTATAGAGTTCCAAGTCCACTGTTTTCCGTTTGCCAATCACGTTCTTCAATGCTACTGAATTTATTCTGTTTCCCTGAATGGCAACCATTCGGTCAAACCGTCTTTTGTGTACGAGGTCTATGGCCTCTATTCCGAACCTTGTTGCAAGTATTCGGTCGAAGGCTGTTGGTGAGCCCCCTCGCTGAAGATGTCCCAGAACAACGACACGAGTTTCAATGTTCATGCATTTTTCGATTTCCCTTCCGACGTAGTAGCCTATGCCACCTAGGCGAATATGTCCGAATTCGTCGACTGCTTCGCTGTAGACGATCTCCGCGCCTCCTTTGGGTTTGGCTCCTTCGGCAACGACGACTAGGCTGAAGTTTCGTCCGCGTGTTTGTCTATGCTTGATGTGTCCGCAGACTTCCTTGATGCTGAACGGTTTTTCTGGAATTAGGATGATGTCAGCGCCGCCTGCAATGCCTGCTTCCAGGGCGATCCAGCCCGTGTTTCTGCCCATGACCTCGAGTATCATTACCCTCTGATGTGTTTCAGCGGTCGTGTGAAGCCGGTCGAGAGCCTCCGTAGCAATGGTAACCGCCGTGTTGAACCCAAAGGTGTAGTCGGTTCCGGCTATGTCATTGTCAATCGTTTTGGGCACTCCGACGCATTTGAGCCCGTACCCGCCCATCTTTGAAGCCACGCTGAGAGTGTCGTCTCCGCCGATGACTACGAGAGCTCCGATTCCGGCCTTCCTGACGTTTTCAAGGATCTTTTCAGGTCCTTTTTCATGTTTGAACGGATTTGTCCTTGACGTTCCAAGGATTGACCCCCCACGTGGAAGAATGCCTGACACTGACGCCAGATCCAATGGCAGGAGTTCGCGATCGAGGAGACCGTGCCACCCGTCTCTGATGCCCAGGATTTCGTAACCGTAATTTTGGATTCCTTTTCTCACGACGGCTCTTATGACCGCGTCGATTCCCGGAGCGTCTCCTCCTCCGGTCAGTATTCCAACTTTCATCGTGTTTTGCGTCCTAAGCGGTCTTTCCAGAACTGCCGAACAGTCGCATTTTAGCCTTGACGACCTGTTTCATAGCGTCTTTTGCTGGGCCCAAAATCTTTCTAGGGTCAAACTCCTTAGGAGAGTTCGCCAGGGTTTCTCGCACGGTTGCAGTGAAGGCGAGTCGAAGATCAGTATCTATGTTGATTTTCGCGATGCCCATGGAGATGGCCTTCTGGATGTGGTCTTCTGGGATTCCTTTTGCGCCGCCGAGTTCAGCTCCGTATTTAGTTGCTTTCTCGATTATCCATGAGGGGACGCTTGATGCTCCGTGCAGCACGAGTGGTTTGCTGACTTTTTTGCTTATGAGCCTTAGCCTTTCAAAGTCAAGCTTCGGTTCTCCTTTGAACTTGTAGGCGCCATGAGATGTGCCTATTGCAACTGCAAGCGCGTCAACGTTTGTTCGTTCAACGAATTCGCTGGCGGCTTCTGGATCGGTTAGGATTGCATCTTTCTCTTCGACGGTTGATTCTTCGACTCCTGCGAGTCTTCCAAGCTCAGCTTCGACAGGTATGCCTTTTGGATGTGCGATTTCGACTACACGCTTCGTCAGTGCGATGTTCTCGTCAAACTTGAGGTGCGACCCGTCAATCATCAGTGAGGTGAAGCCGGCGCCGATGCACTTGGATGCTGTTTCGAAGTCTTCCCCGTGGTCCAGATGCAAAGACATTGGAACGGACGTGTTTTCAGCGGCTGTTCGCACGATCTTGGAAATGTAGGGCAGACCAACGTATTTGATAGCACCTGGTGTAACAGCCACTATGGCAGGTGATTTTTCTTCGGCCGCAGCCTCGGCGACGGCCAGAACCACTTCGAGGTTGTTCACGTTGAAGGCGCCGACGGCATACCCACTGCGCCTAGCGGGGACCATCAAGTCTCGATTTGTAACAAGCATGCTGTGTCACGTTGGACCACTATTGTCCAATTTGGTATAAATGAATTTACATGAGCGAAAAAGAAGCTTCTGCAGCAAGTTTGCACAACTCGAAAAGAAAGCGTGTTTGAGACTGGAAGCTTTATGAAGTTTGATTTCTTCTTTACTTGTCCGAGAAGACCCGTCCATGGCATGTTATTTCAGGCATCTTCAGCAAGTTTTCAAGAAGACAGGTATAGCCGTCACGATTGAGAATAAGGTGGAACTGGACAAGACTATCCACGGCATCGTAGGTGTACCCTACAAGGATTGTCCGGCAGCTTGGAGGGAAGTCAAAAAGAAAAGATGGCTGAGGACGAAGCCGGTTTTGTCTCGACATTGAAAAATGCCTGGAAAAAACACTCAGGCCCGAGCGCATGACTGCTCTTCTGCGCTGGAGCCTATTTCTTGGCTTTAGGTTTCTCTTTTGAGGTCTTTATGGTTTTCATAGGTTCGCCGCAACATATGAGGTCGCATGAGGAGCATCCGCAATCGTCTTCTACCATCACGACGAGCCCACATTCGTCGCATTTGTATTTGTCTCCTTTCTTTGCCATAATGTTCCACCTCCTCGTACGACAGTATAGGAGACTTTTTGGATTCTAAGGAATATAAGACTATCCAGAATGTCCGATTCTCAAGCTTTGCTGAACTCTCATGGGATCTTGACTATTGTTTCTGAAGATTTCGAACTCCTGTGGCTCGCATCGGGTGCAGCTTGGTCTTGGTCTCCGAGAGAACCTCACCCAAGCAAGCGGCGAGAATTTTGGCACGCCGACCTATGGTTTAGAGACGGCGAAAAGGCTCGCAAAACACACCTCCACCCGTCGGTTTTTTCGGTCTTTGACATGGGTTTTCATGCCGTGAGCGCTGCGTGAATCTATATATCGTCGCTTTGGCTTGGGTCTGGTTCAACAGCGTGCCAACCCTTACGTTTTGAAGTGTGATTCTTAGTATTGCTCTTTGCCTTGCCATGTTTTGGCATCGTTGTTTGCAGTGTTGACGCTGTGCGCTGGTTGCGCTTGTTTTGTCCTGCCAATGCATCGGTGACGAAGTTGGCCCTGCAGGGTCGTTTCGGTCGGATAAACCTGATCGCTGGCTCCGGTTGCTGAGTTCGGCTTTGGTTGGAAAAAGTCTTAAATGATTGGTCATATATGAGTGCCTGTGCGTCTTCTCGTCGTTAGGAGACTGATGGTTTGGAAATAAGTCGGAAGAAGCTTCGAGACGAGGTTCTGGAGAGGGTCAAGTACGTCAGGACCTGTGTCTTGGCGAGGGAGGTCTGCTTGCTTGTGCGGACGAACAGGGCCGTGCTCAACCCGGAGGATGTTCGGGAGATCTGCCTGTCCATTTCGAAGCTTTGCAGGGAAGAAGGCTGCAAGGAGCCTAGCGAGATCTGCCAGAAAGCTGCCGAGGCCGTTGGGACAAGTGAAGAGGAGAAGTATCTTGAGCTTTGCGCGCAAAGCTGCATGAAATGTGGCGAGTCAAGAAAGCCTACGACGCCCCAGATGGCTCAGAACAAGTCTACGTACGTGACTTGAGGATGGGAAATCTTTTAAAAGCATAAGACCATTCGTTGAATAATGACAGCAGGCGAAAGTTGGAGGTTAGAGAAGTGTATATTGCGCCCTTCGTGCCATCTCCGCCGCAAGTAGTTCAGAGAATGCTCAGCCTGGCAGAATTGAAAGCTGGAGAAGTGTTCTTCGACTTGGGCTCTGGAGACGGCAGAACAGTGATAATGGCCGCGAAGGAGTTCGGTGCAAGGGCCGTGGGTGTTGAACTGCGGGAGGATCTCGTTAAGAAGGCGTTAAGCAGCATTTATGAGCAGAATCTTCAAAACAGGATAACCATAGTCAATGGGGACATGTTCCACGTGGATTTAACGTCGGCAGACGTTGTTTTCCTGTACTTGACGACGAGCGCTAACGATAAAATAAAGCCGAAGCTAGAGTCTGATCTCAAAAAGAGCGTCCGAGTGGTTTCGCATGACTATGAGATCACAGGTTGGAAGCCATTCACGACCGAGAATTACTGTGAAAACCAGACGCTCGGGTATCCCTCGCACACGTTGTATCTCTACAGGAAAACCTGAACCAGTGAAGGCTTATGCCATCAGCCGCATTCAAAGCCTCTTTCAGGGTAACGTGGGCCGATACCGACGCGGCTCAAGTCGTGCATTATTCTAATTACTTCAGATTCTTCGAGAGGGCAGAAGAGGAGTTCTACAGACAGCTAGGGTTCAGTTTCACCGACTTACATGCCAGGGGACTTTGGTTTCCAAGGGTTGAAGCTTCTTGTCAATACAAGAAGCCCGCAAGGTTCGACGATCTTCTCGAAGTAGAAATCGCGATAGGAGAGCTAAAGGAAAAATCGATACGATTCGAATTCAACGTTTTCAACGTGGAGGAAGCCACGCTACTCGCAGCGGGGTACGTCGTAGCCATGGCGGCAGACAAACATACAGGAAAAGCCACAGAAATCCCGAAAGAGATCGTGAAGAAGCTCAGACCTTTCTGCAAATAGGTTAATTAGGAAATGTCAAGCTGTGAATCATCGTGACTGAGAGATGCAGTATGTTCCATGGCGATTCATTACGGACTGGCGATGCATTGCATGCGGCGACTGCTGCAAACTGTATAGCGTAGTCATAAGCTTTTATGAATGGCTGAGAATCGTCAAGTCCCACGGAGTTGAACAAACCGTCCCCGGAATTAGCAAGCTGTTCATAAAGAGAAGAGAAGACGGCTCATGCACGTTCCTAAACGACTTTTCGAACAGGTACACATGCGGAATACAATACATGAAACCCGCAGCATGCCAGCTCTGGCCCTTCAAGATACTGGCACGACCCGAATATGGGCATCCAAACGAAGCGTCATATCCGTATCTGGGCGATCCTCTTTTCGTGTATGCAGACCCCATGTGCATCGGCATCAGATACGGGACACCAACCTTCGAATTTGCCAACCACACTCTCAGAGAATTCGCAGAACTTTCCCTAGGAATCCGCAACAGACAGCACAGAACAACCGGGAACATAAGACCGCACTGGCCATCTGCGAACCTCAGGAGTATTAACCACATCTACTAGAAAGCATTGGATGGAACCCTGGCTCCTTATGTACTTGTTCTCGCGGGCATGATAGGTTTCTGGTCGCATAAGCTCATCGCTAATTGTCAAACATCCACCTAGAGCATCACGGACGGGCCAAGCAGGTAGTTGAACCAAGCTGCTTTGAACAAGAAAAAGAATAAGAGAAAAATAGGCACGTTAATCCTATAAACGCTTGGAAATGATTGACATGTCAGTAACTAAGGTCGGGCTCATTTCGATTCTGATCGCAGTTCTACTCCTCAATTCCTTCACAACCCTCATCATTCCTGCACATGCCGCGATTTCGATCGAGCTTGAAGAGTTTCGGTGGAACCGTTTCCCAATCTCGGTCTACGTAGAGATGAACCAGTGGAGCATACTTGACTACGCTCCAGCCATCCGCGAGGGACTCGACAATTGGCTGAAAGCCATCTGGAATTACACTAACGCCTATGACGGGCAGTCACTTGCGATGATAAGCTACACTTACTACGTCAAGGACATAAACTCCACAGGGAACCCAGATGTAATAATCTCCTTTGCTCCCTACGAGATGAGCGGCAAAGCCGTCGGACTGACAACATACAAGTATGATGACACCGCCCATGAACCCATAACACCCATAATCATCAACATAACCACCCATTCCGCCACCGAGACTGACATCTTCGTCAAAAACGTGGCCATGCACGAGTTCGGACACGCCCTGGGCGTCGGACATGCAAGCTCGCCAAACACGGAGAATGGACCAGAACTCATGTACTATGCCTCATCAAAAAGCGGGATCATCTTCCCCTCAACCCTGGACGTTTACGCGCTCACGCAGATCTACCAAGGGCATTTTGGTCAGACAACCCAGCTGCCTTCGAGCGTACCATACGTGATGCTTCCAGAAGGCGCCATACCTCCAACCCGAATGCCACAGTGGCAAACATACCTCCAACAATACGTGCCCCCCATTGCTGTAGTGGCAATCTTTCTCCTACTAAGCCTAACTGTGGTGGCATATGTGACACGAAGAAAAACGGATGCAAGCCGGTCCCCACCCATACCACCTCCTCCACCGACAGATAGCAATTCAGCCTTACGCGCGCCCGAATTGCAGATTGACAACGTCAAAACAAGGTTCAGCAAGGCGACAAGCGCGAAGACTTTAGACTTTCGGCCCAAGCGTGCGGAGGTCGGTCTATGGTAGCACCAAAACTAGGCATATCAATGCTTTACTGCTTAGGTGAACCTTTCCAGAAGATGACCGACCTGTTGGCTGGACACGCAACAGAATATGTGGAAATTGTAGACGATGGCTTTCATGAACTGAGCAAGCAGAGAGTTTCAGTTCTGAGGGAGATTGGGTCTTCCCATGGCTTGAAGTATTCGGTGCATGGACCCTTCGCTGATGTGAACATTGCCTCTCCGTCGAATCAACTGCGCCGAGCTATGCTGAAACGGCTTGAACGATCGATTATCCACGCTCAAGCCTTGGGCGCTTATGTTTGGGTTTTTCATCCTGGTATGAAAACGGGAATCAGCTCTTTCTACCCGGGCGTGGAATGGGTTCAAAACCTGAGGAGCATTCAGATCATAACCAAGTTCGCCGGAGAGTATGGAGTAAGCGTAGCCATAGAAAATGTGCCAGAACCATACCCAGGGTTGATGAAGAGCGTGGAAGACTTCAAGGAATTTTATGCCCAATTCAACGACAAAATAGGTATGGTTTTGGACGTTGGACACTCGAACGTCAATGGACAAACTGAGAGTTTCCTCAAGACTTTTCCAGATAAAATCGTGCACATGCATTTGAGCGATAATGATGGTAAGGGCGATCAACACTTAGGCATAGGCCGAGGCACGGTTAATTGGCACAGACTAGCAGCCCTGATAAGAGAAATGGCCTATGACAAGACGGCGGTCGTGGAGTGCTTGGAGCAAGTGGATGAGAGCCTGCAAAAGCTGAAAGATTTGTTCGCCTAGCTGTCGCTGAATGGGATTTCCAGCTTCATGAAATCTTCTGCCACCTGCGTGTTCCTGAAGATTTTCTTGGCCTGATCCAGCAGCTTGTTCACATCTCCATACCTTGCGCTGACATGCGTCAAGATCAATTGTTCCACCTTGGCCTTCCTCGCGTCGCGGGCTGCCTGGCTGGGAGTAGAATGCCCATCCTCTGCTGCCCTTTCCGCAAGGTCATCATCCAAGGTGGCATCGTGAATAAGCAAGCTTGCTCCAGCCGCGAGTTTTACCAAGTTCTTGAAAGGTTTCGTGTCCCCCGTGTAGACGATCTTTCTTGCTTTTCTGACCTTTCCAACGACCTCATCTGGCTTCACGATTCTTCCAGCTTGAATTCGGACTTCATGTCCCTGTTGGAGTTTTGACCATAATGGTCCCTCAGGAATTCCTAGGTTTTTGGCTTTCTCGGGATGGAATCTTCCAGGTCTGGGCTTCTCCACGAGTGCATATGCTAGGCTTGGAATCACGTGGTTTGCCCACGCTGCCTGAATGATGTATTCCGCTTCTTCGCATACGATCCCTTCCTCTTCTATCTCGTGGATCTCAATCTGAAAAGTAAGGGCAAACTGCACTGTTTTCTTGATACATTCTAGAAATTCTTTTATGCCTGGTGGACCATAGACGTCAAGCTTCCTTTCTCTATCGAGCAGAGCCATCGTCTGCATCAACCCAGGCAAGCCTAGGACATGGTCCCCGTGCATGTGAGTCACGAAGATCTTCATCTTTCGATGGAAGCCGCCTCCGGCCTTTATCATCTGTCTCTGGACGCCTTCGCCGCAGTCGAACATTATCTGCTCGCCCTTGCGCTGTATCAGAATGGCGGGTAGGCTTCTGCTGGGTGTTGGGACACTTCCTCCCGTTCCGAGGAAAATCACGCGCAGGCTCATGTCTTACACCTTCTCGAACACCACGATTTCTCTCGTCAAGCTCCGGTGGACATAAACAAAATGAGACTCTAGATGCTTATAGCCATGCATCGTGCCTATATGTCCGATTTCCAACGTTCTCGGGGACGCCATGCATATTCTTCGCCGTTTCTTTAGCATTTCATTTGCAGCAACTAAGAGTTCTTCAACTATCTGCCTTGTGGTTCGCTTCAGAGTGGTTGAAGATATCCCGTAAGGTGGATCAGTTACGATGCTGCCAACTTCCGTCAAAGGTGGACTCCGCATGTCTGCTACGATGATGCCCTCTGGCTTGATTTTGAAGTGTGACAAGTTTCGGACGCTTCCACGTGCCATGCGACGCTGAATGTCCATGCCCACGATGCGGCAGCCAATGAGGGAAGCTTCAATAAGCATGGTTCCCGTGCCGCAGAACGGGTCAAACACAAGATCTCCCTCTCGAGGCTTGGCCAAGTTCACCATGCACCTCGCGAGTTTCGCCTGCATAGCTGAAGGATGGAAGAAGGGCTTTCTTCTTGGTCGCCTCTCAACGAAGGGCTTTGCTGGAATGTCGGCAAGCTTAGCTCCAAAAATGAATCTGTTCTCCGTTACAATGCCCAACAGCGTTCTGTCAGGGTTTCTCAGGTTTACTCGTGCCGCGGGATTTCTGTCTTGCACAAGTCTGCCAAGAGTTCTCTCAAGCGCCATCTCCCCGATCTTGGGGGCATAACTCCTCACACGTTTCACGCGGACTGCGAAGCTTTCTTTTTCTCCTAAAGCTTCGTCCAAGCTTGTGGCCCGCATGTTTCTGATTATTGTGTTCATTTCGGCTTCGCAGTTGAAGAGCTCCAGTCCACAAACCCTAGTGAAAGCTGCCCTGCGTTTTACGACTTCAACACAGCCCAGTTGCGCTTCAAGTCTGATTACTTGGTCAAGCTTCTCTGAAAATTCATAGTCAAAACCTTCGGCCTCGAGTACAGCCTTCAACTCGGAAGCTGGAAGATACTCATGCTCGCCTGAAAGGAAGAAGAAAAGCTTCGCCACGCCTAAGCTCCTTCAGCTCAGCAGTTCCTTGGCAATGAGAGACGCAAGTGAAACCTTACTGACATGGCAGGGCACGCTATCGGTGCCTACGACTTCCTCTACTCCAGCATCGAGTATGCGCCTTTCAGCGTCACCGATCAAGAGCGGATGAACGCAAGAGGCATAGATCCTTTCTGCCCCGAGATCCTTCACGATTTTAGCAGCGGCAACGATCGTTCCACCACTGCTTATTATGTCGTCAAAGATTACTACGGTCTTGCCTTTCACTTCGAGTGATCTTTTCTCCATGCTGACCTGCCCAGTGTACCGGTCTCTCTGCTTCTCTAAACAGCCGAATCCCCCTTTTAGCACGCGCTCGGCCTGTTCAGCAATGTATACTGCGCCTTCATCCGGGGCGAGTGCGAAAGCACCTTCCAAGCCTCGCTCTTTGAAATACTCAGCCAACAAGGGGATTGCTGAGACCGTCTTCGCCGGGAAGGGAAATCTGTTGAGAACTTTCTCTTGATGCACGTTGACTGTTAATAGGCTGTCGACGCCTGCGACGTTAAGCATGTTCGCGATTGTTTCGATGCTCATGGCCTCGCCTGGCAAGAAGATTTTGTCTTGACGAGCATAGGCCATGTAGGGTACGACGGCTTTTACGTTTCTTGCTCCGCTTCTTCTCGCCGCGTCTGCCATCAGGGCCAGCTGGATCAGTCTTGAGTCTTGCGGAGGACTCGTCGTTTGAACAATGACCGCTTCATCTTCTTCCAGCCTGCCTTCTAATCTTATATAAGATTCTCCATCAGGAAAATTCTTGAAAGCCACGGGCACCTTGTCTGCTTTTGAAAGGTCTGCTATTCTTTCTCCAAGCTGCTTTGATGAGGGACCAAGAATTATTTTCATCTTCTCGCCAAACCTAGATGCAGCTGCTGGTTTTTTAGATTTTTCCAGAGGACTCGCGTTCTTCGATTAATTCCTTTGCCCTATCCACCCGGATTTTTCGTTCTCGAACCATTTTCTCGGCAACTAGATCGATCAGCTCGCCCGTTGCGCCCGCCGCCACGGCCATGTTTCTCGCATGAAGTGACATGTGACCCTTCTGAATCCCCTCATTGACCAGAGCTCTTAGGGCTCCTAGATTTTGAGCCAGACCGACAGAAGCCAGAACCTCCCCGAACTCGTTCGCAGTCTTTACACCGAGGATCTTCACCGCGATCTTTGCTATCGGATGCGTTCGCACCGCTCCGCCGACTAAGCCTACTGCCATTGGCAGCTCAATTGAGCCCACTAGGTCGCCGTTCTGGTTTTTCTCCCACGTGGAAAGTGAAGTGTAATGGCTGTTCTTAGCTGCATAAGCGTGTGCCCCGGCTTCGATTCCGCGGTGGTCATTGCAGGTTGCGAGTACGACAGCTATTATGCCGTTTAGTATGCCTTTGTTATGCGTTGCGGCGCGATACGGATCTGCTACTGCAAATGCGCTAGCATTCACTATGCCTTCTACGATTTCTTCGCCTCCTACTGCCTCTTTTGGCACACTGCACCAGGCCCTTACTAGTCGTTTTACTGCCAGATTCGAAATAATGCGAAGGTACACTTTTCCCTGTGCAATGCGCTCTATCATCGGGGCCACGGCTTCAGCCATAGTGTCTACGGCATTGGAGCCCATAGCATCGCGGCAGTCCACCAACAACTCTGCGATGAGCATTTTTCCCTTTGATGTATCGATCACCTTTGCTTCTAGATCTTTGGCTCCACCCCCGGCAGAAACAAGAACTGGATCTTGCTCGTTCGCCTTTTCCAGAAGTTCTGTTTTGGTTTGGAGAAGTCGCAGCCTTGCGGCATATGGATCTTTGACGCCCACAACTTGTACTTGTCCAATCATTATTGGAGCTGTGCTGCTTGTATGAAAGCCTCCACCGTCCCTCACCATTTTTGCCGCGTAGCTCGCAGCAGCCACCACTGAAGGCTCTTCGATGGCCATGGGGATCAGGTAATCATTCTCGTTAATGAGAAAGTTGACGGCTATACCCAATGGCAGTGGAAACATGCCAACAACATTTTCTATCATGCGGTCAGCTAAATCTATGGGTAGAGAGCCGGTGTTTTGAAGCAGAGATGCTTCGTCATCTGTCAGATCGGCAAGTTCTTTGATGATTTTCAAGCGTTCTCTTGGGTCGAGTTTGTAGAAACCTGAAATTGAAGAGGATCTACGCAATCTTATCACGATTTCCGATGGCTGTATTGGAAGTATGACAATACTTCAGTTTTCCCCTTTTAAGCTTTGACGAATTCTCCGTGCATTACATTGAAGGACCATGCGCATGTAGCTTCTTTATTAAGTCGTTGAGGAAGTTGCATCAAACTGCACGCGTTTGTCATCTAGGGCGCTCCTTTGAACATAAAAAATGGGGAAGTTTTTATCTCGCAAGCAATCCACCTAGGAGTCCGCCGATTGTTGATGCAATTGCTCCGAAGAAAGCAAATATTATTGCTATGATTCCAACGAACAGACCTGTCAAGCCGCCGAAAAGTCCGCCTAGGATTCCGCCTACAAACGCGCCCGCCGCCACAAGGCCTATTATTGCGAGTATTGCTATGATGATCCCGCCGAATATGCCTGCAAGGAAACCGGCTAACGCTCCTTTTCCAATCCCTCCAGCTATAAGTCCCGCCGCGAAGCCGCCGATGAACCCGCCTATCAGGTGCCCAAGTCCAGGAAACAGCCAGCCGAGAATTGCGGTTACTAGAAACCCAACAAAGGCTCCCAGCATTAAGCTTCCCATTCAACCCCCTCGATTCGTTTAGATCAACGCAAGAAATATAAATAATTTGTCTGAAATCAGTTTCGAAAGAAAAAACCTGCCGCCCGCAGTGCTATCGTTTTGGAAGTGCGACAGCAGTGATCCCCAAGCGTTTGTGGACTTCTTTGGCGAATGTTTCAGCGTGTCCAACTCTGAAGTTATCTGTGATTACAAGTTTGGGTTTTGCACGTCGAACGTATTCGAGCAGCCCGTCGAAGTCTGAATGGTCGCTCAAGGCCACGACGTACTCTTTGTCAGCTTTTTGGCGACTTGGGAAATTGAATTCCCAGCCGCTTACGTGGATGCGGAAACTGTCCAGACCGACTTTGTGGCCAGTGTTCATATGATAGAAGGCGACGCATGGTGAGCTGGTTTCCAGAAGCTTCCTGGCTTCGTCTTCATCAGACAGCAACAAGCGTCCTATGCGCATGCCGTTCTTTTCACATACTTTGGAGACGTGAAAAACTTTTTCAGAGGCAATAAAAGGCGCTCTTAGGCCAGCCGTGTGCAAGATTTGCATGACTTCTTGAAGTTTTCCATGGTACCCAAAAACATAGACTGTGCCTTGCTTCAATCCTTCCTCCACAAGCGAGACAAGCAGGCTTTTGATGTCAACCTCGAAGGAGCGTTTGCAGGACGGGCTTCCATACGTAGCTTCCATGACGAGGACGTCTGCTTCCACCACGGGCGTATCATCGATCCTGAAGTCTCCAGTGTATGAAACTCGCTTTCCATCGGAGTCCTCGACAACGACCTGGGCAGCTCCCAAAATATGGTCAGCTTTGACGAATGTGATCTTTTCTTCTCCGTACTGAAACACTCTGTCATAGTCGAGTGTCTCCACGAAGCCACGCATGAGGAAGAGTGGTCCTCTGAGAACGTCTATCAGTTCTTTAGTTGGAGGCGTCATCAGGACCTTTTGACACTTTTTCAGGCTTTGCTGGAGGCCCATCATGTGGTCAGCGTGGGCGTGACTGACCACTCTTAAGGGTCGAGTCTCGTCGAAAGAGTCGCACGCAACGCTCTTTCCAAGCCGAACTGCGCCTCGATGAGTCACTGATGCCTCCAGCGACAAGGTTGACAAAATCAAGCCCTCATGGAAGTGAGCCAAGCAACGAGCTCGCGGGGATTTTTGCAGTCGATCTTTACCCTTATCGGTCCTAAAGGAGACTCTCCCACCTCTCTGGCAAAAGAGATGTGCCCGACGTATGCCACCTGCTTGTTAAGGCAGAAGCACACCGTTTTTCTATCCATGCCGCCCAGCAGGACTGTTCTGGCTGCCGCGCGGATATGCTCCCTGCAGAGCAAGTTGTAGAATTTGATAAGGGGCTCTTTCCCATGCGCTTCTGCAACTAGAATGCTGCCTTTCCTCATTGGCTTCGCAGTAGCGTTGATGTTCCCAAACATGTTTTCGATCGCTTTCTTGACTTTGTCTTCTGATTCGGTTGGGTTGACTTCGGCGTCTACGTGGAGGATTATGTCGTCCATTTTCTCTCTATCTCTCTCAGTACTTCTCTTGCTCGGTTTTTCGCTGATCCTAGAGATTCTTCGTTGATTATAACATACTCGGCCATGGCTATAGCGTTTCCTAATCCTACGCCGAGTTCTCTGAGGTCTCGTTCATGGAATATGGTGCAGTTCTTCGGGTCGTCGCTTCTCTGGCGATTATATAATCGTTGAAACCTGGTTTCTGGTGAAGAATGAACCGCCACCAAGGTGACTCTGCCAAAGTAGTTTTTGAACTCTTCAACTTCGCTGAGGCTTCTTATCCCGTCTACGACGACTTTTGCTTTCGACGCTTCTTCTATCTTGGGGATGCACCGTTTTGCAATCGTGTCTTCTCCCTCCGTCCGTCTCAGTTCAAGCATAATATTGCCAATGTTCTCCGGAGTGGGCTCCAGCTTCCGTCTTTTGGCTTCTTCTCGCACCTCGTCACCCATCACAACTGCGGCATAACCATTCTGCATTCCCGTGTTCATCACCAAGGATTTTCCCGAGCCAGGCATACCTGCAACTGCAACGATGAGCTTTCGCGCGGGCATTTTACATCGTGAGATTATTGTGCTTTCAAATGCAGATAATCTTTTACATCAGAAGCGTTTATGAAAAGATAGAACAGTGGTGTCTGAATGGAGGAATATGGCTGAGGGTATAAGGAGCTTCATCGCGTTTGACTTGGAGAACGTGTCTGTTTTGAAGAGGATAACTGAAGCGCAAGCTATTCTAGTAAGGACTGGAGCAGATTTGAAAACTGTGGAGCCACAGAACATCCACGTGACGGTTCGTTTTCTCGGAAATATAGCTTTAGGAATGGTTGACAGGGTCTATGAAGCGATGAAAAAGGTTCAGTTTGTTCCTTTCAATGTCAGGCTTCGCGGTCTCGGTGCTTTTCCGGATGTGCGATATCCACGCGTGTGCTGGGCAGGAATAACCGAGGGTGCAGACCAATTGCGAGGTATTTTCAGTCAAATGGAGCTTGGCTTGCGCGCGCTGGGTTTTGCACCCGATTCAAGAGGTTTCAGTCCTCACTTGACCATAGCCCGCGTTAAGTCTGGAAGGAACAAGGCTGAACTTGCTAGTTGCCTCTTTGAAAACGCAGATTATGATTTCGGACAAATTGATGCGGTGTGTTTGAGGCTTAAGAAAAGTGATCTGACGCCCCAGGGTCCTGTCTACTCGACTCAGAGAGAGGTCTGCCAGCAAAAGCAATGAAAGGACCATTTCCATGTTTGGAGACGTAGAGAGAGTCTGTGCTTCTGTCCTGAAGCAGGTCACGCCAAAGGACGCAGAAAGGAAAAAGATAGGTAGTCTAGCAAAAAAGCTGGAAGAGAAGGTAGCTTCTGCTGCAAAAGAACTTGGCGTCAAAGCGAAAGTCCGGGTGGAAGGCTCAGTTGCGAAGAACACGTGGCTCAGTCACGAGCCTGACATAGATGTCTTCATGCGAGTTTCAAAGTCCATACCACGTGACTCGTTGGGAGAAGTGTGCCTCAGAGTAGCCAGAAAAGCCACTAGCGGTTCGAAACACATCGAGAGGTTTGCAGACCATCCGTATCTTGAGGCTTTCGTTGAAGGCATCAGAGTGAATATTGTTCCATGCTATGACGTTAAACAGGGGGAATGGATGAGTGCGACAGACAGAACGCCGTTCCACACCGACTATATTAACGAGCATTTGACTGAGCAGATGAAAACCGAAGTGCGCCTGCTCAAAAAGTTCATGAAGGGTATAGGCGTCTATGGCGCAGAAATCAAGGTCGGCGGGTTCAGCGGGTACCTCTGTGAACTGTTGGTTTTGCATCACAAGTCCTTCCTAAACACGATCAAAGCGTTTGTGATATACAGACACAGAATGGTCATCGACATCGCCGGATTCTACGGAGACAGACAGAAAGAACTCGACCTCCTGTTTGATGAGCCCTTGGTGGTTGTTGATCCTGTTGACAAGGCCAGGAACGTGGCTTCAGCAGTGCGCAACCAGAGGCTTTACAGTTTCATAGCGGCTGCACAAGAGTTCCTGAGGAAACCGAGCTTAGAATTTTTTTATCCTTCCAAGACGGTTCCATTGTCTCCGGGAAAGATGCGGAGAGAGTTGAAGGAGCGAGGATCCAAGATCGTTTTAGTGTTGTTTGGAAGAGTTGATGCGGTATCTGATATCTTGTGGGGTCAGCTTTACAAGTCGCAACGGTCTCTGCGAAAGTTGATCGAGTTGAATGATTTCAAGGTTCTTCGGGAGCTTGCGTGGAGCGACGAGAAGGATTTGAACGCGTTTGTTTTCGAGCTTGAACACTGTTGCCTTCCACCTGTTAGGCTGCATTTGGGGCCACCTCTTGAAAAGGCAAGCGAATGCGAGAAGTTTATTGCGAAGCATGTCGACAAGTCGGACACGATTTCCGGCCCTTACGTGGAGAATGGAAGATGGGTCGTTCTGATCCGGAGGAAGTTTACTGATGCTTGCGTGTTGCTGAGAGAAAAGTTGGAAGATGGGGGAAGAAACGCAGGCGTGGCTGAAGGAGTTTCACAGGTTCTGAAGAAAGGTTTCAATGTGCTAGTGAACGAAGAAATCGATGATGCCTACAAAGGAAATCGCAAGTTCGCCGAGTTACTGACAGAGTTCTTGTCAGGCAGGCCTAAGTGGTTAGAAAGCCGCTGAGCGAGAGGGCTAAGAGCGTTATTCCAAGAAGCAACGTGTAGATTGCGAAGTAATGGAACTTCTTGCTCCTCACCAGGCTTGAGACCACCCTTATGGCGATGTAGCCTGCGATCATGGCTATGATTATTCCGATCAGGAGTTCTATCGGGCCTATTGTTTGGGCGGCCAGTTGGCCGCGCTGCTGGTAGGCTTCAACGCCTAAGTCTCCGATTATGGCTGGGATGGATAGTAGAAAGGAGAACTTGAACGCCTTCTCTCTTTTCAGCCCGAGCAGCAGTGCAGTTGAGATTGTTATTCCGCTTCTTGAAAGACCCGGGAATTTTGCGAAGCCTTGAGCCACGCCCATGACAAGAGCTATCGCCACTGTCACCTTGTCTGTGTCTTCTTTCCCAACTCTCGAAGTGTAGAGCACTGTTGCGCCGACTAGAAATGTTATTCCGATTATCAGGAACGTTTGGAGGGTGTCTTCCAGAAGTTTTACGTAGAGCAAACCGATTATTGCGGTGGGAATGGTTGCCACGATTATGAGTGGTATGAGCTGGCCATATTCTGATTTGAAATCTAGATGCACTAGAGCCTTGAGTATTTCTTTGACCTCTTTTCGGAAGTAGAACACGACCACGACTAGTGTTCCAACATGCAGGACGACATCCAAGAGAGCCGTGCGCGTTAAGCTTAGGAACTGTTCAGCTATTTTGAGGTGTGCAGTGCTTGAGATCGGAAGCCATTCGCCCAAGCCTTGGATCAAACCCAGGGAAACTACTTCCAAAACGCTCACATGCGTCGTCGAGAAGTAAACCGTCTGAGAAGAATAGATGGTGCCAGCAGTGTCATTGGAGTAGACGATTATGTGATGCGATCCTTCGGCGAGGTTAGTCAATGTCGTATTTCCTGTTATTGTGACATTTGTCTGTCCATCCAAGCTGTAGCCGATCCATGAGACCGGTTCATATATTATGAAAGTGAAAGGTATGTCTGATAAAGTGTAAGTAATGTTCTTGGGGGATGAGATAGAGACGATCTGGTACAGCCCGTTTGCCGTCGAACTGCTCCCATTTTGTGAATCTCCCCTTGTAGCAACGGCAATTGCGTGATTTGCTTGGCCGTTTCCAGCGAATAGAATCAAGCTGAAAATCAGCATGCAAATCGAGAAAAGAAGGATTAGTCGCAAAGCCTTCTGACCTGCTAGCTTGATTTGTCTGAGTCCCAGAATCCTGCACATCCGCATAGTATTCTTCCGCGATGTTTGTGCCAAACTGCCTCGCCTGCATTGGCCGTTTTCGATCAGATTTAAAAGATTAGGGGAAGTAACTTGTTTATACACGTGATGGTGTCCTTATTGAGCGAATATCCGCCTGGAAATAATGAAGACCGCGAAATGCTTGTCGCAATGCCATCATCAAAGCTTCTTGACTTACTCTTTTTGCAAATTCGCAACTTGTGGAGAGTCGACGGCCTCTACTTCCTAAACATCGAGAAGGAATTTGGGACAGAAGCTGCAACCGAAATCGACGCAGAAGTCTGGAAGACTATGGCTGCAATCGAAGCCAAAAGCCTGCAGAAAATGCTCCAAACACCAGAAAACCCAAGCGTCCCCCAAGTCATAGACTTACTGCGCAAATCAAGCTGGGCCCTAGACCAACCATTCAAAACATTAGATGTCAACAACAGACGCGCCATACTCTGGGTGAAAAAATGCAGAACACAAGAAACCCGCATCGCCAAAGGACTGCCCGAGTTTCCATGCAAACAAGTCCGATTCAGCTACCTCAAAAACTTCGCCGAGACACTGAACCCGAAGATATCCGTAAACTGCCTCGTCTGCCCACCTGACAAGCATCCCAAAGAATCATGGTGCAAATGGGAATTTACACTATGATTTGAGGGGTTTGTATCCTATTTTCGCTTGCGAAATAGCATGACATCGTCATTTTCGCGTAGGTACTCAAAGCCTTCTTCCAAGAGCTTGCGTGGTTCGTCGCGTTGTCTCGGCGACTGCCGAATGGTATTCCTCGCTTTCAAAACTGATGAGGGAAGAATGGAAAGAACCAAGAATACTGACAAAAACCGCTCAAAGATAATCATTTTTCTGATCTTGCAGAAAAGTTATACCGTGAACATAAGTTTACAACGTAGCATTCAGTTGCCTAGGAATGAAGAGAAGGGACGGATTTGAATAAAAGAGAACGTGGCAAGGAAAAAAAGTCTTCCAGACCAGATGAACTGGTTGTATTATGGACGAGTGGAGACAGAGAAGTAGCTTTGAAAATGGCGTTCATGTATACTTTGAATTCAAAGCGTTTCAAGTGGGGATGGAAAAAGGTTACGTTAGTCGTGTGGGGACCAGCTTCAAAGCTTCTTGCCGAAGATAAGGAATTGCAGGAATATCTTTCAGGAATAAGAGAGGCTGGTGTTAAACTGTTGGCATGCAAGAAATGCTCAGACCTATACGGAGTCTCGAACGACTTGAGACGACTCGGCATAGAGGTCAAATACATGGGTAAACCGCTGACTGACTACCTGAGAGACGACAACTTCAGAGTAATCACCATCTAGCGTGCACATGCCTCTTCCTAAAATGGTGTAGAATGTCATTTGTTCTTCTCTCGGCTATTCGTGCTTGATATAGGCTTCTCTTAGCCCAGTGCTTTCCACGTTAAGGCATCATCAATCTGCGGGTTTTCTGCGGCACTTGAGGACCCGCCATCTAGCCTTCCAGAAGCGGAAGCATCTATCAGATTCGAGAAGGGCAAATACTGCAGCAATATAAGATTCAAAGCCCAAAACTGCCTCCAAGGCCTGAAACGCGAATTAAAACCTTTAACCATTTTCGGAACACGCATACGCGCTTCTTTCAAAGACGTGTACGATTCATCAGAAGGATACAACTCCAAGAAACTCACAGTGTACTGAAGAGCACTGACTGCCCGTGGAGTTTGAGGATAATCGAGGTAAGCCTTAAGGCTCTTGGGTTTGTAATCGTTGGCCGGTGACTGTTGTGACTCGGATGTTGTATCTTGAGGATAGTACCCTGCGTGATTGTGATGCCACTGTTGTTTCTGTGAAAGAAGACAAGTACGTCGTGTTGGATCAGACCGTTTTTTATCCTAAGGGTGGGGGGCAACCGTATGACACAGGCAGGATTGTGCGGGGTGACGAAGTGTTCAACGTTGTGTACGTGGGCAAGTTTTCGGGTGAGGTCAGTCATGAGGTTGATCATTCGGGTTTGAAGGCTGGGGATGCTGTTCACTGCGTGTTGGATTGGGACAGGCGGTACAAGCTTATGCGCAGTCATACAGCAGCGCACTTGTTCGCTTCATTATTGTGTGTTGGGACGGGTGCTTTGGTGACTGGTAATCAGCTTGAAGTGGATAAGGTCAGGTTTGACTTTAGCCTAGAAAGGTTTGACCCGCAGGTTTTGAAGGAATATGTAGACAAGGCGAACGCTTTGTTACGCACAGACACGCCTGTACGGTGGTACGAGTTGCCTAGAGAGGAGGCGTTGAAGATCCCTGGTGTTGTGAAGATGGCTGAAGCCTTTCCGCCCGATATTCCGCGTCTGCGGATCGTGGAGATCGTCGGCCTGGACAAACAGGCTGACGGAGGCACGCATGTCCGGAATTTGAGGGAAGTGGGCCAAATCGAAGTCTTGAAGACGGAGAACAAAGGCAAGAACAACAGGCGCATATACTTCACACTCAAGTGACCAAGGGCGAACACAGGCCAACGTAGCATTGGCACATCCGAAACTGTCAACAAAATCCTGCAGCATTACCACTGGCCCAAGCTAACCAGAACCTCGATGGAGCTAATTTCAAGTCATCTCTCCAGCATATTGAGATGTCGCCCGCACTTGGGTGTTGCCAAATCGTATTGTTTGCGTTAATTTCTGCTTGTCTCCCAAGCATCCACGCGTTCTCCTGCACTTTTACATACCAGATTATGGATGTTTACCCAAACCCAAGCGCTACGCACAAGTTCATGTCAAATCCGCGAATTTAGCAACACGCTGGTGCGCTTAAGCCTCCAAGAACCGAATCCCCGCCTCGCAGTTGCGATCAATCATGGAAAAGCTAAAATTGTGTTCTCAAAATATGCTTACAAGAGTGGAGAAGGAAGGAGGCGCAGAACGATTTCTCGGCCAGTGGTTGCATTCTTTTTCGGCTTGATTGCCATGACCTCGGCTTTGCTAGGCTCACTGAACCTGACGTGTGCTGCAACACAAGACGTGAAGATTCAGTTGTGCATGGTGATCGACGGGTCAGGTTCGATAAACAGTGCTGATTGGTCGATTATCGTCAATGCAGTGTCCAAAGGAGTGAATGAGACTATATCCCACGATGGCTCAGTTGAGTTCTCAATTGTACAGTTCGGGACCGCAGGTAGTATGCGTGCAAGAACTGAGCTGCCCCCAACGATAATAGACGACACTACATACATTGCAGTGGCTGGTCGCGTGCTCGCTATTTCGAAAATCGGCGGGGAGACGCCGATGGCGGATGGTCTTTACCTCGCATGGAAAGAGCTGAGAAATAGTTCAAACTATCAAAACGTTGCCAGGCAGGTCATCAACTTGGCCACGGATGGAATCCCCAACATACACAACAATAACGCTACGAGCGACTTGGATGGAAATGGACACGTTGACGCTTATGATGATGTCATCGCGGTCGTCAATGATGAAACAACTCAGGGGCTGGATGAGCTCGACATGGAAGGCATCGGCAACCATTTCTCCGATGTCAATGCAACATGGTTCAGGGACAATATTGTTCGCCCGAAACCAGGCATTTCAGCCCCTCCTTTCACCAAGCCAGGTTGGATCCGCAAAGTTTCAGATGCCAATGAATTCGCGAACACTCTGGGCGAGAAGTTTAAGGCAATCATAGGAGAAGGAGAACAAATCTGGGCACCTTCTCCCGTCGGGGCTTTCTTTGCGAGCGTCATAACGGCAGGTTTTGCGAGCATTGTTTCATCTTTGGCTTCGGCAGTAACTAATCCTGAGTCTTTTCCAAGTCAAATCGTGGCGCAGAAAATCAGCGCGACCCTTCCAGAGACTTTGAAAAAGTGGCTGCAGGAGTTCATCTCTGCAAAACGCAAGCTGGTCATTGGTTCGCGTGCTGCACGTGTATTCACGTTGACAAAGTTGGAGGCGATTTCCTATGCGGTCTCCTTGTCGTTTTTGACATTTGCTTATTCATATGTTAGAGTCAGTGATTTGAGTCAGATTTGGATTCTAATTCCTACTGTCTTGGCCACAAGTATCGTTGTGGAGTTCTGCAAGAACTTTTTGATATCGATTGTGGCAAGGGTTGAGGGAGTGTGGACCGAGCATCGTTTGTGGTATTTTGGTCTGGGCACTTTTCTCTTCTCCGTATTGGTTTTCAAAGTGCCCTTTTCTTCTCCGGCCCGGCTGACTCACAATGCTCCAAAGTTTACAAAGCGTTCTCTTGGTTTGGTCGCGGCAGCCCAAGTCGCAGTTGCTTTGGTGCTTGCAGCAGTTTTCTTCAGCGTGTTTACGATGGGGTGGACGGTCATAGGGAACATTGGGCTTGTGATGTGCTTGACGATGGCTTTTTTCGACAGCATCCCAATTCCGCCGATGAATGGCCATGACGTTTATGATTGGAGCAAGATTCTTTGGCTGGTTTTGTTCATCACAGCGCTGACTCTATACGTGCTGTGCGTGTTCGTGTTATGATTGGTTGGAAGGCTGAATGGATGTTGGAAATGGAGGAGTGGCAAGGAGGAGCCTGACATTTGCGATCTCCACATTGGGAATATCTTGCATACGTGCTGTTAGGTGTTGGAACGGCCCTGCTGGTTTCAGGTATTGCCACGCTCCTGTATTTCCAGAGGCACCCTGAAGTAAACCCGCAGTATGGCCCGTATCCAATTCCGCTGACGATTGCTGGTGCGTGCACCGTTGTTCTGAGCATTTTCCCTTTCGCAAGATCAAAGAAACAAAGGATAAAGGAGATTGGGGAAAATGAAGCTTGTCTCCCTCCACCCCCTCCAGAGAACCCGCCTCCTCCACCCTAGCTGGCGTGGGCCAAGCGGGATTCAGACATTTTCAGAAGAATCTAGACATATACGAGCTCAAAATATAGGCGCAGTAGCGACATAGAAGAAAAGAGTAGCCACCTCACCAGAAAGTTACATCCATTTATGAAAAATAGGAAAATGGGAATTTGCGAGACTTCTCCGTTTGCGCGTGGAAAGGGGAATTCTTGTAGCGTGTGCGCACGAATGTGCTTAGGCGCTTTCATTAACGAAATCAAAAAGGTGTTGGCCTGCGGTTTTCTTCTTCAATGATGGGAAGCACTTGTCTTAGCTCTCTGAAGTACTTAAGTACGGTTATGCCTCTCTGAGTTACGGCGTAGACCCGCCTCTCTTTCCCCGCGATTCTTTCTTCAACAAGACCTTGACTAATCAGGAAGCGCACGTAATTTTTCAGGACATTGCAGTTTACGTTCGCTTTGTACATTATGTGCGTCAGCTTCAATGGTCCTCGATGAGCCAGCACTCTGAGGATGTCTATGTACATTTCGAGTTTAGAGCGTCTCATTTCAAAACTCTCCACTAGGCGTTCTTGCCTATCGAAGCCCTGAGTATAAACCTTTTATGTATTTGAAATATGGTTGCTGCATTTGGCAACGTTTTGCGGGTCTCTATCTCTAGTATTGATTCATGCGTCATAAATGTTAATAATGCTGGTGCAACATCAGGAAACAACTCGCTGAAAACAGAGGATAAAAAATTGAAAAATAGCAAAGCTTTAGGAACGATACTTTTGCTGGCTCTTTCAGTATTAATCGGCATTCCAAGTTGCACAGCTGTTACTACGACGTATTCCCCAGCATCTATCGGCGAACTCGGCGAAGCCGCAACAGTACTGATTTACTCTCAGATTGACGCAACGATAAAGGTTTACATTCCTGACGCCAACTGGATACCAACCACCCAGTACATTCTAGTACCAGTCACAGTCGGAGCTTGGGGTTCAGGTTTCTTTGTCAACGGTAACGGTTATATCGCGACAGCAGGACACGTGGTCTTCTCGTTCACACATACTAATATTGCGCAGGACCTATACGTGAAGAGCTTCTTGGTAAACACTGCCTTTACGGTCATATTGCAAGCCCTTCAAAATGATGGATACACCTTCACTCTCGCAGAGCAAGCACAACTGCAAACATACGTGGATCAATACGGCGAACTGCAGGATTCAATACGACAAGTCTATGCAGTACTCGGCGAAGTAACACCGACGCTAACAAACATTCAATCAAAAGGATGGGTAGCAAGGGTAGTGGCCGTAAGCCCATACATGGAAAGAGATCTGGCTCTGTTAAAAATTGAGGGCCTTTCAAATTGCCCTGCTCTCGTCGTAGGTGACTCAGACAACGTCATGACAGGCGATGACGTGTACATGTTCGGATTTCCAGCAGTAGTCACATTCCATGCTGAACTCGGACCTGAAACAGTACTAGCTCCATCCATGACAAGAGGAATAATAAGCGCTAAGAGATTCACCAATGCACAGACACCAGCCTTTCAAACCGACGCTATGATTACTCATGGCAACAGTGGAGGAGCAGGACTGAACAGCAGAGGCGAAGTTGTTGGCATTTGCAGCAGGGGCTCGGTTGCTGAAACAGGACAAGAAGTTGCTGGATTTGACTTTCTCATTCAAAGCAACGTCCTGAAAACATTTCTCGCTGAATCTAACGTCAACAACACACTAGGACCCGTTGACGAAGCTTTCGCAAAAGGATTATCATACTATTATGGCAAGCATTACTCCGCAGCCAAACAACAATTCGAAACTGCAGTCGGTCTCTTCGACTACCAGTGGCGAGCCAAGAATCTGATAACTGAATGCAACACTGCGATCGCTAACCACCAAGATGTTCCCCTCAGGTCAACGATTGACCAATGGACCACAATAGCCATTGCGGTTGCTGTGGTCGCTGCAGTATCAGTGTCAGCAGTATTAATCATCATGGTGAGAAGGAGAAAAGCAGCTCCAACACCGCCACCACCGCCCTAGCATTAGCCAGCAAAGGCTTCCCTTTTTTGGTGCGAACCACATAGTTGCAGTCAGCTACGTATTTCACCATGTCTAGAAGACGCCAGCCAACAAACAGAGCTAGACATCATAATGGCATCGAAAGCCTTAAACATAGATTATTCAATGCAATCGATCTCAACCCGCGAGCCAGTCCTAAAACACAGAAAAAAGGGGGTTTGCAGGAGATATCTCCACTTAGTTGCAGAATGAGAATTTGGTGCGCTCCATTTTTGGCACCCACTAAGTGTAAATGTGCAAATTGCCACATTGGCAAATCCTGCATAGCACACGCTAGCGGTTAACAACAACATCAGAAAGGAGAACAAGTGGATTATGGCAACCACAAAGGAAACGAAGAACAAATGCCGAATATGGCTTAGAGTCAGAGTGGCAAAAATGGCCGCTATCTTGTTTCCGGCGGAATTCCCTTGGTCAAACAGACGATCCGGGCTGCGGGCACCGAACCCAATTCTTCCCTGTGTTGTTAGAATAAGCTCATTTCATGATCTTTCGCGAGCGCCTGTGATGCGGGAAAGCTATCTTAACTGGGAGAACTTGGAAAATGGCCGAGGATGAGCAAAGATGTCTATTTTTGGTTTCAAGGCTATGGCTTTCACTTTCAAGATTCGAGATTTCTTCAGGCCGCGGAAGGGTATCGTGAAGGAAGCAGGGATAAAAGAAGGATTTCACGTTTTAGATTATGGTTGTGGATCTGGAAGCTACGTTAAAGCTGTTGCTGAGATTGTTGGAAAATCGGGGAGGATTTGCGCTTTGGACGTTCATCCGCTTGCCATTGAAATTGTCAGGAAGATTGCTGCGAAGAACCATCTGGCGAATGTGGAAACGATTCTTTCAGATCGCGAGACCGGATTGCCAGACGACAGCATAGACGTAATCCTGCTGTACGATGTCTTTCATGACTTGACAGACCCTAATGGCGTCTTGGAAGAACTACATCGGGTGTTGAAGCCTGATGGAATCCTGTCATTCAGTGACCATCACATGAAAGAGAACGAGATAGTATCAGACTTGACAGGGAAAGGGTTGTTTAGGCTGTTGAGAAAAGGAGAAAAGCCACAAGTTTTCTAAAAGCGAAATAGCGAAAGTGGATTAGCAGAAAGTTCGCGCATTGAGGGGCTTCTGTCTGGGCGTGCAGCTATGTTTGTTCTGGTCACTAATGAACACAACAGCTATGTGCAGTGACCATTCCTATTATGATCCAAGGCTAGACAGTGAGAGGATGTTTTTGGTCAAGCCCAGAGTTGTTGAAACGAATGAAGGAATACAGGAAGAGTTCACGGTTGAAGTATATGACCGGATGCTAAGAAACCTAAGAGACAGAGGCTGGATCGAGACAGACTTGATCTTGAAGACAGGAATAGATCATGGTCTGTCTCTTGAGATCGGACCAGGTCCAGGATATTTGGGCCTCGAATGGCTGAAGAAAACCGAGGGAACCAATCTCTGGGCTCTGGAGATCAGCCCCAACATGATAAAGATGGCCGAAAAGAACGCTGAGGAGTATGGCCTTCAAGGCCGCGTGAAGTACGTTAAAGGCGATGCGCAAAAAATGCCCTTTGATGACAACACATTCGACGGCGCATTCACCAATGGATCGTTGCACGAGTGGTCACAGCCAAGCAGAATATTCAACGAGATAAATCGATGCTTGAAGCCGGGCGGCAAGTTTCTAGTCAGCGACATGCGCCGCGACATGAGTCCCTTCATGAAGTGGTTCATGAAACTGATGACCAAACCGAAGGAAATAAGGCCAGGCCTCACCTCATCCATAAACGCTGCCTACACCATCCAAGAGATTCAGTCGATCCTATCAAAGACAGATTTGAAATCATCCACAGTGAAAAAGACAATGATGGGCTTCGTAATAAGCGGGGAAAAACATACGAAATAATACTGCACGAGCGTATGCAAGCAGAGCATTTTAGGCTCAGCGGCGGGTAGGTTCCTTTGTCCCTAGCTTAGTCCGAGCGCCTTTTCGACGCGTTTGCCCAGTTCGGTGTCAGCTTTCTTGAGGTTTGCCACCATGCGTTGCTGAATCGGCCTATCTGCCTTTCCCAGTGAATCAGCTATGTTATCAACCAAGTGGTCTTGGTCCACTTTGCCCAGCGAACGGTAGCGTTCGCCCGCCTGCTGAAAGTCGTTGGTCAGGCTGATCTTCTGGCGCACGACTTTCCCTTTGATCTCGTAATCTTCCGTCGGCGTGGCTGGCGCTTCATGTGGCATCCCGCCTGCCAAAGTGTTGGGCTCGTAGTTGACTGCCCCACCACCATAGGGCGCGTACTGCATCGCACCATCTCGCTGGTCATTATTGACAGGCGCCTGCGGCCGATTGACCGGAAGCTGCAGGTAGTTGGGACCAAGTCGATACCGCTGCGTGTCCGCGTACGAGAAGACTCTGCCTTGCAGAAGCTTGTCCGCAGAAAACTCGATTCCTGGCACGATAGAGGCTGGACAGAAAGCAGCCTGCTCCACCTCGGCAAAGAAGTTCTCCGGGTTGCGATTCAACACCATCTTGCCTACTGGCATTAGCGGGAATTTGTGCTCTGGCCAAGTCTTTGTGGCGTCCAGCGGGTCAAAACCCTGCTTCAGCTCATCAGCCATCTCCATGATCTGAACATGCATCTCGAACTCCACCGTTTTTTCTGAGGCGATAGTTTGGTACAAGTCGCGTGCCGCAATGTCCGGGTCTTCCCCCGCAAGGCGAGCTGCCTCGTGGCGGTCAATAGTCTCAAGCCCTGCTTTTGGCTTCCAGTGATACTTTACATAGACGGCCTTGCCTTCTGCGTTCACCCACTTGTAGGTGTTGACACCGAACCCTTCCATTTTCCTGTAGCTCTTGACGGTTCCCCTATCCGAAAAGAGCCAAGTTATCATATGCGTGGATTCCGGAGTCAGCGAGATGAAATCCCAAAAACGATTGTCAGCCGACGGGCCCGAGGAGAAATTCGTGTCAGGGGCAGGCTTAAAAGAATGTACCATATCAGGGAATTTGATGGCGTCCCTGATGAAGAAAACGGGCAGATTGTTCCCCACCAGATCGTAGTTTCCATCTTCGGTGTAGAACTTCACCGCAAAGCCTCTGGGATCGCGCGCAGTGTCTGCAGATCCTCGTGAACCCACAACTGTGGAGAAACGAACGAATACAGGCGTCTTCTTCTTCGGATCTTGAAGGAACTCCGCGCAGGTATACTTTGCCATGCTCCTGTAAACTTGGAAGTAGCCAGCCGCACCGGCTCCCTTAGCATGAACCACACGCTCAGGAATCCGCTCACGATCGAAGTGTGCGAGCTTCTCGACAAGATGCACATCCTGCAGCAATACAGGGCCACGCTCCCCAGCCGTTAGTGAGTTCTGATTATCGGTGACTCGAGTTCCTTGATTCGTCGTAAGACGTTTTTCTTTCATAACTCGCAATATCTCCTTCCTAGCAAGATACTGCATTAATCCTAAGGCTTATTTAAGAATTGTTATTATGTAATAACCTGTATGAACTACTTTCAAAAATCCGACGCATCGGCAATTGAGGCTCTCCGCAAGAAAGGATACAGAGCCACTCCACAGAGGATAGCGATTTGTCGATTCGCACTCCACAGCCGAGACCATCTAACTGCGCAGAAAATCTATGAAGAAGTTAAAAAGGTGCATCCAACGGTTAGCCTTGCGACAGTTTACAAGACCCTTCAGGTTCTCGAAGAACTGGATCTGATCCAGGAATTGGACTTTCCTCAAAGTCAAGCAAGATTCGATTCCTACATGAAACCTCACATAAACTTGGTCTGCATACGATGTGGCAACATCAGAGATCTAGACGATGAGACTGCGCGAGAGATAGTCAAGAGAGTTGCCGCTACAACAAAATTCACTCCGACAGGGCAACGCCTGGACATATGTGGCATCTGCCAAGAATGTGGCAGCACCGAACTCGTCACCCGCCCCATTAAAAAGAACCTGTAAGCTCGGCCTCTTACCCTGATTGGTTGTCGGCAAGGTAACGCAAGAGAAAGGCACCACTGCGACTAGATGTGCTAGAAAAATGATTCTTCTTGAATGACGGCGCGTGCCCTGCTCGTGCCGAGAAATAACCTCTCGGCGTGCAGACGGCTAAATTACTCGTCTCGAGCCGGAAGTGCAGGTTAGTCTTCTTCCCACTTCGTTATCCATGAGCCTACGAAAATGGATAGTAATCCTAGGGCCGTTATGATCACGGTGTTCAGGATTGCTTGTTGGGGTTGGCCGAAGATCATGGCGGATCTGAGGCCTTCGTTTACGTAGGTGAGTGGGAGCACTTGGGCAATTGTTTGCAGGAACTGGGGCATCTGGCTCAGTGGGAAGAATGTGCCTGAGAGGAACATCATTGGGAACGTTACGACGTTTGCCGCCGCGTCTGCGCCATCTGGGTCTTTGACGAACCTTGCAATGATCATTCCCAAACCCGTGAACATTAGCGAAGCCATTGCCACCATGATCAAAGAGACTGGGTCAACAGTCATCTTCATGCTGAATATCGTAAGACCCAGTATCATCATCACCGCCATGCCTAAGTAGGATATGAGGACGTTGTAGATGGTTCTGGACAGTATCCACTCATAACGTTTCAACGGCGTGGTTGCTAGCTTGTGGAAGACACCGTTTTCTTTGAACCTAGCACTCAGCGAGACCGCAGTGAAAATGCTCGTTGTCATGGCGGTCATCCCAATGACGCCTGGAAGGAAGAAGTCGATATAGCCGAAGCGCTTTGGAGCTATCGTCAAGTCTTCAACGCTCAAGTAATGGACACCTCTTGAAAGCGTGCGTTCTATGGCGTTCATCACGATGCTGCGAACGACAGGTCCAGATGAAGTCGATTGGTCGTAGATGAAAGTCACGTTTGCCGTGACGCTGCCACTGGTAGACACTGCCATGTTTGCGGTGTCGTTGAATCCGGATGGAATAATGAGCAGGCTGCTTAGTCTGTTGGTTATCGCATAGTCTGTTGCGTTGATTGAGGGGTCCAATATGTGAATGTTGAAGGCGTTTGAGGTGTTTAGAACATTCACAATAGTGTCAGACCAGAGCGTTGCTTTCCCATTGATTTGGTCTTGATTCTGCAGGTAGAGGTCGTACTTCATTGAGGACTGGCTGAAAATGGCCCCGAACAGGAGTATCAAGACGCTGGGAAATGCGATCGTCCAGAAAATCGTGCTCTTGTTTCGGAGGAAAGTCTTGAGGCTGGCCTTGAGATCAAGAACTACGTGGCTCATACTTTGCTGTCCTCCTCCAAAGATTCTCCCGTAAGGTTGAGAAACACATCTTCAAGACTTGAACGTTTCACCTGTAATTCACTGAAGGACACGTCAGCACTGCTCAGCTCATGAAGGATTTCAGAAACGGTCACAGCATGGTTAAGATGAACGGTAACGTCACCAGTTGCATCGTCAAAGTTTGCTTCTATTCCAAGTTTTTCTATCGTTGGAACCGCCTTCGAACTAGTTTTCTTAAGGATTAGCAGGTTCTTTTTGCCGTATTCAGAGATAAGTTTGTCAGTCGCATCTAACGCAACAATTTTGCCGTTGTAGATTATGCCGACGCGATCGGCAAGCACTTCGGCTTCTTCCATGTAATGCGTCGTTAAGAACACGGTTTTCCCGTGCTTTTGGAATTCATCGATCAAGTGCCAGACTACGTGACGCGCTTTCGGGTCCAGTCCAGATGTGGGCTCATCCAGGAAAATCAGTTCAGGATCATTCACCAGAGCGACAGCTATTCCGAGTCGCTGTTTCAATCCGCCCGACAAATGCTTGAACAACACGTTCTTCTTGTCCTCCAAGTCCACCTGCTTGATCAAGCCGTCGACATCCGGATGACTGTTGAACATTCCAGCAAAATACTGGATTGTCTCCTTGACGGTCAGTCTTTCGTAAGTGGCGAAATCCTGCGGCAAAACGCCTGTCCTTTTCTTTATGCTTTCCTTGTCTTTCGAAATGTCATGCCCCAGCACGTAGGCCTTCCCGGCTGTGGGCTTCCGGAGACACTCCAGCATCTCGACAGTAGTGGTCTTGCCTGCGCCGTTGGGTCCCAGAAAAGCGAAGATCTCGCCCCTGTTAACCGTGAAAGAAATGCCGTTGACGGCGATCAAATCACCGTATCTTTTCGTGAGTCCTTCCACTTGAATGGCGACATCATTACTCAAATCCATTCCTCGCAGTTTGATAACAACTGTTTCGACATCTAGAATCGTGAGTTTAAACCTTTCTGCGTCAAAAACTTGATATTCACCGTAGACTAGAGAGCCCGAGCGGCGCATAATTGAAAGAACTTCGAATGCTCTTATCGATGTTCAATTTGACTTCCATGATCCTACTACATGATTTGAGTATTCTGTTTATAAGTGTCAATGCGAAGGTAGATGCAGCGTGTAAGAAGCAATTTTCGCATAGCGACTAACAGGGAGTTGAAAGAATCAATGTACGAGAAAGAGATGCATAAGGAAGTCTGCGCCGATTGCGGTCAAGAATGTGAAGTCCCATTCAAGCCTGACACGAGCAGACCAGTTTACTGTCGAGAGTGCTATTCGAAGAGAGCACCCGCCAGAAGAGGATTTTAGATCAAGGCAATAGCTTTAGTCTAAAACCATCTTTCTCTTGTTTTCCAGATCCCATCCATTTCAATGTATGAGCATAATCAGGTGGCATATCTGAAGCCGAAACACGGCTACAGACGCGGGTACTCAGTAGCGCTTCTCGTAGGCCTCGAGGATGACCGCGCGATTCTGTGGCAGATATTCAGTCACGTCGTGAAACCGCATCTCACAGTGATGCTTGACGGAAGGAGGACTGATGAGAAGGGTCTGTATAATTTTCACGAATCTGTCGTCGCTGCGTTTAGACCTGCGCTGAATGAGGGCGTAAGAAGCATCGTGGTCACATCCCCCGTGAAGACTACTTATGCCGCAGACTTTCTGAATCATGTGCGAAAGCATCACACTCATCTAATTCAATCGAAGAATCCGAACAAGGCAACTTTCGCCACGTTAGTCGGCTCTGCAGACCAGCCATATAAAGTCGCTGAAATGGTGAAAACCAAAGAATTCCGCGAGCTAGTAGCAGAAACCACTTCAGATGAAGCTGATAACGTCGTAGACGCATTGGAGAAACATCTTTACAACAGCAACTCGTTTGTCCTGTTTTCGCTCAAAGAAATCGAAGACAGGGTCTATGACCGAGAAGGACAGGATGACCTCAGAACGAATTATCTGGTGCTCACAAACAAGTATCTCGCTGATGCTGAAGACAAGAACAGAATTCACAGGCTATTGCAGATTTCAAAGAACAGAAGAGTGGAAACGAGAATAGTCAACGCGGAAACGCCGGCAGGCAAGCGAATCAGCCAATTCGGAGGCATAGCCTTTTTCACCAAGGCAACCAAACAGCGGCCGTAGAAAAATGGCGTTGTGCGGCAGAAGTCTCCACTGGCGTGCGCATATACAATAGGTCCTTCTGGGGCTGCGAAAGAAGCCGACGAAAAGGAGAGGGTGGCGGAGCGCTTGTATTCTCCACCACAGCCTTTTTTCCTACCTCACCTTTACAATAGGAGCCTTCTTTGCCCGCCTGGCGGATGATTCTTAAATGACAGACAACATGAGCTAGCCTTGAAGGTCGTTTCCGATGGATGCCTGGGAGTTAGTCATCATAGGCGCAGGTTCCGCCGGTTTGGCGGCTGGGATTTATGGTATTAGAAGCGGACTGAAGACGCTTGTTATCGAGGAGAAGATTGCAGGGGGAACCACGGCAGAAGCGCCCTTGGTTGAGAATTACCCGGGTTTCCAAAGCATCAATGGACCTGAACTTGCTCAAAAAATGGTCGAACAAGCCAGGAACGCAGGCGTGACTGTCCACGAATTCGAGACGGTCACAAGTCTGGACCTCAAGTCTGAGCCCAAGGTTGTCGTGACGAACAGGGCAAAGTACACAACGAAAGCCGTCGTCATCGCCTCTGGAAGGCACTACCGAGAGATCGGCGCTCCAGGTGAAAAAGAATTTCGAGGAAGAGGCGTGAGCTACTGCGGAATCTGTGATGGCCCACTTTTCAAGGGCAAACGTCTGCTAGTCGTCGGCGGCGGAAACTCAGCTCTAATAACAACCCTTTACCTTGCAGGAATCGCCTTGAACGTGAAGATAGCCCATCGCCGAGACACCTTCAGGGCCGAAGAAGCCCTTTTCAAAGCATTGAAGGAGAAAGCAAACATCGAGATTCTATGGAACGCCGAAGTCAAACAGATAGTCGGCGAAAAACTCGTCACCAAGGCGTTGTTGTTCAATAACAAGACTGGAGAAACAGCTGAACTGCCAGTTGATGGTGTATTTGTGCAAGTAGGCGAAGACCCAAACAGCCAACTTGCCCGGGAAGCGGGCGTTGAGGTTGATGAGGACGGTTACATAATCGTTGACATGCTGCAGAGAACAAGCATCATCGGAGTCTATGCGGCAGGAGACGTCACGAATCAGCCCGTCAAACAGATTGGAACGGCGGTCGGGCAAGGTATAACGGCAGCAATGGAAGCTTACGGCTACATTCGAAGACCATACTATAAACAATGAGTCAAAGTGCGAAACTTCTGCAAAACTATTATATTATTCAGAAATTCCTTGAAAAACTCCATGAGCCAAAGACAAGCACCTTGCCTAATCAGAAAGGAAGATCATAAGGAGAGAATTGCAGATGAGTCAAACGTGTGCAGCTGCAATAAGCATTAACCAGGATCTATGTAGCAGATGCTCGATTTGCCACTCAATCTGTCCTTATGAAGCAATAAAGCGGGACACGGAAACAGGCAAGGTTGAAATAGACCTTCAGAAGTGCCAAGTCTGCGGGATATGCTACAGTGCTTGTCCCGTGTTCGCCATAGAAATGGTCTACTACAATTATGACAGCCTGATTGACTACGTCAAAACGATTCGTGAAAAATGCAAGAGCGACACGCTTGTTCTCATGTGCCGTGGAAATTCACCTTCAACTGGCGAAATCGAAGAAATTCTCAAAGATCAGGGCCTAAACGTTACTAGCTATGTACCCTTGCGCCTACCATGCTCCGGACGAGTGCCGACGGAATTCATCTTCAACGTCCTCAAATCTGGAATCAAAAAAGTAATCTCCATCCAATGTGAAGACGAGTTCTGCAGGTTCAAAGAAGGCACGAGAATAAGCACCAGACGGATGTTGCTGAGCCAAGCCGTCCTGGAAAGACTGGGCCTAGGCAAAGACGCTGTGAAAGTAATAAAATACTCACGAAAAGTCGTTTACGACACTGAAAAATGCGTAGGTTGTGACAAGTGCGTGTTCATCTGCCCGTACAAGGCCATCGAAGCAGAAGAGTTCGCCACGCCGAAGATACTCTACAATCACTGCATGGGCTGCGGAGCATGCGCGCTAGTTTGCCCGCATTCTGCTATACAGATCAAGGGCTTCGAGTTTGAAGATATCGTGAAAAGATACACAGAATCAGCCCAGAAACTCAAGGTTGCAGGCAACTTTCCCGTAATCCTAGTCTTCTGCTGCCAATGGTCAGAATTCTCAGCCCTAGACAATCCTGAAAACCCAATGTTCAAGAAAAAAACCTTGACGCTTGAAGTCCCATGCTTCAAAGCCCTTGACCCAGTTCATGTCGTCAACGCGTTACGAACCGGTTTTGACGGCGTCATGGCCGTGGTCTGCTCAAACGAGGATTGCAAGCTGCAAGAGGGCAGAGACACCGCAGAAAGAAACATGGCCGTGCTGAAGGACACTCTTAAAAAGATGAACCTGCTCGACCGCTTTGAGCTTTACACGGCGTCGCCGAGATGCCTAGGAAACTTCAATCAGAAGTTCGAAGAATTCTTAAAGAAGATAGCTTCCATGCCCCCCTTGCAGATGGAGGTGAAAGTAAACGTATAAAATCCTAGCCAAGAGAGAGCTGGCCCCAAGAATCAAGTTCTTTGAAGTCTGCGCGCCAGAAATGGCAGAAAAAGCTCGGCCTGGCCAGTTCATAATACTCATCACTCATGCGAATGGCGAGCGCATACCTCTAAATATAGCGGGGTACGACGCCAAGAAGGGCACAGTAGCATTTGCATTTAATGAGGTTGGCAAGACAACCAAGCAGCTTGGGCTCATGGAGGAAGGAGACACTATTTTGAATATGACTGGGCCGCTCGGTGTCCCGTCGGAAATAGGGAATTTTGGCAAAGTCCTCTGTGTCGCAGCAGGCGTAATGATTGCGCCCATGCTTCTGGAGGTTCGAGCGTTGAAGGAAGCGGGAAATAGTATAACCACTGTTGTTGGAGCGAGGATGAAGGAGCTGCTCTTCTTTGAAGAAGAAATGAAGACTTCAAGCGACAGGTTCTACGTGGCAACCGATGATGGGTCGAAAGGCTACAAAGGATTAGGTTTTTTGAAGGAGATTCTTGAAAAGGAAAGATTTGACCGTTGCGTGACGCAGGGACCCGTCGTCATGATGAAGGATGTTTCAGAACTCACGAAGCCATTTGGCATTCCGACGATCGTCACTTTGATGCCCGTCATGGTTGATGGCATGGGAATGTGTGGCGTCTGCAGGGTAACCGTAGGCGGGAAGATGAAATTCGGATGCGTCGACGGACCCGAATTTGATGGACACAAGGTGGATTTTGATGAGCTCATAAGTAGGCAACGGATGTTCCTACCTGAGGAAAGATTGAGCTCGATTCTTTGGGAACTGCAAGGAGGTTGCAGCTGTGGCCGAAAGTAAGCCCAAGCCTAAGAAAGAAGCAGTGCGGATGCCCAAGCAGGAGCCGAAGATTAGGAGACAGAATTTCAACGAGGTCGCCTTGGGCTACAACGAAGAGCAAGCGCTTGAAGAAGCAAACCGCTGCCTTCAATGTCCGAAACCGCAGTGCGTGGCAGGCTGTCCGGTTGGAATCAGCATCCCGGAATTCATCAAGCTGCTGAAAGAGAAAAAATACGAGGAGGCAATCATCAAGATCAAGGAGAAGAACGCTCTTCCGGCAATCTGCGGCCGAGTATGCCCCCAAGAAGAACAATGCCAGAAAGTCTGCATCATGGGCAAAGTCGGCGAACCAGTAAGCATCGGTAGACTGGAACGGTGGCTGGCTGACTGGGAAAGAAGCAGAGGAGAGGTCAAAACAGAGAAGGTTGCCACATCAACAGGCAAGAAAGTCGCAGTAGTCGGCGCTGGACCCGCAGGACTCACGGTGGCAGCAGACCTGGCAAAGCGCGGACACCAAGTCGTAATGTTTGAAGCATTGCACCTGCCAGGCGGCGTGCTAGTCTACGGCATTCCTGAATTTCGCCTGCCTAAGAGCATAGTTCAGGCAGAAGTTGATTATGTTCAGAAGCTGGGCGCAGAACTTCGACTCGGATACCTCATCGGAAGAATACACACGATTCCAGAGATGCTCAAAGCAGGGTTCGACGCGGTCTTCATCGGCACGGGAGCAGGACTGCCCGCATTCATGAATGTGCCTGGAGAAAACCTCGGCGGCATCTACTCTTCAAACGAATTTCTGATCAGAGTCAACCTGATGAAGTCCTACGCTTTTCCAATAACCGACACGCCGATAAGAATCGGCAAGCACGTTGTGGTCATCGGAGGAGGCAACGTGGCCATGGACTCAGCACGTTCAGCACTGCGCCTGGGCGCCGAAGAAGTCTGCATTGTTTACAGACGCTCACGCGAGGAACTACCGGCTCGTCAGGAGGAAGTCGAGAACGCTGAAGAAGAAGGAATAGTGTGCAAATTCCTAGCCGCGCCAACCAGATTCATCGGCGACGAGAAAGGCTGGGTTAAAGGCATGGAATGCATCTGCATGGAGCTGGGCCCCCCAGACGAGTCGGGAAGACGAAGACCCGTCGCTTGCAAAGGATCAGAATTCATGATGGACACCGACACGGTCATAGTGGCCATCGGGAGAACGCCGAACCCTATCATACAGAGCACGACCGAGGGCCTGAAAGTGACAAAAGGGGGAACGATAGTGACAGACGAAAACGGCAACACAAACATCGAGGGAGTCTACGCAGGCGGAGACATAGTTACAGGTGAAGCCACAGTCATAAGCGCCATGGGAGCAGGCAAGAAAGCCGCACAGGCAATACATGAATACCTGATGAAGAAATAGAGGCACCCGCTCTACAATATTCTTAAATTGTTCTTGACTGTAGACTTTTTTATGCATGAATGGGCCCTGGCGGAAGCAGTGATTGCTGCTGCCTCACAGATTGCTGAAAAAGAAGGACTCAAAAAAGTCACAGAAGTGAAAATAAGAATCGGGGAAATGCAACAGATAGAACTGGACATATTCGATTTTGCACTATCACAGCTCAAGCCTGCTAAACTTGGGAAAACGAAATTTGAGCTAAAGACTGAAAAAGCCGAGCTGAAATGCAGAGCCTGCGGACACGATTGGTCATTCAGCGGGAATAAACTGGACAAAGATCCAGCTGAGGCAATACATTTTGTCCCGGAAGTGGCACACACGTACATCAAGTGCCCAAAATGCGGAAGCCCAGACTTCGAAATATTCAGGGGACGCGGGATCTGGCTGGAAACCATAAAGGGCGTGAAATGAAACTTGGTTGACCCGCGAACCGCAATAGTGAACGAAAGAATGAGGCAGATAACGAATGTCATCGCCGTTTCAAGCGGGAAAGGAGGCGTTGGAAAAAGCCTCGTAGCCTCAACACTCGCACTTGCATTGGCCAAGAAGGGCTGCAAGGTGGGACTCTTCGATCTAGACTTCACGAGTCCATCGACGCACCTGATCTTGGGCATTAAACACGTTCAGCCAAAAGAAGACAAGGGACTGGTGCCACCAAATGTTCACGGAATGGAATACCTGTCAATAATCTACTTCACAGGTGAATATGCTGCACCCCTAAGGGGCGTTGACGTTTCAAACGCTTTGATCGAACTGCTTTCAATCACAAAATGGGGAAAGCTGGATTTCTTAATCATAGACATGCCGCCAGGCATCGGAGACGCAACACTCGATCTACTGCGATTGGTCAGAAGAGTGAGATTCCTAATAGTGACGACACCTTCACAGCTGGCCTTCGAGACTGTTCGAAAACTCGCAACACTGCTGAAAGAATTGAAAATCCAAAATGTTGGCATCTTGGAAAACATGAAAATGCTCCCCGATCAGACCGTGAGACAACAGACTCTGAAGCTGGGTTTCGATTTTCTGGGAGAAATTCCATATGATCCGAAGGTGGAGGAAGCGATAGGCGATGCAAATAGGCTTCTGGAGACAACCTTCGCCAAAAAACTGAGCCAAGTCATCAGTAGAATTCAATCCCAAGCCTGAAATTCACAGTAGCGCCGCCAAGCTTTTCGAATGACAGGCGGGCAACGTTCGCTTTCCAGATTTTCATGAGTCTAAAAGGGCTCAACGAAACTCTTCAAAAGACTGGTGGCCCCAACCATTGACAACCATCGTAGAGTCGACAAGAAAGGTTCACCAGAGGTCTGAGATTTTGGGTTTCAGGTTCATTTACAACTGGGTGATGACATTAAAGCGTTCAGGCCGCATCCAAAAGCTCGAGTATTGAGGAATCAAATGAAAAAAAACCAAAATCGTCTGCACAATCGGCCCAAGACCGGATAGAGAATAATCACTCCTGAAAGGGTAACACCTGATGTGACTGGACAATGCTGCGAAAGGCCCATTTTGAGCTTCGGAGAAACACCCACAAATCTTTTTATTCAAGAGCATGAATTGCAAAACCGAACACTGGAATTTGGGGGATTAGACTCGGGTCCCACAAAAGCGGTAATTTTCGACTTCATCGGAACCCTGATAGAGGTCAAGGGCTACAACCTTGAAGAGTCAACGATGAAACTTTGCAGAGCTATTGCAGAGGAGGGTTTCAACGTTGATCCTAAATGCTTCCTAGATGCCTACAGCTCAGCACACGAGAAGTACCAGGTCGTCCGCTACCAAGAGTTAATTGAAGTGACAAACGCGATTTGGATTGCAGAAGCACTAAACAATCTCGGCTTCAACACAAACTCCGAAGATACAAGAATAAGAACAGCTGTCAATGTCTTCTTCAAAGACTATTTGAATTCCCTCAGACTCAGATCATGCACAAGAAAAATGCTTCAGAAGACATCATCAGATTACAAGCTAGGTTTGATCTCAAACTTCACTTATGCCCCAGTCATACATGCAGGACTGAGAAAACTTGACATAAACCACTTCTTCAATGCGATCCTTGTTTCAGAAGATGTCGGCTGGCGAAAGCCGCATAGGCAGATATTTGAAACAGCATTAAAAAGACTGAAAGTCGATGCAGAAGAAACTGTCTACGTAGGCGACAGCCCTCAGGAGGATATTAGAGGCGCAAAAACCGTTGGCATGAAAACAATCTTCATTCCTTCGCAGTTTTATTCAACTGAAAACCTGCTTGAAAGCAAACAGAAACCTGACATGATGGTGACAGATGTTTGCGAACTTGCCGTAAAGTTGCCTGAATTTCTGAAAAAGGCAGATCAGTTGAAACATGTATCGAAACGAAAGTGAAGCAGTATTCTTCAGTGAGCATTTGTCAGAGTGACTCAGGGCTCGAGAAGGTTCCCAAAGAAAAAGGAAGGAGTGTGAATGTTGTTCTAAAGGATTGATTCCCTGTTCATTGGAAATGCTGTTGTTGCCCTTATGTCATCCGTGCCAAGTATGAATTGTGTGACTCTGTTCAGTCCTATGCCGCATCCTGAGTGCGGGCACCGATTCTTTTCGTAGAATTCAAGGTACCACTTGAAATCTTCTATGCTTCCTCCCCTTTCAGTCAATTGCTTGAACATCATTGAATTCACTAGTCTTTCACGAAGCTTGTCATGTCTGTACTACCGTTCGGCTGCACCAACAGCCTCCCACTCGCCGCAGTAGTAAGTCAGCACTGTTGACGGTTTCAGGATTCTCGTCGTTTTCTTTCATGTTGAAGAATTTTATGGCCTTCGGAAAATGTGTCACGAACAGTGGTTTATTGTCGTTCATGTTGACAAGCATTCTCTCATGACTACTTTTCAGATCATCTCCCAATTTGACGCCGAAGTCTTTGAGCAATTCCACGGCTTTCGTGTAGGTTATTCTGGCAAAGGGCTTCTTGACTGGCCTCAGTCTGTCTAAATCCACGTTTAAAAGCGCAAGATCGTCTTTTCTCTCATCAAGCACACAGCCTATCATTGAGCATACTACGCCTTCTACGTGTTGCAGCAGTTCATCGAAGTTGCCTGTAAACTCAAGCTCAGCCAGAGTGAACTCCGTCAAATGGCGCCCGTCCGCAGCAGGTTCTGCCCGAAAGCTGGGTCCTATGCACCAAACTCTGTTGAGAAATGGCGTCAGAACTTCCAAGTAAAGTTGCCCGGTTTGGCTCAGGTATCTTTTTGGTCCGAGGTAGTCTATCTCAAACATGGTTGCAATGTTTTCGCAGGCTCCGGTTGCCTTGGTCATATGAGGTACGACAATTTCAACGAAATCCCGTTCTTCGAAGTATCTTCGGGCTCCCTTGAGTATGCTTGATTCAATCCTTACAACGCTGTGTAATTCTGGAATCGGCAGCAATCTATGTCGGTTCACCGTGTCTCTGAGAAGACAAGAAGGAGATTCTTTGTCGGTTCTTGATGCTTTTTCAATCTCATTAATTTGGGTCTGCATGACCCGCACCAACATTCTTCTGTTTGAACTTAAATTTTTCGGATTGTCAACATTGAGATGCGCAGAGGCAGCTGGAGCATTCATTGCCATGTCAGAAGAAAGTCATTGAACTAGCCACCTTACGACGGATTTGCAGACGTTAGGCACACAAGCGAGTTCAAACTTGGGGACAGATGAAGCTCCGCTTATTGATATCCGATAGATTAGAGCGTTCTGAAAATCTTTATATCGAATTGAGGCATTCCGACTATGCCAAGAAGATCACGATGAGTATAGCAAAACCTCTTGTGGATTATGCTAAGTCGCTTAAACAGCAAAAGGGTTTCACAAAGTCCTTTTCGGCTTTCAAGAGAATGGTGAACTACCACAGGAGATACCCCTGGCATGTTGCGGCAATAGTCATTCTCGCGGTGATAAGATCCATTCTGTTCTCGCTCGAACCATTGTACACCACGTTCATCATAATTAACGTTCTCGGCCCTCCGACCAATACAAGTCTCTTGCCGGGCTACTTGCTCGTCATCATACTGGCCGGAATAGGCTGGGCCATTTCGAACTTCATTTTGACCTATGTGCACGGAGCAATGTCCCAGTACATAGTTCGGGACATAAGAACGGAATACTACCGTTCGCTCCAAGGCAAATCCTTCAGTTTCTACGATTCTGTAGGCGTCGGTGATCTAACGTCCAGAGCCACTGTCGATCTTCAATTGGTTGACATGTTTCTGAGAACATGGCTTGGCACCGTTCTCAATGCTATCTTCACAACAATCATCATCATTGTCATAATCTACCCAATAAGCCCAATCATGACCCTGATTTCCATGGCCACAATGCCATTCATCTTCTATTTCACGACACGCCTCTGGACAGACACGATGCCCCTCTTCAGAAACATGCAGCTAATCATGGGAAGATTGAGCTCCTACATACAGCAAAACATCATCGGGATGAAGACAGTCAGGATATTCCGACGAGAAAAAGACGTTGTTGACGGGTTCAAAGAAGTGGAGGACATATACGTGAACACAGCGATTAACGCGGGCAAGATACAATCAATCTACTTGCCACTGGGCCCAGCAATACTCACGCTCGGAGCCGCCTTGGTCTACGTGTACGCAGGATATACCCTGGGCGCGCGCGGCTCACCCTTGGCAGTTGCTCAAGTTGGCTACTTGATTCTATTTGTCAGATACATGATGAGACTGACCTTTCCTATAAGGGACGTAAGCCAGACCCTGGGAACATGGATCGCCGCTTACGCTGGAATTGAAAGAGTCTTAGAAATGACAGACGCGCCAAGAATCGTTGAAGATATTCCTGACGCCAAAGACGTAAAGATAGAAGAAGGAAAGCTTGAACTGAAAAACGTCACGTTCGGGTACGTGAAAGACAGACCCGTGTTAAGCAACGTCACTTTTACGGTGCAACCTGGTGAAAAAACAGCGATACTCGGCGCAACAGGATCTGGAAAAAGTTCTCTGATATATTTGATCCCAAGGTTTTATGATATCCAAGCCGGTAGCATAAGGATAGATGGCACAGATATCCGCGAATTCAAGCTTGCTTCCCTTAGGAAGCAGATTGGCGTGGTGTTGCAGGACGTTTTCCTGTTTTCTGGAACGATTAGGGAGAATATTGCTTTCGGCAAGCCTGACGCTTCGATGAATGAAATAGTGGCAGCTGCCAAGTCGGCGAGAATACACGAATTCATCGAATCCCTTCCAAGCGGCTACTACACGCCGGTTGGTGAAAGAGGGGTCACGCTTTCGGGAGGACAAAAGCAGAGAATAACCATAGCCAGAGCGCTCGTGGGCAACCCAAAGATGCTGATAATGGACGATTCGCTCTCTTTCGTGGATGCGAAGACGGAGCAGGAAATTCAGTCTGCAATAGAAGAAGCAACAAAGACAAGAACGACCCTCATAATCGCGCAGAGATTCTCAACGATAAAAACCGCTGAGAAGATACTGGTCCTTGAAAACGGTTCAGTGGCTGAATTTGGCACACATGAAGAGCTCATAGCAAGAGACGGCGTCTACAAGAAAGTCTACGAAACGCAGTTTGTCCAAAAAGCTTCACCCATCCTGGAAGAAGCAGGTGATTCCTAGTGTCAGGTTCCTACGGAACGTTCTCAACAAAACAGGAAGAAAAAAGAAAGAGAACCGTCCCTGACCGAGTGTTGATTAGAAGAGTCTACGAGTACGCTCAGGCTAACAAACGAAACCTGCAAGTCGGCGTCGCCGCCACGATAATCGGTGCCTTTACCGGCTTGGCTGCACCCTACATGCACGCCATAGCCATCGACCAGATAATCACGCCTAAGAACCTCTCAGGTTTCATATGGTGGATCCCCCTGTTCGCCGCCATTATCCTAAGCAACTATGTGTTTCAATACATCCAAACCTATCAGATGCGAATAGTCGGAGAAAAAGTGGTAGCAAAAATGAGGGATGACATGATGGAAAAACTGCAGGTCATCTCCCTCAGATATTTCTCAGAAGGTGAAGCTGGAAGAATCATCTCCCGCCCGACGAACGACGCCAACACAGTCAGAATATTCCTCAGGCTGGGACTCACAAGCATTCTCGTAGACATCTCCTCGATACTGGGCGCCTTCGCCATAATGTTCTATCTTAACCTTCGACTGTCACTCCTTGCCATCACGGTTCTGCCTGTGGCTATAGTTCTGGTTTGGTACCTCGGAAAATACTCAAGAGCCGCATATAGGAGAACGCTAATCACGACTTCAGGATTGACGGCCAGGATGCAGGAAGACTTGGCAGGCATAAAAGTTACCCAAGCCTACGTCCAGGAGAAAGAAACAGAAAAGAAGTTCCTGAGAAGCCAGGACGAAAACGTCAAGGCAACCATCAGAGCCATCCTCATAGGCTCCTCATACACGCCGTTCGTGATAGCTCTTAGACTGATTGGAACCATGATAATCCTGTTCTACGGGGTCAATGCCTGGCTATATGGAACAATCACGCTGGGAATTCTGGTAGCCTTCATCGAATACCAGTTCTCATATTTCATGCCGCTGGTCGACCTGGTGACCATGTACGACCAGTACCAATCAGCCATGTCTGCGATTGAAAGAATGTTCGACGTGATAGACACGAAAGTCGAGGTCGCGGACGCACAGCCTGAAAGGAGCATCATACTATGATGATAGAAGAAGTCAAGTTTGAAGACGTGATCTTCGGTTACGAACCGAACGTCCCAGTTTTGAAGAACATCAACTTCATTCTGAAACGCAACATGAAACTCGCGATCGTCGGCCAGACAGGCGCAGGAAAAAGCACAATTATCAACCTACTCGCGAGATTCTACGATCCAAACGAAGGCAGAATACTCATCAATGGACATGACATAAGAGACATTCCGCTTGCCTCTCTGAGAGGTCACATGAGCATAGTACTACAGGACTCGTTTCTGTTTTCGGTCTCAATAAAGGAGAACATAAGGTTCGGAAAACTCGAAGCAACAGACCAAGAAATCGTAAACGCAGCAAAATCCATCGGCGCCCACGATTTCATAATGAAGCTTCCCAATGATTACGATTATGTGATACAGGAAGGATCTTCAAACATATCCATCGGCCAAAGACAACTCATAAGCTTTGCAAGAACCCTAATTGCAAACCCGGAAATCTTGGTGCTGGACGAGGCAACATCCTCAGTTGACGCATACACCGAACTAGTCATACAGAGAGCACTGAAGACCCTGATGCGCAACAGAATGACGATAATAATCGCACACCGACTTTCAACCATCAGGCTTTGCGACGAAATCATAACCATCGACAATGGGTCAATAGTGGAAAAAGGCACGCATGAGCAGCTTATGCGCCGGAAAGGACTCTACAGCTCATTCTACAAGCTCCAATTCAGAGAAGAAACAGGAACAGACACATTAATGTAGTTCCAGTCGACACCGCAGCGACTAGTGTGCACGGCCTGCTCGCGTTCCGTGCGTTAGTCCGTCTCGTCGCAGTGATGATAGGTCTATGGCAACGCCTCCTTGTCTGAGTTTTGAGGCAGTTGCCCGCGAACCTTACAGTTTGTTTTGCATAATTCACTCTCGAGGTTTGCAGAGCAGACCAGGAGGATACCGGCAGCACAGTATTGTTTAATTATCGGAAATCATTAGATTACGTTCAAATTGTTCTGAACGGCAAGAGGTCGAAGTTCTTGAGAGTGGCCGAAGCCATGAGATCAAACATAGTTAGGGTCGAAGAAAATGTGACTGTTGCTGAAGCGTCTCTGAGCATGTACAAGAAAGGAGAAGATTGCGCCATTGTTTCAAGGCAAGGTAGACCATTTGGCATAGTAACAGAGCGCGACGTGACTTGGAAAGTTGCTGCAAAAGGGTTTGATCCGAAGAATGTGAAAGTCTCAGAAATAATGTCGACGCCCTTGATAGCAATTGATCCGGATGAAGATCTAACAGAAGCAGCTATGATAATGAAAAAGCATAAAATCATGAGACTAGCAGTGGTTAGGCAAGGATCCCTCCATGGTGTCTTGACAGCCGCTGATATTGGCCGGAACCTTGAAAGTTATATGGACAGGGAGATACGAGACATTCTGGGATATTTAGCTGGTGCAACCCCCAGTTATCTTGCGGAAGAGGGTTAGCAAAAACCTCTGAGAAAGGGCAAGCGTGTGTTGCTTTGGAAGCCCATGCAAAGCACACTTATTAGATTGAACGCGTTAGATGCTGCTTGTGTTCAAAATGGTTACCCTGAACAAGGTTAAGATAACAGTTCTAAAGCGGTTCAGTTCGTCTGAGGTTTTTAAGAAAAGCCCAGTGACGCCTGTATCTCCTCTGGGGGCATGCGAGCTGTTTCGTGAAGGCCAAGAGTTCATCGTTGGGGAGGATTTGAAGATGCCAGAGGGTTTCTGCACTTCAGCCTGGGTTTCCATTTATGGTAACGTTCGGCTCTTGGGTTTTGGAGGCGACCTTCCTTGGTTCCAAGAAAAGGGTGTCGCCGTCAACTGCTGCATCGACGGCTTAAGACCGGTCATTTTCAAGCTCGAGCGAATCTAGATCTCAAGCACACCAGCGCGCTTTGAAATACTTCTCTCGCGTAAACGAACGCTAGATTATATAGTGCCTTCTTGGATAAAGTCACCAAGTGCGCTTAAGGAACAATGTGAATATGTCTGTGGAACCCAGATTTGAGGCACTGGTCGTGCAGTTCATCTTGAATGGAAAAGTTGAGGAAGCCCTAGAACTGCTGGCAAGACATTACAATGTTGGTCTCCCAAGAATAAAAGTCGGCTTGCCCAAAGGTAACCGATCAAAGGCACTGGGTTGTTACGCGGCCAACAATCAAACGATATATGTGCTCAATAGTGATGTGCTAAAAGACCCCTTCATAATCTTACATGAATTCTACCATCACCTTCGCACGTCGTTAGACAAGAAGCATAAAGGGACTGAAAAGCTCGCGAGCAGATTTGCCAAAGAATTCATTGAAGCATGTCGAATTCAAAGAACGCAATATACTTACACAGTTACTATCGGCAACCACAAACCCGATCACAACTCCAAGTCTTCCGGTTAGCAAGCATAATTATGACGGCCAATGCCAGATTGCTCGCATATGCCCTGCTCTTGACTTACTGCATGATTCAAATATCATTCTGGAAAAGTTCGAGCGTCAATGAGACTCCTCCACGAAAACACGAGACTCATGCCCATTGCGCAGAAAAAACCAACCGAGGCGACATCCTTTGAGAGGCTTTCAATGCAAAAATGCGGGTCGACAACCAAATTCTCAGCACGCTTACTCAAGCAGGTCTTCAGTCGGTTCTTCAAAATACGGCGGAAGCATCCACCGCTTGATCCGGAGCTCGTTGACAAAAATCAACCTGTTCTCATCTATCCAAACGCACGAAGAGCGATGAACATTGTCAAGCTTCATCGACACCCGCAGACCGGCAAGCCTAACCAAGACAGAATGCAGAGTCTCATGTTCCAAAACCTGAAGCAAGCTGTAAACTGTAAAAAGACCCTGCCGTCTATGCCAATAAACGTTAATCACGTTAGGCTCTGAACTGTCAATCCAGCCTCCGCCCAAGAAATTCTGACGCCTGGGATTCTCCAAAATCTGTATCTCGGTCGGAACACTGAGGTCAAGCACAAAGGGCTCTCTGAGTTTCTTCATATACGTCGCCCTCCTCAACCATTTTCCACCTTCTTCCGGTCTGCTTCAGGCATTAGGGGCTCAACATTGATAAACGCGAGTTTGTGACTTGGAACGTCTCACCCTGCTCAGAAGCCAGAAATAGACGTGAAACGTAGAGGGATCCTTATCAAAAGTACCGCTGGGTTGTCCTCTTGGTGCCAAGGATCGGGTTGTCGTTATTCTGTTTCCTTGGTTTTCGGAAAAATCGCTTTTATTTTCTTTATGAATTTGCTTTCAAAGTCAAGAGCTTCCAACGTGCCAGTTACATCCTCTACGTCCTCATCAGAAACGTGTTCGGCAGGTTTTCCTGTCAATTCATCAAGTACAAGTCCGCATGAGTATAGGATGACATCCCCTTCTGAACTTGAGAGCACCACGTGTACACCTGACCGCTGTGCTGCTTTGACGTACTGCTGCAGGCTGAAAGGGTACAGAAGGGTCCTCAAGGTTAGTGGAACCAGTGCGCCCTCCCCGGCCAGCACCGTGGTGCTTCCGTCCCTGGTTTTTTCTGATTCCATAATCCTTAAGCCCATTTCCTTGAAGGCTTTGTGGCAGACCGAAGCAACGTCATCAACTTTAGCATCTGGAATGAGAAACCTCCTCTCTGAACACACAGCTTCATGAACCATTCGAAAGAACACCACAGCCAATGGCCTCGCCCTTTCTTATTATGTTTTCTCATTTTCCTGCGCTAATGACGGCAAAGTTGAATTCCTATTTGATGGCACGTCTGGATCTAGAGTTGGTGTGTGCCACTGCGCGCATGGGTGTTCCTAAATTTGTTTGTCGGTGTAGTTTGTGCCGCTGGTCTTGCTTCTCTGGCATATTTGGATCATGTGCTGAACCGGGGAGGAGGCTGTGCGCGCACAGACACCTCAGCCAAAACGTCGCGAGAACCAGCAGAAAACCGCGCGGGCCACCGCGTATGAAGCGCGTGGAATTCAGGAACAGACATGCGCGCTGAGGCTCGAGAAACCTCTCCTGCCGACTTCTAGACCAAGCTTATTCGGAACTCATAGGATGAAAACGACTGCCAGTTAAACGCTTGCCAATACCGCAACGCAATACTCATCTTCCAGGGTCGGTTCCGGAGCCGAGTGATGAGAATTTGACGCAACCCCTTCAAGAGACCAAGGCAAAGCTGAGACTCAAAATCACCACATCAAGAGCAATGCTACCAAAGACTTATTGGCCGAGCCAACAGTGGGAGGCAAAGTTTGCATCATAGTTGAGAAATCGTCTGCAACTCGCTCTGTCTTGCATCCCAGCCAAGATTTCGCAAAGGGCTGTGTGTAGGTGAATACGTTGGTCCACATAGCTCATCCAAATCAAGAACTACGACTAGCGCACGAAGCTATTGGACCAGTCCAAGAAGCCTGCTGAACCGACGGGATTCGACTGTGAACACGTGCCCGAAGTCGATAGGACAGATCTGTTCACGAGAGAAAGTAGCCACCTGCGTCCGTTGTTCATCCCATGGTGCCGAGGGCCGGGTTTGAACCCGAGACAAATGGAGATGTCTCCCCCAAAACCCTCTTTGTCTATCCTATCCTGCGTTGATTGCCGCGGTTGCGATGGTCTCAATTCGCATCGCAGTCGAGGTTTCGGATCTGATTGTGATACTTGCTGACAGTTAGCATTGGAGAAAATCTGAACTGAAGCGAAGACACTATCTACTGTTAGGGGAGGATTTGTTCTCTTTGGGTCAAAGGCTTAGTTGTCAGCCCTTATCTAGGAAACTACAACTGAGTTAAGTCCAGCACGAGGCGTTCTCATGAGAAGCGCAACCTGCTGAAAAGAGTGCTTCCGCAGTCTCATTTGAACCACCAAGCAAGAGCACACACCAAAGATATGAAATAGGCAGCAGCGCCAAAGACTAAGGCATAACTGAAACCATAGAGAATTGCTGTCACTGTAGCCAGTACGGATCCCAATACTGAGGCCGCTCCGTTCACAGCCCACATCCATGAAATGTTTTGATGTAGCCGGGTGTTCAGAATATGAAGGCCTGAAGGAAACGGAATACCCATGAAGAAGCCTAGTGGAAACAGCAGAGCAGCAACAGTCAATATGCGTATGATGGTACTTTCGGGAAGCAAGGCTACTAGCAAAGATGGTAACAAGAACGCGTAAATAGTGATGACGGCAATGACCATTGAAGAGGATACAAGAACGTTCTTGATTAGGCTTCGAGGCTTATGAGCCAAATGTCCACTGACAAAACTTCCGATTCCGCTTGACAAAAGCAACGAGAAAAGTGTCGTGGCTAATGCTCTTGTTGGATAGCCCAAGAAGAGAATAAACTTCTGGATCAGTGCTATTTCAATGAGCATATAACCAATCCCGAGGGCGGAGAAAAATGGAATGAACGAATACGCTGATCTGCTGAACGCAGTTTGTTCTTTACGTCTGTTGTTCTTCCAAAAGGCTAATCCAAATGGAATAACGATGAAAGCAATGCTAAGTGCAGAAGATAAAGTGATTAGTCCGCCTAATATGCTAGGAACTCCATACTCGAAGTTAAAATAGAAAGGTGAATCGTCCCTCACTGCATCGACTCTCTGGTTGAAACTGCTATCGAATTGACTTAAGGAGATTGAACCGTTGAACAGAGAATGGTAAGGTTCTGCCTTGTCATTTGTGTACGGTATGTAGAACGCTTTGTATGCAGAACCGAGGGCCATTGTCTGGTCTCTGAGTCTATCAGCGTCTGCTTGAGTGAAAGGCGTCTTTTTCAGAATGAACAAAGCTTCAACCTTATCAGGCTCTAGTTCATGCAACACTATGGCAATGCGCTGACCAACGTTCTCCAAGTTCTGACCTTGCGCCCCAGAAGCCGCCACAGCAGTTGAAACTAGCCTAGGAATTTCACTTTTCCATCTTACCATCATCAGGAGGCCTTCGTCAGTGAGGTGATTCAGGTAGTCTCCAAAGGCCTCCTTTGTGTAAAGATAATTCTCCGCTAGGGCATATCCTCCTGCGTAAATTGCAGCCCACGAGTCCACCAAAGTGAGCATTATGACGTCAAATCTATCGCTACTCCGGCTGACAAAACTGCGACCCTCATCGACATGTATTTCAGCTCTTGACGCATTATCATAAATGTTACCAACAGCTTCCTTGTAGTTTCTAACTATGTCTACAATTATCGGGTTTAGTTCCACGCCTACTATCTTGGAACTGTTAGCAGCTATTGCAAAAAGCACATCTTTACCGCCGCCAGGACCAATGATGAGACTCTTGGGATTCTTAACTAGAGAATATGGGAGCATACCTAGTGATTGTTTCAGATACTGCAAACTGTCAACTTTGCCATCCCATCTAATAACCTCGGTCGAAGCATCCGCATCGATGAAGATCAAAGCTTGCCTGTAATCATTGAACCCTTCGACTACATCTACTCTGGAGAACGAATTCCATTTCGTGGAGACTATTCTGAGGTTGCTATTATCTCTGATCAACCTAAACATTTGCTTCGTTGGAACGTTGGAGACGCTAAAAATAGAAGCCTGCAAATTGAACGTGAACACGGTGGAAGAAGCAACAAGAACGATGAGACTCAGACCTAAAAGTCTTCTTTTCTTGGACGAAAGTGATATAACAATGCTTGGAATCGTAGCCAACACTCCCAGAAGAAGGATCGTGCCTTCGGCGCCAAAAGCATACAGAATCGGCTCTCCAGCCACACAAGCAAAGCTGGCTCCCGCAAGATCCGCAAAATACAGTTTGCTTACCGATTTGGTGAATCTGCTGTATATCAAGGCCAAACAAATCCCTGCCAGGAAAAATGGTACTAGAGAAACCAGAAAATAGATTACAGTCGACGAAGGATAAGCGGGTATCCAAGCGATTGATAAGAGGTAAAATGGCATGAAGACTGAGATGAGAAGCAAACAACCTGTTATGAAACTCAGCTCCTTCCCATAAATCTTGTGGCTCACAAAATGCAACACCAATCCTCCGAGTCCCCATCCAAAGAGAGCTATTGAGATGGCTACGAAGGCATAATGATACCATATAATCGTGGAAAATACCCTGGTGATTCCGATTTGCAGCATCAACCCTAGAAATGAAACCAGAAATACGCTGACGAGCAACAAAAGAATATGGTTCTTCTTCTGCAAAGAATCGCTCATGCAACTTGCTCTTTTGATTATCCTTATATTCTTTTTTATTGCAAGTCATGCTTCCATATCAAGAGTGCAAACACACCCTCTGAATCCTCGGAGCAAAGTCACAGATTGGACTAACTAGTCACCTTCAGAGTCCTTCAGGCAAATGCAGAAATCTCCTCTGAATAATCAGGAGTTTTCAATCGTTAATCCACTCGATATATCTGACTCCAGATGAAGGTCATAAGTTCAAAGCTAGACTGCTGAAGCTCCAGATGTTATCCAAAGTCAAGTTAATGGCATCGTAGATCAAGAAGATTATCATGGGCTTATGTCGAAACTATGTCGTGGTGCCGAGGGCCGGGTTTGTGCCAGCGACGAAAGGTGATGTCACCCCAACCCCCATTTTTTATCCCGGAAAGACTGGCTTGCGTTTGCCATGCCCACATAGAGCGCGCGTGTAAGGGAAAGCGAAGAACCTGCCAAAAGCCCTTAACAGCAAGCACAACAATCGCGCGCGCTGAGATCTATCCCCTATCCCTATGTAGCCTCGTTCATTCCCATCGACTATATATGGCTATATCCAGCATTTCTGTTGGTGCCGACATTCGTCGTGCTAATGGCTTGCATCCACTATTACGCCTCCGATGACAAGATATTCAGTCAGATCGGTTTGTCGTTCTCCTTAGCCTATTCGGCCGTGATCATCACAAACTACTTCATTCAGTGGACTGTAGTTCAACCTAGTATCTTAAGCAGGGAGACAGAGGGTCTCTCTCTGTTCACGCAGTATAATCCTCACGGGATCTTCGTTGGTCTTGAAGGTCTAGGATACTCAATGATGAACGTAGCTTTCCTCTCAGCGCGCGCGTAAAAGCGGGGAGAAATATCTTGAATGGCGGGAAATATGCCCTCCTCCAACAGGTGCAAGATTGGTATGAAATTCTACTGACCAAGGTTGAACATTTCCTCAAATAAAAAACAGGGCGCTGGGCAGCCTTGCATAACACACGCTGTAGACGATGCATCGGAACTCTCGTCAAGCATATCCTAAGCATATTTTTACCGGTAAAGTCGGGTGGGGGTAGCGCGCGCGAAACGTCGTGGTATATCCGTATTGTGGAAGGGTTGTGAGTAAGCCTAGGTTTTGATAGGCCTGAATGCCGGAACTGTGTTTTAAGGGAGGCAGCTACTGCTGGAACCAATGCCCATACAATGTTTGGCGGAGAGAACTATTTTAGATTAAAGTGTGCGCTCACAGAAAAAAGGAGATGTGCGGGAAGCTTCTATACACTGGCAACATAAGGCTTTTGTAAAGGGCATATAAGCATCTGCCACACTACAAGAAGCGGTGTTTAATGCCGAAGACTAAAGCCATAATAAACATTCAAAACGTTGTTGCCACTGCCACCTTGAATCAGAAGGTCGATTTGAACGCTGTTGTCAAGAGTTTTCCAGGAGTCGAGTATCACCCAGAACAGTTTCCAGGATTAGTATTTAGGCTTAGGAGACCGAAGACGGCCACGCTGATTTTCAACTCTGGTAAAATGGTTTGTACGGGCGCCAAATCAGAGCAGGAAGCGCGCAGGGCTGTTATGACAGTTGTTAAAGAGTTGAAAAAGGGTGGAATAATCATCATCAGCAGGCCGGACTTGAAGGTTGTGAACATGGTTGCTTCTGCAAGCTTGGGCGGAAGGGTAGACTTGGAACTGGCAGTGGGCGCGCTTGTAAAAACGATGTATGAGCCGGAGCAGTTTCCAGGATTGATCTACAGGATGGATGAACCTAAGGTGGTCATACTGATATTCGCAAGCGGGAACCTTGTTTGCACCGGAGCGAAGAAAGAACAGGACGTTTATGACGCAGTGCATAAGCTTCACGAAAGCTTGGAGGAACAAAACCTCATATTCTACGAATAAAAGCTTGATACGTTAATCGCCTAGCGCCTTCGCGCGCTTCCCACGAAAACCTCTTTGCTTCTAAGTGCCCTTGCTGCCTCCTGAATAAACTCCATTTGTTCCTTTCGCACTTGATAGTTTTCGGGGAGCATGGTGCTTTTCGGAACCTTGCTCTTCATACCGCCCTGTCGACTCCCTTTGAAAAGTCCAGTGGCTTTGCTGTCGGATATCAGGTATGTTCCACATTCAGTGCAGAATCGACTATTCTCATAGTCTTCTGAGGTATAGATCTTACCACAGCTGCGACACGCGTAAGTCTGAGGCAACTTTTTTCACAATAACCTATGCTTCAAATTGACAACTTATACTTTATCAGCACTCGCAACGTACGTGGCAAACAGATCGATCGATACATGGCGAAGTCCGGTTTTACATGCTGTTAGGAAAGCATGGAACGCCTTCTACCACAACCTAAGCAAGCCTACATTCTCGTTTTCTCACCATTATCCTTGACATAATCTCCCTTCGAGATACTGCCTTTTTGGCTGCAAGTAGGGAAGAATTCAAGCGCGAACGGAGAAAAAATAGGGAAAGTTACGTGTATAACCATTCTCCCAATCAATAATGACTCAACAATTTAGTAAAAGAGTTACTTCTTTTCCTCTGGCTTTTTCTCTGCGGGTTTCTTTTCCTCTTTTTTCTCTTCCTTCTTCTTTCGCTTCAAGGGCACGTCAATCACCTCGTGCTTGTTTCTTCGATGCTTTCTTAAAAGGCCTTGGGTAGGAGAGTACACGTGGATTTTTCAGGAATCTCTCCTCTCTTTTTCAGATTTTTCGCCCGGTTTTTGTGACTGCTCAAGTACAGCAACATATGCGTGGTTTAGGCAACAGATGGAAAATAGTCTTAAGAACCATCGTACGCGCCGTTCAAAACCTACCGCAAAGTTGCAGACAGGTTAAAACTCACTTTCAAGTGGCAGAGCCGCTTCTTTTTTAGACTTTTCGAATGCTTTTTCTCTCCACTTGTTCCCCCAGCTTTTCCATCCCGTCTTTACGAGTTTCTCTCTTAGCTCAGGTCTTTCCGCGACCCATTCTAGAAGTGTCCAGAAACATCTTTTGTCTTCCAGCCTTTCTGCCGGTACTCCCACTTCAATGCACCATCTTATGTAGCTTTTTTCAACCATCTCTTGGAGTTCGCCTGTGATTTCTACCTCTTCCACGTCGAATCCTCGGTCTCGCAGGTGTCTGCGTATGCCGGACAGAACGTACCCTGAGCAGACCTTAAAATGGGTTTCCACATCGGGCCGCATAACCTCAACAATCTCATCAGCAATCTTCACCGCGTCATCCAAATACTTTTTATTCTCGAAGTTTGGAGGCTGAAAGGATGAAACTGGAATCCTGCGCTCCATGTACCGGCGGTCTGGAGGTTTGAGGGCGCCGATTACCACGCCTAATATAAGGTCTCCCCATCCGGCGTCATCTATTAAAATCTCCTTTCTTGACACAAACCGATTCAACCCCATAACCCAACCGCCCAAGACCCATAGCAAACTGACTATTACAAGCTGTTTGATGCAAATTATAGTGTTTTCTAATTCTTTTACCTTTTTACAAGTAGCGGCAACAATCGCCTAGACAAAGCGCGCACGTAGGACAAGTCGAAGAATTCTGAACTAGAAAAGGGGCCAACTGAGAAACAAAGAGGTTCATCCAGATGGGAAATGGACTTCCGAACTGCGGCACAACGCATAGGCATCTGCACTGGGAAGACCATCATCAAAAACAGAAAGTCGACAAAAACTTCTGCAAAGACTGGTGTAAAGAATCAGATGGTTCGTATGAGCTGGATGAAAACAATATTCCGAAGCCGATCTATTGCCCAAATGTAATTGGAAAGAAGATCGTTTGCTGCTCGTGAAAATCAAGAAAGGGGAAGTGCTCACGCTTGACTCAAGACATAAATGCAGCTGTCTTCTTACAACCCTAATATCATATCATTAGCGCGCGCGACCCGATGATCCGTTAGGGGAGGGCAAAATTCACGGTTAGTAGTCTTTATCTGAACGGTGAGCAATCATGAGATCTGAGCAAGAAATAAAAGACAAGCTGAAAGAGTTTGAGGAGATCCTGAAGACAAATCCGCGATTCTACGGTTGCCTTGCATACGAATTCTATGCGCAGAAAATCGCTCTCGAGTGGGTTCTGGGACTAAAAGAGCTTTTGTTACCGACAACCTAGTCCATTTTTTCTCTTAAGTGCCATTATGCAAAGGACGCATCAAATGAAACCAAAGAAAAAGACCGTAGACGGAATACTCTCCTATGAGAGTGCTTTCTCTATCATATTGGTTATGCGAAGACTGGCATCAGAGGAAAGGAAACGCGAGCCCTTCAATTAACCCTTCTTTTTCTAACAGGTGAAAATATGATGAAGTTGAAAGTGAACGATGCGCAACTGCTCACAAAGACTATGACAGCGTTGGCCGTGATTGTAGATGAAGCAACCTTCAAAGTCGACGAAGCCAGGTTGAAGCTGAAAGAAATGGACCCGAGTCGTGTAGCGATGGTTGATTTAGCGCGCGCCCGCGCGAATAATGCACCTTAACAAATCTGGTCTACAAAATCAGCGCACAGCTTCTCAATAATACAGTACACAATTATCATTCCTCTCCTTCCACTTTTTGACCGTCCATCTCATAGAAAGTTGGCGTCTTCTCAAGTTCTCTAATGATAGATTTGAGCCGTGACCAGTTGTAGCTTGCCGATGGCAAATATCTTCTTATGTAACGGCAGTTTGGATTTACACATCTAGCAAAGATTTCCCAGTAATGCTCATATTCATTTTCTATTTTGTTGTAGGTGTAAGAATAAATCCTATTTCCACAGATGCATTTCGGGGGTAATGGAATGACCTGCCTCATTAGACCCCACAGCTTGTCTATTTTCAACAGAAGGTCTTTCCTTCCCATTTGCTCAAGTTGAATTTTCAACATGTCGTTGATGGCAGACCAGTGCGCCCTAGGATTTTGTGTTTTCAGTTTAGTCGATAGTTTATGAATTTCAATGGTTTCTTCGTTCAAGACCCATTCTCGTGGTCGCCCAGGTTTTCTTGTTTGCTTCATTGAGTTGAAATTGTCAGCGCTTAGATTTAAGCGCACATTAGTGACACAAGATACAAGATTCAATCTCCCTTTGTAGTAGTATTCCCTGTTCAGGAAGCTGATCCGGAAGCTCTCAATCCACCAGAAGTGACGCGCGCGTGTGTCATTTTCTCTTCAAATTCATCAAGCTTCTTCCGTATCTTTTCCATTTCACCAGACATTGGTCGATCGATCAAAGTTAATTGAGCAAAGCACCCGCTTTGTGCACGAAGAGGTAGCCTTCACCTTCGGTTAAACATATAACCAATCAAGAGGATATCCTGATTTGGGGAAGAAGTGAATGCACGAAGAGGCTAAGCGGAAGTGTAAAGCTTGTGGAAAACTGTTCATGCCAGACAATGATTTTCAAGGCTTCTGCTCAGACAGGTGCTACCACATTTTCAGGGGAGAAATAGTACCAAGTGCTTAGCATAATCTAGCCTTTCACGCACATTTAGAGGCAGCTCCTCTAGACGATTTTAGCGCGTGCCCTATCGTTTGAATCTACGAGGAAGAAAGCAAAGATGACTGGTCTGGTACTTCTAGCTTCAACTGCCTTTTCAGGGTCTTGTAGCGGTTTCTCACCGTGACCTCAGTGACGCCTGCTGCTTCGGCTATGTCCTTCTGTGTCTTCTTCTCGTTGTTCTGCAAACAAGCAATATACAATGCTGCAGCAGCCAACCCCATAGGGTCTTTTCCGGCAGCAGCCCGTTTATCTCTGGCTTCTCGAAGAACCCGTATAGCAATTCCCTGGGTCTTGCCCGAAATTCCTGTTCTTTCAGCGATTTTCGAAACGTACGTGAGGGAGTCAGCGATGGGCATGTGCATGTCAAGTTCACGCAGCAAAAGCCGGTAGCAACGAGCAACGTCCTTTTTATCGACTAGGCTTGCCTCTGCGATTTCATGAAGTGCTCTTGGGGTTCCACTTCCGCGGCAAGCCGCATAAGCCGCAGCAGCCGTTATGGCTGCGATAGACCGGCCGCGGACTAGGCTCTTATCTAAGGCTTTACGGTAAATGACCGCGGCCTTCTCTTTGATTGGGCGTGGAATGTAGACCCTGTCTGAGAGGCGGTCAAGCTCAGCCATTGCCTGGGCAAGGTTTCTGTCGATTGAGGAGTGCACTCGTGAGCGTATCTGCCATTTTCTTAGACGCCACATCTGTAAACGAGTTGACAATGGAAGCTTCCTTCCAAACGCATCTCGATCAACCTGGCTGATGGCCGTTGACAAGCCCTTATCATGAACAGAATAAGATGTTGGCATCCCAACGCGGCTTCTTGAGGCTTTCTCTTCTTGGGTAAAGGCACGCCATTCAGGTCCCTTGTCCATCATTTGCCCGTATAAGACGAGTCCGCAGTCGCCGCAAACAGTCTCACCAGTATCATAATGATGGATAAGGTTTGCACTACCGCATTCCGGACACTTATCTCGCAACGTTTGCTGAGACCGTGCCACTTTCTTTCCTTTTTCCATCTTTTCTCTCTCTGTCATATGGAGTAGGGTCATAAGAGATAACCTTCACAAACCGCAATTCCTCATGTTGCGTTTCAGAATTTGAGCGATTTGATTGTTAGTCCGCAGCGCGCGCTAGAAAGGAGGATATTACGGGTTGATGCTTTGTTCGGCAGGGTTTTCCTACTCTTTTGAAAGCGTTATTTCCATTGTTGAAACCATCCGTGCTCTGTTTTCGCCTTCTCTCGGTGGCATCTCCTCTGTTCCGATAGCGATTTTGCTTACTTTTAGGTCTTTTAGGAAGCGGCTTCTGGTTATTTCAGCTGCGTCAACAGCTGTGGTAATTGCTTGTCCTCTGGCCTTCAAGGTTATTTCTTTAGCACTGCTCGCGGATAGGCCTGTAATAATCGCTAGAACATAGCTCATTACAGGTTTACTTCCAATGAAAACAATTCCCGATTTTTCCGACATTTTCCATCACTCCTTTCATCATTGATTGTAACGTGTAACGCTGCTGTCTTCTTCTCGTCCTTCAACATTAGAACGCTACTGCCTTATACTACGCATACTCCCTTATAAGGCGATTAAACGACAGAGCATCCCGAGGACATTTTCGCGCGGCTCCCTTATAAGGCGATTAAACGACAGAGCATCCCGAGGACATTTTCGCGCGGCTCCCTTATCCTAGATTCCGGTTCTAGACGCACCATTCACTTCGCATTTAGGTGATAGGTTATAATCGTTGTTTGTTGTCAGCGCGCGCTAAACACTAACGGAGCTCCCGTAGGCTGGAGTTACACTAGCGGACAGCGCTGGAAACAAAAGGTCCCGTTCATCAAAGGCCTATACTGTGCAGGGCACTGGTTCGGACCATCAGGAATCTATAAAGTTATCCTATCCTACAAAAATGCTGCAACTCTAATACTTAAAGAAAAAAGATAGCAACCAACTTCAAAATATAATTTCGGGGTAAGGCAGCGCGCTAAAAAACGCAAGAGAATAAGCCTTGATATATGCCTAGTTCGCTGAAACAGTCCCAAAATAAGGCTATTTGGTGCCGAGGGCTAGCTTCACACCGTCGTTTAAACCGTCATCACACAATTGACATGTTTTTCTCAATTTATGATTTGATATTTTCGATCAGCTCGAACGCGCTATCTGGCAAAATCGTCTTGACAAATGACTCTTAGCAATGAGGAATTCTTGGAAGCTAAGGATTAACTTGAAGAAAAAAGGAGGGATTTTAGATTGACAAGTTTTCGTCGTGTCTATGTGACTGTCGTGTTCCAGAAAGTTATCAGTGCGCCTATGGGATTGCTGTTTTGTTCAACAATGAAGTTTGTCGCGTTCTGCGGAATGCTCACGAAACCATTAGCATCAGGCGTTATCGGCGTGCCCCCATTGAATGTCACAGTGATGCCCAAGTTTGATAAGTAACTAGTGTATACCCCAGAGTCGCCAAAGTACATTTTAGGTACAGCAATGTCCTTACCGTCAATTTTGCGGTCTGGATAAACGTCGGCCATGTACTCCCAACCAGCATTGCCTTCGGCAAGGCCGAATTTCAGAGAAATCCTTGCAACATCCTTGCCGTCAACCTTCCCATCGGGCCACCAGCCTAACGATGGGTAAGGTGAGGTGGCTCCATACTGATCTCCCGTGCCATTAATGTCGCCAGTGTAGAACTCTTCGATTTTGAGCGAGCCTCCTGTCGCCACTGTAGGCACGTAGAAGAATCCTGAGCAATTGGTTTTCATTGCAGATACTGGGTCAACCAAGTTTACAGTTATCGATGTCATGTTGCTTAACATTTCGTACGAATCTTCAACCCATGTTTGAAATAGCCACACGCCAGTGTTATCAGTGGGTTCCCACATACCTTTCCAAGTCATGGCCGTGCCCGAATTGACCCATATCGTCGTGTTCTGGTAAGGCGTGCCTGGACCCGTGACATTGAGGTGATAGCGAATCTGGCCTCCGTCTGGATCATTCACAGCATTTGTCGTGTAAGTGTACCAAATGTCCCTTGCTACTGTCTGCGGACCGCTAAGAACAGCATTGTCTGGCGGAGGGTGGAATGTAGTCGCAAGAGGACTGCCAAGACCAGTAACAAAATCGTAGCCCGTCGAAGCATTGTAGTTTCCATTCGTTCCATTAATAATATCCCGGAAGTCTGACGTGTAGTTTACTGATGATGCAATCGAGTAAAGTCTGCTATTGGATGCAGTGAGCCCATCAGAATAAATCGCTGCCCACGAAGGCGCTCCAAAACTTGTCCCGCCCAAATCCAACCAGTATTGACCATAAGGGCCAGGAATGCTGTCGTATACTGACACGCCACTGCCAGCGTCGAAGGAAACGTCTGGTACACCACGATAGCCGTTTGTTCCTTGTACGCCATATGACACCTGATAAGACGGCTCGCTTTCAAAAAGACTTACACCGCCACCAGTCCCCCTAGGATATCCGCCTACTAGTCCCTCGTACCACACAGTTTCAGAAAGAAACGAACTTCCATTAAAGTTAAGAGTCGTCCCGCCAACGCCGACTACATTTGGTGAAGATGCTGGATATAGCAAAGAGCAGTTGTCGCCGGAGGCCGCAAAGAAGCTAATGCTGTTGTTTGAGAAATGAGAGTCATAGAAAATTGGATCAATTGCAAGCTCACTCCATCCCCAGCTCATTGAAACTGCCACAACATCGGATCGACTTCGAGCATAATCAACGGCAGCAAGAAGATTCGTAATACTTTTGTTAGTTGCCTCGACGAGAAGGATCTTGGCTTCTGGAGCAATCGCATGAACCCATTCAACATCAAGCGAAGTCTCTTCTGCCCAGCCACTGTCAGTGCCAATCGTCGAATTCATCATATGAATCTCAAAATTCGTGCCATTGAGAATCGGCAGACCGAACTGGTTGCTGAATATGTTCGAATCATTCAGTATTGCAGGGTCATCATATGAATCTACAATAGCGACTGTTCCATTGCCGCCATTTGAGGGAAGGTTGTATACAGCTTTGATCTGTGCTGGAGAGAGACCGCTTGAAGTGTTGGAAGCCGTTCCCAAAACTTCCAAAGGTAAAACGGCTTCTGTGTTTCCGTAATCATCAGCTAATGCTTTTCTCACATTTAAAATCTGTGGACTCGTCTCAATAAAGATGCTAAGAACAAGCAAGAAAATCATAACCGTGGATCTTTTCTTCATTTCTATTTCCTCCATTTTTCACGTTTCTTCATTCTCTTTCTGCCCTTCGCTTAGGGCTAGGCGGTGACACGCCTCCAACAGAATACTGTCGGTTAAATGGCGACGTCAACTTTTTTTGCATCGCCAGCAGCATCTCTTCGTTCGTCCTTCCATATAACGTCGCGGAAGTGTTTCGGAAATAGGGAGATGAGTTAAAGTGAAGACCGTCACAGAAGAATTACTTTAAGTCAACTCTCTCCACTTAGTCGCAAATCAGTTACCCAAAAAGCTTCTTAAGATAAGAGCAACTCAAAGCCATTGGAGTTTTGAAGATGAGGCTCTCGCGCATAATTGCATCTTCTTCCAGGCAAAAGATACTAATGGCCCTTGCCAAGGTCGACAAAACTTATGTGACTAAGCTAGTTCGGATGATAAATAGTACTTACCTTGAAGTTAACCGAAACCTCATTATTTTGCAGGAAGAAGGAATCGTAAGCATGAAAAGATTAGGGCACCTGAGGGTTATAGAACTCCAGAGAAGTAACCCAAGAACACTTGCACTCTTGAAGGCACTGGAACTGCTGGAAAGACCGATCTGTTCTGAAAACGTTAGTCACTCACATCAAAACTCAAATTGACGAATGTTGCGCAAACAGTTCTTTCTCAATTGCCAAATCCGCGCATTAGACCAGCAGAAAACCAAAAAAATGCCTGCCAAAAAAGGCACGTCAAATGAAATGAATCGATGTTCAATTTGGACCGCTGTTTTAGTAGGCCAACTCTAAGAAGGTCTCGTCAGGCGTCAGCTTCACTCAAGCTTCTTTGAACACCCTCAATGCATTCTCCTATCCAGTTACCATTTTCAAAACAGACAATCAACTTTAGCGCGCGCGCTGATCATGGTGCATTGAAGCGGTCAACATGATGAACGGATTCGAGAATACACGTCAAAACGAGATCGTGGAAACCACAGCCAGAGTCATGGTACGTCACAGTTTGGAGAATGGGGAGAAGATTGACTTCAAAGCCGAATTTCTGACACTCTTAATAAGACTATATGACGAGCTTCAAGAGTGGGGAACAGAAATCGCAGTTTTCCTCAAGGTTATGATAAGTATCTCATCTGTTACATTAGGACGATCCAACGTACATGACAGAGACAGATTTTTTTAGACGTTGCCTAAGCATTTCTTTCAAGATTCTCCCTAACGATGACCGAACAAGGTCTGATCCAGATATTTCTCACTTTGGGGAGAGATTTCCTAAGTGGCGGTACAGTGATTCGGTTTTTCCTTCGATTTATTATCGACAACTAGCTTCAGCTGAAAGTCTGCGCAGTTAACACAATTAGGAACACTAGCAACTCCATAAAGTAGTGCAGACCATAGGACCCCACCTGTTCTCACCTGCAAAAGATCATATGTGCGAGGGTACTAAAGAATACTGTAATGATTTAAGCGAATTTGTTCTTTACATTTATTTGAGTCACCGAGGCCCTGCCTCGAGTTTTGGTGGTTTTCATGTTTCTAGCATATGGAAAACTTTCATCACTTAGTCGTTCCGTATTTTCTGCTTCTTGCAAGCAATTATGTCCAACTAGAACGCTCAATGAATTACCACGGTGTTCTACTTGAATAACAGATTTATTTCTCTCGTTGCGAAAATAAAGACGAGGTAGTATGATTTGAAGGATGTCTCATTCTTGTGGATAAGCATGATCGCTGCGCTTCTGGTGATCTCCTTTTGTCCGAGAATACACTTAACGAAAGCAGACAACCTAACCTTTGCCATGTGGACAAGTCCAACATTTTCTTCTTTATACTCGGTATACATGGTTAACGCTGCCGACGGATGGGCAGTGGGTCAAGATGGAACGATTATCCGCTGGGATGGAACTCAATGGACGAATGCAACGAGCCCGGAAACCTTCACACTTTACTCTCTTTTCATGGTCAACGCGAGTGACGGATGGGCAGTGGGTCAAGATGGAACCATAATCCATTGGGACGGTAGTAGCTGGAAAAGCGTTGAAAGCCCCACACATTCAAACCTTTTTTCAGTATGCATGGTAGGCGCTGCTGACGGATGGGCTGTAGGCAGCAGAGGAACGATTGTTGGTTGGAATGGGACCAGTTGGATGAACGTTACCAGCCCAGAGATTGAAGATCTCAACTCTGTTTCAATGACAAATTCCACTGATGGGTGGGCAGTGGGCAACGGCGCATTTTTGCATTGGAATGGCACTGCGTGGGAGATCGTTCAGAGCTTGGAAGGAATCGGAGTATTCGAGTCGGTGCATGTGCTGAATGGCGATGATGCGTGGGCAGTTGGCGAACTAGGCATAGTCCTTCATTGGGACGGTTCCGATTGGAGAGACGTCGTTGGTGGAGGCACTGACGTGCTCAATTCAGTGTTTTTTGCCTGTCCAAACGACGTGTGGATGGTGGGCAGGCCTGGAACACTCTTCGGAATAGGTGGAACAGGAATCATTTATCATTGGAATGGCACCGCGCTGACTTTCGTCACTAGCCCAACGTCCAACATGCAGGGCCTCAACTCAGTTTTTATGCTCAACGACACCGATGGCTGGGTAGTAGGCCAATCAGGAACAATAATTCGATGGAACGGCACTCAATGGATTCCGGAATTCTCTCGAACTCCTGATATGCTCTTGATAACTGTTCTAGCTCTGGTAACAGCAACCATAATAGCAGAGAAAATGAAGAGGCCAAAAACATTATAGACAGACTAGATTTCCAGTTTGCGGTTTTCAAATCAATCACTCATGAGATTGTTGCTCTTCAATTCCAGATTTGAATTTTCCAAAAAACTCTGAAAACAGAAATGCTAAGGAGCCATTTGTTGCAGGCTTGGTGCCGAGGGCCGGGTTTGAACCGGCGACGACCCGGTCTTCAGCTTCGCCCTCAAACATTGATGTTTTGAGTCGAGCGCTCTCCCAGGCTGAGCTACCTCGGCAGTGCTAGCAGTTCAAAAGAGAAGCAAATCTGCTTTTAAGTTTTCTGAATCAAACCTTAGAAGAGGAGAGGTGCAAGTTGACTTTCTCCGTTGCAATCAAAGGGAGAAGGGAGAAAGAATGATTATGAATTTCCAACCTGCACCTCTGATTGAGTGTGGTTGGACAGAGGCTTAAAAGATTTATGGCAAAATGTTTCATAGTAGCAGATTTGGAGCCACGATCTTTGACATCTCACACAGACAATCGCCACTGGGGAATCAATATGCACGTGGGCATAGTGATGACTGTGGAAATTCAGAGAATAGGTGTGGCTACCTTTGGCTGATTGACCCTACACTGTTGAAAAAGGAGAATACTGACTGGGAATTCGTCCCGCCCAGCCTGTACCTGATGGCTCCTTCATCAGTTGGGAATACAGAAGCTTCATCTTAGGCTAAGAATCGTTTTTCATGGATGCAGATAATGCGACAACAGGTAACCTATGACTGCGAAACTCAGGAAGCAAAGAACCATCAAGTGTTTTTCGTTCCAATATCTGTGCTCAGAACCATCGTTGCCCTGTGAGTTTTTCAATGTGGCAGACCCCAGATTTTGTCGGAAGATCTCAGAGAAAGGTTTTATGAAACGGCAATAAGTACGGTGAATCACCACAGCAAAGGATATCAAAGCCAAGCCTGAAATGTAGAACCGAGCAAGCCACGGGGCCCGTAGTCTAGTTGGTTAGGACGTCGCCCTCACACGGCGTGCGTGGTGACGCACGCTGAAGGAAGCGGCGAAGATCCCCGGTTCGAATCCGGGCGGGCCCACCAAAGAATCTCGGATTTGGATTCTTTCAAAGCATCTTTGATGAAACAATACTCGCCTAATACGTTTTAAGCTCCTGGAGAGCACATCTGAACTGCTCTGTTTCTTTGGCTCGCTTCCATTTCCTTTTCTCCATGATTTCATGCGTTGATCGCGAGCAAAAATGCATAGCACCTACTGCAAACGTACCTCGGGCAGAGCAAATGTTAAGAGTAGCAAAAGGTGAGAACAGACCGGGGGTTAGGAAATGATTGGAAAACAGAAAGGCGCAAACATCTTCACAATAGACGAAAAATCGGGGTTTCGGTGCGACACAGGATCAGCACTCCAGGCCAGGACTCCGCATGTGGTCATCTTTTCAATCAGATCTCTCTCGAAGGAAAAAGAAGGGAACTACCATGAAAGATGTTGAGTTGAAACTGCTTCGAGAGCTCATGAAGAACAGCAGGAGGAGTGACAGGGATTTGGCCAAGGCCGTTGGAGTTTCTCAGCCTACGATCAGCAGGACCATCAAGAAGCTTGAGAAAGAGGGCGTTATCAAAGAATACACAATTGTGCCTGATTTTGCAAAGCTCGGTTTCGAGCTGATGGCAGTCACTATGTATAAACTGAGAGCCATTTCTCCTGAAGAACTGGAGGAGTTGCAGGAAGCAGCTAGAGAATTAGACAAACAGGAACGGCGCCCTTACCTCCTCGTCATGGACGGCTATGGTCTGGGAAAGAACCTCGTAGTCGTTTCATTCCACAAAACCTATTCAGACTATGCTAGTTACATGAGGAGCATAAAGGAGACGACGACCTCTGGGACGAAGGCCTACATGAACCTAGAGAACATTGAAGGTTTTCTGATCGATTTGAACTATAAGAAACACTATCAACCCATAACATTTTCCAAGATGGCCGCCCACCTTGAGAAAATGACAAGCAACGAGCAATAGCAGTTGTACCCTAGGCTCTAGGATATGCTGAGAAACCCAACTCGTAGAATCAAGAAACTTGACATGACCGTCCTCGCGAACGATTGCATGGACCTAGACAAAATGCAATTTCAAGAGCCACGCATGAAGGATCCGTCAGTCTGACTTATTTCAGATTTCAACGCAAAAAAAGCTCATCCGCGCCTAGGCAGGCGGCTCCATCACCATAATTGCCTCAGCCCAGTCGTAGAACGAAGAGAAAGAAGCCCAAAGAAGCCACGGTTAGAATATTAACACCTGAGTCTTGGGGTCTGTCCGTCATAAGCTCTTCATCTTCATAAATCAGACTGGGACGGCGACATCATCCCCCACATTGTAGCGTCGTCACAGTCAAATAAAGTGTTTGCGACAAAGTGGTACTTGAAGAAGAATGCTTATGCTGACACGACGATCAAGGCAGTAGGTCAAAGACTCGCGCATTTGGCAAGAAAGTGTTTCTTAGGTGATGCTGAATCTGTCAAGGGCTTCATAGCAGAGAAGGATTGTTCTATGGCTTTCAAAGAAAGTCTCGTTGAAGCGTATGATCTCTACTGCAAAGCAAACGGCATTGCTTGGGGTAAGCCGTTTTATCAGCGTTATGATAGGATGCCGAAGATTCCGAGTGAGGAGAAGTTGAATATGATTATTGCGAATGCTTCTCGCAAGTTTGCTCTATTGCTTTCTATGATGCGGGATTTGGGTACGAGGCCGATTGAGCTTACTTGGTTGAAAGTCAGAGACGTTGATCTTGGGACAGGCGCGGTATGCATTACGAGTGCGAAGCATTGTGTTGGTAGAACGTTGAAGTTGAAGACTCAGACGCTTGCTATGTTGAATGCTTACATTTTGAAGAATAAGTTGGGGCAGGAAAGCAGGGTCTTTGCGGTTGATTCAAGTTCGATCAGTGAAGGATACAGGCGAATTCGGAACAGGCTTGCTGAGAAGCTCGGCGACATGAGTCTGAAGTCAATAAGATTGTATGATTTCAGACATTTCAAAGCTTCAATGACTTATCATCAGACGAAGGATTTGCTTTACGTTAAGCAATTGCTCGGACACAAAGACTTGAGAACAACATTGCGCTACACGCAACTAATCGACTTGGGAAATGAAGAATATCATAGTGCAACAGCAAAGTCAATTGAAGAAGCAAAGAAGCTCATAGAAGAGGGCTTTGACTATGTCTGCGATCTCGATGGAGTGAAGCTGTTCAGAAAGCGCAAATGACTTCTGTCAGCTTCCCCCATTTCTGCGACGTGTATGCTGACAACAAACAATGTTGCTTATGTGTCTGCAAACTCTCGGAATTTTAGAACAAACATATATGCCCCACCTGAGATTGAAGAACTGCTCAAGAAGAGGCTGATCTCTATGTTAAGAAAAGCCTTCATAGTTCACGGCAGAGACAGCAGACCAGTGGCAGAACTCAAATCAATCCTAAAAGAGCTTGAATTCGATCCAATAGTACTTCATGAACAGCCGAGTGGAAGCCGAACGATAGTTGAGAAGCTTGAGAAAAACTCTGATGTCGACTATGCCTTTGTAATATTGACCCCTGACGATGTTCTGGTTCCCACTGCACTGGGTTATCAAATGGACAAACAGAAAGGCATGACGAGAGAGATGCATTTGCTTGGCCCCAGAGTTACTTATAGGGCTCGTCAGAATGTCGTCCTCGAATTTGGTTATTTCATTGGCAAGTTGGGTCGAGATCGAGTTTGTTGCCTTCTCAAAGGAGACGTTGAACTACCTTCTGACATGCAAGGAATTGTGTATGTTCCTTTCAAACAATCAATCAATGAAGTCAGGGGCAAAATAGCAGACGAATTGAAGGCGGCGGGATATAGAATAGACATCCATCAACAGAAGCAAGAAGACCACGGCAATGAACTTAGTGAAATCAAAGATGACATAGAAATGCTAAAGAGAAGAGGGATAGTTCCAACCTGATAGCCATACGCACAGACGATTGTCTATCATATGTCGTTTCAGTGCAAGTCTCGCCTGAGATCAAAACAGTGATTTTCCCCTATAGAATAGTATATGGGGTTTTCCCTGTTTTGAAAACTGCTCATAGAATGCTGATACATCGTAAGCAATTCTCTGGTTATGATACTGGCGGAATCTGACGTTGGCAGTTTCATAGATTTTCAAGAATCTATAAACATGGTGCTTCAGGGTGTGTCATCGTATCGCTTGTGCAGCTAGCAAAGAGTCTGGAGAGGAAAATAAAAATGTTCATAGAATGCTGATGCTCGGGGGCTGCGCTAACACATGTCTATGCATCACTTTGCGAAAAAAGCAAAGCTCTGCAGGGAAATATATCCTGGATGCAATTTGTCTTGCAAAAAGCGCTGCCTAATCCATTCATTCATAGAGAAGCTTGCTCAGAATGCTCTGCCAATTCGGGCGCGCTCTCACTGTGCAGATTGTTCCATGTGGAGCAGTGCATTTTCCTATAGAAGATAGTATACAGAAATCATATAATGAACATAGGAGTAAGACTTTGTGTATTCATAGGGGAGAAAGGGAGGTGATACGATGATAACGAGAAAGCATCTGTTACTTGCTATTGCAGCTACCTGTCTTCTAACAATGTTCGTTATTACAATAGTGCCTATCAGAAGTCAAACTGCTGGTCAATACGACCCTTCGCTTGACGAGAATCATGATGGTAAGATAGACGGTAAAGACATTGCTCTGCCTGCCTTAATCTTCGGAACAGCTGGAGACCCAACACTAAACGTGACAGTGACCGACAGCTATGAAGAAGTCAATTTTAACCAAGTAGTTAATACGCGCAATCCGTATACATTTGCGGCTAATACTGCTGGATACAAACAGGTAACTTTCACTTTATTGGGAGTTCTTCCTGATGGCTCTACTACTACAGTTGCATATTCTGTCTATGTCGGTTTCAATGAAGGAAATACTCTAAGCTACTTCCAGTTTGATGCCTTCCAAGGAACTGCCTACACATTATTCGATTATCAAATGGCTCAAGGGATTCTGCCTTTCATTAACTGCACATCTAGAACATATCCAGTTACAGGAACACAGTTTTACATAACCGTGTATTGCAATATCCTCGGTGCTACTCCAATTACTTTTTACGTGTCAATATTTGCAACAGCATAAGCAGTACCAAGGCATGCACTATCCCTTTTTCTTTTCTATCAACAAAGCAGAAGTCAAACTGCCAAAGACACGAAAGCTGTGCAGATTAGAGATTTCGACTCAGCTATAACGCTTTTGCGTTTATGTGCATATAATACCGTTAGATATAGATACCAAGCTGTTGTCCGCCGAATTGAACAGAAGCTTGGACTTCTTGAGAGAGAAGACAAGGCGCAGAATAAAGAAACTTGAGTCTCGGTGGTCAAGTACCGGCAGTCAAGACAAGTGCATGCATCACTTTGCGAAAAAAGAGCAAAGCCTTGCCAGAAATATATCCTGGATGCAATTATCTCGCAATAGGTATTGCATGCCTAAAACCTTAATAGAAGAAAAAGGCAGACGTAAATCAGATGAGTTATGAGTGAAAGAAAAGGATTCAGCAAACTTGTTGTTGTGCTCGTCATGGTGTGCATAGTGCTGGTAGGTGCTCTGGCAGCAGTGCTCATCAACTATGTGCAGACTGTTAGAAGTAATGATTCTCAGATGAGTAGGCTCAATTTGCAAATTGAAACTCTGTTGAACCAGACGACCCAACTTCAAAGCTGGTTGGACGGGAACGTGTCAGTCCTCAATACAATCATGAATATTACTAGATACGCAAATGGCACTCAGGCTGAGCCGCCATGGAAAGTGCAATTCTTCAAGGGATTCCAAATATCATGGCCTCAACGCAACTGGCTCGTATCGACCCCTGAATGGGAACTGTACTCTGGAGGATACAGCAAGGCAATAATCTACATGCGATTAACAAACATAAGCCCCTCACTCAACGGTATTAGCACCACATTCTTCCTCAACTACATTGAATGGTACGGCTCTCAAGAAGGTGGCAACGATTTTGTTGGAACGACAATTCTTTCAGAGAACAATCTGAGCGTTACGATGCCGGGACCTGTTGATCCACAAAGTGGACCGTTAGAAGTTGAAACAAAAGCGCCCTATTTCACGTTCCAATTTGCTGTCGATACGACTTACAACGGAAGTGCTTGGGCAACGTTTGACATGTCAGTCTACTTCCGTAACTAGAACAGCCCGCGATCAACCAGCTCCTCTCTGAGTTTACATTCTACTCGTTTCTATGCTCTGCCTCACGGATGTCGGCCCATCACTTTCAAAAATGGGCAAAGCTCTGCTGGGAAAAATATCCTGGATGCAATTATAGCGCGCGCAATACAAAAAGAAATTAGATTTAAGTATCGCATGAGATAGTACTAATGACCGAACACGCATGACAAAAAGTGCTCGGTCAGACCCCAAGCATGAAGCCTTGGAGAAGCTACTTATCGAATTGCCGTTCAAAGAGGAAATCGAGGAAAATAATATCTTTCTTACGGCAGGTCTAGCCTATTTCTTCGGCGTTCTTTATGCCGCTTTGACTGAGCAAGTTGAAAGGTATTTTGGCATAATTCTAATTTTAGCTGCAATAATGATAATCTGGTATATTCGTGACAAGAGAAAAGAAATCAGAAGGAAATACGAAAAGCACATTGAAGCACTAATAAACAGCGAACAATCATAGGTATTAAATATCCCTATGTGAAATATCTGTTTTGGTTCCAATGCTCACATGGGAAATTCAAGTGATCTGGGTTCTGATTTCAATCAGCATCGCCTTATCTCTGGTTTTTAGAAGATTTCTGAAACAGAGAAAACGTCTCGAATAATCAAGCGGAAAAGTTATAGCTGTAGCGAAATAGACTACATTTCTTGAGTATATGTAACTCTGTCATGTAGAACAAGCATGAAGCCTTCCAAAACAATACTCAACTTCCTTTCCTACCCCCTTGGAGTTAGAACCAATCTAGGAAAAAGCCATTGGGCTCTACATTCGTCTCTTCTAGTAGAGAATCCAGTATTCCTAGACTTCTAATAGTAGAATCTCCAACATCGCAATATGACAATTAAAATTCAACTCTCAGAAGTGCTGAAGAGAATGGTGTGCGCGCGCTCCATTCGTTTCTTCGCTCTGCCTCACCCCAAACTTCCAAAGCATGTGCTGAGCTAGCTGCGGAGCTTTGAACCCATAGATGTGGGCCCATCACTTTCAACCTCTTTTGAATGTTGCTCCAGAAATTTATTCCATGAGCAAAATTCTTCTAGTTTGGCTTGCCTAAACCTAATTTAATTTTTCAGCAATCGACTCATAGAGTTCTGCCAATTCTATGGGCGAAGCTTCAGCTTTGACTTCTCTCCAGAACCTCTTGGTTTCTGACGACGTGTGTCTATTGAAATGCGTCGAAAGATTGTAGCCCGAAAGGTCGTCAATATCATCACTGAAGGTGTCAACTATGACTCTGTAGGACCATCGGAGATAGTATCGAGAGAATTCGATTTCTTGAGCTTTGCTGCTTCTGCAGATTTTGCATTTATGTTGGAACATGTTATCATGCTCTTAGAATTTCTATGGTCTTGACTTTCCTAACCCTAAGGAATTGTATAATCATCAATTGCGTAATTGTTTTCCGCGCAACTGAGTAGAGCTTGCTGTTTGAACCAAATCATCTGTCTCGCGACATCCGGAATGTGGCGCGTGCTATCACTGTCTCGCCATTTTTCAAGACTACAAATCGCCTTGCGGAGCACTTCACATTCTTCAAAAGAATCTCCTTGGATGTCTTCATATTTATTCACGTAGTCTATTCTTGCCTTTGCTACCCCTATTGCCTTGTTGATTTCATCTTTCACATTCATGCTTTTTCACCTCCTGCTGAAGCAAGATTGTAGCTTTTCACTCTGTAGAGAAGCTGCAAATGAGCTTCTTTTCAAAAAAGGAGAAGAAAACCTGCAGATTGCGGTATAGATACACTAGATTATAATAGAGTGTGTGCGACTGCACCGCAAATCAGCTCTAACCAGTCTGCTTTGATTGAGACATCATAGATTCTGCTTGCATTTCTAGCTCAGCTAAATCGGATCCCATTTTTTCATAGTCACTCACGAACATGGTTTTGTTGATTAGAATGTATTCATAGAGATTCCAATCGTGCTCATAGTTGTTGAATACGTATGCTCTGACGCAGTCATTGACGGTTCTGAAGAAGTAGTTGGGCGGAACGCAACTTATTCGCAAGTGCTTTTCGACGTAGTCTCTGATTTCTACGTATGGAGCATTTTCTATGATTTCTAGCTTGGGAAGCCGTAGACTTAGAGGCTTAAAGAGCAAGTCTGGATTGTCATCTATCGCTTTGAGTTCTTCCCATGTGGGACTGAATTTGATGGGCACAGTTCTGCTCAAGAGCATAGCCATCGGCAAGCTGCGGTTCATTTCAAGATGCTTAGCAGTCAGAAAGATCCAGTTGCATCGCAAGCCCCAAAAGTGAAGTCTGCCATTTTTGATTTCATATTGAATCTTCGATCCAGGCAAGCTCTCCAAAGGCTTCTTTGGTTTGCGTGCTGTAGCTCGGCTTGACTCTTCGTTTTCTATTACGTCTAGAGCAGCGCCTATCGCATCAGATTTCTCAGTTGAGTTGGTTTTGAACTCGTCAACAACTATGGTTCCGTTCAGAAAGTTGGTACACAATGGCGGTGTAACTCTGAACTGCTCGTCTATGCTCCCAGCAATCGCTGGAGCTGTGACGGAGCTAACTTTGTAGAAAGGGTGACCTTGTCTGAAGGTTTGAATGTATTTGTCGATTCTGTTTGCTGTTGTTGTCTTAAGCTCTCCGAAGGGGGTTATCTGAGTGACATGTAATGTCGGGCGAATCAGCAAAAGCTCAGTACTGTTCTTTCTGCGAATGCTGATGTAATCTTGGACTTCGGCACTGACGATGCTGATGTTCAAAAGTTTGTTGCGACAAGAATAGCTATCGCTTCCGGAATAAATACAAGTCAGAACTTGTGGCATCATTTTCTTTTTCATCCTCCCATGCAGGAAGGTTTTTCACGACTAATTTTCTGTTTGCATCGGCCTGTTTTACAAAAATCACGGTTGCGCCGACGCTGTCGAGGAAATCCTCGACTTGCTTCCATCTTTCAGGAAGCATTTTCAATACTACTGCAAAATTCTTTTCTTTCATTTTTTTCAAAACCTCTTTTTTCTTGTTTCTCCGACTCCTTTTCATCAGAGCTAGGCGCGGAGAATCAGCTTTCGCCAACATATTGTGGGTTTGAAAAGGTTTTCAGATTCGGTTCTTCAACATACCTAACCGCGGATTTTCGAATGCTGGCAAATGTGTAAGCTGAAAAGTTCGATGAAAACAGGTGTTTTTGTAAAACTTGTCTTGGTACCTGCGGGCAGGCTCATGAATTACGTGTCTGAGAGGGGATTAGGGATGGATGCACTCTATGTTATGAACTCTGGGTTCTTGGAACAGAAACACTGATCTTGGCGGGCAAACCAACCCAATCCTCACTTACTGATAGTTGAATTCGTCCATAGAGATACCGCCTACCTTTGGATCTTGTTCTGTGCGGTCCGATTTCAACCTCTATTGAATGAATGTCGTATTCATCGGTCTGTTCTATGTGCCAGCCTCCCGTGTCTTCTGGTTCGGCATCGTCTTCCGGGATTGAATCATCTGGTTCCCTTTCAGGCTCAGAATTTGCCATCTCATGCCAAATCATTTCTTGCTCACGAGCTCTCTCCAATTCTTCAGCTTCCCAGTCGTGCCAATCATATTCAGGATAGTTCTGCTTAAGATTCCCAAGATTCTCATTAAATGTTGCGTCATCCTCGAGGACTGCGTCCCAATCCACGTTGTCCATTTCCGCTGAAACATCGAAGGGCGTACGAGAGCTTGCAGTTTCGCGTGCCCGCCAAGCGTTGCATTTCAAAAAGAGCTTTTTGAACATGTAAATCTGCAAGCCTTTAGGCATCTTTCGAGTTCTCATGACTGTTTTCTCTGTAGGAGCACGCAAATAAAGTTTTACTAAAACTTCTGTACTGAGGATGTGGCCTGCAAGGAACTGCTTTATGACTTTTCAAAGCTTCGGTTACTCTGCGAATCCTCTTTTTGGTTGGGACTCAGAAATAGAAGAAGCTCTAGCATGCGCTGTCAGCTTCTCTCAACATATGTCTTCTGACAGATGTGAACTTCTCAAGTCTCTCCATAAGTACGCGCACTTGAGAAAATAATAGTGCGGCACTATACTTTGAGAGACGGATAGCTTCTAAATGGCAATCCATGCTTCTCTACGAAATTTCTTGAGTGTGACGCTATACAGTATTTGATGTCTTCTTCATCACAGAATTCAATCAGTTCTTTGAACATCACTGCATAATAGCTGTCGCTATATCTTTCATAGTATCTTGAAGTGATACCTTCGATGCGATACCTGTTCCACATACCGAATTCAAACAAGTCAACGTAGTCTCTGATTTCTTTTGCGATCTCTATCGGATCTGATTCAGCAACTGGAAAAATCGGTTCGCAACTGACATACGTTGAAATACCATTGCTCTTCAACGTTTTGAGCGCAGCGATTCTCGAAACAATGCTACTTGAGAACGGTTCAAGTTCTTTTCTGAAAGACTCATCTAACGATACAATTGTGACACCTACTCTACACCATTTGTAGTTCTTGAACAGATCTATGTCTCTGAGAACCAAATCACTTTTCGTGAGAATAGTGAACGGCATCTCATGCTCTTTGAGAACTTGTACGACTTGTCTCGTCAGCTTCAACTCACTTTCGAGCGGCTGATATGAATCTGTGATTGATCCGAGAAAAACGTCGTTCACCTTAGAACCATTGCTCTGCAACTTTTCGATGTCCTTTTCGAGTCTCGCTATGACGTTTTCCTTGGAGTGCGAGTTTATCCAATCCGCATATTTCTTTCTTCGAATCGTCATTCCGTAACAGTATTTGCAACCATGAGAACAACCATCATATTGATTTATGCACCACTCAAAACCTGTTCCAGAATGTCTAAGAATATCAGTATTAACTATCTTCTCACCTCCTGATCAAACCTTTGAAAACGACGTTACTACTGCATAGTTCTTTTCATTCATGTTTTTTCAACGCTCCTTTTTTTCCCCGTTTTTTGGAGAAAACGAGAAAAACCTCCTATACGGATTATGAATGTGATTAACGCGAATCTGCACGTGCTTCCACGTTAGAACTTGACCTTTCTGACTATCGCATCAATGCAGCTGCGTCAAAAGCATATGGTGACATAACATGCATTATGGAACTGGACGACGCTTCTCAATAATACAGTACACAATTATCATTCTTCTCCTTCCACTTTTTGACCGTCCATCTCATAGAGAGTTGGAGGGAGTTCTCTGATGATTGATTTGGGTCGTGACCATTTGTAAGTTGTCCATGGCATATACCGTCTCAAATAACGACAATCTGGATTCGTACATCTGGCGAGGATTTCCCAGTAGTGTTCATTTTTGTTTTCAACTTTCCTGTAGGTGTATGAATAAGACCTCTCTTCACAGATGCATCGCGGAGGATATGGAATGGCTTGAATCATTAACCCCCAGAGCCTGTCAAGTTTCGACAAAAGTTCTTTCCTTCCTGTTTGCTCAAGCTGAGTTTTTACCATGACTTTGATTGCAGACCAGTGTGCCCTAGGTTTTTGTGTTTTCAGTTCAAACGATAGTCTATGTATTTCTACCATTTCATCGTTTAGAACCCATTCTCGCGGCCGTCCCGCTTTTTTTGTAGGCACCATTCGATTGAAGTTGCCTGTTCTTGGATTTAACCAGATAGGTTCACATGAAACTCAAAATAAGAAGCTTTGCTTTGCCCTTCCTCATACTATATTACAGAAAATGAGCATGCAGCGCGGGGGCTTCAGAATGCTTTTAATGTGCGAAGCGTTACTCTAGTAGTGTACCTCTCGGGGGAAAGGATAGGTGCGAAAAGTTAGCCTGTACGCATTTGTGATGTTATTTTCACTTTTCATTTCTTTTTTGATGGCAGGAGCTTCTGTAGTTGACTCTAAGTTGAGCAATCAGCGAATGGAAAATGTGATTCAAGTTGAAAGCAACGGAGCGCCAGCTATTGAGTGGAACAAAACCTATGGAACGACGAGAGTTGGTTCTGAGCAGTCAGTGGTTCAGACAAACGATGGAGGGTATGCAATAGTAAGTAGTGCAGATTTTGGAACAGGCTGGGTGTTCTGGCTTATTAAGACAGATTCAACTGGGAATGCTCAGTGGAACAAAACATACGGAGATACAATTCCCAACATATTGTGTGTGGCCTCCTTAGTTCAGACAGGCGATGGAGGATACGCCATAGCGGGCAATACAAACATAGGCGGGTACGGAAATGCGTGGCTGGTCAAAACTGATTCAAGCGGCAACATGCAATGGAACAAGAGCTACACTGAAATAGGTTGGGCCGCGGCATGGTCTCTGATTCAGACGAATGATGGAGGATATGTAATTGCGGGAATGAAAGAATACTATGATGGTTGGTTGATGAAGACCGACGCTAACGGAACAATTCAATGGAGCAGAAGCTTTGTTGAAGTAAACAACACCATACTTGGGTCTGTTGTTCAGACAAACGATGGTGGGTACATAGCGGCTGGCGCAACTCAGTACCCACCGTTCAGCGGCAAGGTGGATGCGTATGTTGTGAAGACTGATTCAGATGGGAACACAGTGTGGAGCAGAGAATTCAGTCGAACACCCGGTCATGACTATGCACGTTCGATCATTCAGATCAGCGATGGAAGTTACGCAATAACGGGTGAAACAGATCATTGGGGCAATGCCGATTTTTGGCTGATAAAGACTGACGCATCAGGAAACTTCCTTTTGGACAGAACTTATGGGGGAACAGGCTGGGATGGTGCGAAGTCAATTGTGCAGACGACTGATGGAGGATATGTCTTGGCTGGCCAGACAAATTCGTTTGGCGCAGGTGGTAACGACTTCTGGCTGGTCAAAACTGATACCGATGGTAATGTGCAATGGAATGAGACATTCGGTGGAGCAGGAGATGATGGGATAGGAGCACTAGTGTATGATATGGGGTCCTCTGTTGTTCAGACTCGTGATGGTGGATATGCATTGTGTGGATATACGAATTCTTTCAGCGGTGATGGCAGCTATCAAGTTTGGCTGATAAAGCTATTCGGGACTGCAGGCACAACGACACCTTTCAGTGATGAGTTTGACGCCCCGATAATGGATGGTAATTGGACGACGATAGATCAAGATGGCGGTTCATCTTTCGACTTAACAACTCGTCCAGGCTGGTTGAGAATTATGACGATTTCGCCTCCTTGGCGCGACCTTTACGTACCAGTCGGAACCAACGCTCCAAGGGTTATGCTGTCTGCAGTTAACGGTAGCTTCATAATTGAAACGAAAGTTGATGCACAAATGAATGAAAGCTTTGAGAGCGGTGGAATTCTAGTGTGGAAAGATTCTCAAAGGTTCATTCGACTCGAAAGAGCATTTGGAGGCAACAACCAAGAAGTTTTCCTTTCTATCGCAAACGAAGGTGAATGGAGTCAGATAGACTTCCCCTTACAGTCAAACGTAAACCCTACTTATCTCAGACTAATCAGGGCGGGCGACTCGTTTTCCGGTTACTACAGCCTTGATGGATTCACGTGGAGCTTAGTCGGGAATTATACTCTCTCAATCGATGATCCTGTGGACATTGGACTCGCTGTCGTGAATGTGTATCGCGAAGGAACCTTCTTTGCAGACTTCGACTACTTCAGAGTTACTGCCAAGCCTATTGTTGTTCCAGATGATTATCCAACGATTCAAGCAGCGATAAACGCAGCAAGCGATGACGACACAATCTTTGTCAGAAATGGAACATACTATGAGCATCTCACCATAAACAAAACGATAGGGCTTATTGGCGAAAGCAAGTTCGCAACGATAATTGATGGCGAATACGAAGACCCCCCAGGATTGCAAGGAAGAGTCGTGAACGTGTTAGCAGATGGTGTCACGATGAGTGGTTTTACGATTCAGCATTGCCATAGCGGTGGTGATGCAATAGCCATAGACGGTTATGTCAACATGACTTTTTCCGACAACATTATAACAGGCTGCAGTGAGGGTGTCAGGATACTTCATTCAGCTGGCGACATTGTTTCGTATAACGATATACAAGGTTGTTACTACAATACGGGTTTGGGATTCAACTGGGTATATAACAGCACTGTTTATGGAAACATCCTCGCAAATAATAACATAGGAATCGGTGGCAACTTCTGGAACATCACTTTCTTTGACAACATTATTCGAGACAATGTCGGCGGCTGGGCAGGCTGGGGCATATCTGACAATTTCTATGATTGCGTTTTCTTCCACAACAATATCATAAACAATGGACATCAAATATACAATTCCAATACTAACCCAAACGTTTGGGATGATTGTTACCCTTCTGGCGGCAACTACTGGAGCGACTATACTGGAGTTGACCTGTTTGCTGGTTCTCATCAGAACGAAACTGGCAGCGATGGTATAGGCGATACTCCATACGTAATCGACGCGAACAACACGGACAATTATCCGCTGATGAATCCTTGGAGCCCGCCTGACCTTGCAGTTACAAACTTGACATCTGCAAAGACAGTCATTGGACAAGGGTACACTGGCTCGGTGAATGTGACGTTTGAGAATCTGGGTAACAAGATTGAAGCTTTCAACGCTACAGTTTATGCCAACTCAACCTGTATTCATTCAGAACAGACCATGTTGGCAATGACCAACTGCACTCTCAGCTTTAGATGGAACACTACTGGCTTTGCTAAGGGCAACTACACCATAAGTGCTTATGCAGAGCCTGTTCCAGGCGAAACAAACACGGCAGATAACAACTCTACGGACGCGTGGGTTTTCGTCTCGATGGTTGGAGACTTGACAGGCGGCTCTGCTAATCCTTGGGACTTTATTCCAGACGGCAAGTGCGACGGCAAAGACATAATAATGGTAGCTTTGTGCTTCGGCAGCGTTCCCGGAGACTCACGCTGGAACGCGAATTGCGACGTAAACAACGATGGCAAAGTAGACGGCAAAGACATAGTCTTAGTAGCCTTACACTATGGACAAGCAGACCCATAATCCCACGCTTTTTAGCGATCAGAGGGTGGCGGCGAAACGCCTTACATGACATAAGAAATCGATGCACTGCGCTGATGAAAAAGCCTTTTAAGCTTCGCAATTGCCATAGCTACACTGTAGAGGCTTGAAAAATGACAGAAATTGAAAATAAACAAGCGGCGAAGCCGCAATCAGACTGGGACGGCGACATCATCCCCCACATTCAAACAACGTCCCACTCAAATAAACTGTTTGCAACGCTATGGCCAGCAGACAGAAAGCAGTGAAGTCGCGATGAAACGACTTTTGGAAGAACCTACGATTGAAGCTAAAGCAGCGTTCTCCCTTGCGCGAATAGAATATGTGGTCTTGGGCTTTCCATATTTGCTGCGTGAGCCTGTTCAACCAGTGAATATAATCTGCTGGCGACTAGCTTAAATAGCTCCTGTTCACTAAAGCATGAAAAAAGGAGGTTGACAAACTTGAAAAAGAAGATGATATTCATGGTCCTTGGCGTTCTGTTGATTCTCATTGCCTTGATACTGGGCGCACTACAACACTTCTACTTCGGTCCTAATAACCAGAGCCTTTATGGAAGCGATGACAACAAATGGTATTTCTACGGACTGGTCGGAGTCATCGGCTTGATCGGCATCATTCTGGCAGCATGGTCTCTAATGATTACAGAAGCGCCGGCAAAAGCAACCCAACCAACTCAATAAGTCTAACACGCTGATTGTTCTCTGATGCGTAAAATACGTGCCGGCGGAGCCATATTTTCTTTTCCGAATCCTACTCATGTGGAACGCTTGATTTTAGAGAAGAGAATATGAGCATCCTATTCAGAATGCTGTTTTACTCTTTTGATCAGGGCCTTTATGGTTCCTGAAACCGCAATCACATGTATACTTGCAGGCTTGTCGCCTATTGTGGTCATTGTTGCTATGGCTGTTCGAACTGTGTCAGCTGCTGCATTTGTGACGCGTATGATGGCCAACCTGTTTTCTATGTCGTAGCTTATCATGCCCAACCATGTTTGGCTTGCACCATGCTCCCCATATAGCCTGATGATTGCGGACCAGATTGAATCCATAAGCTCTTTTTGTTCGAACGTCTCCTTTGAATCTACTTCTAGGGCCAGATAGCGACGCTTTGTTCTTTTCAGCAGTCCTTTCCTCTCCTGAGCACCCGTATTCCAGGTGCTATGAAGTTAGGACCGAGTTTTTCCCTGTTTCTCTTGACGATTGTTTCAGGGTTCTTGGAGACCGTGTCCAGTGCTAGTTGTTTTGGTAGACCGAATAGTGAAGTCGCGATCGCGATTTCGGCTGGCTTTCGAATGAATCTCTCATTTGACGCTCCGCTTGAAACAACGATTGGAACATTGAATCCGTCAGCGATTGACGTTTCTCTTTGCAGGCTTGACAGAAGCCTGATTCTTGTCGGAGTCTCTGAGGTGAGAAGCGGGTTCATGTCGATTTCGAGTGAGGCCAGAGAGTTTGAGGCCAGTTCTGCTTCTGCCAGATCAAAAAATCTCCCGCGAAAATTGACTGATGGAAAATTGAGGAGGTCGACTCTGCGGTCTTTTGCAGCCTGTCTAGAAACATTCTTGGATTCGCAAAGTACGCAGACTATTTCGAACTTCCTTCTAAGCTTCCTCAAGTCCCGTATCAGCTCATTCGGCGTGTTAGGCCGCAGATCAACGCGCGTGGCAACATCCATTCCAACGTCGTTACATACGCTTCTTATTCGTTGGCTTTCTTCTTCACCAAGGTTTGGCGACAAAGTGATGGCTATGAGACGGTATCCAAGCTTTGCAGCTTTGTGTATCATGTTTGCAGTCTGTTCGAAGTCTCTTATGTTTGGACGTAGATGCAGATCGGAGTAGAGTCTTTTCATGGAATTAACCCGAGTTGTCTGCAGATTTCAACTACTTGGTCCGTGTCGGATTTTTTGAAGTGTACTTTGAAGTGAATCGGATCGGTCTCGCAGAGTCTAAGCTCGTTCAGGTAAGCACTTTGTTTGTCAAGTCTAAGGTACAGGTTGCCCTTCTCCAAGTGCCACGTAATTTCGTCTCCCAGTAGCTCTTTATCCATCATGCTCAATCCAGACGATAGCTTCCTGAAAACTTCTCGGACAGCGTCTTTCTCTTTGATTCTTGCTTCAAAGAGCACTATCGGATTTCCATGGTGTCCTGTCAGGTTGCTTTTTTTAAGGACAACAGTTTCGCCTGCTTCCGTCGAAAGAGTTTTCAGCAGGGCCATCTGAACCTTATCCGTGTCCTCTGTTGCATGCGCGAAGGTTCTCACGTCGATGTAAGCTATTGGCGCTTTAGAAGACAAACCATACCACAAGGTGAGATATGAGTCGAGCTAACTTTTAGTTTTTCTCCCAGGCTTAGTCGCGGCCTTGGGTTTAGCAACGACTTTGGGTTTGGCAGCGATCTTGGCCTTCAAGTAAGCTTTCAAGGCTTCAACGTTTTCTTCGTGGGCAGTTTTCCGCTTGAAATCGACACGAACGCCGAATCTCAGAGCCTCTGCTGGACTTGAATCTGCCTTTCTTATTTCTTCCCTGCTGAAGCCTTTCCCGTGACGTTGCTTTCGGTCAGTCTTGAACACTTTCGGCTCGACTGCTGCCATTAGTCTACGCTTCTCCTATGCCAGCTTTTCTGCTTGGCCTAAACTTCTCTGCGCCACGCCCTCTTCTCCTTAAGCTTCTGACTTTTTTGCCCGCGCTTGTGAGGCTTCTGAAGACTCGCCTGCGATGCTGTTTCTCGCAGATCCAGTTGATGTTTGCATCAGCTTTGATCACAGGGTGGTTAGGATCAACCATTATGACTTCAAACCATTTTGAACGACCATCTTCGCCGACCCAGTAGGAGTTCAGAACTTCGAGGTTTGGAAACTTTCTTCCAGTCCTTTCCTCGCCTATGAGCCTCATGCTCTTGCCAACCTTGAACTTTTTCACACCCATCCTTTTCGGTCTTCTTCCAGACCGCGGCCTCTGCTTTCGCATACCTCCTCTTCTTACGCGGACTCGAACTATGACAAATCCCTGTTTAGCCTTGTAGCCCAGTTTTCTTGCTTTGTCCAAGCGTGTTGGCTTATCAATCCGCGTGATCGTTGACTGCCTACGCCATTCTACAAGTCGTTTGCGCATCAAAGCGTCAACGAACGATTTTTCAGGCTTAGCCCAAGCCTCAGCAATATACTTGTATGCCATGACTAGATCACTTGTATTCAAAGTTTATGGTTCAGCCTATACGGCTACATCCCAGCAGACACTTAATCCGCCAGTGGCTTGATTCATAGCTGTGAGCCACAAGATAAACTTTTCCAGAAAAACCATCAAGCATCCACTGAGCGCCGCATGGTCCAAGCATGACCTGACCTGCATTTTAGAAGGTGAAAAGGCTCGCAAAATGCACCTACCCCCCCTCCCCCGGGGTCTCTTAGGGTTCCTGCACGAATCTTTAGGCATGCACTGAGGACGGATAGGGCTGCCTGGAGTGGTGTCGGTGAAAACCAGTCAAAACGCGGTATCCCCGGTCGGTTCTTTGGGCATCCGGCATACGTGCTTATTTCGTGATCTTTGATTTGGCTTCACTGAACAGATGTTCTGTCTGTGTTTTCCATTTTTGGAAGCTTTCAGGATTCTCTGGGTAGTTTTTGTAGTGGGTTTTGACCTGTCTCATCAGGTTCACGGTGACTCGTAGTCTATTCAAGAAACGCAGGTTCCTTAGCCCTTTGAACACGCGTTTTGCCGTTTGGCTAATGTTCAAATGGAAATCGTCGCCCATTCCTGCTTTGAGGACGTCTTCTTCTGTCAGAAGCTGGTAGTTCATGCCATAGTTCAAATCCTCGTCTCGACAGGACAATAGAAACAGGCGAAAAACGTCCAATCCTGCCTGTTTTGCCCCGTACAGTTCTATGTACCTCCGGTTGTACGGCCACAGAACTTCCTGGCTGACACTTCCCGCCTCTAGGGCCGCCAGTATCGTTTTTCCAGCTAGGAATCCACTGAGCATCGAAGGCCCGATTCCTCCGCCGTGAATGGGGTTCACGAGGCAAGCAGCGTCGCCCAGAATCATGACACCGTTCCCAACCATGTTATCCAACGGTCTGCGCGTAGGGTCATACCATGCTCCCGAATTTAAGAGAAGCGAACCCTCGAACAACGGTCTAGTCAGCACATGTTCGTAGAACTGGGTTTTCGGGTTGGGAAACTTGCCTCGCATGCAAATTCCCATTCCAGCGTTTACTCTTGCTCCGGTCTTGGGGAAAATCCAAGTGTACCCTCCGGGGCTGGCCTTTTGGTTCAGGTAGATTTCGCAGTATCTTGACTCTTCAACCTCTTGTTTGAGCTGTCTGATTTCACGATAGCAAGCTTCCACGTCTTCGTTTGCAACCTCAGTTTCAACGTTCATGCTCTCAGGAAGCTTCCGCCTGACGACAGCCATGAACCCACTGGCGTCAACGATCACTTTGCCCTCAAGCCTGTCGTTCTTGCCAGCCTTCAAGTCCTTGGCGAGGACGCCGGACACAAACCCTTTTTCGATTATCGGCCCTGAACACTGTGTTGAGTCAAGAAGAGTTGCACCCCCGTCTAATGCCTTTCTCAGAACCCACTGGCCGAAAGCGTGCCTGTTAAGCAGGTAACCTTTGAAATCCTCATCTGCTATGGTGAAATTCGTTTGCAAGTCAGGCGAGTATATCCTGATGCCTTCGATTCTCTTCTCCAGTTCGCCGCTTTGCGGGGTCTCCAAGCCGACGGTTTTGAGGTGATGTTCTCCCAGGGCGTCTCCGCAGATTTTCTCCCCGATCTCTTCCCTTTTCTTGTTCTCTACCAAGCATACTTTGAGGCCTGCTTCAGCGGTTGTTTTCGCAGCTAGGCAACCGGCCGTGCCAGCACCGACGACGATGACGTCAAACTTCAAATTTGTCACACCGCGAGAGAGTGATGTATTGTCTATACCTTGTTGTATTGGTAAACCCTTATAAATCCTGAAGTAGGCTGCTTCACACTTAGTGTAGTCCAATGGGCACGCAGTTCGCCTTAGGCGACGAGCTTCGCAGACTTGTTGAATCGCGCATAGACCGCACGTTGAAAGGAATAGAGGAAACGTTGCAGCGCATAATGAAAGAGCAGGAAATAGGTTTAGAAGACTTGAGAAGGGACATTCAGAGTCTTGAAGAAAGTTTCAGCCTCTTCTCTCAAAAGTGGAACATCGAAATTCTCTACACGCTGTTTCTCAAGAATGCGACTGGCTTTAGCCAGTTGAAAAAGATCCTCGGTGTGAACTCTCGAACATTGTCTGACAAGCTGAAGAGTCTAGCAACGTGTGGATATGTTCAAAGAAGGGTGAAGACGGAGCCGCCTCTGCGAGTTGAATACGTGCTCACTGCGAAAGGAAAGAATGTCGTGCTGCTGGCTTTGCCACTGCTGTACTATTCAAGAGCGTATCCACTGTCTCAACTTGGCTCAAGAGACAACGCCACAAAGAAGGTTCATCAACGTGAAACATGAATTCAGAATTCATATTGGAAAGTCATAACCATTTAATATATTCTGGGGCAAACCATGGAACAACATTGAAAAAAGGTGTACAAGAAAATGATGAAGAAAACATCTATGAAAAAAGAGATTGCCTACACGATTGATTTGACGAAGATAGACGGAGACGGAGCGTTTCCATGCCCGAAGTGTGGAACGATGATATCTCCTGATGACGAGACAGACGCCTTGTATCAAATCGTGGAGACAAAAGTCAAGAAGGATGAACTCGCAGAACTGATATTGACCTGCAACAAGTGCGGAACCACTATCAAACTCACGGGTTTCATGTCACAGTCTGAAGCCTAGACTGACCACTGCTCCTGAACCGCAGCCTTCTTGCACCTCTGCCCGCATCTGGAACGCCTGCCTCAAGACGAACCCTAGAAAAAAGATCCCACAGATCCTCTCAACCTCCAAGCAGATCCCAACGACAAAAAGAAAACTGCCACAAACGCACATGGTTGGAGCAAACAGGACAACAAAAACAACCGAGAACTATGCGCAAGAAAGCTCCGTCCTTTCTCACCGTTTGTTTTTACACATACCTAATTGCTTTACTCGCGCGAGATCAGCATCGCGTAGAAGTGTCATTTTCGATTCTTGTTTGTGTGCTTCTTACGGATGGGAAAAACCTTGTCTAGAGAGTGGGAAGAGCAGGAATCTGTGGGAAAATGCATAAGACGAAAATGGCTACAAGTGCCAAGGCTGCGAGCTTCCTGCTTGTTGATAGGCCGGAGACGTCATCCAACGGTCCGGGATCTTTGAACGTGGACAGGAAAAAAAGCACGAGGACTGCCATTGGCCAGAAACCCTCGATGAAGAGGAAAACGATTGATAGTCCTGCCAATACTAGTCTTACTTTCTCGCCCGCTATTGATCGGACCACATGACCGCCATCAAGCATGCCAGCGGGAAGCAAATTGAGCATCGTCACGACGAGTCCTGCCCATCCGGCGAAGGTTATCGGATGCAGGAACAGGTCTTGGGTCTGACTGTTAACAACGTGTGGCATCAAGTTCAAGCCCTGCAGGAGCCGAGATAGAATCGTCCACAGTAGTGGGACCTGGATGTAGTCGGGGTTTGAAGGTTTAGGTCCGGGGATCAGTAGCATCAGGCCGAAGAAGCTTACGATCGTTGCTATTATGAAGCCTGCTATAGGACCGTCGGCTCCTATGTCGAACAGAGCGTCTCTGTTTGGAGGCAGTGACTTTTGCATGATCACGGCGCCGAAGGTTCCGAACGGCGGCGGTCCAGGGATGAAGTACGGGTTCGTTGCCTCCATGCCTTTCTTGTTCGCAGCGAGTTTGTGTCCCATCTCATGTGTGCCCAACACTGCCAGGATAGCTATCGTGAAGGTTGCCCCGCCGACGATGGGGTCTATGAGGCCGAGCGCGGAGAAGTATCCTGCGACGAAGGTGGTTGCGATCGTCGCGAAGAGCAGTATCCAGTTTATGCGGGTGTTGCTCGGTTTGACGTGGGGCTTGGGCACGATTCTTAGGACGTTTTTTCCGTCTGTTCTGCGCAAGAATGCGATCATGTTGGCTTTTTCGAGGTTTTTGAGCAGTCTGAGGAAGGGCTGTTTCGTTTCCTGCGGCTGCTTCAAGTAGTACGTGGGAACATTCTGCAACAGCAGAGCTTCTTCGACTTGAAATTCTTGAGTGACCGCTTGTGTTATTTTTTCAAAATCGCCCTGCTGAACGAAGGAGTTCCCGGCTGTTTCACCATGTGCTTCAGTCATTTCTTGCTTGCCCTGTTTGATTTGTCGTCGTATTGAAGCATCCTGGAGTAGAAAAACGTATTGGAACCATTTTGGCTAATCAAGACTGCATGGTTCAGAGTAGACTCTAGTGGGAATACCGTGGCTGACAAGCAAACACTGCAGTTTACGGGTTTCCTGCGCCTCAGTGATGTTTATTCCTGCTTTTCTGGAGGCTTGCTGAAGACGTATGAGAATATGGGTCTTGCTGATGTTTCATTTGTTGAGTATTTCTGAAAGCACCGCTCTGAATATGAGTGCGCCGTCTCTGAAAGGCCTAAGCTTCGTGGGTTTTCCATGTCGCCGCAGGTAGGTGATCGGGACTTCGGTGACTTTCAAACCGTGGGCCAAGGCTTTTGCAGTCATCTCAACTTCGATCTCAAAGTGTTGGCCTTTCAGTTTAAGCTCTTTAGCGCGCGCGTCATTCTGATCTCTTGGGCATTGTTCTTAATATGTACAGGAGGTAACTCAGTATTTCGTTCTTTGTGAGTTTTGATTTTCCCATTTTCCTGTTCGTGAATGTTATCGGAACTTCTTCCACTTTTGCGTTGTGAATCCGTGCCTGTCTGAGAGTTTCTATTTGAATCTCGTACGTTTCGCTGTGCAGGTTCGGCAGGATCTCTTCCACGTAGTCTCTGGAGTAACACCTGAATCCGCTGGTGAAGTCGTTCACTGGGAGTGCCACAAGTTTTGCGGTAGCCCTGTTGGCTAATCTGCTTATTACCAGCCGCCTCAGGTTCCAGCCTCTGACTCTTCCTCCCGGACAGTATCGGCTTCCGATCACAAGGTCATAGCCCTTCTCAGCCTGACGCAGCAGCTTGGGGATGTCCTGTGGATTGTGCGAGTAATCAGCGTCCATAGCTATGATGAAGTCAGGCGGATCTGGCTGACTTAGAATGAAGCGGAAACTGTCTGTGATAGCGGTTCCAAGCCCAGCCTTGCGTGGCCTGCTTACAAGAATTATGTTTGGGTAGACTTTCTGCAGCTTCTTAACGATGTCTGCAGTGCCGTCAGGGCTTGAATCGTCCATGACAACAATAGTGGGATCAATCTGCAGATCCTCGATTGAAGATATTAGGCGTTCAACGTTCTCTGCCTCACAGTATGTAGGCAAAATCACCGCTACCCGAGAACCACCTCCATCGGCGGTTCTGACAGATCCCACAATTTGCACCAGCCATGTAAAATGACTCAAGTGTTATTTGAGGTGGATATATCAAACTTTCGTACAATAGAGTGTAATATGCATTCGAGAGGGCCAAATGCAAGTCGAAGACCGCGTTGATCAGGGCTGAAAAGCCCTAGAGCTCGATTGATTGATTGTTCTGGTTCGTAGAAAGTGTTATAATAAATATGGTATGATTAGTTTCTATTATTGCAGTAAGTGAGACCAATGCATTTCACTCTGGCCTGCGACATAATGATGGACTTAGAGGGATCAGTCAGACCGGCTATGTACTTAGCCCGAGACTTGATTGCCAGAGGACACGACGTTTCCATGATGTCACCAGTAATGTCGCACGTTGTCGAAGACAGTCTGAGGGCAGGAGGCATTACGCCCATAAACCTACAAGCCAAACTCACTGCAAAGAACTCGGGACTTTCTCTTTTATGGTTTGAAACGTGGGCTCGTGAAGCTTTTCTAGGCTTGAACTCGAAGCATATTAAAGTCCGGTCAAATGTCGCCGTGAATTTTTCCCACACGATCGTCGTACCTTCGGTGTACTGGTATCTCCAGGGACCGACCTCACGGGCTCTCAAAGATATGAGGAGAGAGCTTAACGCAACTTACAGGTTTGTCTATGAGGTCTTGAGGCCACTGATCGAGTTTGCGGACGGAAAACTCGTCAAAGACATGAGCCAGAACTCGACATTCTGCGTCGCCAACTCGCAATTCTGCGCTTCCATGTACCGAAAATGGGGAATTCAAATCAGCGATATCATATATCCACCGATCGACTGCAAGCTATTCCAACCAAAAACGTCGAGTCCCTCTTCGGACTACGTCTTGACCTACTTCGGTAAAGAAACGAAGTTCTCAATCGTTAAGGCTATCGCTGACTTGGGCGTTCGCATCAAAGCCTTTGGGTCCAAAGCCCCGTTCATTCCAAGATCTCTCGTCAACCACCCCAATGTTGATTTCTTGGGAAGGATCTCTGTCAACGAACTTGTGGACGCTTACACTAACGCCCTTTTCACGTTTTTCCCGTTCACTCACGAACCTTTTGGCTACATACCCGTTGAAAGCATGGCGTGCGGCACGCCTACGTTGACCTACGACTCGCAAGGACCCAGTGAATCCATCATCAACGAATATTCCGGATGGTTTGCCCAAGATGATACTGAGATTGTTAACGTGGCCACCAGTATTTGGAAACGAGGATACAAGCCTCAAATGAGGCAGAACTGCGTGAAGGAAGCCTCAAAATACGACAAAAGCGTCTACGTCAAGAAATGGTTGCAGATCCTCGAAGAACCAGCTGCAAAAGAAACTCAGGCTGAAACAGTGCCACTCTTATCAATCGGAAGCCTCCCATTCAAGACTTCTTCATAGACTTCTTCAACCCGGTCAGCGACTTCATCCCAAGAATGGAAAGCCGCAAGCCTCTTCGCGTTGCTGGACAGACTCTTCCACAATTCAGGGTCTCGATAAAGCCTCTCAAGTGCATCAGCAATCGCCTCAGGGTTGTCATGATCAACAATCAAGCCATTGTACCCATGTCTTACGATTTCGTCAATAGCTCCATTGTAACGAGTCCGAGTGAGCACTACGGGCAACCCTACGCTGGATGCCTCAGATATTGACATTCCATAACTCTCAAACTCGCTGGCGGACACGAAAACCCAAGATTTTCGCAACATCGATGCCAATTCGTCCCTGTCTTGACCAGGAATAGACTCATGTAAATGTAACCCCTCAACCTTTTCTGAGACACGCAGCAACTGAGAACGAAGAGGGCCCGATCCCACAATGTGAAGTTCCCCATCATTCACGCTTCTTTTGAAAATCTTAAATGCCCCTAAAATTAGGTCAAGTCTTTTCTGTTGCTCAAGACGGCCCACAAATATGATGCTACCCAGCTTCGGTTCCAGTTTGGTCCTAAGAAACGCTTCATCATTGCCATTTGGAATCACACTCACCCTCCCGGGGTTCATCTTAACATGTTCAAGAAGCATCCTTCTAGCAAAATTCGAGACTGTGATGTTATAGGTGCTCAATCTTGAACATGCCTCAGCAAAAAAGGTAGTAGCTCTGCTCACCGCTTTCCGAATAGAGAAAGGCCAAACCACATTCCAAGATATTACCGTAGACGCGCGAGACTGCGCGATTTTCGCTGAGAAAAATGGAAGAATTGGCCAAACGTCGACGTCTACGATATCATAGGAACGAAACAAGAATTGAAAGAAAGTGGAAAACGTGAGACCCATAACCCTGTTGAAGCCATATGAATTCAGAACTGAAAGCCTATCTGAATTAAAGCGGTGAATGAGGAAACCCCGCCTTGAATCCTCAGCATCCCACGGTCCGAGAGTGAAGACGTCTACAGCATGCTTCCGAGAAAGCCGCTCTGCTATTTCGCAGAACCTTACGCCCGAACCGCCTATGTCCGGCGGAAAACGCTCAACTACCATTGCTACTTTCAATTTTGCTTCCTTCGCATATCTTGTCCTTCGACGCCTTAATTCTTTATTGCCAACACTAGGAGTCGCCTAGCTAAGGACACGGGAACCCGAATTTCAACAAATCTCCCAAAGATAGGGAAACGCTGGAAGGGGACGGGCAACAAACCCTTGGCAACAGTACAGAAGCCAACCCTTCGCAGAAGAGATGTGAATTCACTCGGCGCAACCAACGAACGGTGAATCTCGCTCATCTGATGAAGCCTATCTGAAATGATGTCTATAGGATTTCGAACAGGGTTTTCGACAAGCAATACTCCTCCCTCAACCAGGCAACGGTAGCTGTCTTTCAGCACTAGCAGGGGTTGATTCAAATGCTCTAACGTATCAAAGCACGTAATAATGTTGGCTGAATCGTGTTTGAAGGGGAGACTGTGAGCATCGCCTTGAATTCGGCTCACTTTGTCCCCTGCCATCAATGCGTATTTCGAAATGTCAAATGCAACGGATTCATATCGCAAATAGCTCAGCAAGCTTGCAGCATAACCATACGCAGAGCCCACGTCAATAGCCTTTCTGTTCTTGCCATCAAGTAGGTCTTGATTTGTTTTTTCGCTGGCCCATCTCAGCGCTTGAAGGCAAAGCAACTGCACGGCAGTCTTAACTGAGAGGGCAAGGCGTGAACGCTTGAACGCCTCTTCATTGTATTCATAGCTTGCTTTGGAGCGTTCATTCAACTTGAAGGAAGAATAAGAGAGACTAAGCTGCGGCATTTATGACGTCAACTGCACCACTTTAATATAGTCCAGTGCCACGGATGTGTCGTTTGCCAAACAGAATCCCCTGAATTCCATTCGCCTCAGACCAGCTATCTTGAAGTTGAGCGTGAATTCTTCCCAATTGCCAGTTGCAGCAAAGTCGCTTGAGTTAAGCATCTTGGTCTCGATTGCTGTTCCAGACCAACTGTCTGTTCTGAAGTCCCACGAAGAAGCAAGAATGTCTAGAGTGAGATTCTGATTTTGCGATTCTGCTTTCATTCTGAATGTCACATCATAGTCTCCTGTAAAAAACCAAGTGTACGGTCCGTACCACATCAATCCAACTTTATCGCTCGGCCTATGAGTAATCACGTCGCCTGATTGACTTGATTCATCGAATATCACGACCACATGTGAAAACGCAGTCGTTAGATCCTCGTGAGTGAAGCTTCTATGGTATGGCCTATTGATTACGTACTCTCCTGAGTAGCCTCTTTTGAGTAGCAAGACTCCGTCGGCGTAAGCCATTATACCATACTCTCCCCCGGCGAGGATCGTGTGCAACGCTTGAATCGGAGAAAGGAGCCCTCCTGGAGGTGCATAGAGAATCTGACCTGACGTTAGATCGAGCAGTATATAGTCGACTTCCATGTTCATCGGCCAAGTTAATATGAATATGTTCTCCCTCTGAGCGAGATGCGGTTCGATGTCATTCTGCGTGGCAACTGAAGCGTAAGAAGGAACAAGTGCGAGGACGTCTTCGAGCGTTTGAGTGTGAGAGTTTATTGCCACCGGTCTACTGGTCAGCGCAGGAAGACCTATGGGGCTCACGGCGATAGTCGAAACTAGGCTAACGATGAGAATCAGGGCCATCAGTTTTTTCTCGCCTGCCAAATGGTTTTGATGCGTCTCGCCGATCTTGAATAACCTCTTGGCACCAAAAACTGCGGCAATGTATATCTGCGCAACGATCAGCCCGAAGTACTGAAAGTAAGGCTGAAAGTAGGGTGAATACTCAGACAGCGATGCTGCAAGAGCCCAAGGTAAAACTAACACCAATTCACACGGGGCCAAAAGCAACAGAAAGACTACGGGGGCAGCAATGAACATGAAGTAATATACCTTTTCTACCGGATTAACCATCGTCGTCAGGACTCTAACCGGATTCTTGACCACGTTTAGAACTACCTCGCTGAGGCTTCTCCCCCAATTATCCCAATTTCCCGGAAGCCCAGTTGCTTTCAGAGGATTGATCGTATACGTTACGTAGAAAGCCAGAAAGAACCAAGCGATGCTCACCAAGATAAGCAAAAGCGGTATTAAGATCAATCTTAGGCGAACTCTTGCACCTGCTCTAGGCAGGCGAAGATTTTTCCTGACCAAGAAGTAAAGCCCAAGAAAAAGGATCAATATCGGTGCAAATTCTATCGTTGAAAGCGTGAGCAAACAAAACGCGGCACCTTTGACCCATTGGTTGTTATCAAGATAATAGAAAGCAAAGAAGAAGAAAAGAGGAACAAACGCCTCAACATGGAAGTCAAAGCAGTTCATGCCTTGAAGGGCAGGATGCAGTAGAAATGAAGCTGCAAGGGTCAAACCCCACAATTTGCTATTGAGTCTTTTCTTTGCGATCCAATACAATGGAAGTGCTGCCAAGCCTATGATGAATGATTGCAGCACAAGAAGAGTCAGAGGAGACTGAAAAATGCCATAGATGGGCACGACAAGAGCAAGCACTGGAGAGAAGTGTGCGCCAAAGAAATTCTGCGACGGATTCACGTATGTCTCAAGCGTGTAATGAAACGGTTTCCCCAAGATCACGGTGGACCAAAGCGATTGCGTAAATATGCCAAGGTCCCACCCATATGTCTTGAACGCATAATACATGAAGACTGTATAGCTTGAAAGGACCAGCGTGTACACCCCTATGAAGACAAATATGAGCCGGTCAGCTTTCTCCTCTGCAAAGCTCATCATCACTCTGAAGCCCGACACAAGACGTCTGGACAGTGGCATCAATCTACTCAAAGGATTCCTTCCACAGATTTCTCTTTCAGATACAACAAAGCAGACCTACTATGATATTTGTTTTGTCGAATCGATTCAAGTCGCTTCTGGTCAGATCGGGAAGTTTGGCGTGCACGCCAGATGCTAGGTCGTGCTGCAACTCGACAGAATTTTAGTGGTGCGCTCGCAGTTGATTTCGCCCCCTTTTTTCTGGCGATTGCAACAGGCACAACTGTCGCCATCGCCAATAGTAGAATAGATACAGCTGTGGAGAATTCTGGTATCCATTTTCCTGTGGTGCCTGTCCATCTGATTATGGTTCCTCTGTCGCCTACTGCCCAGCCTTCGGTGGAGTTGACCATGGACACTGAAAAGTATTGCTGGTTAGGTGGATGAGCAACAGGGGTCCAGCTGGTTCCGTTCCAATGTAATATGGTTCCGTCACCGCCTACTGTCCAGCCGTCAGTGGAGTTGATCATGGACACTGAAAAGAGGTAAGCTAGAGTGTTGTTTCCGACGCTAAGCCACTGGGCTCCATCCCAATGCATTATTGTCCCGGCGTCTCCAACTGTCCAGCCGTCGCTTGAGCTGACCATATCTATTGAATTGAGCCACTCTGTCGTAGCCGTTGGGAGGTTCCACCAAGAGGCTCCGTCCCATCGAATTACTGTCTGATTGCCTACAGCCCATCCGACGGTAGAACTCACCATGCACACCGACGAAAGCCACGACGTCGTGGGGCTTGTTACCCTGCTCCACGCGGCTCCGTTCCAACGGATTATCACCCCTTCAGGTCCTACTGCCCAGCCGTCGTTGATGCTGGCCATGAACACTGAATCTAAGGAAATTGTAGTTGGGCTTGCTACTGTGCTCCATGTATTGCCGTTCCAATGGATTATCACTCCATAATTTCCTACTGCCCAGCCATCGTCAGAGCCTGACATGTACACTGAATTGAGCGAGATGGTTGTGGGACTTGCAACATTGTTCCAGTTGGTTCCGTTCCAACGTATTATCGTTCCTTGGTCGCCAACTGCCCACCCGTCGTTGATGCTCACCATAAACACTGAATAGAAATCTGACGTTGTCGGACTCGACCAAGCTGATGTCATGACTTCTCCTTTCACAATTGGGAAACTCATGCACAGCGAAATCGATGCCAGAAACAGACAACCAACCATGATTAAGCCCTTCAACATACTGGGTCACCAACTACTCTCCATGCATCAGTTTTTATCACTTACGGATAGTCCATGAACAGAAAACACGTCAAGGTTCCCAACGAGCGCTGATCACGCCTGAGATTGAGTTTCAGCGCATCCGGATATGTGGACAGAAAATCGCGAATGAGAACGCGTCAGAGAGAAACTGTTGAGGCGCAAGGAGCGCAGAAAAGAATGGTTAACGTGAAAAGTTTGAAAAAACTGGGAAAAAGAAAAAAGTGTGGGGAATTTTATGGGTCGTGTATTCCGCCTTTGTCGAACGAGCCGAATCCGGCCAGTGTTCCTGTCCATTCTGTTTCGCTTATTGTGCCCAAGCATTCTACAACTTTGAATGCTGTTGGCTTGTAGCCTTCCGGATATGCCTTGTAGTCGATTTCCACGATGATTGATGTCAAGCCTCGAGGTGCCTGTTGCAGTTCGTAGATGCCTTCTTCATGGAACCATTTGGTAAGGTAGTATGTGTCTCTTCCCCAAACGCCCCACAGCAGTAGTCCCACTGTGCCGTTTGGATCCTGGAACGTTGATATGACCCCGTAGCCCGTGGTGTTGCTTGAAGTGTACGGAATGTCTGCTGATCTGCTCTTGTTCCAGCAGGATAGCGCTGCAATGTTGCCTGCCCAAATGCCGCTTGCGAACTGGTTGCCGTAGAAGGCGTCTGCAAAGTCGTTTCCGTAGTATGAGAACATGTTAGCAATTGGACCACCTACGCCTATGATGTTTGAGCTTGATACTGGCCATGTTGTGCACCAGTCGTCTTTCAGCCCTGTTCTATAGTCGGTCGTCCCGTAGTAGTAGTCGCTCGATGATGTGCCTGAGCCAACCTTGCTCATCACCCATGGCATCTGGTTTGCAACGTTCGAGTCATACATGTCTTCGCCTGCTAAGCCGTACTCAACTTGTTTGTTCTTGAATGCGGCTGAAACCATCGACAGACCTGCTGAGTCAACTGAGGCAGAGTTCTTTCCAACAACGCCCCATTCCCAGCGTCCTGGAACGTGTTCCATGATTTGGGCTGTGACGGTGTATGTATATGTCGAGTTCCACTGCCAGTTGGTGGTGTTTCGGAAGTAGTTCACGGTTATGTCGTATGCGAGCGTGATGTTTGCGCTATCGATGTGTAGATCTGTGTATAGCGGAGGTGTTATGGTCCAGTTCAGAGCTAACGCGGACAAGTCTATTGAAGCGTTATCGGTAGAGTTCAATCTGATGTCATGCCACGATCCTGGCTGCTGATCGTTCGTAGCGTCTATCTTGAGCAAGTTTAAGTGTGCAACGTTTTCCTTCCAGACCTTGATGTCTGTCACGTTGAACACCAAGCTGCCTTTAAGTTCAAGCGTTCCATTCTTGGTGGCCGAAGCATTGTACAACGTCAGCGTATGAGACCAGTTAAAGTCGAATTCCTGCTGTGCACCAACAATATCCGTGTAGCCTACATCGTCTGGGCCAGTGTATGTTCCGTTTTCGAAAGAGGTGCTGTTGTAGTACTCGGTGGCTGCAACTGTGCCATTTACTCCGGCGTTATACGCATTGTATGAATAGTCTGAGAAGCTGGTGGTTATGGTGTTGTACGTCGAGTACGTGATCTTGTAGAGGTGTGTCGAGATCAAATCTGTGAATTGTCCATATCCATTGTTGTCAACTGTGAAATCATAGTCCTCTGGACCGAGCTGTAGCGGAGTGTCGTCGCTTCTGTGTAGCAGCTTGCTCGTGTTCAGGTCTTCGACCTTCTCCACGAATTGGCTGTATTGGGTCCACATGTATTCACCCGACTCACCAGAATCAACCAGAACTACTGGGCGCTTGGTTGTCGTCCATGATGACGATCCTAGTGGTGGAAATTCAACCCACCTGTCGGTTTTCTTCTCAATTGCGCTGTATAGGTCCCATGGGTTAAAGTGTTGATCCAACTGATATTTGGCTTCCTTGTCAATGACGTCACTGAATGATTTGCGGCCGAAGCTGTCTAACCTGTCTGAATCGTCTGCGTCGTGCCTGTCAGTCAGGCCGTAAATTGTTACTCCTCTGAAGATTTCAGGTGAGCTAATCATGTCAAAGCACCATTCGCCTATTACGAATGGTGAGTTGGGCTCAGAGCTCATCTCAGGCTTGTCCTTGCATACTTTGTAGACCAGGGTGACATTGCTTACTGGGCCTGGTATGTTTTCCGGATAGAATTTCACTGTGTAGTTTCCTTCGAAGTATGTGACTCCATAGGTGTGGTCGGAACTGTTGATTACCATGTGTTGCCCATTGACGAAGACCATTGGATCATTCTTCCATACAACGCCTGCTGTGGTGTTCTGTGGGTATGCATAAGGCGTGCCTTTGGCAGGTACGAACCAGTCTTCGCTCCCGTTGCTCCAGGTGACCTGAGTTTCAGTCACGGTTGAGATCGTCGTCAGTATGACGTTTCTGGTTGCTTCCTCTTGTGTTGCTCCAATCCATGAACTGATGGGCCTCGGCCAGAAGGCTGCCCATCCTGCATAGTTAAGGCCGCTGTCGATGATTTGTGCAACAGTGTATGTGCCATCGTATCCAACCGGTGCATTTGCGTACCATGGTTGCCAGTTGTGGTCGTAGACTGTGGATAGCGTTGGGTTCGTTATGTAGAATTTGCCGTAGGATTTTGGTGGTGTTCCGGATCCAAGGTCCCATTCACCACGGTCTCCGAATTCTATCTGCATTTCATCTATGTTCTTTCCAATGTCGATGCGTTTCACGTCTTTGTATATGACAACTTGTTTGCTAACTTTGTTGAAGTCAATCGTGAATGTTAGGCTGAGCAACTGATCCGCCATTAGGTGGTCTGGGGTTTCGTAGATTGTAGTGTGCAACAGAGCCACGTATCGTCTTGGGCCATCATACAATACCGTAATTGGGTCAGTGACTGCGCCACCGCTGGTCTTTCTTCCTCCTCTAACACTGAGGTCAGTAGACCCAACGGTGAGACCCTCATGCCATGGGCCGCCCACGCCGCCAACGCTGTAGTCGCTGTAGAGTGCCATTGCCCACAGGTTCCTGTAGGCTCCGCCTTCAACGAAAGTCATGTTTAGAATCCAGCCTTCGATCCACTGGTTCTCCGGTGGAGAGCCACCAGGAGGCGCAAAAGGATCAGTTCCGTTGTAGGACAGGCCGGTCTTGGAAACGTTGTCTATCAGTTCGCCGTACTTCGAGAACCCGATGTTTAAGCTGTTAGCAGCATATGGATATAGAACGTACGTGTCGGTGCCAAGAACTCCCATAACTGTCCTGCTGTCAGGGTTTGCGACTGCTTCTACTTTTACTTGAGTATACATTAAGGGTGCTATTGCTGATACTAGAAACACTGTAGTCAAAAGTAATGCTGTTAAAGATTTTTTCATTTTCATTCCTCATTTTTTACGTTCTTTTTATAGTTATGGTCTATATTTAAAAGGTTTTCCCCATCCTGAACAAACTCTGAGAATAGAAAAGAGAGGAGATTAGAATCAGCAAGGGAAGACGTTCTTGTAGCATTGCATGGAATAGGCGCTAGGAGTTCAGCAACGGCCAAAGCGGACGCAACGTTGCGACAGGCGTTCATACAACGATAAACCAGCCAACCCAACTGCTTGCACAACTCGTCGGCAAATAGAGAACCGAACCGCGATACCTTGCCCACAGACAAGGGGGATCTCAAGCACGGCTAGGCAAGCATTCGGAAAGCCAGAGAAAGTTTATGGTTCGCACCACTCGTGCAAATGCAAAGCGGACTGCTGACCCTCACGACGCAAAACGGCAGCGCATCGCCAACTTCACGAATGAACTCGAACACTTTATTAATGCAAACCACGTCTCCAGTCCAGAAGCCGATGATGATAAGAGCATTCAACGTCAGCAAGTTCTCCACAAACTGTTACGTGCTAGGTTATCAAGAAGAAGAAGGTGAAGCCATCATCGTTGACCCCGGCTTTGATGAGAGCCAAGCAGCAGAACAGACCTTCGACTTCATAAAAGATAATGCGCTGAAACCGAAGTTCATCGTCAACACTCATGGGCATCCAGATCACACTTGCGGAAACGGACTGGTCAAGGAGAAATTCAATATACCCATTCTGATTCACAGAAGCGACGCTACTATGCTGGGAAAGACTGGAAAGAATATTGCAGAATTCTTCGGGTTCAAGAACTCCTCGCCTGAAGCAGACATCCTGCTTGAAGACAACCAAACGATCACGTTCGGACGAATGACTTTGAGAGTGATGCACACGCCTGGGCACAGCCAAGGAAGCATATCGCTCGCGGGAGAGGAGATGGTCCTAACTGGGGACACGTTGTTTGCAGGATCAATTGGAAGAACAGACCTTCCAGGAGGCTCTGAACGTGAAATGCAGCTTTCCTTGAAGAAACTCGCTAGCCTGCCGAACAATTTCGCAGTTTACCCGGGACACGGGCCTGCAACAGCGATTGGCAAAGAGAAGCTTAACAATCCATTTCTGAGACCATTCTGCCCAGACCTGCCCATTGAGTGACGCTTGAAGAATGACCCAAAAGGCAGACCGTTCCATTGAATCGTGAATGGCCGAATACTTCCTATAAAAAAGTCTCTCCGGTACTGCCGTGCTCCTAGCGTAATAGTTCTTTCTCATTGTTTGATGAAGATCACGTTTTCCAGTTTCTTGAAGTGTTCGTCCCCTGTTACTACCTTGGCCTTCTTTGCTGTCCCAGTTGCGTAGACTATTGAGTCAGCAAGCCCCCAGCCGATGATCTTCTTCTTAATGGCAACGTCGGTTTTTGCAGATTCTACAGCGATTGTTTCGTCCAGAGGACAAATTACGCTTTTCTCCTTGATGAATACTTTTTGTTTTTCGGCTGATTCTTGGCTTTCCGTTTTGAGGGTTTTTGCGTAGATTTCTGCTAGGGCTATTGCTGGAGTTATTTTTTCGTCGGTTTGCTCAATTATGGGTTTGACTTGCCTTCCTGCCTTTGTTCCCATGAAATATTCTATCCAGGCGTAGGAGTCGATCACGTATTTCATGATCGTTCCCTATGATCTCGGAGGTCGCTTACGCCTGTTTTCTTCATAGTTCCGAACATGCTTTCTTTTGTTGTCAGATATTCGATGAGAATTCTGTTTATTAGATTTGAGGCGTTTCTAGCTCCCGCCTTTTCTTTGATGGCCTGGTACACGTCTTCCCTCAGGAGGATCGTTGTCTTCTTTGCCATAATCATCACCGTAAACGTCTATGTATATGTATATGTACACCCCTGTATAAACGTTTTCAGATAGATACGCGAAGAGCGTCTTTTTTCATGTGCGGAAACTACCGTGCAAAAACAACTGGCAAAAAGAGGCCTAGCCCATTCTACATTCGTGTGATCAAAGGGCGCCTTTGAAAAGATCCTCATCCTCAGATATCAGCAGTTCCTTCATACCAATCTTTTTGCTCCCTGCTACAGCATCAGCAAAGCCTTTGAAAATGACCACGGGCCTCGCCTCTTTTCCCTGCCCCATCAGAAGCTCAGCTGAAGCTGCCAACTCATCGACAACCGCTATGTTCTTAACCCTGAGGACTTGCCCAAATAGGTCCTTTTTTCCCCTGTAGTCTCTGAATGGCACGATTCCAGCGAAGCCTATGGCAAAGTTCACCTGAGCCCGCCTGAAAGGGCGGCTGTAGGTGTCACAAACAATCACTGCTACGTTTTTGCCAGTTAATTCCCTGATCCTTGATCGGCATTTTTCAGCCGATTCATCAGGGTCTTCAGGCAGAAGCGCAAAGCTATCTCTGCCTTGCACGTTTGACTTGTCGATCCCAGCGTTAATGCAAATCAAACCACGTTTATCTTCAACCAGCAAGATCTCATTGGAAGCTTTCACAACCCTCTTTGTCTCTCTGAGGACGAGCTCAACAAACTCTGCGCTCTTTCCGACTATTCCAGCAAGTTCCTCCGCCTTTCTCGATGGAGATGAAGTAACATCGCCGAGTTTTACCACTCTTCCTTCAGCTTTGGAAAAGATCTTCTGCGCGACAACGATCACATCTCCTTCTTCAAGCCTCAAACCGTTCTTCAGAGCGACATCAACGATCGTCTTCGCTACATCGTCACCTGCCTTCACTAAAGGGAAATCCTCCAAAGCGATAGCCGTGAAGCTCTTCAACCATTCGCCTCCCGCAAACTCCAATCTAGCATAGTATTCGTCCTCGTTAAATTCATGCCTGAAAAACTCTGGCTTCTGGAAGACGTGCTGCATCGTGGATCATGAAGTCTTATTCTAGATTCATAATGTTTAAGCTGAAACATGGCGGAAGTTTAAGCTTGATCAGACATCGTAAGGACGCGTCGCCATGAACAAATCATTCAGGTCACTAGCTATTTTGCTAATCTTAGCCGTAGCCAGTTTGTGTTTTTCTTTCAGAATCCCAATTCAAGAAGCTAGGGCAACATACGCGTGGGGCCCAATCGATAAAGACACCATTTGGACATTGGTTGACAGCCCATTCATCGTTTCCGGCGACATTGTCATCTATCCCAACGCGACTTTGACGGTGGAGCCCGCGGTCGAAGTCAGGTTTGGAGGAAACTTCTCGATAATTGTGGAAGGCACGCTTGTAGCAAAGAGCACCGGAGCATCAAGTATCAAATTCACTTCGAATAGGCTTAACCCAAAACCTGGAGACTGGGGAACCATCCTGCTCAACGAAACAAACTCACTCGCCTCGCTGAGCAACTGCACGATCGAATACGCAACGAACGGAATCGCTGTGGAGAATGGCAACCTAAAGATAGAAGAGAGCCGAATCACATCCAACTCCGAAAACGGCATTACATTAGCAAACGGAACCTTACAGGCAAACAACAACGACATCAAAAGCAACGTCGAAAGCGGCATCCACATCGAAGGAAACAATCAAGCTTTGATCCACAATAACAACTTTACTCTGAATGCTGACGGAGTCTCGTTAGCAGGGAACTTCACTTCCGAAGCAGACATACAGCAAAACAATTTCTTCACCAACACGCACAGTGGCATATCACTCGAAGCCGAATCCTACAGTAATACTCTAATCACTAGCAACGCTCTTTCGGCCAACAAACAATACGGATTCTACGTGTCAACAAATGCGAGCACAAAAATTACAAACAACTACATTTTGAACAACGCGGTTGGAATATTCTACGAAACGGGGAACACTCACGAGGCATACTTCAACGATTTTTACAGCAACACCATGGGCATGGATGTCTCCCAAGATGCAATGGTTGATGCCAAATACAACTACTGGGGGGACAGAAGCGGACCAGAACATGACTCTCTGAATCCATACGGAAAAGGAAACCCAGTTGGCGGCAACGGGACAAACCTCAATTTCACCTTCTTCCTAACACATCCGTTCGAAACCAGCGACTCCGCCCCCACGGCAATTCTTCAAACAGACAAAACTCTAATCGGACCAAATCAGAACGTAATCTTCATAGGCACCGGATCATACGACGACGGCCAAGTTGACCAGTACTTCTTCGATTTCGGCGACGGAACCAACACAAGCTGGACTACACTGTCAGTTTTCAATCACGGCTACGCCTCTCCAGGAACTTACACGCCAAGTCTGCAAGCAATAGATGATTTCAACGTCACAAACCAAAACACTGCAGCAACAAGCATCACCGTCCAGCAGAATCTGACACCCTTGAACATCGCGATTACTTCAAGCAACGCCAGCTTCGATGAGAGCTTCTCAATCACAGTTTACGCGTCAACTGAGACGGGGCCTGCAGACAATGCGAACGTGCGGCTTCTATCAGTTGGAGGCGGGAGTTTCACGCCAGTTTCTCCCTTGCCAAACTTCCCCGGCTACTTCACGGCCGTTTTCACACCTCCGAACGTTACGCGAGTATCGAACATTAGAATCATTGCTGCTGCATCCATGAACGGATACGCTGATGGCTCTAACTATGTAGACCTGAAGGTTCTTCCACCCCTTAACGTTCGAATGACCGCCAGCCAGACGACCGTCAACTCAGAGGAGAACTCAAGAGTGGATGTCTACGTAACTGACAGCTTCGAAGAACCAGTCGGCGACGCTAGCCTTACGTTGTCTGTCAACGACGGCACGTTATCAATAACTGCTGGAACAACAGACTTGAACGGCATAGCAACATTCAGCTTCAAAGCCCCTCTGACTTTAAGTCAAACAAAAGCCACCATAACGGCAACAGCCGACAAAATGGAATATGCAAGGGGACAAAGCCAGCAAGTCATCATAATCAACCCTCGCATGCTTATCGTCCAGATCACTGCGCAGCCAAGCCTATTGAGTTCTGAGGCGAAAGCAAACGTGACAGTTCATGTTTTGGGCTCACCTGAGATGAACCCGGTGTCTGAAGCAAACGTTACCATCACATCAGAAAACGGCGGAAACTTTTCCACAACGACAGGACTCACCGACCAAAGAGGAGACGTGGCTTTTTCCTTCACTGCTCCAGTAGCTGATGCACCGCTCAATGTCACTGTCTCAGCCTCGGCTCAGAAGACTGGATACGCTTACGGACAATACCGTCTACCCATGACTGTTAATCCGGGAACCCTCACCATTCAGATAGAGACGAGCTCACCAACGGTCACGTCAGCAGAAACGAGTGTTATAGAAGTCTATGTCACGAGCAACTCAGCTTCCATCGCCAACGCTTCAATCACGATGTCATCCAATTACGGAAACTTCTCCACCGCAACTGGGGTTACAAATTCGAGCGGTCAATGCACGTTTCTCTTTAACGCTCCTAAAACAACTTCACAATTGTCTGCCACAATAATGGCCACCGCGACAAGAAACGGGTTTGTAAATTCGCAGAATCAAACGACTATAGACGTGTTCCCCGAGATGAGGAATCAGGCTTTAGGTGGCTGGCCATTGACAACAATACTCTTGATCATCATCCCTGTGATCATAGTGGCTATTGTTGTGGCTCTGATTAAGCTGAAGGTGCTTTCAATATCGTACAAAGAAGAGTAGACGAACAGCAAAACTGTGTCGTGAGACGTAATATTTAATAGACCCAAGCCATCATAATAAAATGCATGAGAGAAGCAGAATGAAAAGACCACGGCCACAAGCACTTTCTAAGCTGAGAAGAGTGACTATTCGGTTCAATTTCCGAAAACGCAAAGACGCTACTGTTCAAGCACCACAGCCAAAATCGGTGCCTAGAGGCTTCAAGATCGTTGAGAAATACCCGCTTTACGAGCCTTTTGCACACGTAGCAATAGCGCAGAACCCGAAAACGGGAGAGCACAAGTACGTTCTGGACGAGTTGCAGCTTGACCAGCTTGAAAGAGGCGTCTACAATCGCATCTTGGAAATACTGTTAGCAGAGATTGAATCGCCAAAAGAGGAAATTCATGATCCTAGAAGATTCTTCGCAGATGAAGCCAGAAAAATTGTCAACAAATACCGCATAAGCCTAGGCTGGCTGCCCGACGTCTCATGGTACAAGATCCTATATCACGCCGAAAGAGACCTCGTGGGCTTCAGTCGAATCGACCCGATAATGCGAGACCCAAACATCGAAGACATCTCATGCGACGGAGTCAACAAGCCAGTCTACGTCTGGCACAGAAACTACGAAAGCATCGAAACCAACATCCAATTCGAAAGCGATGAAGAGCTTGACAACATGGTAGTCAAACTCGTCCACATGTCAGGAAAACACGTGAGCTCCGCCTTCCCTATCGTCGACGCTTCACTGCCCGGAAAACACAGATTAGCAGTCCTCTACAGACGAGAGATCACACCCTTCGGAACGGCATTCACGATAAGGAAGTTCAGAGAAGACCCCTACTCGATCATAGACCTGATAAACATAGGCACATTCTCAGAGGAGATGGCTGCCTACTTCTGGGTAAGTCTCGAAAACAGAGCCTCAATAATGGTTCTGGGCGGAACAGCAGCAGGCAAAACGACAGCGCTCAACGCTTTAGCCTGCCTCATCAGGCCTGGAAGCAAAATAATCACGATAGAGGAGACTGCAGAACTCAACCTGCCACAAGAAAACTGGGTCTCACTCATAGCCAGGCAGAGCTACGGGTTGGGCGGAAGCACCGTGGGCGAAGTGGCACTTTTTGATCTCGTGAAAACGTCCATGAGGCATCGGCCTGACATACTGATAGTGGGCGAGGTGAGAGGGCAAGAAGCCTACGTGCTCTTTCAGGCGTTAGCCACGGGCCACGGAGGCATGTGCACGATGCACGCTGAGAACTTGGACTCAGCAATCAAACGCCTTACCTCAAAGCCCATGGAGATCTCGCCAGCCTACATCCCGTTGATGAACATCATACTGTCAATTCAAAGAGTTCAACTGGTCAAAGGCGCGGAAAAGAAGGCGTACAGACGTGTATTGAACGTCAACGAGATCGCAGACTATGAAAACTACAAAAGCGTTTTCAAATGGCAGCCGGTTAAGGACGAGCATTTACCGAATTTTGACCAAAGCGTATTGCTACAATCAATTTCTGAACGTTTGGGTACGAGCAAAAAGGATTTGATCGAGGAAATAGGCAGACGCAAAGACGTGCTGCACTGGATGCGCGAGCAAAACATAAGAAGCTACAAAGATGTCGCCGCGATAATTGCAGAGTACTACGCCAGGCCGAAAGTGATCTACGAGAAGATTATGGCAGGGGAGGAGGTTACGCCAGTTGCCATTCCTGGAAACCATTGAAGCGTGGTCCTACCGGTTCTTCGGGAGACTGGCCCCTTCCTTCCTGAAGAACGTATTCGAGTTTAAAGACTACTTGGAAAAAGCCAGGATCAAGATCTATCCAGAGACCTACGTTTCACTGATGTTCTTCATTGCAACGTTGACGCTTCCCGTCTCGATAATATCAATCGGGATCGTGTACTTCTATGGATTCATCCCCATAATCTTCTTGCTGCCTCTTCCACTATACGTGATGGCAGGATTCCTGGTAGTACCCATGTCCAAAACGAGTGATAGATCAAGCAACCTGGAAAGAGAGATGCCTTTCGCATCCGCTTACGTCAGCGTCATGGCCTCCGGAGGGATAGCACCATACACGAGCTTCAAACGACTGGCAGACATCAAACTATTGCCCGCGATGAATAGCGAAGCAAGAGAAATCATAAAGGACGTCGAGATCTTCGGCATAGACCCGCTGACTGCAATCGAGCGCGCAGCAAAGAAAAACCCCTTGGACATCTACAAAGACTTTCTGTCGGGATACGCTTCGACAGTCATCATCGGGGGGGACATCAGACACTTCCTCGAAAGAAAAGCTGAAGACATTTTCAAAGCAAGGGCACTGCGTGTTAAGGCCGCAGCTGAAAGACTTGGAATGCTCCTAGAAACTTTCATCATAGTAAACGTGATGATGTCACTCTGCTTCTACATCATGTTCAGCGTGGAAAACATCGGAATATCCGGCGCCAGCGGGGGGGGCGGATCGACCTCAGGCATAATCCTCTACACCTACATCTTCAGTCCAATGCTTTCAATGATGTTTATCTACTTGGCACACAGCATGCAGCCCAAAACGCCCGTCGTTGAAATGCGCCCCTACAAAGTGTTTGCATTCTGCGGAGCCATAGCAGTCGTCTTGTTTATGCTCTTGACCGATTTCATGGGGTTCTTTCAAGTACCCTTCTTCACCTCGTTACATAAAATAGTCGACTTGCCCGTGGCAGTTGCAATCGCCTTGTTCATCGCAACGGCACCAGCCGCTATAGTGAACAGCAACCTATCAAAGAAGAGAACGGGAATCGAACATGGTATAAACAGCTTTCTGAGAGATCTGACGGAAGTCAGGAAAACTGGTCTATCCCCAGAGAAGTGCATTGAAAGCCTATCAAGCCGTGAGTACGGCATTTTCAGCAGGGAACTGCGCAAGATAAGCTCAGAGATCTCCTGGGGAATTCCCATAAAGAAGGTATTGACGGACTTCATCAAAAGGACTCGAAGCTGGATGACCCAGATCGTCATGTTTCTGCTCGTCGAGACAATTGACGTGGGCGGGGGCACGATTGAGATGATCGAGTCGCTAGCAAGATTCAATAACTTGACCCAGGAGGTCGAAAAAGAAAAGAAGTCAGAGGTGCGCCCCTACGTGATGATGCCCTATTTTGCTGCTCTGCTTCTTGTGGCAACGACGACAATGATGCTGGGCTTCACGACTGGCACCCTTGGAGCCGCAGGATCAGGACCACCCAAAGACTTGGACGCGATAAGGGCAACATTCACAACCGCATGCATCTTCCACAGCTACCTCATAGGCATAGTCGCAGGCAAAATAAGCGAAGAATCAATCTCTGCCGGCTTCAAACACGCTGCAATCCTAGCAGTTATCTCAGTGATAGCCGCCAAAATAGTGCCCATCTTCCTAAATTTCGGACAGTGGAGCAAAGTATGAGGAACAAGACAGCTCTTGACAGGCTAAGGCGAGACAATAGGGCAATCAGCCCAGCGATTTCCACAACCATAATCACGAGCGCAATCATCTCGATGCTCCTAGTGACTGTCCTCTTCGCAAACAACTATTTGAACGCGCGAATGGCAGAAAACGAGTTCAGTTCGATGAAACAGTTCATGCAGACGATTGGTCTCCAAATAGACGACGTAGCATGGACTGTTGGACGGACACAGACAATTCGTTATGCCAGCAAATTTGGTCAAGTCAGCTTCCAGAATGCAACACTGAACTATAGTCTCTATGTGAATAACATGTGGATTGCAAATTTCACTACAGGTGCTCTCATGTTTAATATGCCAACGGACAAGTACACCATTGCGAATAGCTACAGTGAACTGATATTCCCTTCTTCAAACTCTTCATTCCTGCAGCAGGGCACATCGGCGCCAGTAAGCCATGTATTTCTAATCGAGAGAGTTCCAATGAAGGATGGCAGTTACATAAGAGTAGTTGCTACACCATCAATAAGGCGGCTCAATTCGACAATATCAACTGGCAACGCGACAAGCTACTATAACTATTATAACTATTATCTCCCGATTCTGACAACCCAACCAGGAAATAACTCACACCTTTCACAATCGGTAACAATTGCAGCAACCTCAGTCAAGATCCAAACAATAAAGAATGCCAACAATATTAATATAACCCTTGACTTTCCAAAATCGACTCTAGGATTCGACTCAGGCTTCTTCAATTTTGACAGCACTAACTACTATGAAAACTTGAACGGGGGAACTGTTGAGTTTTACACAGGAGACGTTACTGTTTCGCTGGGACTATACAGCTAGCCCGGGGGATATGAATGCCACATGTGACAATTGAGTACATGATTATGATGCCTGTGTTGATTCTGCAGATCTTCCTGCTTCCCATGGTAGCCAGTTGGCTCATGAACATCTGGGTAGACTCACGCAAGACACTTGCCCTCCAAGATGTCGCAAGCCATCTGGGGAGCACGATGCAACAATTGTATTTCTCGCTGAACCACAACGACACGATACCTTCAGGAACGGTAACCTATTCCCCCGGACTTCCACCATTCATCGAGGACGCTTACTACGTAGGAAATGCGACGCTACTGACGGGTTCACTTCCGAGTTTGAATTCATACCTAGAATTAACCATGACATTGGTCGGAACCTCAGACTCGGCGACGGCCACAGTTGTCCTAGGATCCAATGTCCTCTGGCAACAGTCCACCTTCGTAAGTAATTCCAACCATGCATGCATTAGTGCTCAGAAATTTCCGAACGGAACCATATCGCTAAGGTTCGGAGAATAGGAGAACCGAAAAAATGGCCGGGGCAACCATCGATCATCTGGTCTCCCTCATAGTCATGCTAGGAGCAATACTGCTTTTCATAAGTCTCTTCAACCAAACCATCCAAACAGCAATCATGTATCAGCGTCACAGATATCTTGCAACCGAATGCAGCGACCTGCTTGACAATATGCTTCTCAACCCTGGCAGTCCACTCGACTCGGAATATACGACGTTCTGGGGAAGAAGCAACAGTACACCAACAAGTTTCGGCCTGCAAGACCCCGAATTTACTCAGTACGAGCTCAGCCCATTTTCCCTCATGCGACTAAACTATTCTCTAGGAAAACCAATACCGTATTCCAAGACCGGCATGTCCTATAGCAACAATACTGTGGGTGGAGCATCGCTACTCGTGCCTTTCAACGAGCTCGTCAACTACTCGACCGTAGCTGGACTACTTGGAATAAACGGAACCTACGGGCTTAGCCTCACCATAACTCCGATTGTAACAGTCAACATAAGTTTAGTACAGCCCAACCCATTGATCCTAGCCGTCACAGTAACGGGCAACGGTTATCCTCTTGCCAACGCCACTGTGAGCTACTGTCTCGTTAACGTCACAGGCCAGACCCAAATTCCTTCCTACACCATCAATAGTGGCACCAACACGACGAATAGCCAAGGTCAGGCTTTCTTACCGTTGGGCTTCGATGGGACACAAGCCTCATACGCTATGATTGTGTCTGCTCGCCTGAGTGGACTAGTCGGAGCCGGACATTACATACACAGTTTGTACGGCAGCGACTACGTAGTCCCGTTCATCGCCGATTTCAACAACGGAAGCGTGCTTCTTGCCCACAGTGGGGATGTATACGGTGGAACTAATCAAACCACGATAGGATACAACGCTACTTTTGTTCTGCTGACCCAAGACTTTACACTGGGCGAAATGCCACTTGGCAATGTTGCTGGAAACATTACTTCCGGTTCAGGACAGCCTTACAGCAATGTCACAATCCCCGCAAACAACACGGGCATTCCAGGCGTTCTAGCCATCACGTACGAGGAAAACCAAACGAATTCCGGCATCGTCTTGATGCCATGGGGAGTAAGCTCCATGTCTTTTCCAGTGGTGTTTGGAGGCAATCCGCTTACAAATGAGTGGGTTGCCACAGATACGCGTCAAGTTGTCATCGGCGGCGTTTCCTATCAGGCTAAACTTGCATTATGGAGTCTGCAAGGCTATCAGGGATGAGTTAGAATGATTCGAACCATAGAGGTTCTGCTCGTAATCATCATCATCACAGGAGCCTCAATAGTAGCTTCGATGTTTGCAGTCTTGCCTCAACCACAGCAAGTTTCACCCATAAATCTCCGAAGATTAGCCCTAACGACCCTCGAAATGTTGGACGCAGACCATGACCTCAGCCAAACAGCCTTCAGCACAACCGATGATCCAGCATGGGGCCAACTACAAACCGTGCTTTCGGCTTCCCTGCCCCCTAACATTGTTTACAATTTGACAGTCTACGACACATCAAGCGGAAGCACACAGTTAAACAACATAATCAAGTCAATGTCGAACGCAGAGAGCCTAGGCACAAGCTCCGATGTTGCCTCCATCTTAGTTGCCTCCTCAAACGCGACTTATAATGCTACCCCACAGAAGATCGGTGAAAATGGGGGTGGAGGAACACTCTACATATTGAACTGCAGCGACGCCAATGGATGGTGGATCACAGGATACACAGCAAGAACGTTGGCTGATGACTTATTCAGCTTACTCTCGCCATATTTCCAGGCCACAATAATGGTACAGAACACGACACAGCTTGGACAGATATTGAATGGAACCAAGATATCCACCTCATCTTACGAAAACATCACCAGTGCAGTTATAATAAACACGAATGGAGAAGCAGTTCCGATCCCGTCCGGTTACTATAACACAACAGGTTATGACGCTGGAAGCAGTTCATATGCGAAATACTCCTATCTGCTGGGAAACGCTACTGCCCAGCACAACTGGACGTGGGTGAGCATAGTAGGGTATCCTTTGTATTACGTGAGCAATACAGGTCTATTTCCTAATAATCAGAACGGTTTTGGAATTTACGGAATGATGGGTGTTGGTGCTGCAGGATTGAACTCCTTCTTTGAAGGGCTAAACAATGAAACGTACGCATACAACGACACTTGGATTACTGGTAGCAGCAGCGATGATTCTAATTTGGCAAACGTTGGGCTTTCGTCAGAAGCCTCCTATTACAGCAACTACTATGGCGTCTACCCCTCTCCCTATCAAACAGCCACAAGAGCATTGCCAGTTGCAATACTGAACAGATACAACCTGAACGCAACATCATACGTTTTGAACCAGGTGGACACGTGGCTTCCAGGAGCATTTTACGAGCACGCTGGATCAGGCGCCTTCTTGGCTTTGGGTTTGGCCAGGACACCAGATATCAGGTTAACAGCGCTTGGACTTCTTTGCGGTTACAAGCCAAGACTCTATCCTTCCAAGTTGCAAGATACTGAAACATCAAGGTTTGTAGTCCTGCAACTTGGGCAAGCTGGAGGAGGGTAAAACAATGAAAGATAGAGGTCAGTTTTCAATCATCGCCGCTTTGCTTGTGGCAGTAGTCCTCATAACAACAGTCATGGTTACCTACTCCACGATTCGAAACAGCCCAGTCCAAAACCAGTCACCAATCTTAAGCGCAATCGATGAAACAAATTTGGCAATCAAACAGATTCTGGGCTTCACAGTAGGCTACTACGGCTCTGTTTTACAAGTCACTGGAAACGTGTCATACGCGAGAATGTTAGCGTTGAATTACCTTCAATCTGGACTGCAGAACGTAGCAAATATGCATCCCGAATGGGGAACGTCACTCAGCAATACAAGCACGCCTGCACTTCAGGCGTACTGGTTCACAAACACAAGCTACAGCAGCGGAAACTTGGCTGTCACCTATAGTTTAGCAGGGCTGGGAATCCTGGGTGTAAACTATCAGACTTCATGTAAACTAGGCGTACAGATCCTCAACAGCGTAAACGGACAAGCAAGCATTAACATAACCCAAGATCGAAATGAACCCCTCGTAACCCTTGGAAAACAGAACTTCAATTTCTACCGTTACAACAACGCCAGTTCAGCTTGGGAACCTGTGAACCCGAACACGGAACCGACAGCTTATCCAAATGGCACATATCACGTTAACATGCCATCAGGAACAAACCCCTACTCCTACATCGTTCAAATAAAAGACCAGAGAGGAATCATTACGGTGGCCTCTTCATTCAACAGTTACACTTGCGCATTAGCATGGAACTCCACGTCAGTCCAAGCTGGCTCGCCATCAGCTCAATACTACGTGAATACCTACAATTCAAGTGTAGATTCTTTCCCAGACAAGGGAACACACAGCAACTTTGTTGCTCAACAGAATACTGACAGCGTTTACGATAACATGACTGAAGGCGATGTTCCAGTAATAACCACCGCCCAAACATTTGCGCAGAGCAATTCTACAAACGGTCAAATCGGAACTTGGAGCAATTTTACAACAGAACAGTATGCTGACAACATTAACGACACATTGACCGAAGGCGATGTTCCAGTAATAACCACCGCCCAAACGTATGTGCAAGCCAATTCCACAAACACGCAGATAGGGACTTGGAGCAATTTTACAACAGAGCAATATTCAGATGGAACATATGACACATTGACGGAAGCGAATACTGTCTCGAACTACACGTATTGCAATGGTAATAGCACAAGTACTGGGTGGATCAATCCTTCTTATGCTTATAACAACAAGACTGCGGACGGAGCATCGATCACCTGGGCAACATCAGGATATTGTGCCCCCTTAAGGCTTAATCTTACATCTACTGCAAAAGGCACATTGATACAATATTTTGTTAACCGAAATTCCATGACTGTTACTACTATGGAAATCTCTGTCGCTAATCAAACAGGCGCGTGGACTCTGGCTTATAGTGGCACACCAACGTATGGTGCTTATGCCAACGCAACCCTCACTGCCACTTTCACCTACACAGCGATGGAGTTCAATTTCACTTCCTCAGGAATCACAAGCCGAACTGTCTGCGTCAATGAAACCCAAGCCATAAACGCCACCGTCACCCCATTAAATTATCAACTCTCCTTAGAAGAACAATGGAACCCCTCGCCTTACAGTGCAAATTTGACTAAAACTCTATGCATAAGAACAGGGGCAAATAATACCGCAGAATTCCTCAGATTAGATTGGTGGAACACTACATCATCGGCATGGCTTAACATAAACTCAAGTCTAGTCAATAATGCTTGGAACAACATAACCGTGACAAACTACTTGACAGCTTCCAATTTCACCATAAGATTTTCAGATGGCACTCCAAACGGCGATACCGTCCAATCGACTTGGCAAATAGATTGCGTCCTACTTTACACCCAAAACTCCACAGACAATTACCAACTCTCCTTAGAAGAACAATGGAACCCCTCGCCTTACAGTGCAAATTTGACTAAAACTCTATGCATAAGAACAGGGGCAAATAATACCGCAGAATTCCTCAGATTAGATTGGTGGAACACTACATCATCGGCATGGCTTAACATAAACTCAAGTCTAGTCAATAATGCTTGGAACAACATAACCGTGACAAACTACTTGACAGCTTCCAATTTCACCATAAGATTTTCAGATGGCACTCCAAACGGCGATACCGTCCAATCGACTTGGCAAATAGATTGCGTCCTACTTTACACCCAAAACTCCACAGACAATTACCAACTCTCCTTAGAAGAACAATGGACAAACGCAAACTATACAAATGCGCAGTTATGCATAAGAACTGGATCATTATCTGCAGAAGCAATCGCAGTTGAAGCGTGGAATGTTAGTGCAGGTGCATGGACAAACATTTTGAGCAGCTTAAACGCAAACAGATGGAACAACGTTACAGTTTCTGCATACCTACAACCACAAAACTTTACCATAAGGTTCAAGGGCACCAACGAAATCTCAGATCCTGTTCAAGATCGTTGGCAAATAGATGCGGCACTTCTTGCCGTTTGGCCCACCGCAGACTTGTACTCGTTGTCACGACAGGGAACGATCGTCGCAGAGCTACTCCAGAACGGGACGATGCGATGGCTCGGACAAAACCTATTACTGACAAATTCTAACTCAACGCTACCCTTTCCTCCAGTACCTGTAAAATCAATCCACGTTAACGAAACCATAAACGGTGTGAACAGCGAGGTTCCGTTCCAAATAGAAGACTGGTCTTCGGCATATCGCATTCCACTTGGCCTGACAAGCAACATGAGCATTTTCAGCAGCAGAACGATGATCGTCTTCCTCGCAACCCCAAATGCTTCAAAAGCCACGATATGGTGGAATGGAAGCGACACAGCCTCGCAAACGCCATACGCTTACACAAACAGATACTTCAATGATACCCCCAGTTCGGGAAAACTTTCAAACGGCCTTACAACACTTCAGCTTCAGAGCAACTTTGTTGTGACCTCCACGGTCGGAAACTCATCAGCTACGTCCAACTTCATGCGTATCAACAACAATGCGAGTAGCTACGGATCAGACCCATCATACGTAATTACCAACGGCACGGTGAGAGACATAATCCATCAGGAAGCTGAATGGGGCAATGAGGGCAATGGCGTCTACGGTGTCACCAATTGCTCAGACATTTACTCGGACATTGTGTTAACTTTGCCAGCGAATACGACGTACTATACATATCAGCTGAGACTGATGTTTGTGCAGTCGCAACAGAACAAAACGATTAGTGACCTACGCCCGATCCTGTTGATCTCGTTGACTGGCCAAATTCAAACTGAAAATGGAACGATAAGCGGCCTGCCTATCGTTTCAAACGCCACAGACCTGTTTTACAATTATTCGGCCTCATCTTGGGCTCATCATTGGAGCCAATCCGTTTCAGCAACAAAAGGCGCAGGAATAATATTCACAGACAGTGCCAATCAGAATCTATACGTATTTGACAGCATTACAGGAATAAAGACTGGAGCTATTAACACGAATTCCACCGGAACAATTCAGGTGTCGCCAGTCGCTAAGTCCCAATTGAGCTTCAACACCACGTTGGATCCTCGCATGCAGGACATCGTGTGGTACGGCGCAGTCGTGACATTTGACACAACAACTCCAATCAACAACATACCGATCTACAACAATAATGACCAAACAGGTCTATGGATGATCGCCGAATACCCGCCAACCGTCGCTGTAACAACAGAAAATTATCAGTAGCACCAGCAATCGTATTCCAATATCCTGAGTGCAGATTTCAAATTCACACAGGTTAAATAAATCGTCAACGTGATCCGTAAACACAAAGGCGAAGATTTATGCCTAAGCAATCAAGATCCAAGAAGGCCATAACGCCCATACTCGCCACTCTGCTATTAATAGTCATAGCAGTCGGAGCCATAGTCGTAACATATGCTTGGGTAATGATGTACCTGAACAACGCAGGAAGACAAGCAGGCATAAGACTGGCCAAGGCAAACGTGCGCTTCTACGGAAGTGCAAACGACAAAATAGACATCGACATAGCCAATGAAGGAACTTCCGACACGCAGATAACCCAAGTCTACGTTGGAACATCGCCTTCAGCATTGCAGAGCTTAACCAGCCCATCTCTCCCACAACCATGCATCGCGGGTGCAGCACCAGCGAGAATCACTGTAAACTATAACTGGACGCTCGGAACAACATACTACTTCAAAATCATAGCATCAGGACAAATACTTGAACCTTGGTCAGAACTAGCACCAACCACCCCAGCTTCCTAGAACTGGAAAAACCCACTTTCTAACGTAGAATTTCACCACACACGTTGCGCATACTTTCCCCAATTATTAAATATCCAGAGCAAGAAGAACAGGCATTCATCAACGGTGTCAACCTTGCAGCTGATACTCGACCTAGCAAGATCATCGATTGCGATGCTCGTTCTTTCTTATGCTTCCTGGAGCGACTACAAGACACGCGAAGTAAGCAACAGGGTTTGGCTGCTGTTTGCCCCCGTTGCCTTCGGCCTCACAACAACTGAGCTTCTTCTTGCTGTTCCTAACGGCACCTCTGACTTACTTCCTTATGCGACATGCTTCGGGTTGACATCAGGCTTCGCCATATTGATCTTCTACACTGGCGGCTTCGGAGGTGCCGATGCAAAAGCCCTGATGTGCCTTGCCCTTGCACTGCCATTCTATCCAGATAAGCTTCTGGCGCCTATCACTCATGATATTTCACTGATATCGCAGAATTTCTTTCCAATATCCGTCTTCACAAATTCAGTGCTGTTCGCCGCCTTAGCCGCTCTAGCAATGCTTTTCTACAACATGTCCAAGCGACTGATGACCCATGAAAACCTCTTTCAAGGAGATCACAAGAGGGAATCCATTGGAAAAAAGATCCTGGTCCTGCTGACCGGCTACAAGGTTCCAGTTGAAGAACTGAAAGAAAAATGGCACGTTTACCCGCTGGAAGACGTTGAAAAAACTGAAGAAAACAGACTGAAAAGAAAGTTGATCATTCTCCCCAAAGACGAGGGAAGAAAAGAAATCGTTGAAAGAATCGACGAAGCCATCAAGAGCGGAGCAATCCCGAACGAAGTCTGGGCAACACCCGGATTGCCCATGCTCATCTTCATCCTAGCCGGCCTGATCACAGCGCTTTTCTTCGGCGACATCATCTGGATCTGTATGAGACTCCTGCTCAGATGACTCAGAACCCCAAGCTGTTAAACCCTCGAACAGCATCACCTGGCTCATGCTAGTACTGCATGAAAAAAGCTATCTGATCTTCAGCCTAATCATGCTCGGTGACAACCCGATTGTCGAACGCCTGTCTAGAAGAACTCGAGAGCTTCCTGCAAAAAAAGCATATGGAACTCACTGTCGTAACCATGCCCGACTTTTTCCTCGACCGATTGATAAGCCTCCGCTCCGATCTGAAAACATTCTATGAGGATCTCGCAAGAGTGGCAAAGAGAAAGGACGGAGCCATAGACAACATGATCCAAGAAGAGTTGAGAGGCGGCAACGCCATCAACACCGCCTCAGCCCTCGCCGCGCTCGGCGTCAACGTCATTCCAATAGTTTGCACGAACAAGCTCGGCCTGCAACTGCTCAAGTTCCACCTGAAGAGCCGAAACGTTGACCTCACTCACGTCAAACTGGTCAACGACGCGTCGATCACCACAGCGTTGGAGTTCGAAGCCGAAGGAAAGAAGGTCAACATCATGCTCAGAGAAGTCGGCTCACTTGCCCAGTTTGGAATGCAACAATTAAACAGCGACGACCTTGAAGCCATCGACAACGCCGATTACGTGTGCGTCTTCAACTGGGCCGGAACCCGACGATTCGGAACCGAACTAGCCGAAGGCGTCTTCCACCGAGCAAAAACACGCGGAAAAGGCAAAACATACTATGACACGGCCGACCCAACCCCAAACGAAAGCAAAATCCAGAAACTAGTGAACTCTGTCCTGAGAGGCAACGACGTGGACATCCTGAGCATGAACGAGAACGAGGCAGTCCGCTACGCCACACGCGTCACCAAACATGCTGGAACCAAAGACCTGCCGCTTGACGAACAGGCAAAACAGGCCGCAAAGACGCTGGCGGCACACCTGAATGCAAGGATCGACCTGCACACAACCAGCTTTTCTGCAACGTTCGCAAGGAACCGCGAAACCGTCTTCCCAGCCTTCAAGGTTCCAGTCTTGAGGACCACTGGGGCTGGAGACGCCTGGAACGCGGGAAACATCCTAGCCGACGCTCATCAACTCTCAGACACATGCAGACTGGCCCTGGCCAACGCCGTTGCAGCCAGCTACATTTCAAGCCCTTCGGGAACACATGCTACGTTGAAGCAGCTGACAAGGTTCTGCGCGAGAATGAAAAAAAAGGAGTCAACCTAGCCTCTCTTGCCGCTGTCACAAGCCCGCATCAATCATGCTTGACAGATCTGCCCTGTCCCAGTGAGAAAGCATCCCGGCTGCAAACAGCGTGTCAGGCGTCAACGCTTCGGCTAAGCTATTTAAACGCATTCAACATTCTAACCATAGACAAAGCGACTAGTCTGGGAAGTCTGAAGCTTGAAGCCTAAACTGTTCGGAAGTTCAGGAGTTCGCGGCTTGACCAACGTGGAGTTGACACCCATTTTGGCGGCTCAAGTAGCGTTGGCAGTGGCCACTTACGCAAGGGCAAAGAAGGTGCTGATAGCCCGGGACACTAGGGTTTCAAGCTTGATGTTCGAAGAGGCGCTGGTTTCCGGCTTTCTAGCAGGCGGCGCAAACGTAGCCTGCTTGGGCATTATCCCAACTCCCGTCCTAGCGTATCTGACGAAGAAGCTGCATGCAGACGCCGGCGTGATGATTACGGCGTCGCATAACCCGCCTGAATACAACGGCATAAAGATCTTTTCCAACGACAGCCTAGCTTATAATGAGAAAAGTCAGGACGCGATTGAAAAAATCGTTGGAAACGAGGATTTTCTGCTCGTCGATTGGCAGAGAATAGGCCGGTCTGAACATGTTGACGAGGGCAGCACCTATGTCGAGATGATAAAGAAAAAGATAAGCTTGAACAAGGAATGGAATATCATCGTTGACCCTGGATGCGGCGCGACGTACAGTCTTGCCCCGATGCTTCTCGCTGAATTGGGATGCAAGGTAACGGCTGTCAATGCGCAACCTGACGGGTTCTTCCCAGCCAGAAGTTCAGAGCCGAACGCTGAATCCTTAAAGTCTCTAGCTATGATCGTCAGAGAACTCGGCGCAGATGTGGCCGTGGCCTTCGACGGTGACGGTGACAGGGTTGCATTCATCGACGAGAAGGGAAACTTTGGGGATTTTGACCGTGTCCTAGCGGCGTATGCGGCTTATGAAACGAGGAAAAGAGGCGGTGGAGTAACAGTGACGAACGTGGAAGCGTCGATGTGCATGGAGAAGATGGTTGAGAAGGAGGGTGGGAGAGTCGTGAGGAGCAGGGTCGGCGACGTGTACATTTCAGAGGCCATGAAGGCCAACAAGGCCTGCTTCGGGGGAGAGCCGTGCGGTGCCTGGATACACGCGGATTTTCACCTTTGCCCGGACGGGATACTCTCATCCGTACTGCTTCTGAAGGCACTTGAAGAAGAGGATAAGACTCTCTCGGAATTCATCTCAGAGACGCCGCGTTACCCGACACTTAGAGAGAACCTTGCCTGCAGGAATGAGGTGAAGCAAGAGGTTGTGAAAGACGCCGGGGCAGGTTTGAAGAACGTTTTCCCGAGCTATAAGGACTTTTCCGCGGTTGATGGTGTTCGACTCGTCCTCGAAGACGGCTGGGTTCTCATCAGGGCATCTGGGACAGAGCCTATGATTAGACTGACTGTTGAAGGCGAATCTTTGAGGAAGGCAAAAGAGATAATGGAAAAAAGCGCAAAACTCGTTGGAACACGTGTTAAGGAGAAGCAGAAATGAAAGCCGTGATCTTGGCAGCTGGAGAAGGCGTGAGGCTCCAGCCGATAACGTCCACTAGGCCCAAGCATTTGATCAAAGTCGGCGGAAAACCAATACTTGAACGTTGCTTGGAATCTTTGAAGGCATCCGGAATAACCGACATGCTGATCGTCGTACATTACAGGGGCGACATGATCCGGCAATATTTCGGCGACGGCCAGAAGTTCGGGGTGAAAATCGATTATGTGGAACAGAAGGCTACGGTTGGAACCGGCGACGCCGTCGGCGTGGTTGAGCCACACCTGAAAGACGAGTTCCTCCTCGTCTACGGCGACCTGCTGTTCACGGGCGAAGCGGTGAAAACCGTCCTAGACATGCATGAGAAAGAGAAGCCAGCGGCAACCATGGCGGTAATACCGGTTGACAAACCGGAAAACTACGGCATTGTGGAGCTTGAAAGGGACACGCATATCAGACGAATTGTTGAAAAACCGAATCGACAAGATGCTCCCACGAACCTGGCCAACGCTGGCATCTACGTTTTTTCACCGGAGATCTTCGACCGGATAAAGGAGATCTCCGCCTCATCTAGGGGCGAATGGGAAATCACGGATGCGATCTCACTGATGCTGAAGCAGGAAAAGACTTTTCTAGCCGTTAGACTCTCACGCGAGGACTGGTTCGACATCGGCAGACCCTGGGACCTGCTTGAAGCAAACTGCTGGGCACTGGCCAAGACAGTACATAAGCTAGCAGGACTCGTGGAAAATGGCGCCCACCTCGTCGGCCCCGTGACCGTTGCAGAAACAGCACGCGTGCGCTCAGGCGCATACGTCGAGGGTCCAACAGTGATAGACGAAGAAAGCGACATCGGCCCGAACTGCTACATTCGCCCTTTCACAAGCATCGGAAAAAAAGTGCGCGTCGGGAACGCCTGCGAAATAAAGAACAGCATACTGATGGACGGCGTGCACGTCGGGCATCTATCATACGTCGGCGACAGCATAATAGGGGAAAAATGTAACTTGGGCGCGGGAACGATAACGGCCAATTATAGGCTTGACTCCGGAACCGTGAAGATGATGGTCAAAGACAAGGTCGTTGACACGGAGAGTAAAAAACTCGGCGCTGTCCTAGGCGACAACGTTAAAACTGGAATAAACGCGCTGCTCATGCCCGGCGTCAAGGTCGGAGTCAACAGTTGGGTCGGCCCGAACGTGGTCGTAGAGAGGGACCTAGATGCCAACACGATCGTGCTGCTGAAACAGGCCTTGGAAAAAAGACAGCTCAAACCATAACCGCCGCATATTGCCGAAAACGTTAAAAGTCCTTAAGCAGTTTTTCTTGTTCGAATCACATGAAGCAGCAAATGTTGCTCAAGCTTTTGAAGGAAATGTTGAAGAATTCCAGGAGAAGCGACAGGGAACTGGCGAAAGCTGTCAAGGCTTCCCAGCCGACGGTGACAAGAAACAGAAAAGTGCTGGCACGATACATCAGAAGCTACACGGTTGTCCCCGATTTCAGCAAGATTGGATATGAGATACTGTCATTCACCTTCGCCAAGCGTCGAACCTACGACAGCAAAGCGTTGGGAGCAAGTCTTCCCGCGGCCAAAGAGTGGTTCATGAAGAAGCAGAACGTCATCTTCGTGTCCGACGGTGAGGGCCTTGAAAGAGATTTCGCAGTTATCTCGGTTCACAAAGACTACTCTAAATACGCAAATTTCATGCGGGACTGCGTCCTCAATTTCTCCGACATCATGTCTGATTTCCAATCTTTCATCATAAGCCTGAAGACGGGAATGGTGATGAAACCCTTCGACCTCACTTATCTTGCTGATGATGTTGAAGAGTTTCAAATCTAACTGCCAAGTCAGATGCCTCGTCGAACCCATCGATCGCACTCCTGTTCTTCAGCCGGTTGATAAGAAATCGAGCCGAAGATCCCGCTTCATCGGTTTAAATAGTTGTTTTGCAATTCCGTATGGTATAATGGAGGTTACATGATTGTCAGTTGCACAGAGAAGATACTTCACCGAAGTCTCAGCATTAGCGGATAGACATGTGATCGTTTCCACCACGATGGGCAAGACGTTCACCGGAACGATGATAGGCATTAACCCGGATAATCTGAGCCTCTGCCTGGCAGATGCGAAGGACGATGAGGGAAAACTGCTGCACAGAGTTTTCCTGAACGGGAACGTCGTGGCTCAGATTCTAAGCGTTGAGAAACCTTTCGACTTGAAAGCTCTGGCAGATCGTCTTGAAAAGGTGTTTCCAACCATGGTCAAGCTTTACGAGGACAAAGGGTTCATCTGGGTCATGGATAAGGTCAAACTGACCGAGAAGGGCGTCGTTGAAGGTTCAGGGCCAGCTGCGGAACGCGTGCAGAAAGTCTATGAGCAGTTCATGGGCGAATCCAAGGGCAAGGTCTAGATAAACCAGCGAAAAGGTTGCTCCTCTTTCTTCTTTTCTTGCACATAGCTCCTAATCAAGCCGAAGGACTCCAACATCTTCTTAGTCTCTTCAGCTGCGGCTTCGAGTTTCGACAAGTCAACGTTAAGGTTCAGGAACTTGTTTAAGGCGACCAGAGCAGTACGCGTGGCAACCTCATCGGGATGCGTGCCAGGAGTCTCCACCAACAGCGCAAAGCCTTTCAGGCCTTTCAGCTTGCCAAGGCCAACCAGTAGCCCAGCAACACCGAATATCTGTCCGACCATTATCTTTGTGCCCAAGCTCACGGCCTGATTCAACGATTCCACGTCTGTGGCCGCGCTGAAAACCTGCGGGACCTGCTTCGCCTCATCAGTCTTGAACCCCCCAAGAGTTATGAGGTATCGGCAGCCCAACTGTTTAGCCTCATCCACCACTCGACCGCAGAGCTCATACTGCCCAAACGTCGTCAGCGCCTGCGTGTTGCCATGCCACAGTATCAGATCACGACCTCCAGACTTGTTCTTAACGTAGTAGAGCTCATTAAGCGGGGAACGCATGTTTCCTGTTTCCGTCGTCACGGCCAAGTCTTGAAATGCGGAAGAATGAATCTCAGCGAAACGGACGGCCTTCAACTCGCGGATCAAGTGCAAGACGGCGATGTTGGCCACGAACCCGATGCCTGGCAGACCCTCGATCAACACAGGATCACTGAGTTCCGGCTTTTCGTACGTTTCGATCACACAGACCATGAGCTTAGATTCCCCTGAAAGAGCAAATAGTTAGAATCCTGCTTGCGATATAAGCATGTCTAGCCTCGGCAGAACGAATGTAGACAAATTCAGTTTCAGTAGAATTCTACGAGCCTCAGCTTCTGAAGGTCCTTCAGAAACTTCAACACATTTTCCGGATCAGTCATGCTGTATTCCGCTGACACGGCCAAAGCTATGTCATAAGCAGTCCGTCTTCCATCGATGAAGTTGACGACTTCAAGCATCTTCTTGCCGAAATCAATATCCCTCTCCGAAACGTTATCATACCATGCATAATTCTCCAAGCCCAATCGTTCCCGAAGCACGTCGCTGCCCAGCGAACCCTTAAAACGCCGTTTAGGAACAAGCTTCTTCAATTCCCTTTCCGACCTAGTCTCTTCCAGCTCAAGCAGGAGCTTTGACTTTCCCATGATAAAGCTCAGAGTCTCTTCAAGCCTCGCCGTTTCCCGCTTGCCCGCATCAATGATGCTTCTGCAGCACTTGTTGAGGTGTGCTTCAAGTTCTGGGCTTTCAGCGAGTCTTTTCACAGACTTGACCCCTTCCGTCTCGCGTCGAACGATGTGCTCGATCTTGCTCTTGTAGTAGAAGACTGTTCTTGCGATTTCTCTCTCTTGGTCGCCTAGACTGCCCTTGATTCCATCACCGTTCTTACACTTCATCAGCTCTTCGACACCCTCCAAGCAGGCTTCGCCAAGTCTACCCACTCCTTTCGAAGCCGTCTGACTTGCAAAGAAGAACGCCTCTTCCGCCCCAGCGCTCGCAAGCATTAACGCAGCGACCGTGGTTATCCACCCGACCCTTCTCAGGCTGTCCTCGCTCACCTTGTCTATCGTATCCATGCTCGTGTGATAGTACAGATCTGGCCATTGGAGAAGCATAACGCATGGCACTCGTGTGGTGGCTTCCGTGAATTCTGCGTGGTCGCTTCCCCCGCTGAATGCAGTTGTTCGATACCGGAACGTGGAACTTGGGCCAAACCGTGTCTGGTGGTCGAACTCCTTGACGGTTCGTTCTATGAGGCTGAACATGAAATCGTTCAGGTAGGAGGGAAGGCTGTCAGGCGTCCGATCAAGATTAAGCGTAGACCGGCAGAGTTCCTGATTCTGGCCGACCATGTCCAAGTTCACGCCTGCCACGAGTCTTCCTTGTGAATCTTTGTGGCTCGACAAGTAGGCCACCGTGCCCAACGTTTCAGGCACCCACATGAAACGGATGGTTCTCATCGGCTGCGGAATCCTCCCCGCAGCTATGAGCAACTTGATGGTTCTTGCAATTTCAAGAAGCAAACCGCTTCCAGAGGCGTTGTCGTTTGCGCTTGGCTTGGGGTGGCAAAGGTGAGCGACTAGGAAGACTTCCTCGTCTGGTTTCTTCTTGCCCTTTATGGTTGCGGTTAGGACATCTTCGCAGAATGGAAAGAGCCGCGCGTCTACAGTAGCTTTGAGCCTCACGTTCTTGCCGCCTTTAAGGAGGGCGCGAAGGGCGTTTCCTTGACGCTTGCTCAGTGAGAAACCAAACTTGACCTTGGAGAGTTCTCTTGCCGTCGGCCAGATAGCCTGATACGCATGAGCGTCAGGAACGTCAAGGCTTTCGCGGACGCTAGGCATCTCAAACGTAACCGTGTCAGTGATGACTCCCGCGGCGCCATACCTGTAAACAGCCTGTTCATGAACGGCTCTTGCCCTGCCCGTGGCCAAAACGAATTTACCCTTGACGTTTTTTCCTTTGTAGTTTTCAGGTTTAGTTCCTTCGCCCACGTCCATGAGCTCAGCAACGATGCCCTCCGGAGGCGTAGCATTGCTGAAGGCGTGCAGGCTCTGAGGGATATCTTCGTACGTTGCAAGCTGCTTTTCATTGGGCTCTACGAGGCAAAGCGTGGCACTTTTGACTTCCCAGCCTATCGGACTCCTGTGAGTCCAATATTTGCTTTTGCCGTCTGCTGGAAACTGTTCAATCTTTGCGTCCTTGAAGCCTAGTTCTTGCAGTTGACCTTTGACGTACTCAGCGGCTTCATGAAACATCGTTGAGCCTTGAATCCTGTGGAACCTTGAGATCTGAGCCACGAAGACCTTGGCGCTGCTGCCTGAGATCTCGTCCTTAACAAGTTTGGCAAAGTCCATAAGCATCAGACCCAGCATTTTGCTTAGGGATCTTCTGAGTAAAAGGTTTGCGATTGCCAAGAAACTCATCGCCAGCGGACGATCATCTGACGGATTTTCTTATATGCCGGTTCGTTCGTTCTTGTTTCAGGTTTACTGATGTCTTTTGAAACAAAAGAAAAAGACCTGCTAGGAAGAATCGGTAAGATCAAGACTAAGAACGGCACTGTTGAGACCCCGGTTCTTCTTCCAGTAGTGAACCCGGCTATTCAGCCGATACCTCCTAGAAAGATTAGAGAGGAATTTGGTTTTGAAGCGTTGATCACAAATGCGTACATCCTGAAACAGCGCTTCCGAGACGAACCCATACGAAAGGGTTTGCACAAGTTCCTGAACTTTGATGGAGCAATAATGACCGATTCAGGCGCCTATCAAATCCTGGTCTACGGCGATGTGCAAACGGACCCGGAAGAGATAATCAGCTACCAAGAACAAATTGGCGCCGACATAGCCACCATCCTGGATATACCGACAGGCTGGAAAATAACGGAAGAACATGCAAGGCGAACAGTGAAAGAAACGTTGAACCGTGCCCGCAGACTCTTCAAAACCAAGGCGCGTGACGATATTCTCTGGGTAGGCCCAGTGCAGGGAGGAAAATACCTAGATCTTGTAGCCAAATCCGCCCGAGAGATGGGCAAGCTTCCATTCGATATTCACGCTCTGGGCAGCCCGACTGAAGTCATGGAACGTTATCGCTTCGACGTGCTCGCAGATATGATAATGACGGCGAAGATGAACCTGCCCCTTGAAAGGCCGCTGCATCTTTTCGGAGCCGGACATCCATTCATGTTCGCGCTGGCAGTCGCACTGGGATGCGACCTTTTTGACTCCGCGGCCTACGCAATTTATGCAAGGGAAAACCGTTACATGACCGAAGATGGCACATATAGACTAAATGAACTGGAGTATTTCCCCTGCACGTGTCCAAGATGCAGCCGTTCAACTCCGAAAAACGCACTCGAGCTTGAAAAGGAGCAGAGACTCAGCTTCCTTGCCGAACACAACCTCTACGTCTGCGCTGCAGAAATGAGACGGGTAAAGCAGGCCTTGAAAGATGGTCGACTGTGGGAACACGTTGAAATGCGAGCCCACGCACACCCAGCTTTGCTTCAAGCCCTGAGGAAACTGTCCAAATACGAGGAATTCATCGAAGAACACAGTCCCGTCACAAAGGACAGTGGCCTATTCTTCTTCAACTCCATAAGCCTGATGCGCCCGGAGATCGTCCACCACCGAAAAATGCTCATGCAAAGATACACAAAACCCAAGGACGCCACGACCCTCCTGCTTATGCCGCAAACTGAAACGAAGCCCTTCCACAAATCAGGGGAGTACAAGCAAATCGTAAGAACTCTCAGACGGCTAGGATTGGGAGACACCAAGATTCACGCGTGTTTCTACGCAGCGCCCTTCGGTGTGATCCCAATAGAGCTTGATGAAGTCTATCCGTTGTCACAGCATGAAATAGTCGTTCCACCAGACAGCGAAACAGCACGATACGTGGCAGAACAAGTGGCAGATTATGTCAACCGAACAAGCTACAAGGCAGTGATATTCGTCAACGATATGAAAAACTGGAAAAAAACCATCCTAAACACGTGCAGGAGGTCGTGCCGAAAAAAGGAGATCAGCTTCAAAACCTTCGGCGTTGAAAAGGCGCGAGCGAAACTCTAGGCAACTTCTCTGAGCCCCCGCAGGATCTGATAGCGCGCGCTGAGGACAGAGGAAGCTCATAACAATTGACAATGAGCAAAACCGTTTTTAAACCTGTGCGCACTTCATCTTCACACCAGAAAAGTCGAATGAACATGATAAGGGCAGATCTGCACTTCCACACTTGCTATTCGCCAGACGCGACTAACTCTCCTAAGAACATAGTAGAGAAACTGAACAAGCATCCAACCGTCAAGGCCATGGCCATAACTGACCACAACACGTTAGAAGGTTACCGCAAAACGGCAGAACTTGCAAAGGCTTACTCGGACATACTTATAATCCCAGGCGTTGAGATAAGTGCCGAAGAAGGCGAAATAATACTGCTAGGCATAAGACAACTACCGCCGGAGCCATGGGTGGTCAGAAACGTAATCGCCTACTCGAAGGCAGTGAACGCCGTGACGATAGCCGCTCACCCATATCGGGGTTATGGCCTCGGCGACTTTGCTGCCAAGCTTGACCTTGACGCCATCGAAACCCTGAATGGCATAACATCACCGCATCAGAACAAGAAGGCTGAGGAGCTGGCCAGGGTAAGAGGCTTACCTGGAGTTGCGGGCAGTGACTCGCACTTCTACTATGATCCTTGGAACGTTTACACCGAGATTCAAGCCTCATTGGATGTTGATGAAATCTTGGCGGCTATAACGAAGGGAAACGTTAGGGCTTCTCTGACTGAGAAGTCAATAGATTTTTAAAATGGCACAAAACATGATTACAGAATCAGTAGATGAAAAGAAATGAGTCAAGTACAAATCGGGTTCTTGGGTGGAACCCGCGAAGTCGGGAGAATCGCCATCACGGTGAAAACCGAGAAGACACAGGTGTTGCTGGACTATGGCGCCATGCTTGATCACACGCCTGGTTTTCCCATGCATGTCCAACCGAAGGATATTGATGCTATAATTCTGAGCCATAGCCACTTGGACCATTCTGGTGCAATCCCAATATTCTACGTTCATGGAAAGAAGCCGCTTTACACGAATAGGCTGACAGCTGAGCTTAACCAGCTGCTCATTTCTGACTTTATACACTTGTCAAGCTATTACTTGCCCTTTGAGTATTTGGAACTCAAGACCATGACTAACAGCAGCATACATGTGGATTTTGACAGTGAACGAAAAGTCGGCGACATAGCCTTTCAGTTCAAGAATGCGGGACACATACCTGGCAGCGTGCAACCGCTCATCGAGACTGGTGGAAAGAGGATACTGTTCACTGGCGACTTCAATATTACCGAAACGAAACTTCTTCCAGGGGCAAAGATGAACTACGGGGATCTGGACGCGGTCATAATTGAGAGCACGTATGCAACTGAAGAGCACACGGAACGCTTGAAACTGGAAAAAGACTTTGTTGACGCGTGCACCGAAGTCGTGGAAAAAGGTGGAACGGTCCTTGTTCCAGCCTTCGGGGTTGGACGATCACAGGAGCTTGCATGCGTCCTTGCGGCCCATCATTTTGAATACGCAGTGACGATAGACGGAATGGCACGAGACGTCAGCAGGGTATTCATGAACTACCCGCAGTTTCTGAAAGATCATAGAATGGTCGTGGACGCCCTGCATTCAACTGAGTGGGTGGAGGGCTGGAGGGACCGCAGGAAAGCAAGCAGGACGCCAGGCGTGATTATTTCGCCTGCAGGTATGCTCAAGGGGGGCCCGGCCATGTTTTACATTTCAAAGATTGGGAAAAAGTCAAACAGCGCCATCTTTCTGGTTAGCTATCAGATTCCTGGTACGCCCGGAAAGGAACTGCTGGAGAAGGGCATTTGTGTTATCGATGGGAAAATGCGAAAGGTCAAAGCTCGCGTACAGCATTTCGATTTCTCGTCGCATTGTGGAGCAAGCGAACTGAAAGAGGCAGTCAAGAGGCTTGGGGGAAAGCCGAAGGTCTACGTGGTTCATGGTGCCGAAAGAAACTGTGAATACTTTGCAAAATGGACAAGAGACGAACTTGGCTTGGAAGCCACGGCACCCAAGGCAGGCGACACGTTTAAGGTCTAGTGGACTGGATGAAAATTGGACTGTTGTGCATAGGCGGAGTTGACTCCACGACTGCCGTCAGAATCCAAGAAACTTTGATTGCGGCTTTCCCAGACACAAAATGTGTGCTGACAACCGAAACTTTGCCGGTTCCAGAAAAAGCCTTCGACAGTGGAAGAAAGCAGTATCGCTCAGCCGCCATTCTCGACATGGTTCAAGAATACGCCGAAAAACAGGTAGCATTGAAACGAGTCTTGGGGATAATCGACGTTGACATTTTCGTCCCCTCACTGAACTTCGTCTTCGGAGAAGCAAAATGTCCCGGAAAGGCAGCTTTGATATCGTTGTATAGGCTTAAGCCAGAGTTTCATGGACAAAAGCCAGACTCGGAGCTTTTCATAGAAAGAACCGAGAAGGAGGCAGTGCATGAGCTTGGGCATACCTTTGGACTTGAACACTGTCCTAACCCATTCTGCGTCATGCACTTCTCCAACTCAATTTTCGACACAGATCGGAAACAGGGTTTGTTCTGCGACAAATGCCAGAGAAAGATCGATGACATCTGGGAGTCTAGGGGGTAACGGGCATGGATGGAAAAATCAGGACAAGAATGGTTCACTTGCTGCCTGTTTCGGCAAGCTTATTATTTGGGTTTCTATGCGCCTTTCTCCTAAGAACGTCTTCATTTGGACCAATTCAAGTTACGCCTTTTTCAGAGAGTACGCTCGGGTTTCTCGGGTCTTTCGGGAATGCTTTCTACTTTGTCTTGCTTGCAGGCGTCGGCGCCACCCTGTTGTACATACTTTTGAAACGAAACAGGCACACGTGGGTTTCATTGATCACAGGTTTTGCATTAACGGCTGCCGTTTTCATGCTTTCCATGGTTTATCTCTACGCTGCCCTCTCGGAATTCCCGATTCCATACATAGACGCGTTGATCTTGGTGGTTTCTGTCCTAGTAACAGTGGCTGCCGACTACGCAATTTTTAGAGTCCAAAGGTTTTCCAGCCTTATTGTTCTCGGGATTGGGGGCGCGTTAGGCACTTTCTTAGGATTCTCTCTCCCCACGGCGAGTACAATATTGGTTCTTAGCGTCTTAGCAGTGTATGACATGTATGCCGTCTACCGCGGGGCAGTCGGGAAAATAGCTCGAAATGGCCTTGACCAACTTCGAGGTTTAAGCTTCTCATTCAGGGACGTGCAGATGGGACTTGGAGACTTGACGTTCTACTCCATGCTTTCAGGGCACATGCTTCTGTATTTCGGCCTTATCCCATGCTTAGCCTCAATAGTAGGTATTCTGATTGGATGCCTTGTGTCTATCAGAATGGTGGAAAAGAGGGGCGTGTTTCCAGGATTGCCCTTTCCAATATTCTTTGGCTTAGCAGCTGGTTTCATGACCTTTCTGCTGGGCTCATCGTAGAATCTGCATAAACTTTCGAAAGTGCCAGATAAATGTGAGCAAGAGTTTCATGAGGTTTCAACGTTTAGGATAATTCATGAAGCAGGATAAACTCGTCAGGCTACTTTTCGAATTCGTTAAGAACTTTAAGCGCAGCAACGGGGGTCTAACGAAGATAACAAAGGACTGAAAGTTCAGCCCATGCTAAAGTTGCAAACAACATTAACATGGTGAGGGAGAACATCACCAACCAGCAGTCAGAACTTTTATGGCCGGCGCTATATTTCACGAACTTCGCACTGAAGCCTGTTTATGATCTCTTGAGCCTTTGCGGGCTCAACTTTCAGAGTGTAAAGCCTTTTAGGAGTTCGAATCTTCAATTTCACAACGCCCTTCAACCGCTTGACAGCACAGGAATCAGCACGACCACTGATCTCCACAAACTTATCAACGTCAAAGACTTCTGCAGGCATGACCCTCACACAGATTCCATAACGCTTCACACCTGCGCAACATATAATCTTTTTCGTAACATGCAAGTTACCGGGCAAGTCGTCTCTATGTCAGATAAAGAACTCTGCCTCCACCACTGCCCGTTGCGGCCCTCAGTTGGAGAGGTGAAGGCTCCATAACCATCCAGGGCATTGCAATCGACTTGCAGGTCGGTAGAGTTTAGCACGATTACATCATATAGGTGTAATGGATATTTACTAAGGTTTTTTGCGTAGAACGTTACTGTTGCCAACGTTCCATTCCCGCTGACGCTTGAATATCGCCTCCCAAGGTGAAGTCAACAATCAGATGTTCATACCGCGTGTTCAGATAATACGTGAAGAAAGTGTTGCCGCCTGATCTGAGAAACGGGTCCTCAATCTACTCTGATCATGTTCAATAGAGAAGTGTATCATCCTAGCTTGAATTCCCAGCCGCAAAGGTCTGAAACGTTCGAAACATAGATATTGGGGTCAAGGTAAAAAATGTTTAAAGCCTATCCTAGGATAGGTCCATCTGTTGGCTCATGATCCACTTATCGTTCGACAAGGGCACTCTTCTGTTGCATGGTGAGGTTGGAACTCCTTACGGAAAGTGGGATCCGAGAATTGGGTGCTACAGAATCAAGGCTTCGGATTATCGTGACGTTCTGTCTTACTTAAGAGAAAGCAGGCTTCAGTATCGTGATGAAGCCCTGAACTTGCCTCCTTCTCAGACTTTGAAGGACAATGTTGAATTGCGGCCGTATCAGGAGGAAGCGTTGGGCAAATGGCAACGGGCGTGCATGCGGGGGGTCTTGGTGTTGCCGACGGCTGCCGGGAAAACATACATAGCGTTGAAGGCGATAAGCCTCTTGAGGACTCAGACTCTGATAGTCGTGCCAACGCTGGATCTCATAGACCAATGGAGAAAAAGGGTGACTGATTACCTCAACGTTGATGCTGGAGCAGTTGGAGGGGGCGAAATCAACGTGCAGATGGTGACGGTCTCAACTTATGACTCGGCTTATCTGCAGGCAGAAGCATTGGGCAACAGGTTCATGTTCATAGTCTTCGATGAGGTTCACCACTTGGCTTCTCCGGGCTACATGCAAATTGCAGAAATGTACGTTGCGCCCTACCGCATGGGCCTAACCGCCACCTACGAAAGAGTCGACCAACGCCACGCGCTACTTCCACAGCTCGTAGGAGACGTAGTCTACACCGCAAGAGTTGGAGAACTGGCCGGAAAACACCTTTCACCATACACACACGAGAAAATATACGTCGAGCTGACTCAGGAAGAGCATCAAGTCTACGAAGAGCAAATGAGTGTTTTCCACGGTTATCTTAAAGAGAAAGGTATCGTTCTGAAAGGTCCTGAGGACTTCCACAGGTTCATAATGACCACTGGCAGAGACAGACGGGCGCGAGAAGCTCTTCTGGCCAGAAATCGTGCAGTTAAGGTTGCACTCAACTCTGAGGCAAAACTGGACCTGTTGGCGAGGCAGCTCGAAGCCCACAGAAATGATAAGAAACTGATCTTCACACTGCACAACGATCTTGTCTACAAGATCAGTCGCCGCTTTCTGATACCGGCCGTGACCTATCAGACCCCGAGAGAGGAACGCCATGAAATCCTAGAGAATTTCAGAACAGGCGATTACCGTGCCATCGTTACTTCTCAAGTTCTGGACGAGGGCGTAGACGTTCCAGACGCTTCAGTTGGCTTCATGCTCAGCGGGACAGGAAGCACGCGAGAATACATCCAGAGGCTTGGAAGACTACTCAGAAAAGTCGAAGGTAAACAAGCGAAGCTTGTGGAAATCGTGTCCAAAGAAACCATGGAAGTAAGAATGAGCCAGAGGCGACGCCGAAAAACAGGCGAAGAGGCATGAAACGATGCTTCCAAGCGAGCTTCTAGCAGTGTGGAAGAGGAAAGGCATAATCTGGCCTCGATACGCCAAACTGTCCGATGACAACCTGGAGGTTGCAAGCGGTCTTATCGAAGTCTACAGAAGCCACTACGGCAAGAAAAAGAGCGTTGTGAAAGAATTCGTCGATCAAATCGAGGAGAAAGGTTACGATTATCGTTTCGTGCGGGGCTTGTCGTTTCTTCTTGACAGAAGAAGCCGCTTCAAATGCGACGGCAAGCTCAACAGCGTAGACCTTAGAAGGAAGATTTTTTATGCAGCCGCCAAGCTCGGTTTGCCCACCACGAGAGAACAGCGAACCCGCATAATCGAATCGGTAGCCCCAGAATTGAGAGTCACTGGAGAAAAAGTTGAGGAGCTCCTCTATGCTGACTTGGACACGGAGCTTATTCTGGAGGCGTTTGAACCTCTTTCCCCGGTTGAACTGCTTCAAGAGTATAATCTCAGCTTGACTCAGACGCTTCTCTTTGACTCGACAGAAGTCACGTTTACATCATCAGGCAACTGGCAAAGAATATTCTATTCAGTCAAGAAGTTGGGGCTGATCTACGAAGCCTATCATGACGGAGGCTTCTGGGTCAAGGTGGATGGCCCCGCCAGTCTCTTCAAGCTGACCAGAAGGTATGGGACAGCTACAGCCAAGCTCTTGCCAGTCATCGTTGCCAATCCAGAATGGACTGTTGAAGCAAAGATCCTGTGGAAATACACCAACGAAATATGCAGCTTCACGATGGAAAGCTGGAAACACGGTGCCCTGCTTAGGAAACCGAAACCGTCAACCGTGACGTTTGATAGCACCGTTGAAGAGGGTTTCGCCACGCGTTTTCAAGCTTTGGCTTCAGGCTGGATTTTGAAGAGAGAACCTGAACCAGTCTTGGCCGGCAGACAGGTGATAATCCCTGATTTTTCGTTGGAGAAAGAAGGCGTAAGAGTATACGTTGAGATCGTCGGATTCTGGACTGTCGAATACTTGTTGAGGAAAATAGAAAAGCTGAAGAAAGTTGACGTGGACATGCTTGTCCTCGTCAACCAAAACCTGAAATGTGAAAAACTGTCCAACCTTGAAAAACACGCAAGACTGAACATAATATACTACCGAGATAAAATCTCGCTGGCACCGATTCTTCGTTACTTAGACCAAGCGTTTCGGGAAGTTAATACCAAACAGACCAGGTTCGTCAAAGACCTTCGGGTGGTATTCACGGAGCCGGTCGTTAACTACGAAGAATTCGCAGCAAGAATCGGAGTTGCAGCCGAAGCTGTTAAGGCAGCATTCACAGAAAAACCGCCGCCAGACTACGTCGTGATGCCCAACGAGCTGGTGAAAAAGGACATACTCGAACAGGTCCGAAAGAGAATCGAGGAGAAGATGAGGCAGAATGGACAACTGTACTTCTCTGAAGCAACGAGAACAGTTGAGGCAGAGGGAGTGAAAGACGCGACCAGTGCCCTAGAAGCAGTAGGATACAGGATCATCTGGCGCGGAATCAGCAGCGAGGATGCCCAAGTCGTCAAGTTTTAAGACGGCTCTAACCGGAGGCAAGACCATGCAACGAACGCGCGAAAGCAAGCCAATCTCGCGAGAACGCCAAAAAAAGGGGCATAGAACCTGAGAAATCCAAGAGCGCCAGCTTTCTGAAGAAAGCTCTCCGAGAACGGATGGTGCACAACTAATGAGACTACTTCTTTAGGCGTTTTTCCTTGTGCTTTTTTCTTTTCTCTTCTCTTTCCTTTTTAGTCATTGGTTTCTTCTTAGCACTTCCCATGCTCAAAACAATCACCACGAGAGAATAGTCAGAGTGTGGAATTAAATTTTGCCCCACGGAAAGCTGAGAGGTTGGCTCTTTTCATACAAATGTTGATGGTAGGGATATATCGATTTTCGGAATAAGCTATATATTAAGTCATGCGATATCATATAATGGTGTAGACACGTATAACAAAAAAACAGTTCAACAAAAATACACATGAGGGAAAAAAAATGAAAAACTTGACTGTGTCAAACCAGTACGCGTTTGAAGTCAACGCGACCCCGATAACGATAAAAACACATGAAAGTTTTGGCCAAGGGTTTGCAGATGATGATTTCCAAAGAATTATGCTGGAAGCAGTCGATGAAACCTTCTCATCATTAGGGAAAAGAACAAAACAATCGATCTATTCCCGGCTGGAAAAGACCTTCGGAACCTCTAGAAAAAACATCCCTGTCGAAATTGAGAAGTTTACTAGTTGTCTTGAAAAAATCTTTGGTCCAGAGGCACAACTGCTCGAAATCGGAATAATGAAGCGTCTTTACAAGAAAATTGGATCAAAATTCAAATACTGTCCAAAACAGAAAAACCTGATATTCATAGAATATCTCGAAACAACTCGTGCTTTCTTATCTACAAATGCTTCTGAGAAGAAGCCTATGCCAAATGAATATTACGATTACAAATTCTGCTAGGCACAAGCCCAACCTTCAAGATACTCAAATCATCAGCGGGCGCTCGCACTAGATGAAAAATGCAAATAGGGAAATATTGCACATTTTATTGCACCAGATTTACAGCAGTGACCTTGCGCGTGCCCTAAAATGAGTGTGTGAGAAAGAAGCGAGATCATCGCTTTCATTGTTGTTTATCTCTGTCTTCTACTCGTCTTCTGGCTGCGCTGCTGTTTATTGAGGCTAATGCACCCAAATCTCCTATGCTTGCATACTTCAACGTCTCTAAAGGCAAAGCCATGACTATCGTGTTTGCAGCTTCCTTACTTGCTTCGCTTACTGCCGCCAAGATTCTTAGTTGCATGGCATTCGGGTCTTTCATGTTCTCAGCTGCCTGTTTAAGAATGCTCGATGCCTTCAGTTCTGCATCTGCCTTAATCAAAACTGCTTGGGCCTCCCTGTCTGCTTCTGCTTTCACTGCAAGAACTCTTTTCATGTCATCAGGCAATGATATGTCTTGTATCTCCGCTTTGGTAATGTCTACGCCCCACACTTTGGACAATTCATCAACTTTGTCTTTGAAAGCATTGGCTACTTCTTCACGTTTCATGAGCAGATCGTCTAGAGTGTATTTCCCCATTATGTCTCTGATGGACGTTTGTGCATACTTAGCCACAGCGTCTTTGTAATCTTCGATCTGCAGTATGATCTTCTCCGGGTCCTCCACTTTCGTGAAAACAACCGTATCTATGCTGACTGAAATGTTGTCCTTCGTGATTGTTGTCTGCCCTTTCAGTTGGATCGTTTGCATTCTCATGTCAACAACATAAAGCTTATCAACGAGAGGTATTCTGAAATGCAGTCCGGGCTTATCTTCGATTCTTGCTATTCTTCCTAAACGTATCAGCGCTACTCTCTCCCACTGCTTGACGATGAAATAGCTGAAGAATAGTATGACGAGAAAAACGAACACTCCAAAAACAAGAGCAAGCAATCCTGCAGCCAAATCCTCAAACGTTTTTTCTTCTCCTCCTTCTTTCTGTTTCTAGTTCGATCAGGTATTTATCATTGGTCAAAGAGCGATTGAACAAGGCGATGAAGCTGATGTTACAGAGAGATAGGCCTCGGTGAGCTCGAAGAGCTCGCTAATAGTATTTTGGTTGAGGCATCATTGTTTTTTTCCTTATCGAGCGATATGGAATAATATATTAGAATTCTTAGAAAAATACAGCATACGACCTTGGAGGCTCAATAGATTAATGCGGAAAATTGAACTGGCAAATTGGAAGGATCTGTCGAAGCGAGTTGATGGCATAGTCAAGAGCTTGGAGATTATCTACCAGGTCAAGCTTCAGGTAGATCTTGAGGAAATCTCCCTTGAACGAGTGTATCCAACGGAGGATTTCCTAGAGAACGATAAGCTTGCTCTGGTTTTCAAAAAAACCGTCGAAGAAGGTTATGACGTGCCAATAACGGTTGTGAATAGCGATAAAGACTATTTTGTCCTGGATGGTCATCATCGAGCATTCATTCGTAGGAAACTCTTGTTTAAGACCATAAAGGCGCACGTGTTGAGGTTTCCTGAAGGAAGGTCCTACAGAGAAATCTTGAGGCATCCGCTTGAAGACCTTCGCATCAAAGACGTGAGTCCTATAGAGGATCCTATTCTGAAGGCTTGGCAACGCATACTTTTTGTGGTTGAACACTATGAAGCAATCTACAACCTGCCATTCTACCTCAACAAAGAGAAGGTAAACCTGAAGGATCTGGTCCCAACACAGCCTCATGTTGGAAAAAAACAGATTGACGCGATAACGAAGCTGCTGGTGCCAATAGTCTGCATCTGTTATGCAAACAAATACTACATTCTAGATGGACATGCGAGATCACTTCGGGCAAAAGAACTAGGATTAGACTCATTAGAAGCCATGGTCTTGCTTTCAACAGCAAAGATAGACTTTGGCATCGTGAAAACGGCCCAAGATATGGGCCTCAGACAACTTGAAGATGTCAGGATTATAGAATAGGATCACCTGAATTCTTGAAGGCTTGAAAGAGATCTATAGAAAAGCAGGACTAGAAGCGTTTAGTTGACTCCGCTGGTTTCTGTAAGAGCTATTTCGTTGCCTAGATACTTCTGGTTGCTCATTTTCTTGACTTTCAGGAATCTTTCCGAGCCTTTCTCGTAGATGTTGATCTCTCCATCAAATAAACCTAGAATTGCACGGACTTCTTGACGCGGATGCATCATGGGATCTATTACAGCTAGGTTGGTGAAACCTTTTGACCTCAATTCCGGAATAAGTGCATTTAGCCATCTCCTGGTCTGAACGGCTCCATGCTGCAGTAGAACGTCTGGAATGATTTCTATGCATACTCTTCTTGGTCCCTTTATCGAGTCGTCTAGTATGCGGAAAGCTGAAGATAGGGCAATGTTAATGTCGTTTAGGTTTTCTACTCCTCTTAGTTCGAATACGTTAAGGAAGCTTTTCGTGATTGCGGCTGCCTGGGGATTGCAGATCAAGAGGTAGAAGTGGGATTGCAACTTTTCAGTGAGAGTCTTCATTTCAAAGGGGTTGATGGTCACGTAAAATGTGACTTCACCACTTTTTGCCCCCGTTTCAAGAAACTTCTCAATCAGCAAATCCCTTTCATCACATGGTGGTGAGGTTAGGATAACTGCGTAACTCTCAGGTATTCCACCAAGAAGCAAGCTGTCAAGGTATCTATATCCTGTGGTTATACGACCCGGAAGAACAGTGTTTGAAGCTTCTGGTTCCGGAGGTTCGGGCACTAGGACCATTTTGCGTCTCGATTCTTGACGATAAGAGCTGAAGTCAGCTTGTTGAACAAGCTGTCTGTAAGCCGTTACATCGTGGGTGGTGAAGATTCCAACAACTTTGTCGTTTTTGACTACTGGAATGTGCTTTACTCCGTTTTTGGTCATTAACTTGGTTGCTTGAAGAACCGAAAAGTCTGGAGAACATGTTATTGGAGACCTCGTCATGAACTCTCTTACCCTTACTTTGCCTGGATTCAGAGCTTTGGCAACAACCTTTGTTAGTACGTCCCATCCAGTAACGATTCCAACGAGTTTTCCCTTTTCTGTGACCGGAAAGCTATCTATTTTATGCTCCAGTATAAGCCTGGCTACTTCATTCGCTGTCACAGTAACATCTAGGCTAACAACCATTTTGGTCATTAGGTCGCCCACTCTAACAGAAAGGAATTGATCTGTTGACATCCTAGCCTCCACCTTGGAAAGCAATGGGGCATTTAAACTTTGTTTCATAACGTGCGCGAAAACCATGAGTACTCTCTTTTTGGGCTACTAGGCTGAATTACGAATTCGAACAAAAATCGAAAAGACTCCATTCTTTTCCGTGGGCTCGCACACGCATTCCCCCTTATGTTATTGTCAAAGGTAGTGTTCTCTATACCATGCCAATTGCTTGCCTATGCCTAGATTCCCCAAAGGTACTTCGCACAAAGGGTCCATCTTCTCTAGCAACGGAATCAAGCATTGCCTGTATCTCTTTCCAGCATACGCGCTAGCGTGTTGCTAAATTCGGGGTGACATGAACTTGTTCGATCACACTTGAGCTTGGATAATATCCATGATTTGGTACGTAGAAGTGTGAGGAGAGCGCACGCGTGCTCGGAAGGTAAGCAGAAATTGATACAAACAGTACGATTTAGCAACGCCCTAGCACGCGAACAATTATTAAGGACTATGGACAATATGACATTCTACAGGATAATCATCGGAATAGTGAAATAAGAAAACAGAGAATACTGAAAAATGACTTATAAGCGAAGTAATCGAAAAACTCGAAAGATTCATCGTAGGCGCTCTAAGAAAAAGTGAATAGATTTGAGACAAAACAAAAGAGTGGCTAGAGAGCGAAGATAGAAGCTAGAGCTTGTTATTTCTTGATAAACTCCTTGTATTTGCCGAAATCTTGTTTCCAATAGCGGGCGCATCTCTCTGGTTGGGTTTGGGATAAAACTTTACCCCTCGATTTTAACGCGCGTTCCATCTCTATGGCCAAGCACCAGACTTATAACACAGAACTTGCCCTCGCAATCGCCCGGGTGCAAATGCAAATGTCAAACAAACATAATGTTGTGTTATATCTAGACAAGGATTTAGTCGAAAAGACTCGTAATCTTGGCTTCAATCTGAGTAAGACCTTCGAAAACCACTTGAAACACCTATTAACACAATTCTCAACGGTTAATTCAGTGAACAACAGTGGAAACAGCAGCAATATTGATAATAGGTGGGCCGGACCGGACTTGAACCGGCGACCTTCTGCACGTCAAGCACTTGGAATGCCAACAGAAGAATTGTTAACAAAGTTTAGAGAATTCTTGAAAGTTGATTTGAGACGCTCTGATAAGACTGCTTATGAGCATAAGTATTACATCAAGAAGTTCTTGAACGCGCTTACAAAGCCGGTTGAAGATGCAACGATAGAAGACGTTCGACAATACTTGAAAAGTCTCAAAGGCATTAGCTCAGCACAATACAAGAACATTCTAATGGCTCTCAAGGTTTTCTTTAGAGACTTCTTGAAAATGCCTGAAACAGTCTCAAGCTTCAAGTTTCCTCACCAACTGTTCAAACCAAAACAGATCCTAGACAAAGAGCAACTACAGCAGTTCTACAAGTGCCTTGAGACAGCCAAAGAGAAGGCACTGTTCCTACTATATTCAACAACTGGGTTGAGAAGAGACGAGATTCTTTCACTCAAGCTTGAAGACATTGACTTCAGCAAGCGCATGATCACCCCAAACAATCACAGTGGTGAAACAAAGAAGTCATGGGTCAGCTTCTACAACGAAGAAGCAGAACAAGCACTAAGAGAGTACGCGAAGACAAAGAAAAACTCTAGAAGCCAAAGATTGTTCCCGATGCAGAGACAAGAAGTAGTCGAACTCTGGCAATCTGCTAGAGAAAAGACTAACATGGACATCACTCCGCAAAAGCTACGTCAATGGTTCTGTTCTGAAGTGCTGAGGCTTGGAGTCTCTGAAACATATGTTGATGCGTTTTGTGGAAGAGTACCAAAGTCAGTTTTGGCAAGACACTACACCGATTTCTCACCCGAGAAATTAAGAGAAATCTACGAGAAGGCAGGACTTGTGTTAGATGAACACACAAAATAGCGGGTTATTTACGCTTCTGCAGATCTTCTTTTTTGAGAAGCAGTTCGTTCTCTAGATATTCCTGGTTGCTCATCTTTCTTGATCTTGGCGAATCTTCCAAGCCTTTTTCTGTTTTTTCTTAGCACGTGAAATCAAACATGTAGTTTTCAACGAACAATCCCTTCAAGCTTGTTCAAAGACGCAGGACTACTATTTTATAGCTAGATATAATAATTGATCTTGAGACCCAACAAATGCCTTACACTTTTGGATGTAGATCAAAGAGCAGATTTGTACCTCCGATAACCAAAACGCTAAACCTGCAGAAGGACTATTTGCTGAGCGGGAAACCTGTCGTAATAAAGCTCCTACCAGAAGAGGGTTATGCAGGACAGTATGAATGTAGCGTAAATCCAGGCACTTTTCTAATAACGGTCAACTATAATGATGAGGATGAAAGTAAATTTCCAGCTCGAATAAAGGCAGCATGCATAGCTCTATGCAAGGAAGGATTTCGCGGCACGTTCAAGATATCCTGCATTGCTGGTCAAATAGTCATACAGAGGCTAGAAACTAAACCGCTAATTGTTGATGAGGAATTAGCTAAAGCGAGGATATCCTTAAGCAAGATTGGATATGAAGCAGATGTGTCAGCACAGGAGTTTAATGATTATATGACTGGAGACATATTCTCTGAAGACAAGACTACATTGCAGGACGTTCTTGGCAGCGAGTTCCTAATGGTACACGAAGTTGCAGAAGTCAGTGAACTCAAGAAAATGGGCAAAGTGATTACGAAACGAGTAATCGTGGATAGCCCCAAAAACGTGATTTACACGGCGCATTTTAAGGCTATGGAACTTGAACTTGACTGTGCGCTGCAAAAGAAAGATTATTCTTGGGCAGAGACCAGACTGAGACAGCACAAAAGCAGTGTCCTAGATAATGATCCAAACCTGCCGGAAGGGCTGAGACCAAGAGGCAATGCAATATGTGAAAAATTCTGCAAGCTTCTAGAAGCTCGCACGCGCTGTCTTTTTGTCTCCAAAAAATGACAAAAAGATGAATTGAATGGCTCGAAAAGAACGATGTTCCCAATGCGGAAGTAAGAAAATTATGGTTCAAGGTGGTTCTAAGAAGTGTGAAGTATGTGGATATCAGTGGAGTGGAAAGATGGGAAGGAAGGCCTCCAGAAAAGAAAGAACAAGATACTGATAGAAGATGAGATGCTTCGGCTCTAAACTTCTGTGGAGTCAATAGAACCATGTCGCCCCAGAAAGTCTAAAACGTGGGCGCATGTGATGTTGTCATTAAACATATTAGTTGAATGTTACACTAGTTATGGAGACGTTGGCAAATAACTAAGAGGTTGACAAAGAGGGTGGCTTAGTGTGCACGAAGTGCACTTTAGCCATTTGCCATTTCAAGCTTCTCCAAACTTGTTGAAGCTTACTATTTCTTCAATGGACTTCTTTTTTCGTGGTTGTGGTTTCTCAGCAGGATATCCAAAAGAAATAAGTGCCACGATATTCCAGCTTTCGGGGATGTTGAGTAGTTTCTTGATCTTTTCCTCATTGAAGTCTCCTACCCAACACGAACCTATTCCCATGGCCCAAGCAGCGACAACCATGTTGTGTAATGCGATAGTAGTACTGATAATTGACCATTTTCCCGCGATCAGATCCTTATGGGCACATCCTACAATGGTGACTGGAGTGTCCTTAATGAATCTGTTAAACATCCCTTTAGACAATTCCTTCTTGATTTCAGGATCAGTCACCACGATGAAGTGCCATGGCTGCCTGTTTGCTGCTGATGGAGCCTGTCTGCCAGCGTCAAGAATCTTGTCTAAAACATCTTTGGGAATCTCTTTCTGCTCATAACGCCTTATGCTTCTTCTGCTGAGAACAACGTCAACGAGAGACACAAACATCCTTCAGACAGCTGATGCTTCTGGTCTCAGATAACCATTACTCACGTTCTTTGGAAGAGGCCTCAAAGAATAAGAGATTGAAAAGAGGTGGGCTTCGTTGAGCTTGAGGAGCTCGCCAATTATTTTTTAGATTTTTCCTACATCGAACAATATATTAGAAGATGCGACTACGTGAGGACGTGGAAAGTCAATGCGGGAAATTGAACTGGCAAGTTGGAAGGATCTTTCGAAACGAGTTGATGGCATAGTCAAAAGCCTAGAAATCATCTACCAAGTCAAGCTTAGCGTTGATCTTGAGGAAATTCCCCTTGAACGAGTGTATCCAACGGAGGATTTCCTAGAGAACGATAAGCTTGCTCTGGTTTTCAAAAAAACCGTCGAGGAGAATTATGACGTACCAATAACGGTTGTGAATAGTGGCAGAGACTATTTCGTCCTAGATGGTCATCATCGAGCATTCATTTGCAAAAAACTCATGTATAAAACTATAAAGGCACACGTGCTGAGGTTTCCTGAAGGAAAGACCTACCGAGAAATCTCAAGGCACCCTCTTGAAGACCTTCGCATCAAAGATATAAGCCCCATAGAAGATCCTATTCTGAAGGCTTGGCAACGCATCCTTTTTGTTGCTGAACATTATGAAGCTATTTACAACCTGCCATTCTACCTTAGCAGAGAGAAGATTGACTTGAAAGATCTGGTGCCCACACAGTCCCAAGTCGGAAGAACACAGATTGACGCGATAACAAAGGTGCTAGTTCCAATAGTCTGCATTCGCTATGGAAGAAAATGCTACGTTTTAGACGGACATGCCAGGTCACTTCGAGCTAAAGAATTAGGATTAGACTCAATTGAAGCGATGATTTTACTTTCAAAAACAAAGATAAATTTCGGCATCGTGAAAACGGCTGAAGATATGGGCCTTAGTAAACTTGAAGATGTCAAGGTTATGGATGGACTTGCCTGATTCTTAGCCTGAGATAGTGGTTGAACAGTGATACAGTAACAGAGAGGTTTGAAAGAACTAGGAGGCTTCAGAGAGATAGGCTCGTGAGCTCGAAGAGCTCGATAGACCTAAGCAATGATAGAAAAGGGAGAATGGCTGTTCTAGACTCTAGTATTAAATGTCCGTTTGGTTTCATGTTTTACGTGGTGATACTGTGGGGTTCAACAGAAGAACAGTTATTGCTACGATTATCTCAGCCTCTATCTCGATATATCTTGCAATATACACATTTGAAGCGTACAGTATAGCATCAAAGTACATATCCAGCGACTCACATGGTGCAGTCTTCTGGATTAATGGACCTAGTGGCTCCTTGTTTCCTTGGCCAAGAGGGCCGGGCATGGCGGAAGTACTTTCCAGAATCAACGATGTTGACTTGTTCATCTATACATACTTGATCAAGACTTGGATGCTGGCAGGGTTGTCTGTTCTTGCTTGGGTCATTACAGTCTTGTTTGTCTACAAAGCTACCAAACACGACTTTGTTCTAAGAGTTGCAAAGAACTAAGAGGTTTGAAAGAGGTTGGCTCGTCGTGTGCACGAAGTGCACGTTGCTCTGAAGGAAATCGCCAAGTACAGGATAACAGAATCAGAGTAATGTCTTCAAAGCGCCAAAAGAGATTGTTTCAGAAATCTCTTCCACAAATCTGATGTGCTCAGCATTATCAGATACAAGCGAGCCCTTCAGTATTATTGGTTTGAAGTCAAAGTCTTCAGCACCTCTACATGTGGATAAGACATAGAACTCCGCACAGAAACCTGTCACAATAACGGTGTCAACCCCAAGTTCCCTTAGCTTCTCTGCAAGTCCTGTCTTTGTGAAAGAGTTGCCATAGGTCTTCACTATGCGTATGTCCTGAGGCTCAAGCTGCACACTTTCAGAAACGTCAAAACCTGAATTGCCAGGCACAAGACCTTGATCCACATTCTTGTGTTGAATAACAACTATGGGAAAATTCTTCCTCCTGAAAAGGTCTATGGCCGCATTAATGTACTCAATCGCCAACTTCAGAGACTCCGCGCAAGCCTGATTGAGCTTAAAGAAATCATTCTACACGTCTATTACAAGCAAGGCTGGTTTCATCACCGTCATCCTCTCATATTTCACGCTTCAGATGCCATTGCAACATTCGCAAGTGAAACATATAGTCATTGCTCCTACGCGCGAAAACTGGAAAACCTAATCATTACCTGAAAGCATGAACAAAAAATGTTAGGAAACTACAGGCACGTTCCGGGCGATTGATCAGTCTTCTTGGCAATGTAGCAGCGCGCGAAAAGTCTTAAACAGAGTGGATACAGAAATGATGTGTTTAGTGAGAGCATGCCTGTCAAAGTGGATGTGTCAAAACAGGAGACCTTGGCGGGCAGAAGGGTTTACTTGAGGCCTTTTTCCAGAGATGATTTGCCTTACGTTCGGAAGTGGTCCAATGACGCTGAACTTAGAAAAATGATAGGTGAAGTTGCGCCGATGAGTCGAGCTGAGGCTGAGAAATGGTACGAGGATTTGCTTGCTGACAAGGACAGGACGTGGTTTGTGATTGTTCTCAAAAGAGGTGACCAGGTAATAGGGGAGGCTGGGTTGTTGAGAATGTTCAGACCTTGGCGAAGTACGGACATGACCATCATAATCGGGGAGAAGGATGCTTGGGGAAAAGGATACGGGACTGAGGTGGGTCATCTGCTCCTTGACTATGCCTTTAGACGATTGGGCTTTCATAGAGTCTCGATAGGGGTGGTCGGTTTCAACAAGAGAGCGCTGAGGTTTTGGGAGAGTCTTGGTTTCAAGAAGGAAGGCGTTGAGAGAGATGCGCACTACTATGACAACGAATACAGCAACGGCATCATGATGAGCATTTTGGAAGATGAGTTCAAAAAGCCGCATAAGGATGCTGCTGGCAAGAAGTCAGGTGTTTCAAAGTCATGCGTGCTGAAAATGTGATAGTTTGAACAGTGACAGCACTGATTGGTTGTTCGGCTATGCGATATTCTAAAGAACTAGATTGTGAGGAGATAGACTGCTGTGCACGAAGTGCACGTTACTTGAATTTTCTCTTAATCTTCTCTATTTAGCGCGCGCGGGGTAAAGTTTTATCCCACACACATGCGGTGGAAACACCAATGCTAAATAGATTCTCTGGTTTACATAGAAAGAGTCTGGGGCATGGGAGCACTATGACACTGATTAGAGAGGCTGCTGAGGACGATAATGATGCTCTTAATGAACTTCAGAAGAAATGTCCGATGGGCACCAGCCTAGTTCTTGGAGTCGACAGTTCGCCTGACTATTTTGCTCGGTCTAGACCATTCAAAGATTGGCACGTTCTTGTGGCAGTTGAGAATGGTACAATAGTTGGTTCTGCTGCATACGCAATTAGCGATACCTATGTTGAAGGAAAGCAGCTCAAAACTGCCTACGAATATGGTTTCATCGTTGACCCTCTTCACAGGCGAAAAGGAATTGGGGAAAAACTGCAAAGGCACATCGAGCACGTCGTGCTGGAGAAGGATGTCAATCTACTGCATCTAGACATAATCGAGGACAACTTCCCTTCGATAAGCTTGTTTTCCAAAATGAGATTCCAGAAAGTGAAAGACTGCACGACATTTTCCTTGATACCTTACAAGAGGCAGAGAACTGCAGGAGAGGCAAACATAAGGAGTATGAACGAGGCTGACGTTGATGATGTGACAAACCTGATTAACGAGATGTACCATGACTACAATTTCTTCGCTCCTTTCCAACCCAAGGACTTTCTGGAGTACCTCAGGAGGATGCCACACTTCGACTTTCACAACATTCTTGTTCTTCGACGTAATGGCAACCTTGAAGCCTGTCTGGGATACTGGGATTACAGTAAAGTCAGGAGATACATTGTAGAGAAAATGAATCGGACGCTGAGAATACAGACATATCTGATGAAGCTGATTGGCCTATTTGCCAAAATGCCTAGAATGCCTAGGCTTGGTGAACCACTCCTGAGTTACAACTTGACAACTATGGCTTGCAGGAACTCTGAAAGCATGACGGAATTGATAAAATATTCAGTCAACATTGCTCTGGAGAATAAGGTCAACCTCATTCTTGTAGCGGTAGACCCAGGGAACCCGATAGCTACGATTCTCTCACAGTTCAGACATACTGAGCTAAAACTATACTTCTTCACCAAATCGCTCAGACAGGAAAGATTGCCTAATCTTGGAGAAAGGAAACTCTATATTGATGCAACGGAAATGTGACTATCGTTCACATTCACCCTGCAGCATACGATGATTTTGGGTTGGTTAGTTGGGATAAAACTTTACCCCAAACCCAAATACGACGAGGTCCTGTTTCTGTAGAGACCAACTGAGTACATCCACACTATCCGACACCTAGTGTCGCCTTCCTCCTCAAAGGGAAAGGATGAACTAGTGGGTTTTGGCAACCCAGAGGAGCATGTTCCAGTGTTGACCGACAGCATCGTATTCCGCTTTGAAGCCATTCATGACTTTCTGAGCCTCGTCTGCAAGTTCACTATTGCTTTTGATAATTGCGTGCATAGCGGTGTAGACAGGTCTGACATAGAGCTCCCAGTCTTCTTTCGAAGAAACAAAATGCCCTAGAACTTGAAACCCAGATTCTCCCATCAACTGCCGCATTCCATCCTCTGTAAGAAAGCTGTCCTCAGCCTCGCCGAGGGCTTTTAGCACTTCCGAGGAGACAGGTTTCGCCAACCAGACGAGTTCTGCCAAGATTAGAATGCCATCCTTATGCAACAAAGTTTTGAAAATCTTTAAAGCATCACTGTTGTCTCCGTATACCTGTGCTATTCCAAGCCCTAGAGAAGCTACCACGTCATATTTTCTGTCAAGTCTCAGTTCTCTGATGTCTTCACAGGAATACTTGACTCGATGTGAAAGATTCAGCATTTTGGCACGTGAATTTGCGTATTCAACGTAATTCTTGTTTATGTCAAATCCTTCAACTCGGGTTCCAAATGTGTTCGCCCACAGAAGAGAAGGAAAGGCTTTTCCACTTCCAAGGTCGAGGATTATGCTTTTTGGTTCCAATTGAGCAAGCTTGCCTGCCGAGAGTAAAGACGTTGCAGAGATTGGATTGAGTATGTCAGAATGTTTGAAGATTTCAGTATAGGATAATTTCATTCTATTTGCCTTCCTACTACCATATTTTCGCCAAAGTTGATGGAGCTAGCTTTCACTGGAGCTTAAGAACTTGGTCGAGTTGCGGGATAAAACTTTACCCCCAACCCCAGCCCAAAACAATGTCTTCATCCAGATTGCTGATCTACGATCTTTTGTTTTCTGACCTCTCTTGAATACAGGTAGAGCTGTGATGGTATCTGAAAAACAATTGCATAGAATACGAAGTCTATTATAAAGTTCGTCGGTTGAAAACTGACTTGATGAGGATATGGTGGTCCGGTCCAATATGACCATGATTCAGTCATCCAGCAAAGCGGCCAGCCTCTGTACACGAACTCCGCATCAAGAGTAAATGGCTTTGTATAGTAAAAGTAAGATGCAAGGGTCGTAGTACAAGACAAAACAGTAAATACCACAACAGACATCAACAGAAGCCTAGCACTCAACTTCCTAGCGCCTCACAATTCTTCATCTCTGCGAGGCTTATAGTTCTACGGATTAGAACAAGTAACGAAGAGAGGCTGAAAAGAGTTGTCCGTGTGGGATAAAACTTTGCCCCACCATCACTTTCGAAATGAGTAGTCCCAGTGGCGTTACATGCAACAAATATATAACAAAGAACTCCCCCCTCGCAATCGCCCGGGTGCAAATGCAAATGTCAAACAAACATAATGTTGTGTTATATCTAGACAAGGATTTAGTCGAAAAGACTCGTAATCTTGGCTTCAATCTGAGTAAGACCTTCGAAAACCACTTGAAACACCTATTAACACAATTCTCAACGGTTAATTCAGTGAACAACAGTGGAAACAGCAGCAATATTGATAATAGGTGGGCCGGACCAGACTTGAACCGGCGACCTTCTGCACGTCAAGCATCGTAAGAGACGACAATGAAGAGTTAATCAATAGATTCAGAGAGTTCCTAGTTGTGGACATGAGGCGTGACAAGAAGACAGTTTATGAACACACATATTATATTGGCAAATTCCTAGAGCAGCTGACAAAGCCCGTTAGTTTGGTGATTGCCGAAGATATTCGAGAATACCTCAAGAGCCTGAACGGTGCAGGGACCGCCACTTACAAGAACACGTTAGGCGCACTGAAGCTATTCTTCCGAGATTTCTTGGCTATGCCGCAGGCAGTATCGAGCTTCAAGTTTCCACGTCAAGGCTTCAAACCAAAGCACATCCTAACCAAGCAACAGGTTCAGCGATTCTACAATGATATTGAAACGTCAAAAGAAAGAGCCCTTTTCATGATTTATGCGACAAGTGGTCTAAGGCGCTCCGAAGCTCTTAGCTTGAAAACTGAAGACATTGACTTCAACACTCGTATGATAATACCTAACTGTCACAGTGGCGAGACGAAGAAATCTTGGCTTAGCTTCTACAATGAAGAGACGGAAAAAGTCTTGAAAAGTTATCTGGCTAGCAAGAAGCCGACAAGAAGCTTGAGACTGTTTCCTATGCCGAGAGAAGAAGAGAAACAGTTGTGGAAGATTGCGAAAGAAAAATCTGGCTTGAATGTGACCCCGCAACGCCTAAGAGAATGGTTCTGCTCGGCAATGCTTTCGCAGGGAATAAGCGACAGTTATGTCGATGCCTTCTGCGGGAGAACTCCGAAATCAGTATTGGCAAAACACTACACAGACTATTCACCAGAGAAACTGAGAGAGATTTACGACAAAGCAAATCTGAAAGTCCTGAGCGGATGAGTTAAAGAAAGTCGGCAGGAAGATGGTTCTATAGGAAACATACATGGTATCTCAAATGAGGTTGAAAACTGTCATTTGATAGCGATGTCTCCACAGGCTCCCGTAAAATCCCCTTTTTTTCTATCAGGCAACGGGGACAGCCATCATGATACCAAAATTCATAAGCGAAGCTTTGTTTTGATTTTACATGCTCTCTCAAGCAACTTGTGCAGTTCCACCATGTCTTTCCAGTCAACTATTCTTGCATCTTCTTTCATTTCATGGAACGACCCTTCCAGAAGAATATTCGCTTGCTTGATGTAGTTGTCAGCGCGCGCGTAACAAGAAAGGGTTTGCTATTCCACTTATCCCAAGCATGTTTCAGCTTAGTCAGAGCCTCGTAGAAGTTGCCCGCCATTTGAACCTCAAAAACCCATCTAGGGTTTCCATTCGTTATCGTCTTCCACACTACATCGAGCCGTAGATTATGATAGCGTATTCGACTTCAGATATTTTTCCCTCGAACTTCCCTATCTCTTGTGTCATGTCTCTGATTTCATTGTGTCTAGGAATAAGAGAAACTTCCGCAACCTCCACGGGTTCCCTTGGGATTTGCTTAGATGGCGTTGGAGGGGTCAGTTGATTGATAGACAGAGCAGGGACGAAGAAATTGGTCGCATCAAAGACACCTAAATCATCTTTCTTGAAGGACCGACTGAAATAACGTAGTCGCCCATTTTATATCTCCAAGGAACACTTCGAATTCTGGAAATATAAAGACGACCGATTGATGACTGAACCTAATTTCTCGAGTGCAAGCCGACATTTTAGTCGAAAGCATTACCGAAAGGTGATAATGGAAAAACTAATCTCGACGTCACGGTATAAGGCTAGTTGAGGCGTCTCATAATGGAAACTGAGGTTCACATTGTTGAGAAATATCTTCAGGAGATTAAGGGCTGCTTCACCATGACAAACATTCTGCTCAAAGGACGGAAGGAGATTGACCTTCTAGCAATCAACCCACTCACTGGAGAACGCTATCATGTAGAGGTCAGTATTTGGACTACAGAGAAGGTTCCAGAGTCTTGGTTGAGTGATGATTTCGAGAAAAAGAAATTTGAAAACCCTCTTGTCAAGCACAAAATCTGTGAATTGTTTGGAAATGCCCCATACAGCAAAGCTTTGGTAGTTTGGGATGTCAAAGATAACAAGGTTGCAGGTGCAGCAAAAAAGCAATTTGGTATTGACATATGGTTTATTCGAGACGTAATCCAAGAATTGAAACAGGCTATTTCGAATGGCAAGATAAAGGGTTCAAGAGACGATATCTTAAGAGTTCTTGAACTGGTAGCTCGCCCTTGATAAGCTTGGATGTGGGAGAAAATTGAAAATCGACATTATCGATGCGAGACCCAAGAGAAAATGCGGGGTGTGCGGTAAAGTTGGAGAGATTGTTGGTTTGGACCCATATGACACCAACCTTACAGTTCACAGAGTATGCAACACCGAAGATTGTGAAAACAACTTCCGCAACAATAACGGAAAAGAATGGGGCGGAGCGTTCCCTTATGAAGTCTACACATCTAATGAGCTGAGAGAAATTCTCAAGTGGATTGAAAATACAGGAGACAAAATCGTTCCAAGGTTTGAAGGTAGCGAAATTGTAGTAGGATGGAATGGTAGGGAGCGCCACAGATTCCAACGAATAGACCTAAAGAACGATAACAATCCGCTGGATTTCATGACGAAGGCGGAATTCACTTCGAGAAAAATCAAAGAGGTTCTGGAGGCAGCTGATGGTCGAGAACGCCAGCTTTCAGACGCTAGCGCCAAATGGAACACTGAAGGTCGCTACGTCAGACATTGAAACTAGAACTTGCGCTCGTATGCGAGGCATAACTGGCTATTGTAGAAAGATATACTATGGGGTTCGAGAGAGTAATATCTTAGCATAAGCTGGCTCATTAGAATGCCGAACGTTGAACAGCATGTCAGTTTCTGCGTAAGGGATTTCGGAGCAGAGAATCGTGAGCTATGTTACATGGTCAACAGTTGGATAGATGCACCAGTGAGAACTGGTGGTGGAGCTTACCACAGAGAAAAGAGGCATAACATGCAGACAACACCGTTTGATGCTTGCTCTATTTATGGCGACAAAGGAACGTCGGCGACGCCAAGGAATCTTCTAGTTGCCCGCATGGTATTGCAACACCTCCGACTCGATGGATTGATAACGCCATTGGAAGACCAATCTTGGCAGTGGAATGCTGTGCTGGAGCAGAACCGAAATGAACGCTTGCAAGCAGCCGCCGACGACGTGAAATTCAAGAATTGGCTCAGAGAGGAGCACGCCCGAGAGGAAGCTAAAGAAGCTAGAATCATTCGGCGTTCTCGGGTTAGGAAGCGCATTTTATATTCACTCGGAATTGCTTTGTTGATTGTTGGCGCATACTTTTCCTACTTCACAATTTTCGTGGGAATGCCAGCACAGGTGCTGGATGGTGGCACATTGTTTATCTATGAAATAAACTCCAAGCGAAGCAGGCAATTACGATGACGAGTAAGAGAGGCGAAGTCACAAAACGCGCGCTACTTCATTGCCTCTTTCTTCTTTTTTTCTTCTTTCATCCTCTCTTTCTTTCTTTTAGTTGTCATCGCATCACGTCCTATTTACCATGTACCTCTGACAATTTCGTAGGTTTGTTGTAAAGAATATCTATTTCTATGTTTCCTTGCCAATTTTCTTGTTTGGCGCACGTGAATTCCTATTTTCTAGTAAAGAAAACATCTTAGAAATTAGCGCGCGCTGATTGCGCGCTCAGAAAGTTACTCCCGTTTGTGCTCTATATGAGCTTATCTGGACTGCTGTTTTTCAAGTCTGGCAGTTTTCTTCTTCTTTCGCTTTTCGTCTCGATTTTTCTTTTTCTGAGGCTGAGACTTTTGTTCTCGTGATTCATTTCTTCCGCTGCTCAAACAAATCATCTGCTCACTCATATGAAGACAAAGATTCTCATATCTTTTGCTTATGTGTGTCTAGACTACTGATGCCTGTTGATGCGAAATGCGTGCCGTTATGGAGGCTTATTTGACCTCGTTGTACATAACCTCTAGACCTGTCAGTATCGTGTATTTACAACTGGAATCTTCTAATTTCTAATTCTAAATAAGAAAAAATATTAGAAATTCTACTTCTTCTCCCCCGCCTAGAAAATTAGAATTTTAGAAACTATCTTAGTTACCTTGATCAATAATACAATTTGATGATAGTGCGAATTAGTGCAATGGTTGATTAGTGATATCGTCATAGAGAGGTTTGAAAGAACTAGGAGGCTTCAGAGAGATTGGCCGTCGTGCACGAAGTGCACTTCAATTGAGTATTGGTTTGTAGTTCAAGAATAGCTTTGGTGACAAGGTGCCAGTTTGACTGGTGCCATTGTTTGTTTCGATGTATAGGACAGTGGTGTTCTCTGCCTTGGCAGCTTCAGTTCTAGCCTTAGCAACGAAATCGTTTCTGTAAGCCCAGTCTCTCACAAAAACAAGCTGATAGCCATATTCAACCTCGTTCTTGTTTCCTCTGAGCTTTATCAGGTCCCATTTGAAATGATGCAAGGCACTTTCAAACGTGTGGTTGCCTTCAATCATGTCAAATTCTATTGCAATGAAAGTTTGTTGTTCATCCTTGAAGTTGGAAGATGAATCAACTCGAAACACTCGATTTGAAGTTTCTTCAGGATTCCAAATTGACAGGTCAAAATGACCACGTGCTCCTTTTGAAACACCTTCCTTCAAAGCTCTCGCATTGTATCGTTCTTTGGTGGGGTATTCCTTGTGCAGAAGTACGCTTGACCTGTTGTCACTCGTTCTGCACAGCCACTCTCCAACGGACAGTCTATTGTAGATATCAGAATACAGAAAAGTGTGTAGATCATTTTCGGTGTAGAAGAAATATGGAGTCTTTTTGAACCGAGTTACCAGACTGTCAATCGAGGATTCCGTTATCTGAACGAGCTGTTCTTTCGAAACGCGCGCGCTATTTCTTATGTTTACCAATTCTGCAGGGAGTTCAACGCTCCGTTTCTCTTTCCTTTTCAGTTCCTTCTCTCTCTGCAATTTCATGTGGTGTTTATGATCTATAGCTTTCTCTTTCTTGCCTTTGGGCACAATTCATCCTCCTTAAGATGTTAGACTCTGTTCTTACGTCTATAAAAATTGCGCGTGCACCGAAAATTCTTTATGGATAAACCAGAGCAAGTGGTCTCTAAGGGAAGAACAGAATATGACTGATACAATGGACAAAGGGCTAAAGAAGATGGGCGTTACAGTTTCAAAGCCAATACTAGCGATAATAGCTATACTCTTCGGCATTCTAGTGATTGCTTTTCAAAGCTTGCTAGTGTGGATAGTTGGGTTGTACTTCATAATTGAGGGAATACTGCTGTTACTTGACTACATGGAATTAAGAAGAAAATAGCTAAAGCAAAAAGTCATGTTCTCTCTTTTTCTATTTTTCACCTTAAACTGTGTGGCAGCGTTTTACTAAAAGTCTACCACACTAATTCCAACCGCGCGCTTGGGTTTGGGTCTGGGTTTGGGATAGAACTTTACCCCACCATCACTTTCGAAATGAGTGTCTCTAGTCCCACTATAGGCACCAAACATATAACACAGAACTCCCTCTCGCAATCGCCCGGATGCGAATGCAAATGTCAAACAAACACAATCTAGTCTTATACGTTGATCAGGAATTAGTTGAAAAGTCGCGTGAATTGGGCTTTAATCTTTCAAAGACGTTTGAAAACCACTTGAAACACCTAGTAACACAGTTTTCACAGGTCAATTCAATGAACAACACTGGAAACAATGGAATTACTGTTAATAAGTGGGCCGGACCGGACTTGAACCGGCGACCTTCTGCACGTCAAGCAGATGTCCTACCGAGCTAGACTACCGGCCCATGAGTTTTCTCTTTTGAAGAGAACATTCATTAAGAGATTCTGAGCTTGGTTTTATGCTTTTTGTCTTCACGCATTCTAGAAAAGCAGGAGGGAGACTGTATCGTTCCTCTCGCTCAGACCTCTGTTTTTGAATATTAGCATTTATAGGAAATGTTACAGGTAGTGATTGAGGAGAGCGATTTGAAAAAAGGGGCAGACAAGGAAGTCAAGAGCCCTAGGCATGTCCTGAAATCCGTTATGTGGTTCATGGTTTTGACTTTTCCGATCTGGCTCTTCTGGTTTGGGGCGTTGTCAGTGGAGGCGACAACGCATGCGCCAGTAGAATTCTATTTGATATTTACAATATTCTCATATTTCGAGATTTTGACTTTTGTGCCGTTCATAGGCATTCCATGGCTTCTAATTGTCATCTTTTTGGTGGCGATGGAAGTCAGAAAAATGTGGGCGCGCAGGCGAGGCTATCGCGCAGAGAAAAAGGGAGCTGTGGCGAAGAACACTGGAAGTGCTTCGCCTAAGGCGAAATAAAGACTCTGGCCTCCAGATTTCCTTCGGCTTCCTTCTTTGTTTTCTCGGCAATGGCTGCAAGTATATACTTTGAACCTTCACTCTTGACTGTGCCATCTCAACAATTGCCTCATTCTTGCTTCCATGTCTTGCATGAGAATATGGTTTTCAACGGTTTTCGCGATATTCAAACCTGTAAAAAGAGGATTTGGCAGGGATTAAAAAAAGAAAGGGAATTATGAAGTGGTTTTTCCAAAACACTTTGCGACGATAGCAAGGTCTAGCGAATTAACTCTGTTGTCTCCGTTCAAGTCAGCTTTAGAGTCCCATCTTAAATGTCCTGGATATGATCCCAAGGCCTTCCCGACAATAGCAACGTCCTTGCCGTCGACTTTACCATCGCCATTGAGATCCTCTGGGAGTCCACTTGCTTTAGTAAGCTGAATGCTGAAGGCAAGCATCGAAACGCCTAGGACAATCATTGCTAGCACTATTATAGAGATTAGTCTCTTTGGCAACATCTCCCTTCTCCTTGAAAATTCAATGACGATCCCGTCGGTAATAAACACTATAGGAGAAATCCTCTATAACATTGTTATTGCAGTATGATCGATAGACTGCACGCGCTTGAAAACAGTGGAACAGCAATAATAAACGTTTTAAGATGGAGCCGACTAGTTGAGCTTGCCCGTTGGTGCCGGGTCAGCATGCCGGGATAATTGCTAGGATTCTCTAGCGTCCCGTAGGCAGAGTGGATAATGCGCAGGCCTTGAGGCGAAGAGCATGCTCATTTGAGCATTGTTCTTAGCATGTAAGCCTGTGGACCTTCGGGTCCGCGCGGGTTCGAATCCCTCTCCCGGCGCCATTCTACATTATACGAAGTTTGGGTGAGTTGAAACCTCGCAGAAGCCGAGAAGGCTGAGGAGACCAGGGAAGTGGTCGGCAAAGGTTTGAAGAAAGGCTTCGGTGCAATGAAGGCCGTTGGAAAAGGAGCAAAAGAAGCAGTCATAGAGAAGAAAATGGAAAGAATTGTGTGAGGTCCAAGAGAAGCGTGATGACAGCGACACAAGATGCCGTGCTCTGTTCTACCTTGACTGTGAGCCTCCGCTCTTTTCTTTTGGCCTGATATTTCCATCTTAAGCCTTTTCAAAGCATAGTCGATTCCATTTCCGTGATCCATTATTGCAATTGTTACTCCATTGTAGCAAGCCTCTACATAGTGTTGATAGCCTTGATTAGGACTATCTGTGGCAGCAACCCATCACGATACCACCGGTAACAGATCCTCTCGCCTTCAAACTCAAATTCTCCCTCCCAAACGAGTTTCGGCGCGCGCCAAGTTTCATACGGGCACGAATCTGCAGTGGATTCGACGCTTATGCTAATGACTGTTTCTGATGTTTAAACCATGAGGACAGAATTGACAGGAACAGTGCGATGGCAATGATTAGGGCGCTTGTCTCACACGCTGTGGCGATGTTCTGATTTCCGCTTTGTTTGACGGCGATGCCGATTAGAGCCCAAATGATTACGATGCCATAGGCAATGTCTCTTCTCGTAAGTATGACCAGCAACGTGATAATCAAGGTGATGGCAACGACGAGAATGGCCCACGTAGCACTGCCGATACCGAAACCATCCCAAGGTACGGAAACCAACGCTGCAGCAACGTCTGCGACAGTTGCTATAGTAATCCAACCCAAGTAGACGCTGAAGGGCAAATGAACACTCAGCTTCTCCTTCAACGAAACGTCTGATTTGCCGATGTTCAAACGCAAATAAGTCGCGATCAAAGTTGCCAGAAGCGCAAACATTGGAAGAACGGACAAGCTGACAAAGCCATACTGCCAGAGAAGGAGCCAAACAACGTTAAAGACGTTGCTCAATGCAAAAAGAACGCCGACTTCCTTCTGAAACGCTTTATCCCTTCGACTGGGCAACACCTGAAAAGCTACGAAGACGAACAGCAAAATGTAAATCAAACCCCAAATAGCAAAAACGTAGCCCGCAGGCGTCACCAAAGTCGGATACTGATCAGAGATTTGGCCAGTATTCTTGCCGTTAAGCATTGACGTGTTAGCCAAACCGTTCACTGCAATGGTGATCAAAAATGCCACAACGTTTGCCCATTGCAACAGAGGAACAGATTTCGATTCTGCCAAGACACTGACCACGGGAAGTTTTTCTCCGTAACCTTATATAAAACCCTTAACCCTCCGTTGATCCAGACTCTGCGTCCGTGTTCGATTTGCAGCAGACAGGTTCGAGGCAACTGGCAGGTTGCATGATCTAGGCTGGAAACACTGAACCTGACTGAGACCATTCATTTTAGTGAACGTTGGGCACTTGCTGAAAATTATGCTAGGTCCAAAAACCAACGTGGGGGGGAGTGTGTTTTGTGAGGTTTTCACCTGCCAAACTGTGAATCAACCAGTCAGATTCTCAGCGTACGCGCCGTTACAGTGGATGAGCATACATGTTCGATTAGGAACGGAATGGGGTCTAATTCTGAAAAACGATTTAATAAGCCCGTGATCTGCTGTTCCGATGGTGATGTGAAAACATGAGGAAAAGCTTGAAGATAGCCACTGTAGCCGCAGTGTTGTTTTTGGCAATGGGCGCCATCGTCCTAGTATACGCAAACTCACAAAATGGCTTCAACGCAGATAGTGAAGAACAGACGCAGATGAGCATACAGAACATGCAAACCTTTTTCGGTTCGTGCAACGCTAGCAACGTTACTATGCCGGGCCATATGATGCGCATGCCGCATATGCGGGCAAATGATCTTCCATGGTCTGAAGGGCTGTTGCAGAACGCTACGCTTTCGACGATTCAGGGAACGGTAGTCTCAGAGTTCAGGGACATTCTAATCTTGGACGCTGGCTCGGGTCAGACGCGAGTCTTGCTGCCTAAGGCCTGGACCTTAGACAACGAAGTCGTAGGCCGAGTCGGCCTCTTCAACGGTACATTTGCGAGCCCAGGCCAGAGCGTGACGCTTAAGGTGATGGAAAGCGACGTGATCAGTAACACGAGCTTCAGCATCAATATCATGATGGGCTACGAAGCAATCAACGCAACAGGCACACACGCGTACGCCGTGATATCCTTCAACATACAACCTGGCAGCTAAGCTATCCTCTCCTTTTTTTTGTCATTCAGTCCAACTTGGAAGACCCGCGTTTTCCGTTTTCGACAGAACTGGATGCACGCCACAAGCTGCTTGAGAAAATATAGAAGACCTTGCGTTACGAGCCTAGCGCGCATCTTGAGTTTGACACCAGATTGCGCCTGTCGTGAAGAAACGTTTCACACAGAATCGAATGCATCAGCCCGCCATGCGGGATTTCTCGCTCTTCCTTCTGGTTCTCAAGTTGCTCCTTCACCGTTGCCAACACCCTCTCAATATCCAGAAATTTCATTACTTAAGCGTCTGCCGCTCCGTTCATTGCGTCAGTCGCGTCCTGAAGCGATGGATCGCCCATCATGATGATTTTCCTCGTCTTAGGCTCGCTTTCCTTATCGCTTCCAGCCTAGTTCCACATGAATCTGTAGTGTAACCATTCTCATTCAAGACTTTTGTCAGCAGCTCCCTTATAGCTTCTTCATCGCCGATAACTAGCACTGCTGGCTTGTTTGCCGTGGAACTTCCAAGCAATTTTCTTACACAAACATGTGCTTGACTCATCGAATAATAAGTCCTACACCAGTTTCAGAATAGGATTTATCGACTCAAGATATTGATTCTCAAAACAGGAAAAGCCAGATGCTAGTGCAATCACACGAAAGTCGCTATTACAAGAGCCACCAGTGAAACGAGCAGCGGATAACCGAAAAAGCCGATGGCTTGATCAATCCTATATCGCGCTGAAGAAGCTTTCACCGCAACCAACAAGAACACGACCACCAAGAATTTCAAAACAATTGATAGCACCCCACCTATGGTGACGAGATCGAAAGGCAAAGGTCCTCCTAGGAACAGAAAAACCACGATGAGCGCACCGGCGAGCACCTCTACATCATGAAACAACGATGCCAAAGCCAGTTTAGCCCCGCTGAACTCTGTATACACTCCCGCAATAATCTCGGTGTCTGCCTCTGGAATATCGAAAGGCTGCAGACCAAGTTTACATTGGAGACTGATAATAGCCGCAGCCAATGAGACAGCAGTCAACGCCACATAGAGCGGGTTCGAAAGTAAAGCCGAAAAGCCTTCTATTGTTCCAAGAACAGAATACGAAATTCCACTCGTATGCCTTGATACAAGCACAATTGGAGTTAGTATTGCGAAGAACCAAGTAGGTTCATATACGAACATCAACGACACCAACCGTGACACGCCAATCGAAGAAAACTTGTTTGGAAACATCAAGGAAGCAATAGCAAACGCCACCGTGGACCATATTCCCAAGTAGACAAATATCACCACATCAAAAAAACCGTAAAGTCTGAAAGGTGAAATAGGCAGGAACAACAAAGTGGCGATCGTGCTCCCTATTCCGATGCCGATGAAGAATGCATAAAGCGTCCCTCTTCCATAATTGGGAGTCACACGCTCTTTGCTCAACAGCTTGTAGAAATCATAAAAAGGTTGCAGCATCCCGAAGAGCCCAACGAATCTTGGCCCAACTCTGTTCTGCATTCTGGCAAGCACTTTTCTCATGTACCACTGATTAAGCAAAGCTGCAATGAACACGAAAAGAAGACCTGGAAATATGAAAGCTGCAATCAGAAACTCAGCGAAAGATTGTAGCATAGACGCCGTGATCATCATAGGACAACAACCACGATTATGAGTAGAATTATCAGGAATGCTAGCCATGCGCTCATGTAGACCAGCCACGCATCAATCTCGTAAGTGTTAAACCTATCAACTATTCGTCGGTAGAGAGTCTTCAGCGACTGATTGATAATCGACCAGAACAGGTTTCCCGAGCCGATTGATTCTTCGTCAAATGGCTGCTGTTCACCGCCCACGTAAGGCTCATTCTTGTCCCCGGCTGGCTGACTAGATTTTACTCCCGAAGCTCTAATATAGATGAGCAACACTGCAAGTGCCACTCCGAGCATTGCAGCGGACGCAACTAGAGTCTGAAAAAGAGTCAAACCAATATCCATTTAACCACCCACAGCGGCTCTCACCGCAGTTTGAATATAGGAGTCCACGTTCCTAAGCGAAGAGACTGTTGGGGTCAACACGGTCTTGTCGATCTGCGGAGCAAGAAGGCCGATGACGATACAAAGCGTCGCCAATATTATAGGGACAATCACTACTGGAAACTCCTTTGCTTTCTCAAAAGGTCTATCTGGCTTCTTCAGCCATGCGCCGAACAGCACCTTCATCCAAGCCATTAAAGCTATCGTCGTGGAAATAACTATCACAACGGTAAAAGGTGCCAAGCCAGCCTCCAGGAACGCAGAGTAAAGCATGAACTTGCTCATGAACCCATTAAGCGGAGGCAATCCCTCTATAGCTAAAACGCCTATCAAGAAAGTTGTAAACGTAATCGGTGCATATCTGCCGACGCCGCCTAACTTGTCAATGCGGGTTGAACCTGCATGGGCTGCGAGTATACCAACAGAGATGAAGAGGAGTGATTTGGCAATTGCATGGTTTATTAAGTGAAAAATGGCGGCCTTGAGCGCTAGATCTGTTCCTAAGCCGATGGCCATGAAAATCAAGCCCATGTGAAAGATCGTGCTGTATGCGATTACTCTCTTCACGTTCTTCTGCAACAACATCAGCAGTGAAGCGATAATTGCTGAAGCCGATCCAAGTATGATTAGTGCCAGCTTTATTGAGTCAAAAAATGCTGAAGGAAAACCTGCTGGAGAAATTAGAGAAGGAAAGTGGAAGGGCAGAGTTGAAATGTTGGCCTTCCCGAATATTGTGTAGAGGAATCTGATTATTGCGTAAGCTCCGTTGCTAACAACGAGGCCGGAAAGAGCAGCTGACACTGGAGCTGGAGCGGCTGAGTGAGCGTCTGGAAGCCAGAAATGGTTCGGGAACAAAGCAGCTTTGAATGTGAAAGCCCAAATGGTCAGAGCTAATGCCACAGCTGTGCCAGTTAGGATGTTTCCATAAGCTGCCCCTGAAAACGGGAACCACAAACCTCCAGCTTTAGAAGCCAAGTCCGCCATGTTCACGGTCCCATAAGAAGCGTAGTAGAAAATCAGTGCTATGAAATAGAACGTTGTACTCACAGCTCCCAGCAATGCATATTTGAGCGCTGAGTCGACAGCCTCACCCTCAGTCCTGTAGAACGCGATCAAACCATACAACGCAATACTCGTGACCTCTATCATTACGAAGAGGTTAAATGCGTCTCCAGTGTACAACACGCCGAGCAAACCAGTTTCGAGACCGAGCAGAAGCGTGTAGTACCATTCAATGCGTTTTCCTTGCATGTAGAAAACGCTGTAAAATATTATGAGGAACATGATGGAAGCTGTGACGAGCCCTAGCAAGGCACTAAGCTTGTCAACTTCATAGATTATCCCGATTGGCGGGACCCATCCTCCGAACTTGTAGACTATCGGGGTGTCTAAAATGAAGAATTCGTTGTAAAACGTGATTATAGCTGATGATTCGGCAAAGAGTGAGAAAACAAGAGCGTAGCCATCAATGGCTTTGCGTCTCTTCTTTATCAACATGCTGAACAAAGGCATTGCAAAACATGAGATAATCAGAATTGTCGTCGTCAAGCCGAGCAAAACAGGGTCGCCGAGCATCTCTTCACCTCAATCAGAAAACTTTCGTTAGGTATTTCTCGAAACTCTCGCAAATTGCACTGCGACACTTGGCCGGCTCTTGAGTTGCTACGTCTATCCAGTGCACGTAATACAGTTTCTTCTCTTCATCTAAGTCAATGACTACAGTGCCAGGCGTGTTTATGATTGAATTGGCCACGCCTACCACCGCATAATCTGTACTAACCTCATAGGGCACCCGAACAATTCCGGGGTTTATCGGCATTTTCGGGTTCAGTATTCTCTTGATCACATCAAGATGCGCCAGTACCTCTGCAACAAAAAAGTAGTAAAACGCATATTTCACGAGGTAACCGAAGCGTATCAGATTCAGAGATTTCGAAGCCTTCGCTATGAGTATCTCAGAGAACAACAGCCCAGCAACTACCGCTATTATGATACCCGTTACAATATCGTAGACTGAGACCGAGCCTGAGAAGATAATGTAAACCGCGAAAGCCATGAGAATCGGCAATATTGCTTTCTTAACGTTCATTGCTCAGATCTCTTCCTCTGTTCCGCGACCTTTCTCGTATCCAAAGTGTGGTAGATTCTGTAAGTCTGCAGAGCTAGAAAAACAATAAACAAGACAACTGCCATGCCGATAACAATGGCGGTCAAAACCAACGCTTGCGGTACGGGGTCCACGGCACTTCTCACGAACAAACCCATGTCCGTACTTGTCGGGTTCTCAGTCGTAAGAATCGGAGGGACAACAGGGTATATGTATCTGAATCCCACTATCGTGGCGAAAATGTTTCCCGCATCCCCAAATATTGTTAGCGCAATGATCTTTTTGATTAGGTGAGGCTTATACAGTATTCCATAGAGCGATATGATCAAAGTGGCTATAGAAGCCAGAATTATGTACGTCGCAAGGAAAGTCTCAATGAGTGGCATATTTCTCTCCCTCCAGTATCTTCCTGAAAGTGTCCTCTGGAAGTGACAAAAGCACGAATGTTAAAGTGAACCCTGCGCCCACTGCCAAATATTCTGACAGGTTAAGCATCCACAAGTTTCCGCCCATCATCCGATCAAGAATGGTGGAGGGCAGACTCACTGGGGCATTTGGCTTGATTTGATTCTGCATGATATATGCCCCACTGTGCATGAAGAGACCCAGAATCAGAGGCAAAACAACAGTCGTAGCTATACCTAGAAGACCCATACTTCTTAAGATAAGCATTGAAGTCCTGTTGACATTTCTGTCTTCAAGCGCAGATCTCGACAAGGCGATAATGAACAGAATCGGAAGCACGGCCAAAGCAGCACCGCCTTGAAATCCTCCTCCAGGTGTGAGCTGACCGTGAAGCGCGATTGAAGCAGAAACAACCACTATTATTAAACCGACTATTTTCGTGACTACCTTAACGATAATACTGAGGCCTATGTCTGCGCGTTTGCTGGCCGTGCGTCCTGCTCCTTTGGTCATGTCCACTTCAAAAAGGGCCACACACGCAATGATTGCTAGGAAGAACACTGAAGTCTCAAAAAGCGTGTCAAATCCCCTGTAGTCCCAAACGATGGCCGTGACAGCCTCGGGACTTGCCGCCCAAGTGTACTTGCTGGAGCTGTTCAACGTGTTCTGAAGGTAGTACGAGGCCAAGTTTCGCAGGCTCGTTTGAGGTATTACGCCGGTTGCCTGGTCGGCAACGGCATAGGAGATTGCAATTAGAGAACCGATGATCACGGATAGTGAGAGGACAGTTTTCCTGTTCATTCTGTTTCATATCTCTCAGTTTTCTTAACAAGGAAAAATGCAACTGCCGGATAGATTCCAATGCCAATTGCAACGTAGGCAAGAGCCAGATCCGGGCCCATCAGCAAGTAGAAGACTAGCAAGTATGCTCCACTCTCAACTGCCGAATAAATGATTGCCTTAACCAAGTCTTTTTGGATGATCGCCAAGTAGGTAAATACCAGAGCTATCGTTGACATTACTGCCAAGAAAATGTCGATGAGCAATGTTTCATACATTATGCCGTCTCGCCTCTCCCCTCGCCTCTATCTTCCTCCAAATGATCGACAACTTTCGGTTCAACGGACGCAACTTTTGCTCTGTGTGTAGCTCTTGCCAGAGCATGTGAACCAGCAGGCGAAACCAGCATCACTATGACTGCTGTCACAACCAGACTGCCGAAGAACAGCCACTTATAATCAAGAAAGTCTGAACCCAAGGCAATAAAGGCAGCACCGACGATTGGCACAAAAGCTCCGCCTATGCTTCCGACGGTGGCAGCATGAAGCCTTACAAAAAAGTTCGGGAACCTCAGCATCCCAATGGCTCCCACAAGACTGCAAAAACCTCCTATTGAGATCAGAACCATGCCGATGATGATGAACACTAGGTTAGCCAATTCAAACAAGTTAGTCACCCATCTCCTTCTTTTCAAGATACTTGGCGACGAAAACATCAAGGGCATATGTCCAAACAGACAGAAGTATCGCCACTGGTATGAGCAGAAGTGATTTGAAGAAAATCGCAAAAATCGCCATTAGAACTATTGTTTCGAAAGAAATAGCATCTATCGCTAAAACGGTATCGGAAATAGTAGGCCCTTTGAACACTCTTACAAGATAAAGCAAAAAGGAGACAAGGTAAATCGGCAAGACGATCATGATGAAAGTCATTACTTCTGTTTCCAAATACCTTCTCCCTTCGGTCGGCCTCAGGATTCGGAGCTAGTTGCTTTGAGTACATCCTTTATTAAAGCTTCTTTCTCAAAAGAGGCCAGTTTGTAAATGTTACTGGTGACATACGCTTTGACTGGACAGACCCGCACGCACTGGTAACAGAAGACACATTTCCCAAAATCTGTAACTGGATACAGTTTATTGTTGGCAGGATTTGCCTTCATTTCAATCGCGTATGCGGGACAATCAATTGCGCAGAGCTTGCAACTGGTGCACTTTTCAAGATCTAGGATTTGCATCCCTCTGTAGTCTGATTGCGCAAGTCTGTCTTCGCGGGGAAACTCGTACGTTGCCGGCCTCTTGAACAGGTTCTTCATTATCTCGGTAAACAGTTTAAGCATTTTTCTTCATCTCGCCAAGCTCATCACAGTTTTAGTTTCTATAAGTCCATCCTTTTGAATCACGACTAGTCTTTCCATACATGATATGCAGGGATCTAAACTAGCAAGTATGACTGGAAGATCGCCAATGTTTGCGTCCCTAAATAGCAACGGACTGTTCATGATGTTATTGAAGCTTGGAGTTCTTATCTTTACTCTGTAGGGCTTGTCTCCGCCTTTGCTGACAATATAGTAAACCAGTTGGCCTCTCTGAGCTTCGACCCTAGATATAGCTTCGCCAGCTTGAACCTTTCTTATCGGAACCTTGGGACCTATTGGTCCATCTGGCAAGTGATCAACAGTATACCTCAGGATATTTATCGCCTCGAACACCTCGCTTATCCTGACCAAGGTTCTGGCCCAAGAGTCCCCTTCTTCTCTTGTAATCACATTGAATGGAATTTCACCGTAAGCCGCGTACGGATCTTCATACCGTACATCAGTCTTCACGCCTGAAGCTCTGGCTATTGGTCCAACAAAACCGTACTTGCTAACTTCGGGTCTGTCTAGCTTTCCAACCTTGGAAAGTCTCTTGGTTATGATTGAATCCTCTTTGAAGACTTTCTCGTAGTATCTCATTCTTTCCTCGACGTGCTCAAGGGTTTTTTTGATTTTCTCGATCTTTTCGGAATCTATGTCTTTTCTGACGCCTCCGGGCATGACATAGTCAGCTTGAACTCGGTTTCCCGCGACCGATTCCTTCAAGGCCAAAATGGGTTCCCTGTCCCTCATCATTAGCATGAAGAGGGTGTGGAAGCCGATCAGTTCCCCCATCACGGCCAAAGCAAGCATGTGGCTGTGAATCCTTTCCAACTCGTTGAGCAAAGTCCTCAAGTATCTAGCTCTTGACGGAACCTCAATGTTCCCGATTCTTTCAACGCCCTCAGAATAGCAGGTAGTGTGGACAACGTTGCAGATTCCGCATACTCTACCGGCTAAGTAGACGTCCTTGAGAAAGGTGTTGTTCTCGCAGAGTTTCTCTATTCCCCTGTGATTGTAGCCTGTAAAAGGAGTGATCTCAGCTATTCTTTCTCCTTCAACTTTAACCTTGAACAACAATGGCTCATGCAGTGCTGGATGCTGGGGTCCGACTGGTATCTCCAGATATTTTGAGTTGCTCAAACCTTATTCTCCTCTTCTTTCCTAAGTGGAAAGCCATTTGTTGCCTCTTCAGAGACTAGAAAACCTCGTCGTAGACTTGGATTCCCCGAGAAGGTGATTCCCATCAGGTCATACGCTTCTTGTTCATGGCTAACGGCAGAAGGAATCAAATCGCTTATGGTGTCAATCGCTGGTTTTTCCCTCGGTAGCCTAAATCTGACAGTCAAAATCGTTTTCAAGCTGTATATCCAAACGTTGTAGTTGATTTCGAATTGTCTTTCTTCTACGTAGTCAACTGGGGCTATGAAATCCAAATAGAAATCTTCTTTGAAATCCTCCCGAAGCTTTGCGAAAATCGCCCTCAAGTTTTTCGATTCGGCCCTAGCGAGCAGCCGTCGCGGCCCAACTCCGTCAACACCAGCAACCAAGTCGCTTAGACTTTCCTTGACTCTTTCTAGCGCGGTCGAAATTCTACTTCGCCTCTTGAAGTTTAGCGAGAATCTTTGTCAAGCCGTCCAATATGGCCTCGGGTCTCGGTGGGCAACCTGGAACGTAAGCTACAACAGGTACAACCTTGTCTGCTCCAGCAAGCAGGTTATACGATTTTGCAAATACTCCTCCACTGATGGCACAAGCGCCAATCGCCACGACAAACTTGGGTTCAGCCATCTGCTCATACAACCTCTTAAGCCTAACAGCCGCCTTTTTGCTAACAGCCCCTGTCACAACCAGTATGTCCGCATGCCTCATGCTCGGAGTAAGTTTCACACCGAGTCGCTCAGGGTCATAATGTGGACTTAGCATAGCAAGAACTTCAATGTCGCAACCATTGCAAGCAGCAGTATTAAAATGGGCCAACCACGGAGAACGTGAGACCAATCTTTCGGATTTCAATTTGAAACGTCAATTCGAATCTGTCCTAATAACGTTTTCGACCAAAGAAAGAACAAACAAAAACGCAAGAAAAGGCAGAGTAGAACCGTATGCTACTCGACAAAACAGCTCTGGAAAACAAAATTATGGAAAAAACGCACGTTTGACTTAAGAAGTGCACAAGAAACACTAATAAGCAACTTGTGTGGGTACGTTTCTACTTCTAACTATTTGAGGGGAGATATGGCATGGCAACAGCGTTGGTTTTGTCCCTACTGGCTATAGTTGGAGGCGTCCTTTCAGTTGGCTACATAGCATATCTTGCTTGGAGAATCCTGAGAGAGGACGAAGGAACAGAAAGAATGAAAGAGATTTCTTCGTTTATCAGAGAAGGCGCCTCAGCCTATATGCGAAGACAATACACGGTCATCGCAATCATAATCACATTAGTCGCAGTGGCCATCGCCATATTCATTGGTCCTTTAGTCGCTCTGGCATATGGCATCGGCGCTACTTGTTCTGCTTCAACCGGATTCATAGGCATGTACATATCGGTGAGGTCTAACGCTAGAACCGCCAACGCCGCAAGGACCAAAGGATTGGAGAAAGCTCTAGACATAGCCTTCAAAGGTGGAAGCGTTCTGGGATTCGCCGTTGTCGGCATTGGCGTCTTAGGGATAACTCTTGTCTACATGTTGTATGGAGGACTAGATGCCATCAGAGCTGTGGACGTCGTAAATCAAGTGGTTGGCTTCAGTTTCGGCGCAAGCACAGTCGCGTTATTTGCAAGGGTTGGAGGCGGCATATTCACAAAGGCAGCAGACGTGGGCACAGACCTCGTTGGCAAAATTGAGAAGAACATTCCTGAAGACGACCCAAGAAACCCAGGTGTAATAGCTGACAACGTCGGAGACAACGTAGGCGACGTAGCAGGAATGGGAGCCGACCTTTTTGAATCCTATGTGGGCGCAATAGTAGCCACAATGATTCTCGGGGCCGTGCTTTATAAGCTTCCAGATGGAGGAGCAAAACTCGAATGGGTACTCCTGCCTCTCATGGTTTCCGCGGTAGGGATAATTGCCTCTATAGTCACAGCTTTCACGGTGAGAGGATCACCTGAAAAGGCACTTACAAGAGCGTCCATAATTGCCACCGTTTTTACGGCAGTAGCATCTTACTTCGTAGTTACCTATCTTCTTGGAAGCGAATGGTACGGACCATTCGTATCTATACTGAGTGGGCTAGTCGTGGGAGTGGCCCTCGGGGTAACGTCCGACTACTTCACTTCAAGCAACTACGCACCAACCAAGAAAGTAGCAAAGGCAGCTCAAGGTGGACCTGCGCTCACAATACTTTCCGGTATTTCAATGGGATACTACAGTGTATTCATACCGATACTGTTCATCGCTGTGGCTGAGATGATATCGTTCCTAAGCGGAGGAGTATACGGTGTCGCGATCTCAGCAGTAGGCATGCTTTCAATAACAGGAGTAATAGTGGCTGCTGACGCGTACGGACCGATAACAGACAATGCAGCAGGAATAGCAGAACAAGCAAAGCTCCCTCCAGACGTAAGAAAGATAACGGATAAGCTGGACTCCGTTGGAAACACGATGAAATCCATATGCAAAGGATTCGCAATCGGCTCAGCAGCCCTAACGGCAATAGCGTTCTTTGTAGCCATAACCCAGATCCCAGCATTCACACAGTATGCCAGCACGCTGGCGGGAGGCCAGAACGCGGTTTTGAGCCTTCTTAACCCAAGGACCTTCGCAGGATTGCTCATAGGTTCAGCACTGCCCCCGTTCTTCACGGCCGTTGTAATTCTTGCAGTAAGCGACGGAGCCTACAGCCTCGTGGGTGAGATCCGAAGGCAATTCAGGGAAATCGCAGGCTTATTGGAAGGAACGGCAAAGCCGGACTATGCCCAATGCGTCAGAATCACAACGAACAACGCGTTGAGGAAACTAGTACTGCCTGGATCAGTTGCCATAATCGCGCCTCTTCTAGTCGGATTCCTCCTCGGCCCAGATGCAATCATAGGAATGATAGCGGGAGCAATTATCACAGGTCTCCTGCTTGGCCTCTTCATGGGAAACGTTGGAAACACATGGGACAACGCCAAAAAATACGTTGAAGGCGGAGAACTCGGAGGCAAAGGAAGCCCAGCCCATGCGGCAACAGTGATCGGGGACACAGTCGGAGACCCTATGAAGGACGCTGCAGGACCAGGCCAGAACATATTCATCAAATTAATGTCCGTCACGGCACTCGTGTTTGCACCCCTGATAATCAAATACTTCCTACATTTCTAGACCCTTTTGCTAACAACATCACCTAGCCCTGCGCGTGCAGGAGATTCTGCCGCTCTCTTCACCTTATTCGACTATCGCCTTCGGCGACTTAGAGCTATAAGCGGCGCGCACTTCTTTCTGGAGCAGCAAAGCATTTCCCATTTATGAAATCAAAGGGAAGGCTCAGACTCGTGCGATTTCCTTATTTCTGACTCGGAGACTAATGATTGAAGCTGGGGTGTAGATCAAGTTGCCCGTAAGGGACGAGTTCATTACTATGCTGCATGGTGCCGGCGGAACAGTCATGCATGATTTGATAAAGAACTACGTGGTGAAGTATTTTGGTGGCGCAGACGATGCTGAAGTCCCGCTTGAGGCAATGGATGACGCGGCCGTTGTTGGCAATATAGCGCTGAAGAGCGATTCACATGTTGTTAAGCCCATTTTCTTTCCTGGCGGAGACATTGGGCGTCTAGCTGTGTCCGGCACAGTTAATGATATTGCTGCTATAGGCGCTGAACCTTACGCCTTGGCATGTGGTTTCATTCTAGAAGAAGGCTTGGCCCTCGCGGACTTCGAGAGGATCTTAGCTAGCATGAAACAAGCATGCGGAGAAGCCGGTGTTAACATAGTTACGGGCGACACCAAAGTCGTTGAGAAAGGAACTCTAGGCGGCTGTGTAATAAACACATCAGGAATTGGAAGAAGAACAGAAGCTTTAGAGAGAAACTTCGAAGTTGTGAAGCATTTCAGAAGAGAATCTACCGCACGATGGACTCTGGACTCGAATCTTAGAGCTGGCGACAAAATAATTCTGTCAGGAACGATAGGCGACCACGGACTGGCCATCCTGTCTGCGCAAAAGGGCCTGAGCTTTGGGAGCAACATAAAATCTGATGTCAAACCTCTGAACCGTTTAGTTCAACGTCTGCTCGGCGAGGTTGGCGGGATAGTTGCGATTAAAGATCCGACGCGAGGCGGTCTGGCTGACGCATTGAACGAGTTCAGCGAAAAATCCAAGGTGGGAATACTCCTCTATGAGAATAAGGTTCCGATCAGGAAAGATGTACGATCAGCATGTGAAATGCTGGGGTTAGATCCATTTGAAGTTGGAAACGAAGGGAAGATAATCATAGGCGTTGTGAAAGAAAAGGCAAGAGGTGTCTTGAAGCTTCTGAGAACAAACATGGAAGGAGAAGATGCAGAAATCATCGGCGAAGCGACTGCGGAGTTCAAGGGTGTAGCGATGCAAACGCTAGTTGGAGGCAAAAGAATAGTCTCTAGACCGGTTGGCGATCCAGTTCCTAGAATATGCTAAAGGGAAGATCGATGTCGGAACCCTGGTACGCATTTGAAATAGAAGAAACAATCAAAAGGTTGAACACTAAAGAAACTGGCTTGGGCCGAGAGGAAGCTCAGAGGCGGCTTGAACAATATGGAACCAATGAACTGCAGAAAGAAAGAGGAACGTCAGCAATTAGGCTGTTTGTCGGGCAATTCGCAGATCTGCTGATTGTAATATTGCTCATTGCCACTGGACTTTCGATCTATTTAGGCGAACTTACTGACGCAATAGTTATCATCGCCATAGTTTTTGCCTGCGCAATCCTCGGGTTTGCGGAGGAATACCGATCGGAAAAAGCTTTGGATGCATTGAAGGAAATGACTGCTCCAACGGCTACGGTATTGCGGGATGGAATGGAAGTAAAGATCCAAACAAGCGAGATCGTTCCAGGAGACATCGTCCTGGTATACACAGGTGACAAAGTACCAGCCGACGCCAGACTTTTAGAAGCATTCAATCTGAAAGTGGATGAGGCCTCATTAACAGGTGAATCTTCACCGGTTAACAAGGACAGGGCAAAGATAAGTGAAGAAACGCCGGTCAACGACAGGCGCAACATGGTTTTCACCGGAACAGTGGTCGTCTATGGACGCGGGAAGGCGGCAGTAACGTCTACCGGAATGAACACGGAATTCGGCAAAATAGCCAGCATGGTTCAAACATCAAAAGAGGAGAAGACTCCACTTGAAAAAAGAATGACATCTGTTGGAAAGTGGATAGGAATATTGTCTGTAACTGTATGCTTGGCCGTAGCAGTTCTGGGAATCATCGAGGGGCGCAGCATTTTTGACATGATCTTGTGGGGGATAAGCCTCGCTGTTGCAGCAGTCCCAGAAGCTTTACCTGCGATCGTGACTGGCGCTCTTGCCGTCGGCATGTACCGAATGGCCAAGGTAAACACTATAGTCAGGAAATTGCCAGCTGTTGAAACATTGGGATGTACAAGCGTTATATGCTCTGACAAGACTGGCACGATGACAAAGGGCGAGATGACCGTTCAGAGAATATACGCAGGCGGTCAAACGATCAAAGTCTCAGGAGTGGGTTACAAGCCCGAAGGGGAATTTCTTGCAGAAAGCAATATTGACATGAAAGACGAGAACATTCGTTCACTTTTGAAAGCTGCAGCATTGTGTAATGATGCTAGACTAGAAAAAGATACAGAAACCGAAAGATGGATCATCAAAGGCGACCCCACTGAGGGGGCATTGGTTGTCGCTGCAGCGAAAGCCGGTTTGTGGAAGGAAGAACTAGAACAGGGAGCACCGCGCATAGGCGAGATTCCATTCTCTTCGGAAAGAAAATGTATGACCACGATTCACCTTGCTTCGGGAAGAAAGAAAATTGCCTATATGAAAGGCGCGCCAGAAGTGGTTCTAAGCAAATGCACCAAGATTTACGCAGATGGCAAAGTTCAAAAGATCACACATGAAGACAGAACAGAGATCCTGAAAGTCACCGAAGCCATGGCATTTCAAGCTATGAGAAACTTGGGCTTCGCATCAAAGGAATCGTCAGAATCTACAGAGAATTCTGATGAAAAAACTGAGAAAGACATGGTTTTCATCGGCATAATGGGAATGATTGATCCTCCGCGCGAAGAAGCCAAAGACGCGATCTACTTATGCAAGAAGGCCGGGATCAAAGTTGTAATGGTGACGGGCGACCACAAGCTCACGGCAATTGCTGTGGCTAAGGAGCTGAACTTGCTAGATGAGAACGACGCAGAAGGCAGGGTGCTTACCGGCGAGGAATTGGACAAGATAAGCGATGAAAAACTGGTTGAAAAAGTTGAGAGTGTCGCGATCTATGCGCGAGTCTCGCCTGAACATAAGATAAGGATTGTTAATGCTTGGAAGGCCAAAGGGCAAGTGGTCGCGATGACTGGCGATGGAGTGAACGATGCACCAGCACTCAAGAGGTCGGACATAGGCATTGCAATGGGAGTCACTGGTACTGACGTTGCGAAAGAAGCTTCGGACATGGTTTTGACAGATGACAACTTCGCATCAATTGTCAAAGCTATCAGGGAAGGCAGAGAAATCTATGGAAACATCAAAAAATACCTTACCTATCTGCTGCGCTGCAACATCATGGAAATCCTTGTGATGCTCATTGCCGTAATCTCTGTCCCATTTCTCGCAAGAATGAACGCGCAAGCGACAGATGCTGCCGTTGTGGGCAGCGCAACGATAGCGTTGACCGCGACACAGCTTTTGTGGGTGAACCTGACTACCGACGGATTGCCCGCAATTGCATTGGGCATTGACCCAGGCGACCCAGACATCATGAAGAGAAAACCACGTGATCCAAACGAGAGCGTCTTCACGCGCGAAGTCAAAGCTTACCTGTCTCTGACACCAATATTAATGGCAGCCCTGCTCTTGTCCGGATACTTCTACTATCAACCATGGTTGCCACCTACTCTAAACGCAACAGGCAAAGTAATATACAACCCCTTGCTTGAAGCGCGGACGCAGTTGCTAACGTCCATGATCCTCATGGAATTGGCCAATGCAATATCGGCGCGATCCCTCAAGTACCCTGTGTGGAAGGTAGGTGCCTTCAAGAACAAATTCCTGTGGTACGCTGTCGCAGCGTCTTTTGTCCTACAGCTCTTCGTACTCTATACGCCAGGAGTCAACTCAGTGTTCGACGTGGCTGCCCCTGAACCGCTCGACTGGGCGTTTGCAATACTATTCACGGCGATAACCTTCGGATCCCTAGAAACTGCAAAGTGGATAACAAGCAGAAGGCACAACAAGCAGGTTTAGAAAGACTTAAATTCGAAGCAATGCGAAAAATGCCTCTAACAACAGAAATTAAAGGACTGGAAAGAAATGAGTGAAAAACTGGCAAATCCCGCACCGCTCGGATTGTTAGCATTCGGACTGACAACCGTCCTGCTAAATCTAGCGAATGCTGGCTACTACGGCTTGAACAGCATGATCCTAGCTATGGGCTTGGCTTATGGTGGACTAGCTCAAGTCATAGCAGGCGCAATGGAATTCAAAAAAGGAAATACATTCGGCACAGTGGCATTCTCTTCGTATGGCTTTTTCTGGTGGTCTCTTGTCGGCCTAATCCTGCTACCAAGCGCTCACCTCGGAGTACCCGGATCTGACACGAATGCTATGGCAGCATATTTCGTCATGTGGGGACTATTCACATTCGTGATGTTCTTCGGCACGTTAAAAGCAAACAGGGCGATACAATTTGTGTTCATGAGCCTTGCAATCCTATTCTTCCTTCTGACCGCTCATGAATTGACAGGAGACGCAACGTTAGGCACGATTACGGGTTATGAAGGAGTCATCTGCGGATTGAGCGCGGTCTACCTCGGCTTGGCTGAAGTGCTTAATGAGGCCCACGGGAAAACCATTCTCCCCATAGGCCCCATGAGCAAGTAGAAACATTCACCCTTTTTATTTTCAACCAAAAACGGTTTAGTTTTCGGTTGATCATGCCCGAATCATCGAAAAACACGTTGAAAAGAAACGAAAGGGTTTATATTTTCGAAAGAATGCTTCTCCACAAACTTACGGAAGGCTGAAAGATGTCAGAAACCAGTTTACCATTCAATGATAAAGTGTATCCAGGAAAGAGATTAAAGGACGAATGGGAGAAATCGATAAAGAATCCCCAGGAGTTTTGGGATGAAAAAGCCCGGGCTATCGACTGGTTCAAGACTTGGGACAAGGTACTTGACGATTCTAACCCGCCATTCTACAAGTGGTTCCCGGGCGGCATACTCAACATTTCATACAACGCGTTGGACAGGCATCTGAAGACAGATAGGAAGAACCAGCTTGCCTACATTTGGGAAGGCGAGAACGGTGAGGTGCGAACTTTCACTTTCTATCAGCTTTACAGGGAAGTGAACAAACTTGCAAAAATCTTCAAGAACTTTGGGCTCAAGAAGGGAGACAGAGTTGCTGTTTATCTGCCGATGATTCCAGAGCTTCCAATCACCTTGCTTGCCACGGCACGCGTCGGAGGAGTCCACACCGTTGTGTTTTCAGGCTTCAGCGCAGAAGCACTCGGGGACCGAATAAATGATTGCGGCGCGAAGATACTCGTTACCGCAGACGGAGCCTTCAGACGCGGAAAAACGGTCACCCTGAAGGACACGGCAGATCGAGCCCTGCAGAACGCGCCGAGCGTTCAGAAAGTCATAGTCGTAAAAAGGACCGGGCAGAGCGTTCCGATGAAGGAGGGGCGGGACCACTGGTACGACGAGGCGATCGCTAAAGTCGAGTCTAACGCTTACGTTGAACCGGAACCGATGGAAGCAACGGAGCCGCTTTTCATTCTTTACACTTCTGGAACGACAGGCAAACCGAAAGGAGTCCAGCATGGCACAGGCGGCTACCTGGTCTGGGGATATTGGACCCTGAAATGGGGCTTCAACCCGAATGAACAGGACATCTGGTGGTGCACGGCTGACATCGGCTGGATCACGGGGCACACTTACAACGTTTATGCCCCGTTGTCTTTGGGGATAACCTCGCTGATCTTTGAAGGGACACCGGATTATCCGGCACAGGACCGCTGGTGGGAAATCATTGAAAGACACGGCGTGACGATACTGTACACTACGCCTACAGCGATCAGGATGTTCATGAAGTTCGGCGAACAATGGATAAACAAGCATGACCTGAGCACGCTGAGGCTTTTAGGAACGGTCGGTGAACCCATCAACCCTGAAGCTTGGAAATGGTACTACCGCATCATCGGAAAGGAGAAGTTGCCCATCGTCGACACTTGGTGGCAGACCGAAACAGGCGGATTCATGATATCCCCGTTGCCCGGCATAGAACTCGTGCCTTTGAAGCCAGGCTCAGCCACAAACCCGTTGCCAGGCATTCTGGCAGAAGTCTTTGACGAGAAGGGACAGCCTACGCCAACAGGCGTCAAGGGGTTCCTCGTGGTTAGAACACCATGGCCAGGCATGCTTGAAACGCTGTGGAAGGACGCAGAACGGTTTAAGCAAACCTACTTTGGCAGGTGGCCAAACGTATACTACACGGGCGACTACGCGGTCAGAGACCCAGACGGGTACTTCTGGCTTCTCGGGAGGGCGGATGAGGTTTTGAAGGTCGCAGGTCACAGAATAGGCACTGTTGAGCTTGAAAGTGCGCTTGTTTCGCATCCAGCAGTATCTGAGGCCGCTGTGATGGGTAAGGAAGACGCTGTTAAAGGCGAAGTTCCAGTAGCCTTCGTCGTGCTCAGAAGCGGTTTCTCACCCTCAGACGAGTTGCGCTCGGATCTCGTGAAACACATCAGAAACACCATCGGCCCAATAGCCACACCAGACGCAATAGTAATCGTAAACAAGTTGCCTAAGACCCGCAGCGGAAAAATCATGCGCAGGCTTCTGAAGGCAGTACTCGTTGGCGCAGCCCTAGGCGACGTCTCAACGCTGGAAGACGAAGCATCAGTTGAAGACATCAAAGCAACATACGAAGAGCTGAGGAAGCAACTGGATAAGAAATAGCTCAGAGCACACCGATTATTCAACCGCACGTGAGAACCACATCGAATGCCAAAAACCCTACCGGGGTACGCATCTTGCGAGCCTTCCGCCTTCTAAACTGCCAGCCAGCCAAATTCTCATCGTGCGACTTGGGTGAGGCTGTCCTCGACAGAGGATGTACAACCATGGCTTTCTCTGAGGTATTCGACGGCCTTCCCATATAGCTTCCGGAAATGCTCCCCAAAAGCAGCATCACTTTTTTCCTTCCTCAGCGCGAGTATCCATGGTTCGAGCTTCTTCCAGTTCGAAACGACGTAATTGCCAAGACGATCAACGATAACGTCAAGGTCGACGAACTTCTTTGCAACCATGAAGCCAACCTGCTCAAAAAAGGCAGTTACCTCATAAGGATAATCGCCAACCTCCACATCGGTCTTCTCTTGAGCGCTAAATTTCGCATAGTCTTCGAATTGAAACTTCTCCTCAACCCAACGGAATGCCTTTCGAAGCCTGTCACTTTCAGCCCATTCAAACAGCTTCATGGAAATCTCCATGTTCCTATGCTGCTCCATATGCCTAAGCTGAAGCAGAATGAAAACCGCTGCTGAGACCCCGGTCACGGCCGATATGACAGCAGCCCAATCTGTAAGTGAGACCAAAGCTAGTTCAAACTCGAATGTACCTATGAGGAGTAGTCGTATAAAGACTGTGCCAAGGCGAGGCTTTAGCTACAAAGGATCGAGATAAGTCCAAAATTGAATTACGAAAAAGAAAGAAAAAGAGAGCGCGTTAGCTCGTCGGAGTCGGTAGGACTGGCGATGGCGTGGGAGAGGTTTTCGTGGTTCTCATCGCAGCGACAAGCATAATGATTGCTGAGACCAAGGCTAGCCAGAAGCCGAAGGACAAGTATGTTGAATAGCTATATCCGGAAACGGAAGTGCTCGAGAATAAGCCAAACGGTGAATTATTTGACGAGAGATCCATTTGAAGGCCTACTGGGAATATGATTATTGCAAGTACTGCGAGAAGCCCGCCTCCCATCAGTATCTTCTTTCCGTTTTGCATTATGCTCCCTGCTAGACCTAGTATGCCGGCTAGGACGACAAGTAGAAGGGCTACCCAATTGTACCAGAGGTTCATCCCTGCCCCTATAGTACCTGCGTCATACAGATTCCAGTTGTAAGTTAGTCCGATTCCTGAGTATGATGCGGAAGCTGTCCACCATGGTAGCGCTAGACTTATGAATGCAATTATGGCTCCGACAATGCCAATGTAGTTTAGTTTCAAACTGTATTTTCTCCTTGGAGCCTAGTTCTATTTGACAGTTTATAACGTTTTCCATCGACTTAAAATGTAAGTTCAACCCGGTCACAGATTTCGAGCGGTTCTGTGCCGGATCAAGTAAAGTCTCGTCCAAAGTGGTTTCGAACAAAGAATAGGTTTTAATCCACTGTACTTGTTTTGTTTAATCGTGTTGGTGTTTAGGTTTGAGCGCTGCGGTTGAAGCGAGGTCAGTTGCGAAAGTTTTCGGGAGCATCCATGCACTTGACGGTTTGAGCTTCAGTGTAAGGCCTGGAGAGATTTTTGGACTCATCGGCCCGAATGGCGCTGGAAAAACGACGGCCTTGCGCATCGTTTCCACTTTGCTCTTGCCCACATTAGGAAGGGTTGAAGTTTTCGGCGCAGACGTTGTGAATAGAGCCGATGAGGTTCGCAGGTTCATAACTTATCTTCCGGAAGAGGCTGGAGCCTACCGCAACCTGTCAGGGTGGGAGTATCTGGAGTTCATGGGCAGTTTTGCAGCGAAGAATAAGGATGAGATTCGCGAGATGGTTAGGCAAGGGGCTGAAATCTGCGGTCTGGGTGACCGTTTGAAGGACAGGGCAAAGACTTACAGCAAGGGAATGAAACGTCGGCTTCTCGTGGCACGAGCCCTTATGTCCAAGCCCAAGCTTGCCATCTTGGACGAGCCTACTAGCGGATTGGATGTTTTGCAGTCTTACCGCGTCAGGACGATAATCAAGCGTTTCGTGCAGGATCACGGCGTCACTATTCTGCTTTCGAGTCACAACATGCTTGAGGTTGAATATCTCTGTAACAGAGTAGCATTGCTGAACAGGGGCAAGATTGTTGCAGGGGGAAAGCCGCAAGAGCTCAAAGAGAAGTTTGAAAGCCCTAACCTTGAAGAAGTCTTCGCGAAGGTAGTTGGGTTTGCTTAAGGGCTTCGGAAACTTCCTGCTGAAAGAGCTTAAGGAACTGATCAGAGATCCGAAAATACTGTTGGGAATGATAATCGTTCCGCTGATAATGTTCCCAGTATTGGGTGCAGTGATGAGCTTCTCCGTTCAATCGGCGAAGGAAGCCGCGGGCAAGACCACCCTGCTCATCCTTAACCAGGACACTGGCCCGAACTCCACCCAGTTCATAGCCTATCTCAACAATTCGCTGAGTGTTTACGTGACAAATGCAACAATGATAGACGATGCTGTGCCGCAGATGGCCACATACAATGCTACCGAGTTGGCCGAGATACCTCAGGATTTCAGTGTGAACGTCAGCTCGGGAAAAGCGGCTCAAGTCAGATTCTACAGCATCTTTTCAGGAGGAGGCATAACTGAGAGCGTCGGATCTTCGATCGTTGACAGCCTAGTCGGACAATTCAACAGAGCCGTGGCTCCGGACGTGATAGTTCCTGAACAGGGCGCAATAATCAAGGGGAAGCCCGAGAATGTTGACCCTCGCGCGCTTTCGAGCTTAATGATTTCGCAGGCGATTGCTCTGCCGATCACCATTCTAATATTGCTAACGTATTCAATGCAGATAGCCGCAACTTCGGTGGCCATGGAAAAAGAAGAGAAAACTCTGGAAACAGTGTTGACGTTGCCTATGGATCGTTTCTCAATCCTCATGGGAAAGCTGTCAGGCTCGATTATCGTTGCAGGCGTTGGCGCCGTGGCATACATGATCGGGTTCAACTACTATATGGGCTCACTCACGGGACTCTCTCAAACGGGTGCAACTCCAGACCTGGCTTCGTTAGGACTCGTGCCCTCGCTTTTTGGCTATCTTCTCCTCGGCACGTCACTTTTTATTACTCTACTTTCGGCTCTAGCGCTGGCCGTGATTCTGTCAGCTTTCGCGGAGGATGTCAGAAGCGCCCAGTCTCTTGTTAGCTACATCTACCCGTTGATCTTCATCCCTTCGTTGGTTCTGATGTATGTTGACGTCAACGTGTTGCCGGTGTGGCTGAAGGCCGTTCTTTATGCGATACCGTTTAGCCAACCCATAATAGCTTCAAAAGCAGTCATCTTAGGTGACTATTTAACAGCGGGGTTGGGCATAGTCTACGTTGTCGGATTCACTTTGGTCATAATGTACGTTGCATCGCGGCTGTTTGCGACAGAGAAGATCCTGACAGCGAAGCTGAAGCTTAGAGGTCTGAGAAAGCGGCAGGGAACGTCTAATGAAGAAACTTGAAGGAGTCCCGACGAACCCCCAGACCCAATTTGGGCTGATTGGGCACCGAACCGAAATCTAGTTTTCGTCAGCCGGCACACTCCTTAGTCCCTTATCCACGCTTCCACGCAGGCCGAAAGTATCTTTAGGAGATAGGAATCATTACCTAGCTTTTAGAGGTGCGAGTTGTGGTCACATTAAGGGCTCTGGCGCCTTCTCTCACTCGAATCACGGTTGCCGCTGCTGTGGGCGCCGCACGCCACATCGGACAGGGTAATCCTGATTTGATAGATGGGGAGGCCGTGGAGTTTTCGCGGGCCATACTGGCTCAGACGGACGTTGACGGTGAGGTAATCGCCTGCGAGGGTCCCAAGGATAATGCGCCTGCTTTTATTCGCAGGGAGCATGTTGGCACGGGGAAAGGCCCAAAAGTCGAGTTCGTGGTTGATCCTGTTGACGGCACAACAGCTGCCTCAAAAGGCAGAAAAGACGCTATTTCAGCTCTGGCGTGCGCGCCTCCCGGCTGTTTTCAGGTGCTGCCGGACGATGGGTATTATTTCAAGGCTGCGACGGATCATAATTCAATCGGCAAGATCTCTCTGGACATGTCCATAGAGGAAATTGTGCATGCGGCAGCCAAGGCGAAAGGGTTACATCTCGGCAATTTCACCGTGATAATGCTCGAGCGGGATAGGCATGAGGATATCCTGAGAACCCTTAGAAAACTGGGAGTGAGGATTATTTTGATTCCTGACGGCGACATCGCGGCGGCTGTGGCTACATGCATCGAAGGCTCAGGAGTTGATCTTCTCTTAGGCGCCGGCGCAGGGGCCGAGGCCACGATTGCCGCGACTGCCGTCAAATGCTTGGGAGGAACCATGCTTGTCAAAGTGTGGAAGGATAAGAAAGATGATGCCAGAAGGCTGAACAGGCTGCTTGAGGAGGGCGTTGACTTGGATAAGGCTTACGTCGAGGATGAATTGGCGAAGGGCAAGGAGTTGGTTTTTGCTGCCTCAGGCGTAACGAAAGGTGAATTGTTGGACGGCGTTCGCTTCATTCCAACCGGTGCGATCGTGAACTCGATATGTTTGAGGCTGCCGAGTGGGACAATAGAGAAGTCGGAAACGACGCTGCGATTCAAGGATCATCCTGTTTATAAACAATTTCTGAAGTGAAGACCGCTCTTGAAGAGCGTAGGCAACGCGATCATTATGGCAACAACGAATAGGAGCATGCAGGCCAAATGCGGCGGTTCTAGCCAGAGAGGAACGCCTAGCGGAAAGCTCAGAATCGTCGGCAGCAGCACAGTAAACGCGGGTATACACAGCAGAAGGTTTGACAGATGAGGCTGAATGAACCTGCGTATGTCGTTCGTTCTTAACATAACTAATGCCGATAGAATGAATAGTGACCATTCAAGCACTATGTTTGTTGAACTTGTAATCGGTATGCCAATTCCAAAGTTCGTCTGCAGAGGCCAGAGCAGTCTGGTGGTGTTTCCTACTAAGAAGTCGCCGACCAATGGATGTGACAAAATTGCTACGAAGTACGGCATTGCACGCTTACGATAGATAGCGAAAAGGGGTAGAAACACTAGCAACAGGACTATGATTGAGTGTGTTGGCCCCCGATGGATGCTTGGGACGAACGGTTGGAGCAGGATGTCAGCGTCGGGAAGTATTGACAAAACGAGGATTAGTGGGACGTTGATTTTTCTATGCAGAAGCTTTGCAGATGTGCTTCCGAAGAGATATCCCAGTGCAAGGTGACCGACAGCGTACAAGTTTTTTCCACTTTTATTAGCCGAAAAAGAACGCATCCTGCATTAATAAAGCTTAAAGCCGAAGAAAATACAGTCAGGGAAGCTCTCAGAAAAGGCTTAAATTTGCTCAAGGCTAAATTCTTACGAACGTGGCCTTATATTGAACAGGAGCCTTGCAGTCGAAGCGCTGGAACTGTCACGGGACTATGTTTCAACCAGAAGAGGCCGCATTTTTGGAAGGAAGTCCACGACTACTATAAAGGCACTTGACAGAGTTGATTTTGGAATTCAAGATGGTGAGCTGTTTGGTCTGCTTGGACCAAATGGTGCTGGCAAGACTACGACAGTGAAGATTCTCTGCACTCTGCTTGAACCAACCAGCGGTCACGCGTTCGTCAAGGGTTATGACGTGGTGAAGGATGGAGGGCATGTTAGGAAAATTGTGAACATGGTGGCCGGCGGGGAGCGGATGCTATATTACAGGCTCACAGGCAGAGAGAACCTGAAGTATTTTGCTGATCTCTACGATGTTCCCAAGAGAGAAGTGACTAATAGAGTGAACAATCTGCTGGAGCTGATGGGACTTTCCGATAGAGCTGACGATGAAGTTGAGAAGTACAGCAAGGGAATGAGACAGCGTCTTCAAGTTTGCAGAGGGCTAATCAATGATCCTCAAGTGCTTTTTCTTGACGAGCCGACACTGGGATTAGACGTAAACATCGCGAGAGACGTGCGCAATTTCATCAGAGAGAAAGTTGTTCGAGAGCAAGGGAAAACAGTTCTGCTAACCACGCACTACATGTATGAAGCAGAAGAAATGTGCAACCGAATAGGCTTCATCAACAAGGGAAAGCTCGTCGCAGTCGGACAGCCAGAAGAACTCAAGAGAAGAGTGCCCTCAGGATTTTCAATAGAGATGCTCACAACCAGACTGACAGACGAAATCGCCAACAGTCTCCGACAACTGGAACCCGTTAAAAAGGTCATAATTACAGACTATGAGGGTGAAGCAGAAGGCGAAAAAGTCGACCGCCTCATAGTCAACGTAGATAATGACAAGGCTGTTCCGCAAGTGCTGGATCATATGGCAACGAAGCACTGCAGAGTGATCTCCTTCAATCTGCGTGGACCAACGCTGGAGGATCTTTTCATGTTTTACACTGGAGATAAATGAATGTTTGCTCGGGTAGCTTTTGCTGAAGCAGTGAAGAGCCTCAAGGTGTACTTCTTCAGCTCAAGAACACTTTTTTGGGCCTTGGCTCTCCCACTCGGAAACGGACTGTACCTCTATTTTCTGTATTTGCCCTTCGCCGCTACTACTGTCGATCTTCAGTTTGGTGCTGCGATGCCCACCAAGATAGATTTGGTGGGCTTCACGATAATTGGGCAATTGCTCTATTCGTTTTTCACGATGATGCTGTTAGCAGGCGCATCTTTTGACGCGGAAAGATGGCAAGGCACCTTGGAAGTGCTATTGCTATCCCCAGCAAACCGCCTCGCTCTGCTTCTGGGCGGAGCTTTGGCAAATGCTGTGAACTACATGTGGATGTTGATCGCCTTAGTCTTGTCTTGGGTGGCGTTCATCCACGTAGGCATTTTTGTAACAGACCTTCTAGCTCTCTCCGTGTCCCTTGTATTGTCATACGCGGCGATGATAGCTCTTGGAATGTGCTTGGAAACCCTTGAAATCTACTCGAGAAGAGGAAGCATATTCACGGCCTGGCTTCAAGAACCAGTGACGTTTCTTTCAGGCCAGATTTTTCCATTGCAGAAAATGCCAACATTCCTTTTGCCTTTGAGCTACTTGTTGCCTTTGACCTTCGGGTTGATGGCAGTCAGACTCACGTTGCTTGGCGGGGCATCAATTTACGCGGTGACGATGCCTCTGGCTGCACTTGCTTCTATGACGATAATCTTCCTGGTTCTGGCAGGTCTATTCGTGAACTATGCTGAGAGAAAAGCCAAGGCAAACGCTACATTGACTCAATTCTAGGAGGAACAAGATATAGTGAACCACAGCCTTCGAGTCATTGCCTCAACGGCTAAAGTCAACCTAGTAATGACTTGGCGGTTCTTCAGTTGGACAGGCTTTGCGTTGAGGTTCTTCACGCCTTTGATGACGCTTGGAGCCGCCTGGACATTGTATAACGCAGTTTACGAGGGCCAAAAACTGCCGACAGGATTTGGAGTAGCCGGCGGCAGTTCCGGTTATCTGTCCTTCATTACCGTAGGCAATGCGTTCTACGTGTTCGTTTTTGCGGCTGCCTTCGTGGTTGGCAGAGTCATGTTTTGGGAACGCGCCACGGGCACTATTGAAGCAACTTTCATGACGCCTATGAGCCGCTTGGCTTACATGTCAGGAATCATGGTGGCAGCAGCGATCAACTCTCTGATTGATTTCACCGCTGTCTTCACATTGGGCCTAGCATTCGGTTTTCAGATAGCTTTCTTTAATGCACCAATGTTCTTGGCTAGCCTGGTGCTCACGGCTTTCGCCCTGTTTGGGATCGGGTTGATAACTAATGCCGTAACGTTGACGTTTCGGGACAGAACTACGACGGCCAACAGTTTGATGATATTGTTCATGGTCTTCTGCGGTTTGGTTTGCCCCGTAGGGCTTATGCCCCCTTGGGCCCAATGGATTTCAAAGGCTTTGCCGTTGACGTATGGGATTGAGTTAATGCGATCCTCACTGCTAGGCACAGGAACTATAGACCCGATGTACGATGTGGCAGCTCTGCTCATCCTCGGCACCATCTACTTTGTGATAGGCGCAGTCACCCTTGCACAGATAGAAAAGAACCTGAGAAAGAAAGCGTTGTTCTCCGTATTCTAGTCCAAGACGAACGAGCCTAAACCGACAGTTCACGTAGGGAGAAAAGCGGAATAAATATCTCCAGTGAGCTGTAATATGATAAGGAAGACCCCCTTGTGACCGAGACAGTTACATTGCCATGCGGATGTCAATATCGCGACAATGGTTTCCTAGTGGTACGCATCCACGAATGTGATTACCACAAGCAGAGGCGCACGAGAAAACGGCCATACAGACCAAAAGCAGAATGCGTGCGACCTTGACGTAAGCAATGTCCGCACGCGAAGTATCCAACGTTGTAATTCCAACGCTGTCGCAAGATAGCCATGCCTGGGGAAGACTGTTTAAGATGAAACATAGAACACAAGGGAAAGACTATTTCGTATCGCAGATTTCCAAAGAGACTCCTGTCCTGGAGAGGCTCTACGGGTCCCAGCAGGGGATCCAGTACGCGTTCTGAACAGATACGTTAGCACGTTTAGGGTGGCGAGAAGTGAACGTCTTTGCTGCGACGGATTGGCATCCTCTAAACCACGTGCCCTTCAATCCCTTCTGGGACGTTTGGCCCCCCGCATTGTGTACAAGGTATCAATGAAGCAGAATTTCATCCTGACCTAATTCCGCCAGAAGAAGTGAAGGGGATATCGAAAGCAACCTATCCTTCCAAGGAGAGCTACTCAGGACTTGACGTCACAGAGTCAGAAGAAGAGCTAAGGAAGAAAGGCGCAGGCAGCAGCATACAAAGGTTTAATTTTCTAACTTGGCAATACAACATTGGAGAGTGAGAACTTGGAATCGGAAGTTGAGGAGCCCATTTGCGAGAAATGCGGCTATCCCGTAGATGACTGCAAATGCAAATGCCCGTATTGCGGCGAGACCGGCGCCTGTAAATGTTGCATAGGGTCTGACAAGGCAACAGGTGGGTGAAGCGCTTGATTTGTTTTGTGCTCTCTTTAGCGGTGAAAAGAGTTGAGCAATCAGGATTTTAATTGGATGGCAGGAGGACCACAGGGAAGCGGCGTGGATTCAGCTGCCAACATTTTCGGAAGAGCATGCGGCTACGGTGGCCTCTATGTTTACGGGCGAAGGGAATACCATTCGAACATTAAGGGTCTGCACAGCTACTTTCACCTGAGAATCTCGGACCAAGAGGTTTTGGCCAATGTAAATGCTGTGGATTTGTTGGCAGCTTTTGATGCAGAGACTGTTGTTAGGCACGTGAATGAGGTTGTCTCTGGCGGCGGGATCATAATTGACGAAGAGCAAGCTGCCACGAAGATCTTCAGCATCCCCACCTGGCCCTATGAGTTCAAGAGTGAACTCCGCGGATATTTGGACAAAAAAGGTCTGGGCGATAGCCTGCTAGACCTTCTCTCTGAAGCAGAAAGAAGAGGCGTTATCGTCTTCAAGGTCCCCTACATGAGTTTGTTGAAGGAAGTTGCAAGCAAGCTAGGAATAGACCAAGTGAGCAAAGTCACTCGAATGATAAACGTGCTGACTATAGGCATTTCATTCGCTGTACTCGATTATGAGAAAGACCTTGTTGAAAATGCCATCAAATCGATATTTTCAGATAAGCCCAACGTTATTGACATGAACATCCTGGCTTTCAACATTGCTTACAGCTACGCAAAGGAAAGGTTCCAAAACGGCTTAGTGCACAAACTTGCGAAGGTCGAGACTGTCGGTAAGAGGATCTTTCTTTCTGGAAATCAAGCGGTCGCCGTCGGCAAGGTCCTAGGTGGATGCAGAGTCCAAACATATTACCCCATAACCCCAGCCGCGGACGAAAGTGAATACATAGAAGCCCACGAAATCCTGAAAACCAGAGTCAGCGGTGAAAATGCAGGAGTGGTGGTTTTTCAGACTGAGGATGAGATCGCCGCTATTAATTCGGCCTCAGGTGCGGCTCTAACGGGAACGAGGGCAGCAACTTCAACCTCAGGACCGGGATTTTCCCTCATGGTTGAAGGCTTATCTTGGGCAGGAAATAACGAAGTACCAATCGTAATCACGTACTACCAGCGCGGAGCTCCGGCCACAGGTTTGCCCACAAGACATGGGCAGGACGACCTAAGATTCGCCATCCACAGCGGACACGGCGAATTCCCGCGCGTCGTAATCTCGTCAGGCGACATCAGAGAGTGTTTCTACGATGCAGCATCGGCCTTCAATTATGCCGAAAAATACCAATTGCCGGTCATTCATTTGATAGATAAGGCTCTGGCCAACAGCTCCCAAACGTATTCATTCTTCGACCCCAACCTGGTCAAGATTGATCGTGGCAACATCCTCGGCGAAGCTGAACTCAAGGATGAGTATAAACGATTCAAATTCACGGACACGGGCATCTCCCCCAGAGTTGTCTTAGGCACAAAGAACGGCATTCATTGGTATACCGGGGATGAACATAACGAGTACGGCCACATAAGTGAAGAACCTGTCAACAGGACCAAAATGATGGATAAGAGAATGTTGAAACTCGAATTGATCCAAAACGAGGTGCCTATCGAAGAGAAGATTAGCTTCTTCGGAAACAAGGATGCTGAAACCATAATCGTGAGCTGGGGTTCGCCGAAAGGAGCCATTCTCGAATCCATGCAGATGTTAAGCAATGAAGGCTACAAGCTGGGATTTTTGCAGGTCAGAATGCTGCACCCACTGCCGACAAACTTCATCGCCAACATTCTTCGAAAAGCCAAGAAAATAGTTGATGTTGAAATGAACTATTCTGGGCAACTCGGAGGAATAATAAGAGAGAAAACTGGCATCGATATGAGCTTTTACATACTGAAATACAACGGGCGCCCTTTGACAACCACCGAAGTGTATGAGGCTCTGAAGCTGGTTCTTGATAACAAAGCTGAGAAGAGGCAGGTGTTGATGTTTGGCTCTTAAGGTTTCAGATTACAAGACGGATGTCTTCGTCGATTGGTGTCCCGGCTGTGGAAACTTTGGCATTCTAGCAGCTTTGCAGATGGCTCTCGCTGAGCTGCAAATTGAACCGCACCGCGTTGTGCTCGTCTCCGGCATAGGCTGCTCCGGCAAGCCGACACACTTCGTCAAGACATATGGAGTTCACACGCTCCATGGCAGAACGCTACCTTTCGCGCAGGGAATAAAAATGGCGAATCCAGACTTGGAAGTTCTGGCCATGGGGGGAGATGGAGACGGTTTGGGGATAGGAGCCGGGCATTTTGTGAACGCCGGAAGAAGGAATTTTGACATGACATACCTGATCCATGACAACGGCGTCTATGGACTAACAAAAGGGCAAGCTTCACCAACACTTCGACGGGGCTTAAGAGTCAAGGCCATTCCAAAACCTAACATCAATGACGCTGTAAACCCGATCGCGCTGGCCCTCGCTTCCGGTTACACATTCATAGCCAGAGCTTACGCCTATGATACGAAGCACCTTAAGGAAGTCATGAAACAAGCCATTCAACACAAGGGGCTCGCATTTGTAGATATATTGCAGCCCTGCCCAACTTATAATGACGTAAACACGAAAGAGTGGTACTCAGGCGAAGACAGGGCAGACCCGAAGACGGGCAAACCTCAGCCTAGGCTTTACAAGCTGGAAGGGACGGGTTTCGATCCTATCGTACATGACCCATCTGAGGAATTTGGAAAGAAGGCCGCTGCGAATGACAAGGGCAGAGAATGGGGAGACAAGATCCCAATAGGAGTATTCTACAAGAACGAGCTGGTGCCCACATTCCAAGAACGCATCTCCCAAAGGATACCGTTCTACCTCAGCAATCCTCCTGCAAAACAGAAGATCAGCGATGAAACTGGCCTGCCCACCACAGACGTTACGGAATTCTTCGAAGAACTAAAGACATAACAAGCTCCGGTCCAGTAGGTGTGAGACCGTTTGAAGCGCGCGCGTCTGCGACTGCTTCGCGGTTCTTCATTTGGATGCGTTAGTTGGTGCCAACTGCTTTGGCCCAGTGTGTGATTTTGTGATTCTGCAAACTTGTTGGCAAGAGGATGCGCTCAACTCGGACACCTCAAATAGAGCATGCCTATTCTTTATCAAGGCGAAAAAGGCGCACTGCATTCTCAGTCGTGATTTTGGCGGTTTCTTCAAGGCTTTTCCGATGGATACGCGAAATGCTTTGGGCAACAATTCGAACGTAAGCCGGCTCGTTTCGTGAGAATTTCCTTTGTGTGCCTCGATAGGGATGAGGTGGCAAGCACGGCGCGTCTGTTTCAATCACAATGCGACTCAAGGGAAGTTTGGCGACAAGCGCCGGCACCTTCTTTGCGTTCTTATAGGTGACAGGGGCTGCGAAGCTCAGAAAGAGACCCAAGTCTATTGCACGCCGCGCTACTTCATAGTCCCCCGTGAAATGGTGCAAGACTCCGACACGATCACTACCTGCCAACGGAGACGCTGCAACAAGTTGCAGGCAGTCCGCATAGCTCTGAAAATTGTGAATGATGACGGGCAGGCCGAGGTCATTTGCATGCTTCAGCTGTTCACCAAAAACTTCTTGCTGTGTTTCCCGTAGACACTTGTTATTCCACGAATAGTCAAGCCCGATTTCGCCGATGGCCACTACACGTTCATGTCGTGCAGCTTGGCGCAACCGATCAAAGCCCGATGCTTGCCAGTCAGAGCAGTGCCTAGGATAGATGCCGACTGCACAATAGACGCCTTCATACTGTTCGCTGATACCGAGCACTTTAGGTATGTTCCTGAACCTGGTCGCTGGAACGACTATTCTCGTTACGCCAACTTCATGGGCTCGAGTAACAACGTTATCGCGGTCCACGTCAAAGAATTCTGAATCCAAATGACAATGCGTATCGACCAAATGCAAGAAATTCATATCACCACCCTTCTGTCGCCCTAATTTGAAGAAAGGCTGTAATCCAATTTATGTTTTGAGCCTCATTGAGCCTGAGCACTAGCGCACATTGGAGTTCCTAAATTCGTTTGCCTGTGTGGTCTGTGCCGCTGGTCTTGCTTCTCGGGCATATTTGGATCATATATTGGACCTTGGGGTAGGCCGTGCGCGCAGACACTTTAGCCAAAACTTCGACACCGTGAGGAAACCACGTCGGCCGCCACATCTGAAGCGCGAGGAATTCAGCAGCACGCATGCTTGCCACATGATCAGAAAAAAGAGAACAGATATTGTTCAGAAATATAAAGATGTATCATTTGGCCACGCCAAGTCAGGAATATGTAGTTTCAAGTGCTCATTATGGTCGAAAGCTATAAATAACGAATGGAGACAGAAAGGGGATTTCGGCTTCAGGCTGAAATATTCGAAGAAGGAAGGGAAATGCCGGTAAACCCTGGGGACACGAGTTGGGTAACGATCGCAACTGCGCTTGTCATGCTGATGACCCCTGCCCTGGGATTCTTTTACGGAGGGCTCGTCAGAAGAAAGAACATTGCCTACACGATTGTGCAGTGCTTCGTTATATTTGCCGTAGTGAGCCTGGTATGGACTTTTTGGGGCTATAGCCTTGCCTTCAGCCCTTCCTTCCACGGATACATTGGAAACTTGGACAAGGTGCTACTGAATGGCGTTGGAGTGTTCGCGCCTTCGGCTAGCCAGTTCGGAGGACCAGGAATTACAGAACTCTCCTACTACGCTTTTCAACTTATGTTCGCAGCTATCACACCAGCCTTGATCGTAGGCGCATTCTCCGAAAGAATAAAATTCCGTTCACTGCTCATTTTCACCGTACTCTGGTCAACCCTGGTCTATTCGCCAGTCGCACATTGGGTCTGGAACCCTTCTGGCTGGATCAAACAGCTTGGAGCGATTGACTTCGCAGGCGGCACAGTTGTGCACATAACGGCCGGGCTTTCCGCCTTGGCCGCAGCCATCGTTGTAGGACCGAGATTGAAACGCGAGAAAATAGAGGGGAAACCTAGCAATGCTCCATTTGTAATTCTGGGAGCAGCATTACTATGGTTTGGATGGTTTGGCTTCAACGCAGGCAGCGCCTTATCGGCAAGTCCAATTGCAGTCAGCGCTTTTGTGGTCACCAACCTGTCAGCAGCAGCTGCAACGGTCAGCTGGATGATCATGGACACGATAATCAAAGGCAAACCAACTGCAACAGGCATAGCAATCGGCGCCGTCTGCGGACTCGTAGCAATCACGCCTGCTTCCGGTTACGTCACCCCCGCTTCAGCTATCATCATAGGCTTGGCTGCTGGAATCATATCTAATCTGGTCTCGACGTGGCGAGCGCGGACGCGTTTAGACGACACATTAGATGTTTTCGCATGCCACGGGGTCAGCGGAATATGGGGCTCAATAGCCACGGGGTTATTCGCGACAATCGCGGTAAATCCAACAGATCAGGGAGGCAAGAACGGACTATTTTATGGAAATCCGAGCCAATTCCTCATTCAGATCGAAGCGGTCTTGGTGGTCGCTGCTTTCGCCTTCGTCGTGACGTTTGCACTCCTGAAAATCATCAACATGTTCTCCAAACTGAGAGTGACACCGGAAGAAGAAGAACAGGGACTTGACCTGAGCCAATGCGGTGAAGAAGCCTACTCTCCATCCGACACATCTTCGTAGACGATCCTCTCTTTTCAATTTGTCAGCACATGCGGGTCGAACGGAAGCTCTTCGCAAGCTTGAGAATAAGAAGGCGCTAGAGATTTTAGTACGCCGAACACGTGTTCTGATCAATCAGCCTGTGTCAATTTGGGCCCTCTGTAATTGGCCCGAGTAGTCGATGTAAACCGTCTTGATCTCAGAGAACTCGTTTATCCCTTCGATTCCACCTTCTCTCGTTCCAATGCCTGTATGCTTCACTCCTCCAAAGGGAAGGTGAACCTCTGATCCTATCGTGCTCGAGTTAATGTAAGTCAATCCAGCCTTGATCTTCATGATCGCCTCACATGCCCTGTTTATGTCCCCTGTGTAGATCGCAGAGCTCAGCCCATACTCCACGGAGTTCATCGCATCTATCGCTTCATCAAAATCTCTAACCGAAATCAGCGAGACAACGGGACCGAATATCTCCTCCTGGGCAATCCTCATGTCGACGCAGCAATCTGTGAACAATGTCGGCTCGAAAAAGAAGCCTTCCATCTTCGGAATTTTTCCACCCGCAAGAAGCTTCGCTCCTTCATTTCGTCCGATTTCAGCGTAATTGGCACTCTTCTCCTGAGCCTCCTTGTTTATGAGCGGCCCAACGTCGGTTTCAGGCCTAAGCCCGTCACCCAGCTTAAGCCGTTCTATTCTAGTTACTAGCATCCTCTCAAATTTGCTCTTGAGCTTCTCATGAATTATGACTCGAGAAGCTGCAGTGCACCTTTGTCCTGTAGTTCCAAACGCGCCCCAAATCACTCCGTCCAAGGCGAGGTCCAAGTCAGCATCGTCCATCACTATGATGCCATTCTTTCCACCCATCTCCAGACCGACTCTCTTGAGGCCTGCTTCTTTCAGAATTGAGGCACCGGTGTCTTTGTGCCCCGTGAACGAAATTACGCCTATTTTCTCATGTCTCACAATGGTCATTCCAACGTCGTCACCTGAACCTGTAACCATGTTTAGCACGCCGTCAGGCAGTCCGGCCTTGTCCAGAATTTCAACGAGTCTGGTTGCGCAGAGAGGAGTGTCAGATGAAGGCTTGAAGACTATGGTGTTTCCACAGATCAGCGCAGTCATTATTTTCTGTGCCGGAATAGCCATCGGAAAGTTCCACGGCGTTATCAGTCCACAGATGCCAATCGGCAGTCTCATCGTAAAACATAGCTTCTTCTTCATCTCAGAAGGCGTGGTAGAACCGAATAATCGTCTGCCTTCAGCAGCCATATACTCCGTAATATCCACCGCTTCTTGGACATCTCCTCTAGATTCTTCGATGACCTTCCCCATTTCCATGGTCATCTCTTTTGCTAATCGCTCCTTGTTCTTGCGAAGCAGTTGAGCAGCTCTGAGGAGAACAAGCCCTCTTTTCGGTGCGGGCGTTTCTCTCCACCGCCGGAGTGCTTTCTCAGCAGCTTCTGTGGCACGGTCAACATCTTCTTTGCAGCCTTTTTGGAAGATTCCAAGAATCTGCTTCGGCTTCGCTGGGTTATCACTCTCGAAAGTCTCGCCTGAAGCCGAATTGACCCATGAACCATCTATGAAAAGTCTGTAGTTCTCGGGGTTGCTCATATTCTCAACGTTGTTATCCGCGTTTCTGCTTTTTTAAGGTTTTATCTCTGCAGGGGAACGACAACGAAATCGCACTGGGTGAAAGCAAAACTGAAATGAAGGCTTCGCTATGATAGCTAGAGAAGGGCTGACTCATGGCTGAAGATTGTGTGTTCTGCAAAATAGTGCGAGGCGAGAACCAAGCAAGTCGCATCTATGAGGATGAAGATGTCATGGCGTTTCTGGATGCAAGACCCGTAAATGAAGGGCACACCCTTGTCATTTCGAGGAGGCACTATGAAAACGTGTTTCAGATTTCGGACGAAGAGCTTGCAAACGTCTTCAAAATCGTGAAGAAAGTGGCTACCGCTGTAATGAAGAGCGAAAAGGCAGAAGGAATAAGAATACTTCAGAACAACGGAAAAGCTGCTAATCAAGTCATATTCCATTTTCACGTTCACATCATCCCCGAATATGAAGGACAGGATCGATACAGGCCCCGTGAAACTTCTGAAAGAGACGAATTGGAAAAAGTTGCAGCCAGAATAAGAGAAGTCGTCGGGTTACAAGCACCGTCTTCGTCGCGCTCAAAGAGATTGGCGCATCTTATCAAGTGATCCTTTGGCGGCCAGTGTTTGAGGGAACAAGAGATATTCCGAAGTTGTCAACTGTTTGGCTTAAGGAGAAAATCGCATTGACTGACGCTGACAGGGTTCTGAAGGAAATCGAAAAAATGACGGAAAAGGAGTTTCTGCCGATAGTCGGACCTCGCAAGGGTCAGATCCTGGCGGAAGCTATTCGCAAAGTAAAGCCGAACCATGTCTTGGAGGTGGGAACCTTAACAGGTTACTCGACGATTCTCATGGCCAAAGAGCTTGAAAGCAAAGCTCATTTGATAACCATTGAAATCAACGAGGATGAAGCAAAGATAGCGCGAGAAAACATAATGAGGGCAAAATTGTCCGTGGCCACAGATGTGATCGTGGGCGACGCAGTTAAGGTCATACCCAAGCTGACCGGCAAGTTTGACGTGGTCTTCATAGACGCTGAAAAAAGGGAATATCTGAAGTACCTGTGCCTAGCCGAACCGAAACTCCACAAAGGAAGCATCATCGTCGCGGACAACGCCGGCATCTTTGCTGACGAGATGAAAGACTACTTGAACTACGTCAGGTCCTCAGGGAAGTACAGCAGCAAATACGTGCCTGTGGATGAAGATGGACTTGAAGTAAGCGTACGGCTGTAGGAAGCGTTGCCATGCCTTTCCGTAGACAGGATTGACGCACCACTGATTGCGTTCGAATCGTCTGATACGAGGAACAGTATGTCCTTAGCAACTTCCTCTGATTTGACCCACCTGGAGAGATCTACGACAAGTTGCGTCTGCTGTCACGCGTGTCTATGGCACGTGGTATTATGCAGTTCACGTTGACCTCGTATTTTCTGAGCTCCTCGGCAATGGTCTCCGTCAGCACGATTATTCCCGCCTTGGAAATCGTGTAGGTGCTACCCTTAATTCGAAAACGTTTATCAACAGCTGTCTTGAGGCGATGGAGTCTTTTGCGTTGAAGCAGAACTGTTTCTCCGATGCGCGAAAGTTTGACCAGCTCTGAAAGGCTCCGCACAAACGTGTTGGTGAGGGTCAGTTCAGATATCAGACTGCATATCCGCAAAGAGAGTATCGCGCAGTGGCTTGTCAATGAACGCATATTTCCTGAAACTGGGAAATTCCAAGTCACTTCGTAGAGCTCACCCGCACGAACGGTGTACAGTGTTGTGCGCATTCGTCACAAGTGCATTTTGGCGAAACGTCCACAAGCATATAGCCTTCAGGTATGAGTCATGAGCCAAGTGGATGCCACACGCAAGGTCTGAAACGTCATCGCTGAAAGCGGTTGTACCAAGGTCACGAGCGAAGAAAAAGACGGAGCAGGCACACCTTTATAGTGTCTGCGCTATCAGAGTGAATAGTCGGAGATGAAGCGAGAATGGGATTTATCAAGGTAGCTTCAACGAAGGACTTGGCACCAGGCAAGATGGTAGGATTCGAATCAGATGGCAGACCGATCCTCGTTACGAACGTGGACGGCAAATACTATGCCATAGGCAATACTTGCACCCATATGAAATGCAACCTTTCAGACGGTAGCCTCAAAGAAGGAGGGATCGTCCAGTGCCCATGCCACGGCTCAAACTTCGACGTGAAAACTGGCAACGTTGTGAAGGGACCCGCGAAAAACCCGGAGCCTGCTTTCCAAGTTAAAGTAGAGAAAGATCAAATCTTGGTCAACGTTTAGCGGCAGAAAGAGTGGGTTAGGGTTCGCCGCCTTCGTCTGAGGATACGCTTTTGCACTCTTCGTCGTGACGGATTTCACAGATGCCCAATTCTATAAGCATTCTGAGGACTGACAGTGAAGCGTAATGGGATTGCCCTTTCCCACGCCCGAAGCGCGCGCGCTAAATAAGGAACAGACATGCACGCTAAAACTATGATAATCTGAAGAATTGCGCGGTCAATTGAAATAGGTGCTCACATAATCAGTATTGAGGCTGACGTTGGGAACGTGACTGAAACATTGCAGTCAAGCAGACTTGCCAAGGGTGGAGAGGTTGCAAAGAAATCCTTTGTGGTTCTTGTGTTGGTCGGCATGGCTGAAGTGTTCATTGGAATATTCTCTTTCAGTCTTGCCCTAATTGCCGATGGTGTCCAATCCTTTGCCGATGCTATTGTTTCGTTGATCGTTTGGATTGGCTTACGTTTGTCCGGAAAGGCGCCAGACGGTAAATTCCATTTTGGCTACTACAGAGTTGAAAACTTCAGCAGCATTATCGCCGCTTTCGTCTTGACTATTTCAGGCGGACTGATCCTTTATGAGTCTTATCAGGGGCTGCTTCACCCTAGAGAGATAGTCAATGCAGAGATAGCTATGGCAACCGCACTCTTGGCAGCTGTTACAGCTGGGGTCATACTGTTCTTCAAAGTTCGCGCTGCCAGAAGATACGATTCTCTAGCGCTCAAGGCAGATGCGTTCAACTCAACCAAGGATGTGCTCACCTCTGTAACAGCCTTTGTAGGCATAGCCTTGAGCAAATATTTGAACATCGGAGTAACAGATTCCATTGCTGGAATAATAATCGCCTTCTTTGTTTTCACTGTTGCATACTCAGTCATAAAAGAATCTTCGTTGATCCTGATGGACGCGTGCCAATGCTCAGACATCCTGTGGGACATAGAAAACATAGCAAAACGCGTCAAGAATGTCAAAGAAGTGCACGACATCCGTATGCGGAAGCTCGGATCATACTTAATGGGTGACATGCATATTGTCGTTGATGGTAATATGTCGGTCAGAGAAGCCGATCTGATTGCAACACAAGTAGAGGAACAAGTGAAGAAAGAGTTCGACGAAGTGACAGAAATAAAAGTGAGAATAGAGCCACCAAAACCCTCAACTAAAGAGTGAAAACGACATTGGCGCGCGATGGTTTAGACCCCTTGGGGATTAGAACCGAAATTGGTTCAAGTCCAATAATGGGGCTGCCCGGATTTGAACCGGGGTCTATAGCGCCCGAGGCTACAAGCCTAGACCAAGCTAGCCGACAGCCCCGCCAGGGTATATGATTGTCTGAGTCCATGAAAATAAGCGTTCCTTAATCTTTAAACCCTTGCGCAGAATACTAGTAGATCTACCGCTGAAAGGGAGTTCTGCAAGCCTTGTCTGTTCCTCATCGCGTGCGCGGAGTCAGAGTGCTCAAGGCTGTCTCCTCGTCTCTGAGGCTGCAGATTCTGAATTTTCTCTTTGACAAGGGACCTCTCTCCTACACTGAGTTGATGAGTTCCCTAAAGATGAATCCCAGCAGAGATGCTGGACGGTTTGCCTACCACCTGAAGTTTCTGCTTAAAGCAGACCTGATCGAGGCTGACGTTGAGACAAGAAAATACGGCCTAACTGAACTGGGCAAAATGGTCATAGACGTCGCGGACCGCATTGAAAAGAGTTCCTCAAAATCTAAGGAAATACTCGTCCGCGCTTCAAGACTCGCGCTCGAGGAATTCGACTCCAACAAAATCGCCAGCTCCCTCATAAAAGAAGCAAAAATGTCAGCGGAACTCGCTCAGAAAGTAGCCAACGAAGCCGAGAAACGGCTCCTCAAGTCAAAAACCAAGTACATGACCGCCCCCCTTATCAGAGAAGTTGTCAACACTATCCTTATAGAAAAAGGCATGGAAGAATATCGACACAAGCTCACCCGCTTAGGACTCCCAGTGCATGAAGTCACCATGCTAGTCGAAGCAAGAACCACCGATATTCAAGATGCAGAGTCAATACGCAACGCAGCCGGAGACGCTGTCCTGAGTGAGTACATGCTTCTCAAAGTATTTCCAAGAGACATTTCCGACGCGCACTTGGCCGGTTTGCTACATATCAGCGGTCTAAGCTCATGGATCACCAAACCAAGCGAGGTCGTGCATGATCTACGATTCTTCTATCAGCACGGGCTAAACTTGGAGAAGACAAACGCCTTCCAACTTTCTTTCTCTCCGCCGCAGAACCTAGAATCAGCCCTTTCTGTCACCTTCAACGTTCTCATGCACTCATCCAACGAAACTGCCGAAGCACAGACGCTTGAATACTTCAACGTTTTTCTCGCTCCCTTCGCCAAGGGTGTTGACCCACAGAGAATCAAAGAAGCACTGCAACTATTCATTTCCAACCTGAATCAAATCATGGATACATCATTATGCCTCGAACTTTCTATTCCAAACTTCATCGCCGACAAGCAGGCCATAGGACCCCTCGGAAAGTCCATCGGCAAGTATGAAGACTTTGCGGAAGAGGCCCAACTTCTGGCGTCAGCAATTCTTGACACGTTAGTCGAGCAATGCCAGCGCAAGCCACTGCTTAGACCCAAAATCATAGCGAAAATAAGGACCGAAGCATTTGTAGATGAGAGAGCCAAAGCTTTACTGCTGAAAGTGCACCGGCTCGTGTCAGACAAAGGTCTAGCATATTTCGCTTCTTTATTGAGAAAAGGGGAGGAGCAAACCGTCTTCTCTGGTCTTGGACACAAGTTTATGCCAGACCTAAACGAAGACTGGGAGACTGACACCCTTCGCACAGGCGTTCTCGGATCTGTCGCGGTAAACTTGCCCCGAATCGCGTACGAATGCGAGAAGGATGAAACGAAATTCCTTGATCTTCTTCAGGAAAGACTGGAGATGGCAGCTCGAGCCTTGGACATCAAGTATGCAGCGCTCAAACAGAACGGCACTAGACTGCTGCCCTTCCTCTTGCAAAGCGTAAGTGGTGATCAATATTTCAGACTTGAGAATACCTCACGCCTGGTTAACATGGTTGGACTGGAGGAGACGTTGGAATCGTTCTACGGCAGGAACCCCCAGGATGAAAAAGCTCGCCGGTTTATGGAAAACATGGTTCAATGCATATCTGATTTTACCCATAAGATGGGCAAAAAACGCATGAAACGTCTGCATTCATCTGTGCTACCTGACGTAGAGGCAGCTGAGAGATTGGCGCAGCTGGATATTGACAGATTCGGATTTGGAAAGGTGAAGTATTCTGGAACAAGAGAAAAGCCGTTCTACTCCACGATCAATGTGTTGCATTTACGGGAAGGCCTGATTCCCCCGGACCACAGAGTGTTTGACACCAAGATTATGAACGGATTACAAGCTGGCGGAGGTCTGATCGTAATTGAGTCTGAGGGCACCGAACACCAACCAAATGAGCTCATGTCCCTAACCAAACAGGTTGCAGAGGACCCACGGTCAGAATTCTTCACTTACGATCGTAAACTTACATATTGTTCCAACTGCGAAGAGAGTTGGGTCGGCCTCCTACACAAGTGTCCTTCATGCGGCGCAACTGGCACTTTGACATTCTACGATCGTTTCATGTACTCATAAGCTGTCAGTGCTGAGCTGGTCTGAACCCTATTTCACTGCCCCTAATATTAGAGCCAAGAGGGCCATTCTGACGACTATGCCATTCCAGACTTGTTGGAAATAGCGCGCATAAGGCGTGTTGTCCACTTCAGCGGCTATCTCATCAACTCGAGGAAGCGGATGAAGAATTATCAGGTCTTTCTTGGCTTCAGTCAGTGTTGGCAAGTCTATCTTGTATGAACCCTTCACCTTAGCGTACTCAGCGGCATCAGGAAAGCGTTCTTTCTGTATCCTCGTGACATACAAAACGTCTACGAGCGGAATGATTTTTTCAAGATTCGCCTTTTCCACTACGGGTATTCGCTCCTTTATCGTTTGGAGAACTTCCCGCCGCATCTTGAGAGTCTCAGGCGAAACGAGATACAGTTCAATATTGTAAAGCGAGAGAGCGTAGGCAAGCGAGTGAACGGTTCTTCCATACCTAAGGTCGCCAACAAAGGCTATTTTCAATCCCTCAATCTTGCCCTTCTCCTTCTTCATAGTGTACAAGTCCAAAAGAGCTTGTGTCGGATGCTCTTCAGCTCCGCTGCCAGCATTAATGACAGGTACTTTCGCGAACTCTGCCGCTAACCTTGCGGCGCCTTCAAGCGGATGCCTCAGCGCTATCACGTCAGAATAGTTATCCACCGTTCGAACGGTGTCGGCAAGATTTTCACCCTTCTTGACTGAGGCTATCTCTGCTTCGGCAAATCCTATCGCGGAACCGCCTAACTTGAGCATAGCTGATTCAAAGCTTAAACGAGTTCGAGTACTCGCTTCATAGAACAGTGTTGCAAGGATTTTTCCCCTAAGCATGTCAGAGCCCTTTGCAGCCAATGGTTCCATGGATTTTGCAGTCTTGAAGATGAAGTCGATTTCTCCGCGAGAGAAATCCTTGATAGATATTATGTCTCTGCCCTTGAACTCCACTTTGATACCCAAACACACAACTTCACAGTAACTTCTAAATAACTATTTGCAGGCGTTCTGGACACGCAGGCTGGTGCTCGTTGTGTTCTCTGAAGAGAAAGACAACGCGCGCGTGATCCTCACTTTTGAATATCGTTCAGACCGGCGGTAAGAATAAGCAAAAATATCAGAATCGATTTAGGGTCAGGGCATGTTTGCGAATTAGATTCCAAAAGCGGAAGAACACTCGGTGAAAAACGAACAACCAGCTCGAAAGAATGTGTTCATCAATTTGGGCGTATTTCAGCTGCTCACCTTTGTCCGAAGAGGCGTATTCTACACCTTCATGATAACCTACCTGTATGGTCTCATGCATAGCGTGACTTACACCGCCCTGTTGGGAACACTTAACATGGTAGGATCTTCACTGGGCCAGAACTTCCTTTGGGGAAGAATCGCCGACCGACATAAGCTAGGAGCCAAACTCATAATCGCAGGCGAATCTACTGCCGCAATGTTCTACTTCATAGTCTTCCAAGTTCATAAGTCACTCCTCAACGCCGAAGCCAATTTCCCAGCTGGCCTGTCTTTAATCATCGGCCTTTCGATTCTGGAGTTCTTTTGGTCAATGTCAGACGTAGGATGGGCCGCCCTGCTGGCAGAGGTTACTACAAGCAAGAATCGAACCAGCATAATTGGAATACTCAACTTCATCGGGTCACTTGGCAGGATGATAGGAATAACCTTCGCAGGATACCTGTACAGTAATGGAGGAGGCTTCAGCCGAGGAACAATCTTTTACACGGTCATAATTATGCTCATCGTTGGCGTAATATTGATGTGGATAACATCGAAGTCAACGGACAAATCGACACAGAAAACCGCAGATAAACAAGCTGAGAACCAAAAAACGTCGATGTCCATGCATTACGACAAAAGAACTTACAAATGGTTTCTCATATCCCTCATCGTAATCGTCATCGGAATCTCTTGTGTCAATCAAGTGTTCCTCGTTTATATCACGCCTCCAGCTGGGATAATGCTCACAGATCAAGAAGCAAGCTTGGTACTGACCGCGTTCACCGTGGGTGGAATGTTCATGAGCCTAGCTTGCGGTCGGCTTGTAGATAGATTCGGCAAGTCACTTATCCTCTTTTCTGGGCTGATATTGGCAATTGTCACGCCATTGTTCTACGGGATGTCCTCCAATGTTACGACGATGACGCTCGTCTATGGCCTGAATGGAGCTTCTTATTGGATGGTTCTCACTGTAGGCTTCGCATTCGCAGCAGACATCATACCTGAGGACAGAAGGGGCAGACTGTTTGGACGATACAACACGGTCATAGCCCTAAGCTGGGGTCCAGCTGGCCTTCTTGTGGGAGGCCCTCTCGCAGACTTTCAAGTCAAAACATTGCGAATCCCAGCGTATGCCGCTTACGCCAACGTATTCTACGCATCATCCATCATTACCGCATTGGGAACTGCAATATTCTGGATCAAGGTTTCCAAGCAAAAGAGTACGAGGCGGCTTGGCGACTACAAATCTGGAGACCTGCAATAAAACCGTGCAGATGGTTCAATATGAATTAAAGTTTTTTATCTTTGTTTTGTGCATAGCCTCTTTTCAGAGAGGATTTCATGTGAGTGAAACTGAACTGCACGTTTCTAAGATCAAGGATGGGACAGTTATTGACCACATTACTGCTGGACACGCGTTAGATGTTGTGAGGATGCTGGGAATAACCGGCAGAGAGATGGGAACGGTTACTATCGCGATTAATGTACCGAGCAAGCGGTTCAAAGCTAAGGACATAGTCAAAATCGAGGGGAGAGAGCTAAACCCTCAGGAACTTCATAAGATCGCATTGCTGGCTCCTCACGCAACCATCAACATTATTCGCGGCTACAAGGTCGTGAGAAAACAGGAAGTCAAACTGCCGAAAGCAATTGAGAACATCGTCAAATGTGCAAACCCCGCATGCATAAGCAACGGTAACGAACCCGTGCAACCAAAGTTCTACGTCGACAATGAAGAACCTCTGTTATTGAAATGCCACTATTGCGGCCACATAATGGAAAAGAAAGACGTTCTCCAACAGTTCCAGACCTCCGCTCTGGCTTCAAAAACGGCATGATTGCATATATCGATCAGCGACATGTCGGAAAAAGATCGTACGATTCAGGCGTTGGCACCGTTGCCTAGCCCTTCTTCCCTTTCATAATTCTATCTATCGAACAAAGTCGTCGTGTATCTTGTAATTCTTCGTTACGTCCTCCACCTCGCCGTTTTCAAAAGCATAAACCCTGAACAGGTTCTTCTTCCAGTCTCGTTCATACATTAGCGGATCATCGATTCTCTTCTCAGAAGGATCAACATGCATCCACCTGTCCTTCGTCTGATCCCACACTTCGGTCCACACATGATCAGACATATCAAGTATCAATCTGGCCTTGTAGCCGTGAGACAAGCACAGAGCCGTGAATAGTATGCTGAACTCACCGCATCTGCCCCTGCCATAAGCCAATATTTCCAGCGGATCGTCGTGTCGTTGTATTTCGCCATTATCCCAATTCACTTTTTCATGAACCCAGCCTAGCACCTCGACTAACGTGTACTTCCTATCAAAAAACGCTCTCAAGCGGGCAAGCAGGGATGAATCAACGAGCTTCTCACTCACTCCTCGATACTTATCAATGGTGCCTTGATCCAGATTAGTCGTTAGTGTTCACCTTCTTGTGGTGTGCAGGTCACTCGATCGATTCTCCCGCAAGCGACTGATCCAAACTTCTGGGAGTGTACGTTGGTATGGCTTCCCTCAAAAATTAGACTTATGAACTTCGAATCAAGTACAAGGATAAAGAGCAGAAGGCGACGCGCCGCTCAGGGAAAAACGGGTCTCAGGTTGTGAAGATGAGTTACACGTTGATCGTGACAGAAAAGCCAGATGCTGCCAAGAGAATCGCCCAAGCTCTGGATGCTAAGCAGCAGCCAAAGAGGAATGAGATCAACCACGTGCCGTACTACACCGCAAGCCGGGACAGGCAAATTGTTGTGGTGCCAGCGATTGGGCACTTGTATACTGTTGCGGCAGAAGGAAGGGGAAGAAGCCAGTATCCCGTTTTCGCTTTTCAGTGGCAGCCGAGATACTTGGCAGAGCGGAACGCGAAGTACACTCGACGATGGGTTGAGAGCTTTGTGAAGCTTTCGCAGGGTGCCGACACGTTCATCGACGCATGCGACTATGACGTGGAAGGAAGCCTCATAGGCTACATGATCCTGAGATATGCATGTGGAGAGAAAGAAAAAATCGCGAGAAGAATGAAGTACTCAACCTTGACCTTCAATGAACTGGAAAAGGCTTATGAAACCTTATCGCCACATCTGGATTTCGGACTCATAGAAGCTGGACGCGCAAGACATGAAGTAGACTGGCTCTATGGCATAAACCTCACCCGCGCCCTCACGGCTGCCCTGAAGAATCACAGCGGAAAGTACATGACGCTCAGCACGGGGCGCGTACAAGGCCCAACCTTAAAATTCTTAGGTCTGAGGGAAAAGAGCATTCGAACCTTTGTGCCTGTACCTTATTGGACAATCAAGGCACAGACTGAAATTGGCGAGCGGACTTTTGAGGCACAATACGAGAAAGAAAAAATTGAGACCAAACACGAGGCAGAAGCAATACTAGATGCAATCAAAGGAAAAGATGGAACCGCAGAGAAGATTGAAATCAGACAATTCCACCAGGCGCCGCCCCCACCCTTCGACTTGGGCACATTGCAGAGCGAAGCTTACAACATGTTCGGATATGCACCCAGACGAACGTCACAAATCGTTCAACGCCTGTACCTGGAGGCTCTGATTTCTTATCCGAGAACGAGTAGCCAAAAACTGCCGCCGGCGATAGGCTATGAGTCAATACTGAGAAAACTGCACAGAATCCTAGAATACCAGAAGCTGAGCGCAGAGCTCCTGGCGAAGGCGATGCTGACTCCCAGAGAAGGAAGGAGAGGTGACCCTGCACACCCAGCCATTTATCCAACAGGCGAGATACCCACGAAGGCATTGAGCAATTCGGAAAGAAAAACCTGGGACCTCATCGTCCGAAGATTCATGGCAGTTTTTGCAGACCCAGCAACGAGACAGAGCATCAAAGTCAGCATTAACGTTAACGGTAATCACTTCTACCTCAGAGGAATGCGCGTATTGAAGGATGGCTGGCTACACTTCTACGGATCGCACGCGAGATCACGAGAGGTTCTTCTGCCAGATACAAGAGAAGGGCAGATCATCCACATCAGGAAGTTCAGCATGGAAAACAAATTCACAACCCCGCCCCCGCGGTACAATCCGCGGAGCCTTTTGAACAGAATGGAAAGGGCAGAGATCGGCACGAAGGCAACCAGGGCAGACATCATACAAACCCTTTACGACAGAAATTACGTCAGAAACGATAGAATGACCATCACTGAGCTGGGCTTCGAAATCCTAGAAATCCTTGAGAAATACTGTCCAGCCGTAGTTTCGATAAAGTTGACGACACAACTGGAAGAAAAGATGAACCAGACACAGACAAACAGTGAGACCAGGGAGAAAATCCTGAGAGATACCGTTGAAGCACTTAAGCCGATAATGGAGAACATCAAACAGGAGGAAAATGTGATAGGAGAGCAGTTGAGCGAGGTCGTGAGAAAATCAAGGCTGGAAGAAAGAGTCATAGGGCCATGCCCAACATGCCAAACTGGCCAACTCGTCACGTTATGCTCAAGAAAAACTGGCAAGCGGTTCGTAGGCTGCACAAACTATTTTAAAGGGCTATGCAAGACATCATTTCCTCTTCCTCAGAGAGGCAACATAAGACCACTTGGCAGTATCTGCCAGGCTTGTGGCTGGCCCACTGTTATGGTTGGAATGAGAGGAAGACGCCCTTGGATCATGTGTTTCAATCCTGAATGCCCGCTAAAGGCAAAGAGAGGAAAACAGAACTGAAATGCAAGATATGTTCCAAGAAGGCCGGCAAGAATGGATACTGTAGATTCCACGCCAAAGCCTATGAAGAAATAGTCGGAAACTATGATCAGTGGAAAAGAGCCTTAGGCATTTCGTGGAAAGAGTATTTAAGTGAGATTGCTAAGAATCCATTAACAGGGCAATGGGCCAGAGAAATGGCGCAGCATTTCATCAACACCGGAGAGAAAGAGGATGTCACGCAAAGTTAGGCGAGGAATCTCATCAGCATCATTCTCGATGAGCAAACTCTACCAGAGAATCTCGAAGCTAAAACTCTCGACATTAATCATTTCAGTCCTCGTCATGGGGTTCACCGTATTCCTGCTCGGAGGAGGCTTGTATGATGTAATACAGGCACCGCTTCCAGCAGCAACCTATCAGGGAAGGATCCTTATCGTGTACCCTGGGCTTTCTGAGCAGTTCTTAGGCGACAGTGCGGTAGCAATGATGATCTATAGTGTGGGTATAGCTGGGATTTTGCTCATGTACCAGAGCACAAGGTACGCTTTCAAGCCAAGGCAGGCCTATTTGATGCTCATGATCGGATTAGTCTTCCTTTTCGTAGCATATGTATTCCTCGAAGCCACGATTGCATATAAAATCGCAGGAAAACCGTAGGATTCTACCAAGGATTGTTTTTGAGCTTCAGTTTGTAAGCCCCAAAATTCGTGAGCAAATGCACGGGCAAGGTTATCATCAGCGCCGTTAGAACAAACTCCCAGGAAAATGATGATAACGATAGCGAAATGGGCAGCGAAAGCAAGATCGCCCCAATCATGAAGTCTAACTGATCAACGACTGGAAGCAGGTCGCCCGACGCGAGGCCAATTCTTCTCTTCAAAAAAGCGCCTGCCAAGTCGCCCAGTAGGGCTCCGAATGAGAGCAGCATCCCCAGCAGGGTGGGGAAGGATGCTGGGCCAAAGGCTGCACTCTCTGCTAATCCAACCCCAGTTCCGACAACGAGTCCTGAAAAGAATCCGCGAAAAGTCTTGTTCTTTCCAAAGATTGGTTTTCCGTCAACAAAATTCTTTCCGAAGTCCATCTGACGCCCCCCGCCCACGATGACTGGTACCGCGTTTGCGCAATAGGCGGGAAACATGAATTTCAACGCTTCAATAACTAGTTGTATCAGATCCATTTCATCAACCATCAATGAGCTGCATATTCGACCATTCCTGATTTTTCTATCTTTAGGTAACAGGCTGGGTTTTGAACTTTAGGCTTTTCCAAAATTGCCTTGATCACGTGTTGGTTTTCAGTGAATTTCAGGTTTATTATAGTGTCAGCCCAGAACTTGAGAACCCTAGAGGCAACTGGTTCCACGCTTACATTCTCTTCCTCGAAAGCCGTCCGCACTTGACTTGTCACAAGCATTGTTATTCTACTGAGCTTCGCTGTTTGAGCCAGACAAGCTAATTGCCTGTTCAGCTCACGGTTTAGTCCGAATGCTTTAGCCGGGGACTCTGCAATTTCAGCCCGGTAGAGTGAAGTAATAGTGTCGAAGACGATGAGGCCGAAGTGTCCAGTCACATAGTCCGCGGAGCGATCTATGATCAGCGTCTGCTCTCGAAAATCTTTCGGCCTCATCAAAACAATCAAATCAGCGATTCTGTCAAAATCCTCTGATGCAATCTGTGACAGCCTCTCGGCAGAAAATGTGCCGTCGCAGTCTATGAAAAGCGTTTTGAAGCTTTGCCTCGCACAGTTTATGGCACACTGCATTGCCATGGCTGTTTTGCCAGTCTCCGGTTCTCCGTAGATTAGATTAACACTTTCGTTCGCGATGCCGCCTTCTAGGATTCCGTCGATGATTCTGCAACCCGTTGAAATTTTCTGTGGCAAGACCAAGCACGTCAACCAATATAAGTTACGAAACTAATATTTCGTTTGGCGTTCATAAGTCCATTAGAATAGGAAACTAGCATGAAAGCAAGCATCGCTGTAGCAACGGTTTCAGGAAAAGCATACTATCTTATTGTCAATGAACTGAAAAAAAGAAACGTGTCTTTTCTAAGCCTCATGCCGCGCGAACCCATACCAGTAGAAGTAGAGGTTGTTTTAACGACTGAAAAAGAGAAATGCCTAATAGAGCATGAAAAAATCTTAGTGTACGATGAGAACACGGACGTAGAAGCAATGATCAGCAACGCACTACAGACCATCCAGGGAAGGGAGAACTGCGAGAAACTTGTCATAGGCATCGATCCTGGCGAAGCACCAGGGTTGGCTGTCCTTGCAGACGGTAAAATAATCAGAACAGAAATGTGTTCCAGCATGCCGAAAATACTGGAAAAAGTGAAAAACATCATTAGCAACTTCGAACACGTTCCAATAGCATCAATTTCGGTAAAAGTCGGCGATGGAGTTCCTACATACAAGCAGGAACTCCTAAGAGCTCTAGACGATGCCTTGCCTCAAAGCATAATACTGGAAAGTGTGAGTGAAACTGGAACGAGCCGATACCAGAATGAAACCAAAAACAGAAGAGGATTAAGGGACATAGTTGCAGCTATAAAAATAGCTGGAAGAAATGGACATACATTTCAAAGGAAGAGACCGAATGAACAGAACAGTTGAAAAAGGAAAAACGCTGCTAGTTGACGGACCGGCCTCGGTAATCGTGACTGCTGGTAGCGTCGAAGTGTTCGGATCAAGACCGAGTACCGCAAACAGGATCATCATACGCGAGGGAAAAAGACTACCCTTCGCAGTCAATGAAAAAGCATCGTTGGACATTTCACTGGCAGAGAAAGCTAGCGTGGAAGAAGTTGAGGGAAATACAGTTCCACCATCATGGATCAGAGCATACGAGAACCTGTCAGAGGTGCAACCAAAGCCAGTCACCGCAATTGTGCTAGGCACGGTTGATTCTGGAAAAACCAGCTTCTGCACATATCTGATCAACAGACTCTTGAGTCAAAAAAAGAAGATCGCAGTATTAGATGGGGATCTGGGCCAGTCGGATGTTGGGCCGCCGTGCACTGTTTCCTACACTTTCGTGGCGAAGCCAATAACTGACCTGTTCAGTCTGCAGGCAAGAAACGCCATTTTTATCGGCACCACTTCACCGAACGGGGCCGCAGACAAGGTAATAGAAAGCTTGACTCAGCTGAGGAAGGAAATCCTCGCCAGCGATCCTGACTTCATCGTCGTGAACACTGATGGATGGGTTGAGGGAGAAGAAGCGGTCAGATACAAGACTCAACTCGTGGAGAGGATTAACCCGGATGTGGTTTTCTGCGTTCAGCAGAAGGATGAAATGGCCCCGCTCATGAATAGCCTCGAGAAGTTCAGGAGAATCGCAGTGGAGTTTCCCTCGGTTGCCAGTCAGAGAAGTGGAGAAAGTCGGAAGAACCTCCGGGAGTTAGGATACAAGAAATACTTGAGAAACGCCAAGGTGCAGTCATTCCCACTCGGCTGGCTGAGAATCGAGGACAACGAACTGTTCGGCCTGAGCAGAACGCATCAAAACGCAAAAGTAGCGAGGAAAATCTACGAGCTTCTGGGAATGAAGCCCCTCCACTTTTCGGAGCAAATTGACAGAATATCAATAATTATCGGTAAGAGACGCTGGATCAGTGCTGAAAATCTGAAGAAAATCGAAGAAGCCACAAGAAAGAAGGTTGTGGTGATTCGAAAGGGCGAAGAAGAAGGGCTTTTGACGGCGTTGTGCAATGCCGACGGAAAATTCCTTGGCATAGGAGTCATACAAGAAATCGAATACCTAAGAAAAACCCTGAAGATTCTGACCCCCGTGTCCCAAGACTTCGCGGTGGCGGTGATAGGAAGAGTGAAACTCGATAAGAACATGAAAGAAATCCCGTTTATGAGCGAGGAAAACCAAGAGTCCAAGGCCTTCAGCAAGCTTCTCTAAAGAACAGGGAAAGCTCCCTTGCAATGGATCCGTCTTCATCTGGAAGCACCCTCAGGTTATCTCGTATCCACAGCGGCAGGAAACTGCGACAGTACTGAGTGGCAAAACGGTAATCAACGAAAATCATTGCTGCCTTGTCTTCAAGAGTTCTGATAGGTCTTCCTGCAGCTTGAGAAGCCTTTTTCATCGCTGGCAAAACATAGCAGTACTCTCGGCCAAGCCCCGGAAAGCTTTTCTCGAAATAGTCAATTTGAGCCTTCACTCGTGGAGTGGGCTCAGCGTAGGGTACACCAATGATCACGACGGAGTTCATCTCATCTCCCGGAAAATCCACGCCCTCAGAGGAACGCCCTCCCTGAACACCAAGCAGAACGGCCCCTGCACGCTTTGAATTTGCTTTAAACTCTGCGACCATCGTCTCGTTTTCTTGGGAGCTCATGCTTCTGTGTTCGCAGAAAAATGGTTTGTGTACGGCTTTCTTCAATCCTTCGGCAAGCAGTCTTCCTAGGACCTCGAAAGAAGCAGCGAAGATTCCGGTGTTTGCAGGTGTGTATTCGACCACTTCTTCTATTCGCCTTATGATCTTCTTGTACATGTCCGGCGTCCTACTCTCCATTGCAGTCGTCACACCGCTGCAGGCGAGTGGAAGAACATGCTCTTTTGGAAAAGGTGAAGGCACAACTTTCATAATACTGTTTTCTGGAAGCTTCGTTATTCTCTTGTAGGCCTCTAGTGGCTGAAGCGTTCCAGACATGACTATGCTGCAATATGCTTGAGAAAACACGGGCACCGTAATTTTGGAGGGATCAAGGGCAACTATTTCCAGTCTTGCCGTGGGTTCACCCTGTTTGGAAGCATACTTGGCCACCGTGTTTACGTAGGATTCATCTTCAGCAGTTTCCACCCATTTCAGCAGAAAACTACCCATCGCATATACGAAGGAGCGTGGATACTTCCCGTCGACAAGTAAGTCTCGCTTAATCAGCGCTCCAGCATCGCTCATGTGTTCAAAGAATTCGCGAGGCTCGTTGAAACCAGGTTTTTTCTTGAAGAGTTCCAGAAGATACTCCCGCGGAATCAAAGCCTCTTTGGCAATCCTCAAAGCTATCTCCTCAGTCTCTTCTCTGACAGTCTTCGCGAAATCAGCAACATCATCATAGCCGAATTTCTTCGCTTCGATTTCTGCCTGTCTGATGCTGAAGAGCGATAAGCTACTGCTTGCGATGTCTACGGCAGTTTCAGGCAAGTTATGCGCCTCATCGATAATCAGAATTGTCTTGGACAGTGGAATCTCCAGATTCCTTAGGAAAGCACCTCGAATCACCGGATCAAACAGATACAGGTAACTCATGGCAATAGTATTGACATCAACTAAGCAGGACTTTATTAGTTCATACGGACAGAAGCCTCTTCCTTGTCCAATCCTGTGGATTTCTGAAGCCGTGCATGGATGAAACGTGACATAATGCTGCAATTCCGAGTATTCTTCTTCCCGGTCGCCTATGCTTTGATAATACGGACAACTGCCCCTTGCCTTCAACAACTCACATGCTTCTATAGCTTCCCGAGCGTTCAAAGCATGTTTTGTTATTAGGCTGTTGAGACACATTTCATGACGGCTTCGGACTGAAAGACCCGATACGGGCCTCTTCTTTGAAATGGCCTTCAACTCCTCTATGACGCGGTCATGCTGTCGATGTGTTCTTGCAACGTACAATATCTTCAGCCGCTCCTCCGCAGCCTTAGGAAGACAGGCAGACAACGCGGCGACGGTCTTGCCAAGGCCATTACTTCCTTCTATGAGGATCGAACGACGCTCTTCAACAGCCTCAAAAACCGCATTGACAAACTCGTCCTGACGGGGTCTAACCTTGGCATATGGGAAATAGTACACAATCTCTTCGTTAGGTTCAATCACGATTGTCCCACTTGGTTCTTGACGGGCAAAGCTTGTTGACCGAGCATTCCTTGCAAACCGGGGATCTTGCCTTGCAGCATTTTCTTCCGTGAAGAATCAGCATCACGTGGACTGCAGCGTAATCTCTTTCACTGTAGAGTCTTTGAAGGCAATTGCGGACGACCTCGTAATCACCATTCTTGGGCGCAAAACCCAGCCTCTTCGACACTCGATAAACGTGAGTGTCCACAGGAATTGTTGGTTTTCCCGCACAGAACAGAAGCACTACATCGGCTGTTTTAGGTCCGACTCCTGGAAGCTGAAGAAGTGCTTTTCTTGCTTCATCAAGCGGTAATGCCAACACACTCTGCAAATTGCCGTTAAATTGCCCCATGATTATTCTAGAAACCTGTTGTATGGACTTGGACTTGTTCCTGTAGAGGCCTGCGACTTTCAAGCATTCTTCGATTTGGCCGGTTTCAGCCTTCGCTAACACTTCAGGCACTATCCTGAACCTGTTCGAAAGTTTTTCGAAAGCCTTTGCCGTGTTCCGGTCAGTGGTATTCTGCGAGATTATCGTCACGATCAGCGTTCCAAACGGGTCTCGATTTGAAGTCAGCCATCTTGGCATCGTGAACGTCTCTTCAAGCGTCTCAAGGATACGCTTCGCCCGTTCATCAGCCATTAAGTGTTTTCGCCTCTTGAAAATGATAAATAGTGAATGTATGAAGCTATTAATAAGCCATGGAGACTTCGAAGCATGGAACGTGCGAAAGTTGTTAAGGATGAAATAGTCGAGCAGGATAGGCATTTTCTGGCAGTATACTTGGAGACAAAAAATTCATGTCTGATCCTGTTAAGCGAAAGAGAAGACAAGCTTGGAACATTGGCAATTGCGGTTCCGAAGCCAAAAGAAATGTTGGGCCCATTGACATCGTCTGTTCTCTTAGGCGATAGTCACGCGATCTCTGCGCGAATGTTCGCAGAATACGTTGCTTCTAAGAAGGGAAAAATGGCGCTGGTCTCAATCTATCTGGAAACCATGGACGAGATGCAAGCACAATCATTCTTCAAGAAGCTAATCGAAAGAGTCGTTCATGCAACAGAAAGCGGCGAAAAAGAGGGGGCTATGGCATGAGCGTACGAGAGTTTCTCGAGCAAATGGACAAGAAGAAGCAAGTTTTGCACGTAAAGGATGAGGTCTCGAAAGATTTCGAAATATCGCATCTGATGAAAACCTTCGACAACGAGGGCCCTATACTGCTTTTCGAAAAAGTCAAAGGTAGCCATGTAAAGGTCGTCGCCAACGTCTGTGGAACTAGAAAAAGAATCTGCGACTCGCTTGCCATTGATCCAAGCGAACTCTATCGCAGGCTGCTGTGGGCTTGGCGTACGCCTAAGAAGCCGAAGATGAGCAGAGAAGGCCCAGTCAAAGAAGTGTCAGAAGACAGGGTTGACCTGGCAAAGATTCCAATTCTAACTCATTTCGAACTTGACGCTGGGTCTTACGTTACTTCAGGGGTCATACACGCAAAAAGTGTTAACGGAAGCGTTGAGAACCTGTCTGTCCATCGTCTTCAAGTTTTGGACAAAAATCATCTGGCGATCCGCTTGGTTCCACGACATCTATACAAACTGTGGAACGAGGCTAGAGAAGCTAGGAAAGACTTGGAAATAGCGGTTGCTATTGGAGTTCACCCTGCAATCCTGCTCGCAGCCTCTTCACCTGTTCCCTTCGGCGTGAACGAGTACGACGTGGCCAATACCATGCTGAACGATGACCTTCGCTTAGTCAGCTGCAAGAATGTGGACGCATACGCTCCAGCCGATGCTGAACTGGTCTTGGAAGGAAGGATTTCCGCGACGAAGGAAGTCTCGGAAGGACCATTCGCCGACATCACAGGAAACTACGACATACAAAGAAAGCAGCCTGTCGTAGAAGTGGTAGGCCTCATGCATAGAGAAGATTATGTTTATGAAGGCCTTCTGCCATCCGGAGCTGAACACAGGCTTCTGATGGGCTTGCCTCGCGAAACCTTGATCTGGGAAAGCGTGTCCAAAGTCGTCCCGAAGGTATACGCGGTCAACCTTTCCGCCGGGGGAAACGGATGGCTTAATGCCGTCATGGCGATTGAGAAACAGCTTGATGGCGACGGAAAGAATGCTTTGCTAGCTGCTTTTGCGGCACATCCAAGTCTTAAGCATGCCGTAGTTGTGGATTCAGACATCAACGTGTTCGATGCCCAAGAAGTCGAGTGGGCAATTGCAACGCGCTTCCAAGCAGGCGAAGATCTTGTTCTGATCGAAAATGTGCGGGGCTCCACACTTGACTCTTCGGCCGATCAGATAACAGGGCTCACGAGTAAGATGGGCGTCGATGCAACAAGGCCGTTCACGAAACCCAAGGAAAAGTTTGATCGGGCAAGGATACCCTTAACGAAGCATGCTGAAAGGCTTGCTCGTGAACTGCAACCTGTCTGAAAACCATATACACACCAGCCTATATGAAAATGAAGAAGTCAGCCGTCGCCGACGGAAAGAAACTCGCGGATCAAGTGTGTCCCTGGCAGACATTGCACGCTTTCACCCTGCAAAGATAAAAACGGTGAAACAGCTGGCTGCGAGGCAGAGGGCGCCGAAGAGCTGCAAAAAGCCATCAGCTACTACGTCGTGTACCAAAGCATCGACGTTTGCCAAACGCCTGATTTCCTTACCTTGAAGAAGTTTAAAGGGCAAGTTCAGCTCTGATTCATACGACTGGCAAATGAAGAAAACTCTTGTGTTAAAGGTCGATTCGCACCACCCGGATAAGGACAAGATCAGGATAGCGGCAGATCTAATCAAGAGCGGTGGCCTCGTGGCCTTCCCAACCGAAACCGTCTATGGCTTGGGGGCAAATGCGCTGAACGCGGAAGCCGTCCTGGCACTTTTCAAGGCTAAGAACAGGCCGCTTGACAACCCGCCCATAGTGCACGTATGCGATTTTAAGGACCTTTACACGCTAGCTGAAGAAGTGCCCGATGAGGCTCAGAGGCTTATGGAGGTTTTTTGGCCAGGCCCCCTGACGCTTGTCTTCAGAAGATCCAAGATTGTGCCTGAAGTCACGGTTGCAGGTCTGGACACGATTGCCATCAGAATGCCCAGGCACAACGTGGCTTTGGCGCTTATCAGAAAAAGCGGCTGTCCAATCTCGGCGCCGAGTGCCAACCTTGCGGGGAAGCCGAGCCCAACTTTGGCAAAGCATGTTCTAGACGATTTGAGTGGACGCATAGACGCAGTTTTGGATGCGGGGCCAACGCGTGTTGGAGTAGAATCTACGGTTCTGGATTTGACTGCTGATCCTCCGCAGATTCTGCGCCCAGGTGGAACACCCATCGAGGCCTTGTTGGAAGTCCTCGCAAAAGTGGAGCTTAATCCCACAGTAACTGCTGACAAAGCTTTGCCCATCGAAATAGCGCGTTCGCCAGGGGTTAAACACAAGCATTATGCGCCTAGCGCGGATATGATTGTTGTTGAAGGCAAAGCCGAGGCCGTTGCGGGAAAGATGGAACAGCTCATTGGGCTCTACAGCGAGGAAGGCAAGACGGTTGGAGTCCTTGGGACTGATGAAACTATCGGACGCTTCAGGGCGCATGCGGTGAAGTCTATGGGCAGCAGGAGCGACTTGGCAGGAGTGGCAAGAAGCCTCTTCAAACTGCTGAGAGAATTCGATTTTGAAGGCGTCGACGTTATCGTTGCAGAGGGCGTGCCGACTGAAGGAATAGGTCTGGCGGTTATGAACAGGCTTAGGAAGGCAGCGGGCTACAGAATCATCAGGGCAGATGCATGAGCAGAATTCGCGCGTAAGAGTTTTATGCTGTTGCGACCCTAGGTCGTAACTCAGGATGCCAGAACTTGAAGTTAAGTAAGCATCTTATGGCCATAATAATCGTCGGGGGGTTTTTCATAGGCTTTGGGTCTGGCCTCGCTGAAACGCCTGGTTCCGGTGGCATTCCAGAGAACAAGTATTATGGGTTTCCACTTGGTTGGCGAGCCGTGAACACGATGACGGGTGACAAGTATGGATATCCCCTTGAACTGTTCGTCGATTGCCTTTTTGGCATGCTGTTGGTCTCGATAATCGCAGGGACGACGATCGCCACAGAAAGGCGGCTTATGAAGAAAAGCGGCAAGAAAGGCGTCAAGTGAGAATAGACGCTATCGTAGTCACTTCAGCATTGGCATCTTGATGTGGTTTTCTTTGGCCATTTCTTGTGCTTTTTCGTAGCCCGCGTCTGCATGTCTCACTATGGCAGTGCCCGGGTCAGTCGTCAGAACCGTCCTCAAGCGTTTTTCAGCTCCTTTTGTACCGTCTGCCACCAAGCACATGCCTGCGTGTATGCTGTAGCCTATTCCTACGCCTCCGCCGTGGTGAACACTGACCCACGTTGCACCGCCGACGGCGTTGATCAAAGCGTTCAATATCGGCCAATCGGCGATCGCGTCGCTACCGTCCTTCATGCATTCAGTCTCGCGGTTGGGCGATGCCACGCTTCCACCGTCCAAGTGATCTCGACCGATCCAGACTGGGCCTGAAAGTTTTCCGTTCCCAACCATGTCGTTGATCATCTTTCCGAACCTCGCCCTTTCGCCGAAACCGAGCCAGCAAACCCGCGCAGGCAGACCTTGGAACTTGACCTGCTCCCTTGCTTTCTTTATCCAGCGGCAAAGCTCTTTGTTGTAAGCGAATTCTTCAAGGAGAACATCGTCAAGCTTGTAGATGTCTTCCTTGTTACCAACGAGTGATGCCCAACGGAAAGGGCCTTTGCCCTCGAAGAAGAGTGGCCTCACGTAGCGTTGCACAAAACCCGGATAGGCGAAGGCTTCCTTGTATCCTGCGTCGTAGGCTTGTTGACGCAGGTTGTTTCCATAATCGAACGCTACGGCTCCTTTCCTCATCATTCCGACCATGGCCTCCACGTGGGCTCGCATACTTTTCATGGCCCGGCTCACGTACTCCTTCTGATCAGACTTTCGGAGGTCATCCGCCTCCTTCTTAGACAATCCCGCTGGGTAATAACCCCATAATGGGTCATGCGCACTCGTCTGGTCCGTCAGGACGTCTGGTATTACACCGCGCTTCAGCAGCTCCGAGTGCACTTCAGCGGCGTTTCCTAGAAGACCTATGCTCCGTGGAATGCCTGCTTGCTTCGCCTCAGTTGCCAAGGCTACTGCCTCATCAAGCTCGTCAGTCCACGTTTCCAAATAGCCGTGCTTGAGTCTGCGTTCTATGGCCCTTTTGTCAACCTCGACGACGATGGCCACGCCGTCATTCATGGTGACCGCCAGGGGCTGGGCCCCTCCCATCTCGCCTAAGCCGGCTGTCAGCACAAGCCGACCACGTAGGCTCCCTCCGAAATGCTCTTTTCCCACGGCAGCCATGGTTTCATATGTGCCCTGCAGGATTCCCTGCGTCCCAATGTATGCCCATGAGCCAGCCGTCATCTGTCCGTACATAATCAGGCCTTTTTGCTCCAGTTCGAGGAAATAGTCCCAATTGGCCCATTTTGGCACAAGCATGGCGTTTACGATTAGGGCTCTCGGAGCCCACTCGTGTGTCCTGAAAACGGCCACAGGCTTGCCGCTTTGAATAAGCATAGTCTCATCTGACTCCAATTCAGTGAGTGTTTCAACGATCTTGTCAAAGCATTCCCAGTTTCTTGCTGCCTTACCAGTTCCGCCGTAAACGATGAGTTTTTCAGGATCCTTCGCAACTTCAGGGTCCAAGACGTTGTGAAGCATCCGCAGAATGCCCTCAATCTGCCAATTCTTGCAATGTAGTTCAGATCCGGTTAGACAGATGACTGGTTTCTTAACCATGGGTGACTCACTATAGGGCATGATTACTAGAACCAGAATTAATTCTTTTACTTGAAAAGGGCTTGGAGCCTATTCTTCTAGGTGCACGATTTTGCTCGGACCTATTTCTTTGTCGACCGCGATTCTACCGTTCTTGACCACTTTGTCAACGAGGTTTGTGCCGAAATGATAACCTAGGAATTTGTGGTTAGGCGCATTGAGGATGACAGCGTCAGCCTTCTTTCCCACTTCTAAACTGCCGACCTCGTTTGCCTTGCCAATGGCATGCGCAGCGTTGATCGTTGCAGCAGTCACCGCCTCTGCTGGAGTCAACCTCATCAAGTAGCATGCGAGAGCAATCACGAGTTGCATGTTTTCAGTCAAACAGCTCGGGTTAAAGTCGGTTCCCAGGGCCACGGGGACGCCACAGTCAATCATAAGCCTGGCATCAGCGTACCTTCCCATCATGAGACTCAACGCGGCGGCAGGAAGCAATACCGCTACAACGTCTTTTGCAGCCATTGCCCTGAGACCTTCTTCAGAAGAGAACAGCAAATGCTCTGCAGAGATGGCTCCAACGTTTGCTGCTAGCCCCGCGCCGCCTAACATGCTCAGCTCATCCGCGTGAACTTTCGATTTCAAACCGTGGCCCTTGCCCGCAGCTAGAATCTTTCGAGACTGTTCCAAGCTGAAAACGCTTCTCTCGCAGAAGACATCGCAGAACTCTGCGAGCACTTTTTCAGCCACTTTTGGAAGCATCTCTTCGATGATTAGGTTGACATATCCTTGCGTGTTGCCCTTGTATTCAGGCGGAATGGCATGCGCTCCCAGAAAGGTTGGGATGACGTCAACAGTGTGGAGTTGATTTGCACGGCGAATTGCATCCAAGATTTTCAATTCATCTCTCGTCGTTAGGCCATAACCGCTCTTGGCTTCAACAGTCGTTGTTCCATGCTCGAGCATTGCATCGAGCGTTGCAAGTCCTTCAGCGGCAAGTCTGTCCACACTTGCCTTCCGCGTTTCCCTGACCGTTTTTAGTATGCCGCCGCCGGACTTGAGGATCTCCATGTATGAGGCGCCTTCGACTCGCATTTGGAATTCTTCCTCGCGGGAACCCGCGAATATGAGATGCGTGTGCGCGTCTATGAACCCGGGCAGCACGGTTTTGCCGTTCGCGCTTAGAACGTTTTCCGACCTGAATCTTTTCATGATATCATGGGTCTTTCCAACTGCGACGACACGACCATCTTTGACGGCGAGGCTACCGTCCCGTATTATTCCAAGCTCGCGCATCTGCTTGCCCACTCGGGGTTTCTGGTTGTCACCGGCCAGCGTGACAAGCTCGTCAGCGTTCACGATGAGTAGATCGACTGTTTCCCTGCTCCCCCGCTTGCCTCTCTTTTGTGATGGGCCCATTCTTAGACCACTTGGAATTCTTCACCTTGCGACAGGATGACGACTCGAATCCGCGAATTGGATTCTACCTTTTTTCTGAATTCTTCAGGGTTGGTGTCCCATCGGTGCATGGGGATAACAACTTTTGGTTTGATCGCCAAGGCTGCTTCGGCACATTCAGGGTTGTCCATGGTATATGTGCCACCGCTTGGAAGCATGGCTACGTCTACGCGGCCGAGCTGCCGCATTTCAGGGACGAAGTCGGTGTCACCAGCATGATAGATCGTCTTTTCTCCCGCAGTTATCAGGTAGCCCACCCCGAATCCTTTGGAATGAAACGGGCTGCCAGGCGACCTAAAACGTTTGTTGTTGTAGGCTTCGACCGCTTTGACGCGTATCTTGCCGACGGCTGATTCCTGTCCTAGCTTCAGCGACTTGACTTCTCCGCCTATTTTTGGGGCGCAGTCCTCAGGCGCAATTATTACGGTGTTTGATTGGCGAACCTTCTTGATCTTGGACGGGTCACAGTGATCTAAATGCGAATGGGTCACCAATATCAAATCTGCCTTTTCAGAGTACTCACCTTCATAAGGGTCAACATAAACGGTTTTTCCTCCGGCTTTTATCTGGAAGCCAGCGTGTCCTAACCATTTTATTGAGATGCCCATTCAGGTTTTCCCCCTTTTTCAACGGCGTTTTGCACTGCTATTTCTAAGACTTTGTCTTGGGTCAGGTTATCAATCTTTAGGTAGTACCCGCCGATATCGATTAGCGCTTTCAGCGGGGCCATCCCGCAAAACTTTGAGCCTACGATTGGAACGTTGTAACGTGTACATTCTATCTTAAGCGTCTCGAAGACACGGTACAACGGCGTTTTCTCAAAGTCGTTTATGCTCATGCCGATCTGCGTGATGTTCTGTTCAGGGATGAATGCTGCCATGGCCTTAACGTTTGAGAATCCTCCTTTCTTGGCATGCAGGGCCTTGGCAATCTTCTTGGCGATCTTCAAGTCGGCCGTGCCCAAGTTGACGTTGAAGCCTGCCATGATTTTGCGTGCACCAGTAACCGTGGCGCCTGATTTCGCGTTGAACTTAGCTGGGCCGTAGTCAGGCTTACGCTCTGGCTTCACGATGTTCTCCGAGAGTTTCTCATAGTCGCCCTCGCGGATCCAATCTAGGTCCCCACGTCCGAGTTTCGGTGAGGCCGCACCGTAGAGGTAAACGGGCACCTTGCACCTCTCTGCGAACGTTTTCCCGAATCTCTTCGAGAGGGCTATGCAATCTTCCATCGACACATCTTTTATCGGAATAAAGGGAATTATGTCAACGGCGCCTATGCGTGGGTGCTGGCCTTTATGCTTCCGCATGTCAATTAATTCTATGGCTTTGGCCGCAGCGTTCAGAGCAGCCTCCAAGACTGATTTTTTGTTTCCCACGAATGAAACGACAAGCCTGTTGTAGTAACTGTCAAACGTGACATCGAGCAAGAAGGCATTCTTGGTTTTCCTGATTTCGCCTTGTATGGACTCGACAGTTTTCGGGTCTGATGTGCTGAAGTTGGGTACGCACTCAACGATTTCCATGATTTAGCTCACCCTTTAGGAATATCAGCGTCCCAGAGTAATGAAAATCAGTTCTTGATAAGCTGAACTCTGATTTCTCCTTCAAACCTCTCACTCCAATTTTCTTCGTTTCCGCTTACGGCGAACTTGCAATTGTACAACAATTAATGGAGGTTGTTATTTTACTTTTTTTCTGTGCAGCTGTTTGTCACAACCCTCTTTTGAAAAGTCTGCTCTGGCATTTAAGATCGCAAGCAAGAAAGAAGCCCACGCCCACTGGGAGATTGGAAAGCAACTTGAGATGATGAACCTTCGTAGACTTTTAAAGCAACCAGCAGACTCTGTTAAACGAGGAAGGATTTTGGGTTCCGAACTTGAGTTTGAGGTGCCGACTTGGGATCAGGTTTATGATATGCTTTTGAGCTTAGCTGGCAAAATTCGAAAGAACGAGTTTAGGCCAGACGTAATTGTGGGCGTCTCCAGGGGTGGATGGCCTCCTGCCAGAGTTTTGTCAGACTTGTTGGGCAACCCTAATGTTGCTAATGTCAGAGCTGAATTCTACGTGGGACTGACAGAGACCAAATGCGAGCCGGCCCTGACTCAGCCTGTTTCTGTCCCTGTTGATGGAAAAAAAGTGCTCGTTGTTGATGAAGTTGTGGACACTGGCAGAAGCCTGAAGCTTGTTAAAGAGCACATCGTTGAAAAGGGGGCCGCGGAAGTGAGGGTTGCCACGGTCTACTCCAAGCCGTGGAGTGTTGTGAAGCCGGATTATCATGAGAAGGAATCAAGCTGCTGGATAGTGTTTCCTTGGGAGAGGAAGGAAACCATCAGAAATATCCTAAGGCAATACGTGGAGAAAGAAGCTTTATTCAAGAAGGAAAAGGCGAAACTCGTGAAAGCTGGAATGCCGGCGAAGCTTGTTTACAGATTCTTGAAGGAAATCACTGAGGAAGAGAATTGCTGAGGTTTGTAGAAGAATTCCAGAAGTACGTTTTGATAACGAGCTTAAAGGGAAGTAGAATCGATGTCCCTGAAGAATTGTTGATCCTCGTTGGTAGGGAAAAACCGTCAAACGTGGAGATCCAAATCTTCGATGCTGAAGGTGTCGCCACGTGGGAACATCTGTATTTTGCAGTCTTAAATGCGCTGATGGCCTTCAAGAACAAGACAAATGCTTCAAGAAGCCTAGCTATGGAAACTATGCTCTACGCTTCGGCTCAGAGGCAGATTTGCAAGGCCACTGAAATCCTGGGCGTTAAGTCTGGATCAGCAGGAATAGCCATGGTGATGATCGGCGAGAAGGCTGAGGATCTGGAATCAGCGCTTTCGAAGATTCTGAAACACGTCAGGGCTGAAGTGGACGAAGCAGTTCTCGAGTTGACGGATGCGAAGGCTGCAGGCATTCGGAGAATCTTTGACATATCTGATGGAGAACTCGGTGTGGTCACCAAAGGATGCGAGACGAAGAAGGCTCTGATAGACCTCGTCATTGAGCGGATGGCACTGCTGACCACTGAGCGCTAGGTTAGAGCATTTTCTCCTTCATGACGGATATTAGGTCTTCAGGTTTTATCGTGGACACGCCTGTTGACGCGCCTACTACTTCTATCAATATTATCTTGTCGGGTTTGGCTAGGTTGACCTTCCTCTTGACGTTTGCCGCGACAGCTTCTACGATCTCATTTGCGTGCAGCAGGGTGAAACGTTTTTCTACCGTAATGCGAAATGTCTCGTTCTCATCTATCTTCGAGCTGAGCTCCTTCGCCTTGTCGGCAATCGCATTCAAGTCCGTTGCGACAGTTGCTTCGACTGGGATTATCCTAAGCATGTAACGGAATTCATATGGGCGTTCAACCAGTATCTTACGCAGAATTCTCACAGCTTCAAAAGGGTCGAGTGCCGTCCTCGCGATGATCAGCCCGCGGACGCCGCTTTTTCGGACGTCTGAGAAAGGATCCCCTGCCTGTTCGAGCAGGTACTTCAATTCGGAACATGCAGCCCGTTCAAGCCCGCGTGCAGTAGTAGCTAAGATGTTGAAGTCTCTGGGCGTCTTTTCACCTTCTGTTTCGGCACTGTCTTGCTATCACCTATTCTGTGGATGAGTCTAGTGTTCTTCAGAAGCTTTTTGGGGTCAGTGCAGGTTAGTGGCTTTGTCACAGCTTTTAGCTCTTAGCCGTCGCCTCACATCATCCCAGTTCTAATGTTTCCGCGGCAGATTTATCTATTTTGATGAGCGCCAGTAGCAGTACCCTTAAATTTGTGTTGGGGACTGTTGGCATTTGCCCAAATCCGCAGAGGGAAGCAGATCTTTGAGTGGGACGAGAAAACCCGTTATTGTTGTCCACGGAGGGGCCGGAACTTGGCAGCCTGAACGCCAGCCCGGAGGCTTGAAGGGCGTTAGGAGAGCAGCAGAGAAGGGGTTCGGGATGCTGGTGAATGGCGGAAGCGCCTTGGACAGCGTTATTGAAGCCGTCGTAGTCATGGAGGACGATGAATCGTTCAACGCGGGATATGGTTCAAGCCTGACCGTTGAGAAGACGGTGGAGATGGAGGCTTCGATCATGAGTGGAGAAACGTTGGAGGCCGGGGCGGTGGGACTCTTGCGTGACATAAGAAACCCTGTCCGGCTAGCAAGAATCGTCATGGAAGAGACGGATCATGTCTTCGTAGTGGGCGAAGGCGCTGAGAAGCTTGCTGAGCTTCACCATCTTGAGAGGAGAGATCCTGTGACGGCGCTCAGGTTGAAGTATTATGAACAGCAGAAAGCGCTGCTGTTCAAGGGGAAATTTGAACTGCCCAAGCTGGCCATCCTCGTCAGGAATCATCCTGAGCTGTTTGATCTTGAAACGGTGGGCGCGGTGGCTCTCGACGGAGAGGGAAACGTGGCGGCAGCAACGTCGACTGGAGGTTTCCCCATGAAGCTTCCCGGAAGGATAGGAGACTCACCGCTGATCGGATGCGGCACCTACGCAGACAACGAGAGTGGAGCCTGCTCAGCAACTGGCATCGGCGAAATAGCCATGAGGCTTGTCCTAGCCAAGACGGCATGCGGTTACATGGAAGATGGAGAGACTGCTGAGGAAGCTGCTGAACGAGCGATAAGACTCGTCAACAAGAGGATGGCGAAGGTCTATAATTCGATGGGAATCATCTCCGTCGACGTTAATGGAGGAATTGGAGCGGCACATAATTCGCCGAACATGTGCTGGGCGTACATGAAGCATGGAATGAACGAGCCGATCACATCTCTAACGGCTAGAATTGTGAAGTAAATCCCCGTGAATGACCCTTTTGAGACACAGTCTAGGTGTCTAATTTCGACAATTGACGAACTGGAATGCTTAAACCGGGGCTAGATGGTTTGTGTATGCAACAAAAATCGAGGAGGTGCAAAAAAGTGAGAGACGAAGAAGAAGAATGGGAAGAAGACGACTGGGAAGAGGAAGACTGGGAAGACGAAGAAATGTAACAGCCCACTGCCGGATTCATTTCTTGCGTCTTTTCTTTGTACGGTTTTTTTTGAGGTCGTTTTAGTGCTTTTTGGGTTCATGTTTATAACCTTCTTGACACGACCATCTCTCTAACGGGTCTGCAATGACGAGGGTTGCCGTCTTAAACGTTGATAAATGCAAGGTGAAACGTTGCAACAGGCTATGCCACAAGTTTTGTCCAATAGTGCGCAGTCGCATAGAGGCCATAAGGTTCGAGAGCGATAAGCCAGTGATCGTGGAGTCCCTGTGCACAGGTTGCGGGATATGCGTCAAGAAGTGCCCGTTTGGCGCCATTTCAATAGTTAACCTTCCAGATGAATTGGAAAAAGACGTGAGCCACCGCTTCGGAGAAAACACTTTCAAGCTTTTCAGGCTTCCGACACCATCGCCGGGCACGGTCCTTGGACTGCTGGGACAAAACGGCATAGGAAAGACGACAACACTCAAGATTCTATCCAGCGATTTCAAGCTGAACCTCGGCGACTTCAAAGAGCCTCCTGGCTGGGACAAGATAATCCAGCATTTCAGAGGCTCAACGCTTCAAGAGTATTTCAGAAAAATGGCTCAAGGCCAACTCAAGGTCTCGCAGAAGCCCCAATACGTGGACAAGATTCCGAAGGTCGTCTCAGGAACGGTTGGGAAGCTTCTCGAAAAAGTGGATGAAAGAAATAAACTCGAAAACATCGCACAGAGACTTGAGCTTAAGCCGCTTTGGGAACGGCCGCTTGAAGTCTTAAGCGGAGGCGAACTGCAACGCGTCGCCATAGCGGCGGTATTATGCAGAGAGGCAGACGTGTATCTCTTAGACGAGCCTTCAAGCTACTTGGACGTGAAGCAGAGGCTTCAAGCTGCAAAGGCAATTAGAAGCCTGAAGGACGATCAGAAAACCATCATCGTTGCCGAACATGACCTTGCGATAATAGACTACTTGTCCGACCAGATTTGCATATTCTACGGGGACCCGGGCGTCTACGGCGTCGTCTCAAACGTTCACGGAGTCAGAACGGGCATAAACATCTACCTGCAGGGTTACATTCCCGACGAGAACGTCAGGTTCAGGAAAGAACCCATCGTCTTTCATGAGAAGCCGCCGGCGGCAAGCGCCAACAGCGGCGAGACACAACTGCAGTGGGAACAGATGGAGAAGACGTTCAAAGGGTTCAAGCTGGTAGCCGCAGGTGGAGAGATCAAGAAAGGAGAGATCATCGGAATCTTGGGAGCAAACGGCATTGGTAAGACCACTTTTGTGAAGATCCTAGCCGGACTTGAAGAAACAGACAGCGGCGAAAAGTTCGACCGGCTAAAAGTGAGCTACAAACCTCAGTATATTTCATCCGAATATGAGGGCACAGTCCAAATGCTACTCATGAGCATCGCGAAAGACAATTTTTCTTCAGGCTGGTACAGGACTGAAATCCTTCAACCCCTAAAGATAGACCAGCTCCTGGACAGGAACGTGGCAGAACTCAGCGGTGGCGAACTGCAAAAAGTCGCGATCGCAGCGTGCCTATCCCGCGAGGCCGAGCTTTTCCTTCTGGACGAGCCGAGCGCGTACCTGGACGTTGAGGAACGTTTGAACATGGCGCGGACCATCAGGAGAATAGTTGAGAACCATCATGTTACTGCCTTCGTCGTGGAACACGACGTCATGACGGAGGACTTCATAGCCGATCACCTGATGGTCTTCACAGGCGAACCTGGAACAAAGGGCACGGCACATCCGCCCACAACCCTGAGAAAGGGAATGAACGAGTTCCTGAAGGAGATGGAGGTCACCTTCAGAAGAGACCCCACCACGAAGAGGCCCAGAGTAAACAAGGAAGATTCAAAACTTGACAAGCTTCAGAAACAAATAGGAGAATACTACTACGTGCGCACGATCAGAAGAGAGAGCGGCAAGTGAAGATTATGACTAGGGTGGCTGGAACCGGGAAGAAGCTGCTGGAAACTGCTTTGAAAGGCATGAACAATGCCTACGTGCTCTGGGGCTTCAGAGTAGGCGCAGCCGTGCTCGCTGAAGACGGCAGAATCTACGAAGGATGCAATGTTGAGAGTTGTATCTCAGGATTGGGTACGTGTGCGGAGAGAAACGCCATCAACCACGCTGTTCTGCATGGCAATCGAAAGATCAAGGAAATAGCCATGGCCATGGATTCAGAAACCCCCAGCGAACCAAAACCATGCGGGGCATGCCTACAGTACATCCACGACTTCGCTGAAAACCCAGGCATCAAGATCAGCATGGCAAAAGCGAGAAGCGACGGAATCCTCTTAGAAACCGTTCAGATGAAGAAGCTTGCAGAGCTGCTTCCATTCCCCTACAAACCATCACGCGTTCAATTCCAAACATAGATGGTTCTTAACGATGGAAATTGTCTGTCTTCCCAGCTTGTCAAAAGAACAAAAAGTGCAACTGCCTGAAGATTATGTTGCTCCCCCCATTGAGGGCATGTACGATATCAACGAAGAGCATCCTGACGGGATCATTTTCATTTACGTCGGAGGCTGTGACTGGCATGACAGTTTTGAGCGCTGCTTGAAGGAATTCATCCTAACCATTTTCCACGAAATTATGCATGTTCTTTGCCCAGATATGGGTGATTATGTTCCCGTTGCAGAAAGGATTCTAGCAGACATACTTGAGGAAAATCAACAACAATCAGGAGCGTAACAGCTTTGAATGGCTCTTCTGCGCGTATCATCATGCTATTTTTCAAGCACGCAGGATGCAACGCCCAAATCATCATAGTGAGAATTGTGAATATAGGTAGCACCCTGATCGGTTAATCTTAAAAACATAGAATGGCAACTGAGAAAGTAGAGTCGGAGTCGAATTCCGTGAAACAGCCGATTGGTTCTCTAGCAGGCGGAGCTGTCATTGTTCTTTACTGTGCCTTCACGTTTGCCTCTTGGGCACTGTATCCAAAGGCTTACGGCCCTGTGACAAACTGGCTCAGTGATCTAGGCAATTCAGCCTACAACCCAAGAGGTGCGATTCTCTACAATCTAGGCTGCATCCTAACTGGAATAGCACTCTTCCCGTTCTTCGTTGGGCTTCACGAATGGTACAAAGATGAGAAACGGTTTAGAGCAGGCCTTATTGTCACGCAGGCCGTTGGGTGCGTAACTGCCTTTTCACTGATCATGATCGGCGTGTTTTCAGAAGATTCCGGCTGGCTTCACAGTTTATGGTCTCGTGTCTTCTTTGCACTCAATCTGGTAGTTCTCATACAACTCGGGTCTTTCTTGTTCACCCATCCGCGTTACCGTAGAACCATCGCTTATTATGGATTTATCGTCGCAGCAATAGACGTCACGTTCATCTTCTTAGACATACCTCTGCTCGAGTGGTTCACCGTCTTCACCGCTCTGGGATACGTTGGACTCAGGGCATACAACATGCTCCAGAAATGATGCAAGAGCGTCAGAATAGAAGAAGCGCACGAAAGAATACCTGGTTTCCAGCGGATGAAGCGCGTGCTGGGGATGCAACTCACTAATCCTGTATCTATATGGAGGTATTGGGTTTTTAGAAATAGCTGACTACGATGCATCCAGAACCGCATGGCGCACCAGTGTGAAAGGCTGTGAAGTCCATAGGCAAAACCATTCGCGACGACGAAACAACTATAGAAAGGCCCTGTCACATGATAGTTGATGACATGAAGGAGAAGCAACGATGACCAAGAAACAAGTCGAAAACTTCCTCTACGTACTGGCTGCCATTTCAGGTTTTCTTCTGCTTCGCGCAACAAATCTAGCGTGGCCCACCAAGATGGTTCTCATTCTTTTCATGATCCTCTTCTGCGGGACCTTCGCAGTAATTCTGGAATGGCTTGAAAGGCGCGAGTTTATGGAAGTGAAAGAATAACCGGGAAAATTAGGGGTTCGCGCGTCAGGGCGATGGTTTTCTAGTCTGGGATGTGTCGTTAAATTAAAGAATGGGCAGAGCATATCGTAACAGCGTTTATGGGAGTATGCTGGGGGAGGCTTAGCTGGCTCAGACGACGTTTGAAGAAATCTCTGCTGCGGACTTTTTCTACCGGAACCGTGACATAGCCGGTTTTACGAATCCGTCTAGGGCCATTTTTGCCGCAATAAGGGAGCTTGTGGAGAATTCTTTGGATGCTACTGAAACCCTGAAGATTCCCCCGGAAGTCTATGTGAGGCTCTCGTACGAGGGGGAGGCAACCCCTGAGACTCAGATTTACAAGCTCAGGGTTGAGGATAACGGCATTGGGATTCAGCCTAGGCATATACCTTCGGCCTTTGGCCAAGTGCTTTTCGGCTCGAAATATAAGTTGAAACAGCAGAGGGGGACTTTCGGCCTCGGCGGAAAAATGGCGATATTGTACGGGCAAATTACTACTCATCAGCCGGCCACGATAACTTCGAGCACTGGCATAGCCAAGATCTACTCATACAGCCTGATGATTGACATCCAGAAGAACCGTCCGATAATAATGGACAGAAAGGTGCTCATAAACAAGGATCAGTGGCGCGGTACGCTGGTTGAGTTCAGCTTGGAAGGCGACTACCTGCGGGCCATGCCCAAGATCTTGGATTATTTCAAGCAGACGGCGATGGTGAACCCGTATGCTAACCTGACTTTTGTGGACCCTAAGGGTAGACTCTACAAGTTCATGAGGATCACGAAAGAGATGCCGACGCCGCCGAAGGAGACCCTGCCTCACCCGTATGGTGTTGACGTGGAGCTTCTTCAGCGCCTCATTCAGGTAACGCCGTACAATAACATGCTGGAGTTCTTGAGGAACCATTTTCACCGAGTCGGAGAGATCACTGCGCGGAAGTTTCTGGAATCCAGCCAATTGAGCCCATCGAAAAATCCGAGGAAGCTGTCACACGAAGAAATCGTCAGGCTAATGCACATGCTGAAGAAGTTCAAGGATTTCCTGCCGCCAGACGCAAGCTGCCTCTCACCATTAGGTGAGGAATTGCTGAGAGTTGGAATTCAGAAGGAACTAAATCCTGAGATTGTGGCGGTTCATCAGCGGAAACCGGCTACTTATGCGGGTCACCCGTTCATCATCGAGGTGGCAATTGCCTATGGCGGGGAAATACCGAAAAGGGGAAGCTTTCTAGTCTACCGCTTTGCAAACAGAATACCACTGCTGTATGATGAGGCAAGTGACGTTTCGGTCAGAGTGATCACCGACATGAATTGGCGAAGATACCATGTGTCTCCTGACATGCCGCTGGCGATAGTCGTGCACATCTGCAGCACGAAAGTCCCATACAAGACCGTGGGCAAAGAATTCATCGCTGACAGAGTTGAGGTCAGAAGGGAGATGGCTAATGGATTGCGGGAGGTGGCCCGTCAGATCCAGCTTTTCTTGTCAAAAAGGGAACACGTGGATAGAGAACGCAAGAGGCTTGGAGTCTTCAGCATATATTTGCCGAAGATAGCTCAGTTTTCAACCAAACTCGCAGGCAAAGAGAATGTGCCAGACATAGAGAGACTCTTGACGAGCGTGAAGAAATATGGAGCAGAGGAAGAAACGTAGAAGCAGCATAATGGAGAAAAGGAAAGAAGTCCTAGAGGATTTGGGGCGTCTAGGAGAAACGATCTATGATCAGATCGATCGGGGAAGCTTCCCGGCAATAGACATACCCAGTCGATCAACAGAAAACATCATTTATGATCAGGAGTCTAGGCAGTTCATTCTGGGTGAAAGAAAAGTTCGAAGGAGCGCCCGGAACATTAGACACTTGAAACCTTTCACGCAGCTCGTTTGGGCGGCATTCTTCTCCAACGAGCTTTCTTCACAGCGCAAGACATCAACCCTCAGGGACGTTTACTATTCCGCTCAGGCCTACGAGATGACCTTCAAAGATCAGCAAGAATCAAACAACATCATAACCGACCTGGAAACGATCTTAGGCCTGTCGCGGGAAGACTTCAACATTTTTCCGGAAGAAAGATCAGCCGTCTTCGGCGACTTGACCATAGAATATACCGTGCCTGGCTACGAGGGAAAAACATTAAACTTGGCTTCACACCCAGACGGCGTCCTGATCGGACCGGCACTTACCTCATCCGAGTTCGTGAAGACCACGGCAGACAAGGTCATAGCCATAGAGAAAGGCGGCCTGTTCACACGCTTCATAGAAGAAAACGTACACAGAAAATACAATGCCCTGCTTGTCATGACGGCAGGACAGGCGCCGAGGGCTACTAGACACTTCATCAGGCGACTAAGCAACGAACTGAAGCTTCCCGTCTACATCTTCACTGATGGCGACCCATGGGGAATGCACATAGCCATGGTTATAATCTCAGGATCCGCAAACGCAGCACACCTCAGAGAACTGAACACTCCAGACGCGAAGTGGAGCGGTGTCTGGGCAACCGACATCGTAAACTACAAACTGCCTACAGATCCCCTGGACGAAGTGGACATGAAGAGACTCAACGAGCTGCAGAGAGATCCACGATACGTAGACCCGCTATGGCGAAGAGAAATCAAAACTTTCATGAAGATAAAACGAAAGGCAGAACAAGAGGCTTTCAGCCGATATGGCCTCACGTACATCGTAGACGAATATTTACCCGCCAAACTCGAAGAGACTAAATAAATAGACGCATGTTGGTCTAGACGGCGCATGGTCCAGAAGTTCGAATGTCAACTGTTGGATAAGGTGCAACGTAGTCGTTGCGTCTCTGTCTTTAGACCGACTTTCTTGGGTTCTATTCTAATTCCTTGGCCTGAATTCAAGATATGTGCCTTGTGTCTGCAATTCTCGTCTCACTAGCGAAACTATAAAATAACTGTTTGATGTCTACTAAAGGCAAATTGGTTTAGAAGGGTTATGATTGAGTGAAGAAGGCAATTTCTGGATAAAGCTAATGGAGAGACTGTTTGGCGTAGTAATCATTTTCGTGGGTGGACTCACAATGTACTACGTGCTTACAAGCCTTCAGGATCTTGACATTTACGCTGGATTCTTCGCAGTCCTGAACGTAATACTGATAATACTAGGATTACTCTTGCTAACAGCGAAAACTGAGTAGCGACCCCAGACCATTGGAGATCTGAAACGACATATATATGGCTTAACTGCAAAAAAGGGCTCACTCTCTTCTTTCTACGACTATTTTGCATCTAGTAGCCAACGCGGCTATGACTCCCAAGGCTGCCAGCCAAGGGGCAATCACGGCTCCGATAACACCGACCGTGGCCGGGATTTCCAGCAGAACCTTGTCCTTGTCATCCTTGACTACGATTCTGTTCACATTGCCCTCATGGATCAGTTGCTTAACTCTCTCGATAAGGTCGTCAGAATTGACCGAGAACTCTTCGGTCACAACTCGGGTTACCTTGGTCCCGCATAACGCACAGAATGTATCAGCCTCCTCCACCTTTGCTCCACATTTGGTACAATAGGGCAAACGCATCACTATGTTGGGCAAAGTCCTGTGCAAGCCTAAAAGGATTTCGGGAATCAGCATGGTTGGGTTCTTGACAAAAAGCACAAACCAAGCCGAGCTAGCTCAGTGTCAGTTCTTTTTTGGTTCGCGCTTGATTGCGCGCGCTAGGGTGTTGCTAAATTCAGACTTTAATAGATTTTATTCGGCAACTATCCTTCCATCAAAACATCGAAACTGATGCCAAGAAAAACCTCAGGGTCAACAAAATCCATTTTTGTCCAAATTTAGCAACGGCCTAGCGCGCTTCATCACTGAATTGAAACGTCAAAAGGCAAAACAATCCCATATGACGCATTTGACGGTGTAACCCCATATCTTGATCCACAAGCTGACATAAACCATGACGGCAAGGTGGATGGAAAAGACATTTCCTCAGTAACCTATTCCTACGGATGCCAACTTTGTGACCCACGCTGGAATCCGCTTTGTGGTCTCAACAGTGATACCAAAACAAACCTATACGATCTGGCAATAGTCTGCAAATGGTTTGGCAAGAAGGTGTCTTAGAAAATACTGTTGAAGGAGCACTTCCCTTTTTTTCTTCCAGTTCATTTCGTTATCTTTTTCGTGGCCAGTGACATGCGTTTGATTTGATCTATGTGGCTAGCTTCTTCGCCGTTTTCATTGCCTCAGTTGCAGTCTGAATCTTTCAATAAGGTTTTAGGAAAGAGTTTTGAATAGCGAGAGCCGAGTAGAGTCTCTATTTTCTTCTGAGGAGGGTCATGTTGTCTTGTAGCTTTTGAGCTCTTTCTAGCGGTTGATCCAAGTGCCACGTGTTGCAGTTTCCTTTCCACCATCCTAGAAATTCGAAGCTGGCGTTCATCTTGACGAGTGTTTTGAACTCTTGGGGGAAGATGAACTTCAGCTTTCTCAGGTTCGAAAACCTCTTTCTTCGGCCATGGTCGTTGACTTCTAACGTTAGTTCCTCTGTGCAGATTTGACTGAGCACGTCGACGAAGCGGGACTGATAAATCGTTTTAACTGTTATGCCGTCTCGCTTCATGGTCCAGCTCTGCTTAGCGGGCTTCGTCCAATCTAGGGTCATGTTTTGGATGAAGTAGAGGCTACCGCTGTTCAATGAAGCTGCAACCGAGTCTAGGTGACTCAGGAACTGATCGTTCGATTCAACATCCAACGAGCCCATCATAATGAACGCGAAATCCGCCTTCTTGTCCAGCCTGAAACTCGTCAGGTCACCTTTCGCGGTTTCGATCTTCAGGCCCTCTTCGACCGCTTTCTTCTTGAGATACTCCAGCATCTCAGGGCTAACATCAAAGCCCACTGCCTCGTAGCCTCTTCTCGCGATTTCTCTCAGCTGGAGACTCGGTCCGCAGGCCACGTCAAGAAACCTTCTGGCTTTTTTCTTGCTGAACCTCGTTACGAGTTTCTCAAAATTGTCAATTTGTTCTTTAGCGTCAATGAAGCTGAATGCAATTTCGTAGTATAGTGGCTGTCTGTAAACCTCCATTGCCTTCATGCTGCCTCCTCAGCTATTACGAAGCAGTCGGTCACCCATTCCCTGTCTTGGCCCCACAGTCATAACTGCGCTAGAGCCTTCTCATAACCAGCAACAACGTAGTTCTTCCCTTTCTGGCAAATGATATGCCCTTCCTTCTCCAGAAGCCTCTTCTGACCCTCTACCCCGCTAGGGTATTTATCGTTGATCACGCCGCCGTTCTTCAATGTGCGCCAGTAGGGTGTGACTGTTCTGTCGCCTTTTTGCCTGCTCTCTTCAGCAGCGTTAGCGGCTACCCAGGCGAAGATGCCCGTGGTGATGGGACAACCGATGGTGGCCTTGTGCTTCAGCGCCAAAGCTGAACGAATCTCATTGATAGTGACAACCTTTCCTTCTGGTACGCTTCTCATCAGCTCGTTAACCTCTCTAGGTGCTGGAATGACAACGGTGCCTCGTCCCCATCTTCTGCTCATCTTCTCTGTGATCTTCTCAACTCTGGGCAGGTCCTTATCGTCGTTCAGCTTCTCTGTCCAAGTCTTCTTCTTCGTCGGCATAGCACTTCCGAAGACTACTTCCGAAGATTCCATATAAGCCTTCTCAAATTTGCAGAATTGCTGAACTTCCTTGCTTTAATCTTCAAGGGTGGACTATTGACGATTTTCTTACGCTTTCGTCGCCGTCGACAACAAGGACTCTGGGATGTTCAGCCAAATCCTTTCGTCCACTTTGTTCTTCGATTCGATTGGGACGGTCACAGTGAACTTGGTTCCTTTGCCAACTTGGGTTTTGACGCCTATTCTGCCGCGGTGAGCTTCGACGAGTCTTCTGCAGATGGGGAGACCGAAGCCCATGCCCTTCGCCTTGGTGGTGAAGAGCGGTGACCAGATCTTGGCCAGCGTCTCGTTTGACATTCCTACGCCGGTGTCTGAAAAGTCAAAAACCACGTTGTTTTCGCATGGCATGCTTTCTATCGTTAGAGTTCCACCCTTCGGCATGGCGTCGAAGGCGTTCCTGATGATGTTGATGAAGACCCTGCACATCTTATCCTTATCAACCTTCAGCTTGGGCTTGTTCCCGGCATTGTTTGTTACCTTGATCTTCGCTGGGACGTGAACTGCCGATAGTGCTTCTTGCACTATCAATTGCGGAGTGGTTTCTGTCACTTCAAGTCTTATCTCTCGCGAATATTCAAGAAGATCGCCTATTATCTTGTCTGAATATTTGATGTTGTGCTCGATGAGCTTCAGCATTTCATGTATTCTCTTGTCTTCATTTGAGAGTAGCTTAGTTTTCAGATAATAGGCGGCTCCAGCGATGCCTGTCAATGGGTTGCGAAGGTCATGGCCTACCATTCCGGCTAATTCGCCGATGGCTGCTAATCTTTCAGACTTAACAAGTTGTGCCTGTGTTTTCTCCAGCTCTCTGGTTCGTTCCTCCACCTTTTCCTCTAGGTTCCCAGCGTATTCTCTCAGCTGCTGAAGCAGTTTGGCGTTTTCAATGGCCACGGCCGCCTGGTAGAGGAACATCTCCAACGGTGCCAGAGAATCTTTGGTCGGCCGTTTTCCATCCACGGGATCGTCTATGCTCACGATGCCTACTATGCGACCGTCAGCCAGCTTAAGCGGAGCGTAAAGCAGGTCATCCGGGTTCCAGTCAACCATGTCTTCAGGCTTGAGATGACTCAACACGATGGTTCCGCCGAAGTTCTTCCTGACCCACGGATCGTTCCATGGAAGATAGTAAAACTCGCCGATTTTGAATTGGCTGAACCTTGGCCCTATGCGTTCCAGCCAAACCTGGCCAGGCTGCCTGTTCTTCCACAGGTATTCTCTTTCATCCTTTGTTAATCCGGCTGTCACTATGTCTTGAGGCTTGCCTATCTGCAAGTTCTCGTCTCTGACCGACAGCACGACTCTTCGCCATCCAAACCTTCTCACGGCATCCAAGATTGCCTGAAGGCGCTGGTGCAAGTCCGTTGTGCGGATCATCTCTGCAGAGCTCTTCATGAGCCAAGTCTGCTGGCGATTGCGCCCCTCTATGTCGTTTCGTTTCATTATACTGCTCATGGCAGTTGCTGCATGCGCAGCCAGAATCTGAAGCAGGACCACGTCCTTTTCGCTGAAGGCGTTCAGCTTTTTGCTTTCCACGTTCAAGACGCCTAGGACAATGCCTTCTGCCAATATTGGAACGGCAAGCTCTGATTTAATGCCGCGACATCCCTCGATGTAGTCACTGCTTTCCGTCACGTCAGATACGAGTATGGGCTTGCGTGTCCTAGCGGCCTTTACTGCAATGCCCTTTTTCCTTCCATCCAACGGTAGCCAACTCAGGAGTCGAGAATGCGTGCGTGCATATCCACGTTGATGCACTAGTTCAAGCTTGCCTCTCTTGACAAGCCTGAACGTGGAATGTTTGAGGCCAAGCGTTTGTTCCATGACATGAAGCGTCAGCCTGTAGACCTGCTGAAGTCTGTGAGCCGCATTAAGCTTGGCAGCATAATGGTTCAGTGCAGAGAGCCTTTCCTCCAAGTTCCTCTTGTCAGTGACGTCGCGAAAGCTCCAGACCCTCCCGACATTTTTTCCGCGTATTCTCTGAGGCCTAGAATAGCGTTCGAAGATTCGTCCGTCTTTGAACAGTATCGTGTCGTAGCTTTCTCTGTTGGGTTGAGTATACAATTCTTTTACTTTTGCAAGGAAGTCTTCTGGTTTCCTCAGCTGATTCAAGACGAAGGCCAATGCTTCGTCGTCATTTCTTGATGCGAGAATGGCTTCGGGGATGCGCCACATTTCGGCGAATTTTCGGTTGAGACTCGTTATTTTTCCTGCTGTGTCGACCACAAGGATGCCGTCGGCTGTTGATTCAATGGTGGCGTGCAGAAGCGAATGCGATTTCTGAAGTTCATCTTCGATCTTCTTGCGCCCTGTGATGTCTCTCAATATGCATTGGACGCCTATTATTTCTCCTTCTTTTTTGACGGGGTTGCTGCTATATTCTGCCTGCACTGTGCCCTTTGGAGTTTTGAGCACGAGTTCCCCATGGCAGGCTTCTCCTTTGGTCAGTTTCAAAAGGTCTTGGCGTGCGCATAACCAGTATTTCTTTGGAAGAACTTGGAGAAGATGCTTTCCAACCATGCCTTTCTCGAGTCCGTATTCGAAGAATTTTCTATTACAGCCCGTGATTTTTCCTTTCAGGTCAAACATCAGAATTCCGTCTGGAGAATTTTCGAAGAGGTTCCTGTACATCCAGTCCCTTTCGTCGAACGCTTTCTGAACCTTGTTTGGTCGTCCTTCCTGCTTGCCGGGTTCAACTGTGGAAAAAGTGCATTCTGTTAACTTCGAGCGTTTGTCCCTAGTCCTGCTTCCAATCTTTTCTTTCATGTAGGATTCAGTCAGAATTCTGCCTCTGCTTCTTCGCATTCAACCAGCTCCTTCACCGATTTAATCATGTTTTTCTCTTGGAAAACGCGTTTGGCTTCGGACACGTTTTGGGCGAACCCGAATCCTTCAAATTGGTTCCATTTGATGGATCTGTCAATCTTTTCGTAGAGCTTCTTCATAATCAGAATCTCGATGAAATTGGCGCCTGCTCCAAAAATGTTCTGTATCGCCTGTGTGAACGCGGTCATCTTGCAAGGGACTTCTTCCTTCTTTACGTTGAAGCTCTTTTCTAGATGATAGTAGATGGCCTGTTTCGCGGAGTCTCCTAACGTGGACAGCCCATCATCTACTGCCTCGACTAGGAGCTTCTCGAAATCCCTTCCAAACAGTGACAAGCTTTTCACTCAGTCTGAGTTAAAGTTTAAGGATGTTTTCATTTGAGTCTAAATAAATAAGTTATGAACCAATGATCATGATCAGTTGTTTGCACAGCTTGGGACGTGCTGGGTCGCTTGATGCGAAAATAGGACCCCTAAGCTCTTTTTCTACGACATCATAACAAATGTACCAGATGATTAGCGAAGCTTTCCTGCAGGCCAACGAAGATTTCAAGGGATTACTCCTTCGTATGGGGTCTGGAGCCTGCGTCGGGGGCTGCACGCGCATGTTGATCAGAACTGTCGCGCAATAAGGCTTATACGTTTGCGATGGTGGGGGCTATGGCGCATATTGCGAGGCTAGAATGTTTCGTTGATCTGCATATGTGGGTTTTCTCAATATGGTTTATCTGCTAGAAAGGCCGCTAGAAAGTAGGGAGAAAGCTTCGGAAACGGCCATTACGAGTTCAGGGAGGTGGGGGAGGTGGAGTTTCCGATCAATTCAAAGCGGGCAATTGCCGCCTTTTGGACCATGATTTCGATGGCCACATCATTGTCAGTTGCGCCAAGCTTGGACAACACACTCCAGTTTGGGTCAGGGCAGTTGTCGTTTGGTTTCTTGTTTGCACTCCTGCCGGCCATGGTTCTTCCGACATACTCCTCTTTGCCCTGTGGCAAATAATGTCTGAGAAGTGAGAAGTAGGCAAACAGGCTTTCAAGAACTTCAGTCCAAACGATTTTATCAATAATCAAGTTTCAAGGCTAAAGTGGGCCTTTTGACTCTTTTTCTTCGGTTCTGAAAATGCCTTTGGTCATTTAGATTCAATGAAAAAAGGAATTCAAACTGAGGCGCACTTTCTGGGCAAATAGGTTTGAGAAAAAAATTTTAGGGGGTTTAGTCTTCCCCTTCAGATTCGCCCGGTGTTTTTCCCGGTCCTCCGGGTCCTTCTTTCGGTTTTGTGGATGCGATTATGTCGTCTATGCGAAGTATCATCGCCGCGGATTCAGCCGCCGATTTGATTGCCTGTTCTTTCACTATTGCAGGTTCGAGGACGCCTTTTTCTCGCATGTTTTCGATTTTTCCCGTGAACACGTTTATGCCTTTATATTGTCCATCTGGCTTGTCGTGTGCGGCTCTAAGGTCAACGATTATGTCCAATGGATCAAGTCCCGCGTTTTCAGCCAGCGTTTTCGGTATTGTCTCCATTGCTTCCGCGAATGCTTCCACGGCTAATTGCTCTCTTCCACCTACCTTCATGGCGTAGCTGCGCAGACCCTTGGCTATTTCGACCTCGATTGCTCCGCCGCCTGCGACTATCTTGTTGTTTTCTATTGTGTCTGAAACTACTGATAGAGCGTCTGTCATGCCTCTTTCTGCTTCATCGACCATTCTTTCAAGTCCTGCTCGTATGAGTATCGCCACTGAGCGTGGATCTTTGCATTTCTCGACGAAGATCATTTTGTCGTCGCCTATCTTACGTTGTTCAATTAGCCCTGCCATCCCTAAGTCTTGGGGTTTCAAGTCAGACAAGTCTGAGACTATCCTACCGCCTGTTGCCCTTGCAAGTTTTTCCATGTCTGACTCTTTTACTCTTCGTGCTGCCATTATCCCCTCTTTTGCCAAGAAGTGTTGTGCCATGTCGTCTATGCCTTTTTGGCAGAAGACCACGTTTGCGCCTGACTTTTTGATTTTCTCCACCATGCCCTGCAGCATCTTGTTTTCCTGGTCAAGGAATGCTTTAATCTGAAGCGGATCTTTGATTCTTATTTCGGCGCTGATCTCTGTCTTCTCTATTTCAAGCGCGCTGTCCAATAGTGCTATCTTGGCCCTTTCTACCTTCAGCGGCATTCCCGTGCTGACAACTTCCTTGTCAATTATCACACCGTTGATGAGCTGCGACTCAAACAGACTCTTGCCAGTCTTTTTTATCAACTGTATGTTGTCAATGTCTGCTATCGTTTTGTCTCCGCATTTTTCAACTATTTGCTTAACGGCGTCTATCGCAATATCTGCTAAGTGTTCTTTCGCCGGGCCTACTGCCTTGCTTCCCATTGACGTGATTGCAACCTTCTTGTGTGTGGCGCGATCATCAATCTCCACGGGTAATGCAACGTCGCTAATGATCTCCATTGCTTTCTGCGTTGCCTTACGGTATCCACTGACGAGTACTGTTGGGTGGATATTCTGATCCAACAGCTCTTCTGCCTTTTTCAGCAGTTCGCCTGCTAGAACTACAGCTGTCGTGGTTCCGTCTCCCACCATGGCATCTTGTGTCTTGGCGATTTCAACCATCATTTTTGCCGCTGGGTGTTCGACCTCAATCTCATCCAGTATTGCCGCTCCATCGTTGGTTATCGTTATGTCTCCCAAACTGTCCACAAGCATCTTGTCCATTCCACGTGGTCCCAGCGTTGTTTTCAGAACTTCGGCGATCACGCGTGCAGCTGTTATGTTGTTTCTCTGAGCCTCCTTTCCTCTATTTCGCGTCGTTCCCTCTTTAAGGATCAGGACCGGTTGTCCCGTCGAAGTCGTTGTTAATACGGCCATACAAATCCTCCTTCATACATTCGTGTTATTATTCGGAATATGCAAAAATGCTCAGAAATATAAACGTTTAGCTAAACATAGACGAACTGCATGTTTTCATCCATAACAGTTTAAATTTACGCATGTGATTTCCATAGTTGTGGTCTGATTGCAAGTTTCAGTGCGGTTCTTCACAACTCTGCGAGAGATAACAGGCAAGAGAGAAGAAACACTGGCGTTCAAGAAAAGTGAAAACGCAACCATCAACAGGGTTCTCGACAGGCTTGCTAAGTGGTACGGCAAAAGCTTCGTTGATTACGTTTTTGACCGCAAAACCGGCGAAGTCAAGAGTTACCTCCAATTCTTGGTTAACGGCAGAAACACGTCAGCATCCAGCAGCTTGGAGACTAAGCTCGTAGACGGCGACGTCTTGGCGATAATACCGCCAGTGGGCGGCGGCTAGGCTTCAGCCGGAAACACAGAACTCGTTTGATATTTCGGAAAAGCTATAGCTTCATATAACGCGCGCAGAGGTTCTGGAACGTTATCGGGTGACGGTTCATCCTGTTACAAGTCGGGTGATGATTATGGTTCTGTGAAGTCTTCGTCGGATTCGAGCACATGTAAAAAATCGTCGGATGATTATTGAAGATTTTTGAATTCGCCCCAGCAGTGTTTCAGCTTAGGAAGAGTGCGTGCGCAGGCATAAATTACGATACCACCAGCACCGATGAAAAACATTATGGCTACAACAGTTTTTATGGGAAACAATTGAGGATAGTTTTCAAAACCAAACTGATACCCAAATATAATCAGAGTTATGGCAGCAGCAAGTGCCCCAAAAATCATCGCGGATAGACTTGAAGATCAGCATTAAGTTGTGCTAGCTTTATCTGCAGTTTCCTTTCCTCGCTATCAGTCAAGTTCTCATGCCTAATGGATGGTATTCGTTTCTTGTTGCTTAAGTATTTCGCTAAGACGAGCCATATGTGATTTTTCTTTTGCGAGCCCACATAACTTCGACCTATTCGTCTCGCTGGCTTCAGAAGAAATGGTTGATCGCCAAAAAGAAGGACAAACATCTTATCATAGTTACTCATTTGCGTTTTCGCACTGAGAAACAAGCTCAGAAGAAAGCTAGTAGTTTGGCGCGCGCGCTTCTTCTGATAATCATCAGGTACGGATACGAGGACAAATGAGGAAGTTCGTCGAACAAGAAGAGAAGGAGGACGGGAGAGAACGGCAAGGAGAAAAGGAAGACCCCTCGGGGATTTTCGATAAGCTTTTTTGCATTGACGACAGTCTCAAGCATGTGTCTTTCATGAGTAGTCCGAGGGATCTGATTTATCTTTCTCGCTCTGATGTCGTGGAATTACGCGTATCGATTGAAGAGGTCATAGAAGTTGTCGATGAAGCGTTCCAGGAGAAGGCCGGAGGGAATGCTGAAGTGCCGCCGAAACCCGGAATACACCCTAGAAAAGACGCTTTCATCCATGCCATGGCTGCTTACTTGCCTAAGATGAATTCGGCGGGCATTAAATGGGTAAGCGGTTTTCCACAGAATTCTAAACGTGGGCTACCGTACATTTCAGGCCTACTTATATTGAATGACCCTGGCACTGGCTTTCCCATATGCGTGATGGATTGCACTTGGGTGACAGCAAAGCGAACAGGGGCGGCAACAGCCGTCGCGGCTAGACACTTGGCCAACCTCGATGCAGAAAAGTTGGGCATCATTGGATGTGGCGTACAAGGCAGAAGCAACCTTGAAGCGTTAACAGTAGTGTGTAAATGCTTGAAAGAGGTCATGGCTTACGACATAAGCAAGGAGAACTTGAATGGGTACGTCAAGGAAATGACTGACCAGCACGAGTTGAAAGTGAACCCTGCTGACTCGCCTCGGAAGGCAGTTGAAGACTGCGACATAGTCGTCACTTCAGGCCCGATACTGAAGCATCCGCAGCCTGTGATTGAGGCGTCATGGTTCAAAGCAGGAGGCTTCGCCTGTCCACTGGATTTTGATTCCTACTGGAAGCCTGGAGCCATGCATTCGATGGACAAGTTCTGCACGGACGACCGAGACCAACTCGCCTACTACACTGGTCAGGGCTATTTCTCCAGTATTCCAAACGTGTATGCCGAACTCAGCGAGATCGTCAGCGGCAAGAAACCTGGTCGTGAAGAACCCGAGGAACGAATTATGTCAATGCACTTGGGATCAGCCATAGGGGACATGGCAACTGCAAAACTTGTCTATGACAGGGCAAAGATGGCAGAAAAGGGAACGAAACTTCCACTCTGAACAAAAAGAATTCAAAGGCTTAAGCGTTGGCATTCTGGAAAATAAGGCTTAGCTTGCATCACTTTCTGATTAGCTATTTTCTCCTGTTGAATGCGAGAGTTCCAATGACTATCATGGCGATGTCAAAGCCGAATACGACGAGAAGTTCGTAGTAAAGTGGGTACAGAGGTTGCGCTGCGCTACCGAGGATTACTGTTCTCAGGGCGTCAACTCCGTAGGTGAGGGGGTTGAAGTTCGAAGCTGCTTGCAGCCAGTTTGGAACGGTTGAGCCTCTAACTGGGAAGAGTGCACCGCTGAGAAAGAATAGAGGCAGATTCACGAAGCTCTGAATGACTCCGTAGCTTTCTAGGTTTTCCATGAAGCTGGCAATGATTAACCCTACGCTCACTAGTCCAAAAGTGATCAACACCATGATCGGTAGAATCTCTAGAAAGACAAAGACATCGAATCTTATTCCAAGCAGCAAGCCCAGAATGAGAACAATTACTCCTTGAATCAAGGCGTCGGTGCAGTCGCCTAACATTTTACCCAGGAAAATCGATATTCTAGAAATGGGTGCAACCATGATCTCTTTAAGAAAGCCGAATTCTCGATCCCAGATGACTGATATTCCCATGAACATTGACGTGAATAGAAGTGTCTGTCCAACTATTCCTGGAAAAATGTACTGCTGATATTCCACGCCTGGGGGTAGAAAGTTGTGGAGAGCGGAGAGCCCGCTACCTATTCCGCTGCCGAAGATCAACAACCAGAGCAAGGGTTGGACAAAGCTGCTCACTATCCTTACTCTGTCTCTCAAATAGCGCTTGACTTCACGCAGCCACAGAGTGTATAAGCCCCTTATTTCTGTCATCTGATGGCTCTCCTTCTGATCGCGGACATTCCTCGAAGTTCACTGCTGCCCTCTGCTCGAATTGCCCTGCCCGTGTAATGTATGAAAACGTCTTCAAGGCTCGGCTCGCGAATAGACACTGACTCGACGTCTACATTGTTTTTTGCTGCCAAATCAACAATTCTTGGGAGCAACATCTTCCCTTCTCGCACAGTAATCTCAACGTTGTCATTCACGATGTGGGTTCCCCGAATTCCCATCATGTTAGCAATTGCGGCCGAGAGTTTCTCTGTATCTTTTGTTTTGATCGTTATCAAGTCGCCTTCCAGTGTTTGCTTCAGTTGGGCAGGCGTGTCTGATACAACGATTTTGCCGTAATCTATTATGGCCACGCGGTCTGAGAGCTTGTCCGCCTCCTCCATGTAGTGCGTTGTCAAAACAATGGTTATGTCGTGGGATTTCTTCAACTCTTGGATATATGCCCAGATGTGTTCTCGCGTCTGAGGATCAAGACCGATGGTTGGCTCATCTAAGAAAAGTATCTTGGGGTAATGGATCAGCCCACGTGCGATCTCTAACCTGCGCCTCATTCCACCAGAGTACGTGCGTAGGATGTCGTCCGCCCTGTCTTCAAGCTCAACTAGCTTTAAGACCTTTTCAATGCGTGGTTTCTGTTCGCTTGTGGGCACGCCGTACAGATTGGCATGCATATAGAGGTTTTCTCTTCCTGTAAGCCTATCATCGATGCTTGGGTCTTGAAAGACTATTCCGATCGACTTTCGCACTTGTGTTGCGTTCTTCACGATGTCGAAACCGTTGACTTTCGCCGTGCCTGAGGTTACTTTCAGGATCGTGCAGAGCATGGAAATTGTCGTTGTTTTCCCAGCGCCGTTCGGTCCGAGCAACGCGAAGACTTCGCCTTGCTCGACGCTGATGTTGAGTCTGTCTACCGCGACAAGATCGCCGAACTTTTTTGTGAGGTCAAAAGTTTCTATCGTTTTGCTCAACCGGATCGTCTCATGCTCTGTTCGGAGCCTTTGTTATGCTGCCCAGAAGGGCATCTTCTTTCTCATGGCGTCCACGTATTCTTTAAGCGTTCCCTGTTCGTCGGCAGTCAATTGATCCAAGAAAGTGGTCAACAGTACTTTTGCATGTTGCTCAGGCACTTTTGCGTATAAGATGTCTTTCTCGAAAATGTGTCTGCCTACTATGGGTTTCTCCATAGACACGGCTACTTGCATGCCCTTTTCTGCTTCTGGCAGGGCTTCTCCTTTTTCCTGTATCTGTTGTATTTCACCGACATCTTCACCGTCTTCAGCGCGCATTAGATAGATCTTTGGCTTTATTTTTCCAGCCAAGATTTCGACGCCGAAAATTGCCGGCCTCGCTCTTCGGAAAACGTATCCTTGCAATACCTGGATCTTGGCTGGTCTCACCAGCGTTTCAAGCTTCTGTTCAGCTGCTGTCTCACGTTGCTTCTTGAACCATTCCAAGTAGTTCTCGATTACGTGGTAGATTATCTTTTCCCGAAATATCTGAACACCTTTGATTGAGGCTTCTTCCTCAGCGTCTGGGAGTATTCTGACGCCAAATGCCAAGATTGCACCATACGAGGGGTCATGGTCTCTTACTACTGAGGCTTCAGTGACATCTCTTTTTGAGATGTCACCGACGTCTGCTAGCCTTATTGGCACGCCGTTTTGTTTCAGAATGGTGGCAATGGCTTCCAGAGATCCCAGAGTATCAGTTTTCAGAATTATGCCATTGACATCTGTTGCAATTTTTATTCTCCCAATCTCTTCCGTGATGAGCCTCTCATATTTCCTAGGCTCCTGTCCCTGCGGAACAGCGTATAACGGCGCTCCTGCTACAGCTCCTTCCAAGCCTGGGGCGACGATTTTGATGCCTGCTGCCGCCGCGATTGATTTCACGGAAGAAAACTTGTCTCTTGGGTCCCTGATTTCATCGAGTGGCTTAGGAACCAGTATCGCCCGAATTCTAGTTACGATCGGTTTCTCTTTGCCACCTACGACGATCAGGTCGTCTTTCTGCAAAACACCGTCGTAGATTATGGTGTTCAACGTTAATCCTAGGCCTGGTTCCTCTTTAACTTCGAGGACTGTGCCTTTGGCTGGGCCTTCGGTTGTTTGCAGACGTTTCTTCAAGAACTGCTGCGTCAAGCCCACGAGAACCATCAGCAGCTCCGTTATGCCCTCACCGGTCTTTGCGCTCGTCGGCACTACTGCTACGGTTTTGGTGAAGTCTCTTATGTTGTCAAACCTGTCTGCATTGAGCTTCTGGCGAGAAAAGGTTCCGATGATGTCATAGATTCTGCCATCCAAATCCTGTCTCACGTAACGGTCCTGCAGCTGATACGACTTAAGAAACGGAGTGTCCGGATAAGCGTTCCAGCCAGGTATGCGGTCTATCTTGTTTGCAGCGACTAGAAATGGAGTCTTACGGGCCTTTAAGATTTCTATTGACTCGAAGGTTTGAGCTTCAAAACCCCTCAAAACGTCGATTACTACTATGGCAATGTCGGCGACGCTACCGCCTCTCTTGCGTAGATTCGCGAAAACCTCATGTCCAGGCGTGTCCACGATCAGCAAACCTGGAATCTCGATTTCAGCCTTAACCATGGAGAGTGCCGAGCCGATTAATTGTTTCACCGTGTCGACGGGAAAGAAGCTAGCTCCAATGTGCTGCGTGATGCCTCCAGCTTCGCGGGCCTGAACGCTCGTCTTGCGTATCTTATCCAGCAAAGAAGTCTTGCCAGTGTCCACATGGCCCAGAACGCAAATGATTGGTTGCCGGGTAGGCATTCTAAAGTTACCTCCATTTGGCACAGTTACTTGGACTAGCTGTTCAGTGTTGTATTTCGCAATTAATAATCTACACCCTAATAAGCAATCAACCTTCAACTTCCTAATACCCTTAAATTCCTTATCATAATAGCGAACGCGGTTGGAAATGGCATTAAGTGCATTTGACGACAAGTCGAGACTGCCACAGGACGATGACCTAGCGGCAACGCTCGGAAGCACGTTTGTCTTTTGGAACGACTTAAAAAGACTCATGGCATCGAGGTTTACTCCTCTGTCAATGGAATGGGGGTTTGCCAGTAAGAAAACGGGGGTGGGGATTACGGCTCAAGCGGGAGAAGCGAACCATTCTCTACATGACCCATGCGAAGGTTATTTCATGGCCTCATTTGCCCTGGGTGAGAAGGCCGTGAAGGCTGCCATGAGAGCAGTTTGCCAGTTTCGGTTCTCAAGATCATCGACAACGCAAAGAAGTATGTTGAGGGCAGAGGCGTGAGACTTGAGGTGAGAAGTGCTGAGGATGTTCGTAACGTGGAAAAACTTGCCGCAATCAAGATGGCGAACTGACTGCGTTGATGTATCAGGGACACGCGACATATTCGCAATTTTGGAATACTTCTTTTTAACTCTGAACATAAGAGATTGTTTTGAAGGCGTTTCAACAAGGTGAATGATCGTGGCAACGAAGGTCTTCTGTGACAAGTGCGGTCGCGAGTTAACAGTTTCGGAAGCAATCCAACTGTTGGGTTACGACCTATGTGCTGATTGCTGCAAGAAGTTCGTATCTCATAAGTAGACTAGGCAGTCAGCAAACCATTGGGCATGTGTTTACGCTTTTGGATCTTTAGAAAAAAAAGTGGAATCAGGCAAACAGGTAAGAGAACATATCTGATTGCAGCCTGTCTTTAATCGGATTTTCGTGCCTGCATACAAGGCGCGTCACCAATATGGATTTGGGTTATGCCCATGGCGGGGCTGTCCAGGGGAGTATTATTTTCTTCTGTTTGTCCATTTCTTTCCAATAGTCCCATTCGTTGGCGGTCATTTTTTCTATTTCTTCGATTTGGTCGTTTGTCAGGTGTTCGAACCTTTTCTGCATTCTCAGATATTCCTTCACGTGCTTTCTCGGTTCTGGCCGGTAATTCAACTTGAACTCGCCGTTTTCATACTCCCATGAGACCCAAAGCCCCGTCTCTAAGGCACTCTTGCTCAGGTCTACAGTGTACTTTGGATCGACGAACCAGCCCTTGGGGCAGGGCACTAACAAATGAATGAATGCGGGACCGTTGGCCTCCAAGGCTTTCCTCGCCTTATTGATGAAGTCCAGCGGCGGGTAAAGCGTAGCCGTTGCGACGTACCTCACACCAGGGTGCGCGGCGATAGTCAAGGCTACGTTCTTCTTCATTCGGGGGTTGCCAATCTTCTTAATCTTGCCGGAAGGCGTGAACGTCGTTGAAGCTCCCCACGGTGTCATGCTTGATGCTTGAATGCCAGTGTTAGCGTATGATTCGTTATCGTAGAGCACATATAGAAACCTCTTGAAATCGTAGCTCATGGCCATGGATAATCCTGAGAATCCCATGTCGCCGGTTCCCCCGTCCCCGCCGTAGACAACGACGTTAACGTCTTCCTTTTTCCTCTTCCCCTTTATCATCAGGATCCTGAATGCCGCTGCAGTTCCAACGCCCGCCGCTCCTCCGGCACCGAGCTGCGTGTGGTACCAAGGAACAGCATAAGGCGAAGAAAGAAACTGATGTCCGTTGGCCACGTACATGCATCCCGTCGGGCCGAGGACCACGGTCTTAGGACCTGCCGCCTTCAGCAGCAAGCGGTAACCTAAGGCTGCGCCGCAACCCGCGCATGTTCTGTGTCCACTAGTGTAGAAGTCTGCTGACGGAACGTCTCTGATGGACCTAATCAAAGGGCGTTCGCTCATAGATTCTCACTTCTCAGCGTAGGCCACCATACGTGTTTTTCAGCTGTTGTTTTCTCTGCGCTTTGTTGCAGTAGCTTGATGACCTGCTCGAAATGCTCGACAGAAGGTTCTCTGCCTCCGACGAACATGAAGTCCAATAACAGTGGTCGTGATCGGTTATCGTACAACGTTGATTTGACCTCGTTGAACAGCACGCTTGAAGAGCCTGTGGAGCCGAAAGAATATGAAAAGTCAACTACCCCTATCGCCCTGACTTCCTTCAAGGCCTCAACAAGTTCTTGGGTCGGGAAAGGTCGGAAATATCTTATTCTGAGGACGCCAACCTTGACCCCTTGCTCTCGAAGTTTCTCGGCGACGTGTATCGCGTCTTTGGCGTATGCTCCCATGGTCACGATTGCTATCTCCGCGTCCTCCATGTATTTGCTCTCGACAAACGGGGGATATTCTCTTCCAACGAACCTTGCGTAGGCTTTCCAGGCTTCTTCGATTACTTCGCTGGCCTTCGCCATCGCGTTATCCACTACTTTCCGAAGCTCGGGGCCTATTAGGGAAGGAGCTATGTGCTGTGCCTTGGTCACAGGGCCATAGGCGGGATCAAGCGGGTACTGAGGCCTGTATGGTGGAAGAAACCTTGCGACTTCGTCTTTGCCCGGAGGCTCGACTGGAGTGGATATATGTGTTATTGCCGCACCGTCCACGGCTACGAAATGCGGCAGCAGTACTCTGCGATCCTCCGAGACCCTGTAAGCAACTAGGGTCATGTCCAAGGCTTCTTGAGGATCTTTGGCCCACGACATGAGCCAGCCATGATCTCTAAAGGTAAGCACGTCGTTCCATTCCATTCCGAAGTTACCCGGGTCATCCAATGCTCTGCAACCAGCGACGGCAACGACGGGCAATTGTCCCAAAGCCGTTACGATTATTGGTTCTGCCGCGTAGGCTAAGCCCACGCCTGAACTCCCGACGAAGGTCCTTGCCCCAACAGCAGATGCATGTTTGGCAATTTCAAACTGTGAATGCTCAGAATCTGCACCGATCATCTCAGCCGTAAACTCTCCGTCAGCCAGCATCTTTGCCAGAGAATTCATAACTCCTGTGTAGGGTCTGATGGGATACGCGGCTATCACGTCAACGTCCGCCAGCCTCACGGCCTCCGCTATTGCCCGCGTTCCTGTCCACATGTGCTTCTTGGGCAAAGTTTTGGTGACAGGTTTCGGAGCGGATTTAGGCTTACTCACACTTTTCACCTTCTAATAACCATATTCGACGAGTGCATCTTCAATCGTGGTTATTTCTTTTTCAATCAGCCCTTCTGCCGCGAGCAATTCGCTGATCATGCTTATCGCTTTTGAGGGGCAGGTTCGCGCGCATATGCCGCAACCCTTGCAGTAGTTCAGGTCTACCTCAATGCGTTGGAAGTCGATTGCACCGTCTGGGCAGTGGAGGGAACACATCTTACAATCAGTGCATTTGTTCTTGTTTATTGAGGGTCTAAGGTATCTGGCAAAATGGGTTGTGAAACCCACGTTTTTCTCTTTGGGAAGAGGGCCGAATTCAATTAGTCCAGGGCGCAAAGCTTGCCAAGATGGCATTGCTTTCATTCTCTCTGCGTAGGATAGTGCCTCGACTGCCGCCTTTTGGTAGCTCCGATACGTCTTCAAGTCCCATTCCCCCTTCTTAAGCTTGGAAGATAACTTTGACTCTCTAGTCTTTGCCATCGTGGCTTCCTCCGCGCTGATCCTGACCTCAACTGGTTCCACATCAGAATATGCTCTCCTCACCAGACTGGTTTTGTTGCTTGCCCCCGTGGAATCAAGGGCGTCCAGTAGATCATCAAGGCTCACGCAGTCCCAAGCTTTGGTCAATGCAGCCAGCAACGGAAATGCGATGTTGGCATCGTAGTTTCTAGCTCTTATCGCCACGAGCTTTCCAGACCAGTCCTGTGCGAGGCATCTTTTCTTAACTAATCGTATTATTTCCTTGGTTGACAGCGACGTATTGACAACGAGAACGGCATCCTTCTTCGCGCCGTCGAACAGCAATGCTCTTTGAGAAGTTTGGCTGACGAGGATTGTGGGTTCCATCACGACTATAGCGTTGAAGACCTCTCCGACAGGCTCGACCTCTTCGTGCAAAGTAACTTCTATTTTGGGATTACCTATGACAGCGTAGAATATCATAGGAATGTTATCGCGTTCAGGAGAATCATCATACCTCATGTAATAATACGACTCTCGTCCTGAGAGCACGCCTGCGGTTGCTATGGTGCTTGCAAAGGTTCCTGCGTGCCCAGTGTTGAGCACTCCCCTTCCATGAATGATGACCCAATTCAACTGGTCATATTCCGGGATCACACTTTTCACATCCAGCTCCATGCGACAGCAATTTAATAAGTTTAGCGTCCATTTTGCGAGAATTCTCCACGATGATCCGCGCTGATTCTTTGCTCGGGATTGTCCGCGAGAGAGTAGAAGAAATTCTCGCGAGATCTACCAGCCTATTGCGTAGGCTTTCATTCCCCGAGGAGAGGCCCCACCCGAGATTACACGCGTGTCAGCATTGTAGAGAATGGCGAGACAGCGACCGTGGCTCCACGGCTGGTCTACTACCACACTATGTCCTTTCTTCTTGAGCCCCAAGATTACCTTCTCAGAAATTTCAGGCTCGACGTGTATGACCCCGGGGAGAGCCGCGTGAGGCCAGAAGGACCCTGGAAAATGAACCGAGTGAACGGTTGGCTCGTCTAGGGCAAGCTGGATGTCCATGTCGAAATCTGCGTGGTTCAAAAAGAACTGGAGTGTCCACTGATCTTGTTGATCTCCTCCAGGCGTGCCGAAGGTCATGTAGGGTTTTTCTTCCTTCATCACTAGACTGGGGCTGAGCGTAGTGCTTGGTCTCTTGCCTGGTTCTAACCTCTCAACATGGTTAGGGTCAAGATGGAACATTTGAGCCCGAGTGTTCATGCAGAATCCCAAGTTAGGTATTATTGGTGAAGCAGAAATCCAGGCTCCGCTGGGCGTTGCAGAAACCATGTTTCCAAACCTGTCCACGGCTTCCAAATGCACCGTGTCAGTCTCCGGTTGTCTTCCTTTTTCTGTTCTCTCGAGTTGAGTCCCCGCGATTTCGCCTGGCCGCGATTCCATTGATGCATGACGTGGGTCAACTAGGTTGCGTCTAGCGTCAGCGTATTCTTTTGAAAGGAGCCTGTCTAGGGGAACTTGGACGTAGTCAGGGTCGGCATAGTACTGTTCCCGGTCGGCGAAGGCGAGTTTGGCGCACTCGATCAACGTGTGAACATACTCAACCGTGTTGTGACCCATTTGTTGCAGATCAAAGCCTTCGAGTAGGTTTAGCTGTTGGAGCAACACTGGACCTTGCGTCCATGGCCCGCATTTGTAAACGTCAAACCCGCGGTATTCGACCGTGACGGGTTCTTCAAAACGCGCATGGTACTCGGCAAAGTCTTCCAAGCTTAGCAAGCCATTGTGTTCTTTGCCGTAGACATCTCGGCATTTGAAAGTCTGCAAAAAATTGACTGTTTCTTCAGCTATGGGGCCCAAGTAGAAATAGTCTCGCGCTGCCCGTAAACCTGCCTCGCGCCCGTTTCTTCCGGCTCTCTTCTCGACCTTTGCAACTTCGTCGAAAATGCGAGCCCATTCGGGATTGCAAATGACCTCTCCGACTTGAGGCACTTGACCGTCATGAAGGTATGTCTTCGCTGAAGAATGCCATTCGTTGAGGAATCTTTCAGCGGTGCTGAGTGGTCTTGATTTCAGTTTGCTTTCAGCTGTGGCTATGCCGACTTCTTGATCTGGTCCGGTTAAGCTTCTCCTGAGCTCCGGGTATACTGGGAAGCCCTTCGCGGCCAATTCTATAGCAGGCTGCAATATCTCTCTGAGCGACATCGATCCAAACTTGTCGAGGGTTTTGATCCACGCATCGAAAGCGCTGGGTACAACGGCCGGCAAAAAGCCGTCTGGAGGAATCAGATCGTAATCATTTTCTTTGAACCAGGCTATCGTGGCAGCTCTCGGGGCTGGACCTTGTCCGTCGACTGCAACCACTCTTTCTTCCTCGGCTGAGTATATGAGAATGGGCGATTCGCCTGCAACCCCAACTCGATGTGGTTCCAGAATTGTCAGGCAGAACCACATGGTGGCTCCCGCGTCAAAAGCGTTCCCTCCATGCTTGAGACAAGAAAATCCAGCTTGGGAGGCAAGGTAGTGTGTCGAAGTCACCATGCCGTTGGTTCCCATCAAAACCGGTCTAGTCGTGAACGTCATGATCTACCCACGTCTGCCCGTCTAACCATGGGCTAGATGATGCCATTTCAAAATATAATATTTCTGTTCGGGTGGGCGCTCATATGCTGACCTTATGATGTCAGCTGCGAACATCTGGGGCCCGAGCTGTTCTGACATCCTTCTTCTGTGAGGGTAAGATGGCTGTTCTTCCCGTCCAAAAGGGCAGTTTTCTTACTAACAACGGCGTGACCTACCCCTTGCGAATCTAATATTGATCGTGGATTCACAATTCTTTTCTAATCTGGGCTTCTGACTTAGCATAAGTGAGAGAACCAAAGTGCGTGCTTGCAGGCGAGTAAAACAAGGCGGCAAAAACAGGATGGTCCACATGAATGGTGACCGCAGAGACAAGCAGGAATGACGTCGCCTCAACAGCGCGCTGACTGGGATGGATGTGTGAAAAGCGTTGACCAAGTCAATGAAGTTTGTCTTCGAGTTTCCCCCGATTCACGGGGTTTTCGACACAGGCTACGGAGTTGTCTATGTCTTCGGCGGGCTTCATGAGAGCGAGATTGAGAATATCCTAGTGCATGAGACTCTGCATTACGTCCTGTTGAAGGTGGCTGGAAAGAAGGCGAGCCTAAGACTGGACAGGATTTACGCGCAATTAGACGAAGAAAGCGATTGCTGAGAATTCGATTGGGCTAACCCGTGTTCTTGCAGTAAGAATCACTCAATAGAAGCGCATTTCGGTCGGTTTTCTGCGTCTGCATGCATGAGCGTTCATGCGGTCGCCACCAGCCATTCGAAGAGTGCAAGAGTGCTGAGTGGAATTGGCCAGCACGAGTGTGCTTATTCTTTGAAGGTTGATACTCTCGAGTTTCTGAATGTTCGCGCTGCTGTCTTCACGATGCGGAAAGCCTGTCTGGAGATTTGGCAATAGAACGATCGCTTCGATCAATGCAGTGTTGATTCCTTGAGTCAAGAGATTTTGCAGCATGTCAAGGATGCAGTGCTTTGTTAGGAGCCTCGGGGTTAGGGGTCGTTCATTATTTATATGACCATTCAGATTCATTACAAGTCATCATTGGACTGGAGAGGAAGAGGCAATTGAGGAAAACAGCAGTCGTGGCCATCGGTGGGAACTCTCTAATCAGAGATGAAGACCACCAAACTGTGGCCGACCAGTTTGAGACCGCTCGCGAAACCTGCACTCACATCGCAAGCATGGTAGAACAGGGTTGGAGGGTGGTCATAACTCACGGTAACGGACCTCAAGTAGGTTCCATTCTTTTGCGATCTGAACTTGCCAGCAAGGACGTGCACACCGTGCCACTTGATTCTTGCGGTGCCGAGACGCAGGGCGAACTGGGCTACATGATTCAACAATGCTTGCACAACGAGTTCAAGCAACGCGGGATAAGGAGGCCAGTTGCAACGGTAGTGACGCAGGTGCTTGTCAAGAAGAACGATCCTGCATTCAAGAACCCCACTAAGCCGATAGGACCTTTCTATAGCAAGGCGGAGGCAGCGAGATACCGAGATGAGAGGAAATGGAAAATCATTGAGGATTCTGGACGCGGCTGGCGACGTGTGGTACCCTCTCCGATGCCAATGCAAGTGGTTGAGCTAGACGTCATTAGGAGTCTTAGCCGTCGAGGAGTCACAGTCATCGCTGTAGGCGGCGGAGGAATTCCGGTCGTCCAAGAACGCGGAAAACTGAAGGGCATCGAGGCCGTTATCGATAAAGACCATGCATCAGCACTTCTTGCTGTTGGGTTAAAGGCCGACCTCTTCCTCATCTCCACAGCCGTAGAGAAAGTAGCCGTGGACTTTGACAAGCCCAACCAGAAATCGTTGGACAAGATAACCTTGGCTGAAGCCAAGAAATTCCATGATGAAGGACACTTCCCCCCCGGCAGCATGGGACCCAAAATCCAAGCAATCATCAGCTTCCTCAAGAAAGGAGGAAAGGAAGCGATCATCACCAGCCCAGACAGCATAGAAGACGCTTTGCTGGGGAAGACAGGCACACACATTCTACCCTGAACAGATGTGAAAATCCATCTGCGTTACGCAGATGTAGCCTGATCAGCCACCGTATCGTAAGGTGATCCTGCCGACAAACGCTTATTATGCATTCTTTTTCAAGTAATTTCACGAGGACGATGCCTGCGTGAAGGAATACAACGCAATAGTAATTGGTTCTGGTTCAGCCCTTGAAATAGTCTGGAATCTGGTTCAAGAACAGCCGAAGATAAAAGTTGCGGTTATAGACAAGGATGAGCCAGGTGGAATTTGTCTCACAAGAGGCTGCATCCCCTCAAAAATACTGTTGTACCCTGCAGAACTTTTGAGAACAATCCAGAACGCTAGGGAGTTTGGAATATCTTTAGAAATAAAAAACGTGGATTTCCAAGCAGTCATGCAGAGAATGAGAACCCTCATTCATGAAGACATAAATAGCATACGTCAAGGACTTACTCATTCGAAGAACGTTGACTACTATAATGCTGTAGCCGAATTCGTCGGGCCGTACACGTTAAAGGTCGGCGACGTTACCATCACATCAAAGACAATCTTTCTTTGCACAGGATCAAAACCCGTAATACCTGCAATAAGTGGCCTCGAAAATGTTGCCTATCTCACCAGTGATACAATCCTTAATATTGACCAGCTTCCCAGAAGCATCGCCATAATCGGCGGAGGATACATAGCTGCGGAGTATGGCCATTTTCTTGCGGCGATGGGATCAAAAGTCACCATAATCGGCAGAAATCCGCAGTTTATTCCAGAAGAAGAACCCGAAGTATCTGCACTGGCCAAGAGAGAACTGCAGAAACATATGACTATCATCACTAACCACGAAGTGCGCAGAGTGGAGAACATTGCCGGCGGCGAGAAAAAAATGATTGCAGTCAACAGAGAGAACAATAGAGAAACAGAAACAGTAGCAGATGAGATACTCATCGCGTCCGGAAGGGGCTCGAACACCGCTATACTGCTTCCCGAAAAGGCTGGGATCAAAACGGACCGAAAAGGGTGGATAATCGTCAACGATTACTTGGAGACTTCGCAGCCTAATGTCTGGGCCTTCGGCGATGCAGATGGGAAATACTTGTTCAAACACGTGGCAAACCATGAGGCTCTAGTCGTATACTTGAACGCTATTCACAAGGAGAAGGTCAAGGTCGACTATCACGCCGTGCCACATGCCATTTTCACAGACCCGGAAATTGCTAGCGTGGGCCTGAGAGAGAAAGAGGCCTTAGAAAAGTATGGCAATGAAAACGTGCTGATCGGAGTCCATAGGTTCGAAGACACAGCTAAGGGAGAAGCCATGAGCGTGAAAGACTGTTTCGTCAAAGTCATAGTCCTGAAAAAGACAAAACTAATCGTAGGTGCACACATCATCGGACCCCAAGCTTCAGTCCTCATACAAGAGATAATAAACCTCATGTACACTGCCGACCAGAGCGCAGAACCGCTCATGAAAGCGATGCACATCCACCCAGCCCTTTGCGAGGTGGTGGCAAGAGCGTTCGGCTCACTCATGGCGCCAGAACTGTATCATCACACCATGGAGGAGCACTTCGGACTCCCCAGAGAATAAGCGTTTTATCTGCCAATGTCTCAAGGGCAAAGACAAACACACTGCTAGAAATGAAAGTCGCTAGACGCTGGATCTAGGGCCGACCTGCGGTTTGGGCGGTGAGAAGGCCCACAAAACGCATCCCATTCACGCCTGATTTTTCGGTTTCATACGTGAAACTCCGTGAAGGCTAAAGGTTAGGGGTTGCCTGCATTTGGGCTGAAGAAAACGTCTTAAAATGCACCTACCCCCATCCCGGTCGGTTTTTCGGTGTTCGTATACGAATTTCACGAATGGTTCGACTGGCAACGAATGAAGAGTGTTGGAATTTGGGGTTGTTTTTTTCATTTCCATCCCGGGCATGCCTCTGGCGACTAAACCTATTACTAGGGCTGTGCCGATGGACCCTCCGATGATTCCGCCGACTGCGTGAAGCCCGACCCACCCCAGAACCCCGCCCCAACCAGCTAGGGCAGGTGCGGGCATGAATGATGTGCCTATAACAAAGCCTGCAACAGCAGCCGACAGCACTGAAATGAAGAACAATGCAATGGCTGCCAACGAGGGCTTCTTGAAGTAGATATTGTATCTTGCAAGCCACGCAAGTAGGTCAAAGACCACGCTGGCCGCAGTGAAGCCCAGAAAGAAGAGGCCAGCCGGATTGAAAATGAAGTTTATGACTGTCGCAATCAGCCCCACTAGAGTTGCTGCCCCAAGTTTTCTGACCCACCATACTGTGAGGGAAAGCACTGCAAAGCCAATCATGTCGCACAGAATTGGCAAGTTGAACATGTTGAACACGATTGGGGAAAATATGGAGTTTAACACGCCCCAGAGGGCGGACAGCAAGGCTATAGCGGCTATTTCGCGAGTATCGTAGAATGCCACGATGATCATCTAGTGTTACGAATTGACAAAACAGTAACATCAACCATAAAAACCTTTTGCAACTCATAACATGCTTGACAAGGTGAACCGGTTGCCTCAGAAAATGAAGGTGACAAGATTCAGCGTTTCACTCCCGCCGCCTCTCCTAAAAAGATTAGATGAAACTTGGAAAAACATGCATTACGAGGACCGTTCCAAAGCAATCCACGACGCAGTAAGGAGTTTCATCAGCGAATTTGAGTGGATGCAGAAAGACTGTGGACAGATAACAGGCGCCGTCCTGGTTCTCTACTACCTGGATAAACCCGGTCTCCTAGACGAGATCGCCAAAGTCCAGCACCGATTCAGAAACGTGATTTCTTCAACCACTCATCTCCACCTAGAAGAGAACAAGTGCCTCGAAATGATCGCCGTCCAGGGAAAAACTCAAGAAGTGAGAAGTCTCACTCAAGCCCTCATGGCCAAGAAGGGAGTAAAACAGGTCAAAGTCGCGGCTCTAGCACCATAGACCCAGCGCACGTGGAATAAGGGGCCCC